>Ga0272444_10000050_pt1 | contig 154832 bp, 132 predicted proteins | sample SSMForm13_FD_201033 | JGI IMG/M metagenome (GOLD analysis project Ga0272444, IMG submission 201033) | Marine sediment archaeal communities from Little Sippewissett salt marsh, Falmouth, MA, United States - SSM-Form-13 | ecosystem: Environmental > Aquatic > Marine > Wetlands > Sediment ...
CACGTCATAATGATGGTCGGCGTCAACGGCACCGGCAAGACCACCACCATAGCCAAGCTCGCCCGCAGGCACGGTTCCGAAGGCAAGAGCGTTCTCCTTGCCGCAGCCGACACCTTCCGCGCGGCCGCCATCGACCAGCTCGAAGTGTGGGCGGGAAGGCTCGGCGTGGGCGTTGTCAAGCATAAGCCCGGAGCGGACGCGGCCTCGGTGGCGTATGACGCGTGCGAGGCGGCCAAGGCAAGGGGAGTGGACGTCCTCATAATAGACACGGCCGGCCGGCTGCAGACCAAGCGGAATCTCATGGATGAGGTCTCCAAGATAGTCCGCGTGGTAGGCAAGGTCGTCGAAGGGGCTCCCCACGAGGTGCTCCTGGTGCTGGATGCGACCACGGGCCAGAACGCCCTGAGTCAGGCCGGGGCCTTTGCGGAGGCCTGCGGCGTTACGGGCATTGTGATGGCCAAGATCGACGGCACCGCCAAGGGCGGAATCGTGGTCGCCATTGCCAAGGAACACCGTATACCGATCCTCTATGTGGGCACGGGGGAGACGCCCGACGATCTGGCTCCGTTCGAACCCGAGCCCTTCGTGGACGCCCTCCTGGGGCCGGACGCGGCGGGCGCCGGGGGCAGAGGTGCGGCTGTCTAGATCCTGTTCTCGCCCAGCCCGTTGTGCATATCCAGACCTGACCCCCCGGAATTGTGCAACCGGAGACCTGACCCCGAACGGGTTGCTCCAATGAGCTTGACCGGCGCGGGGATTTCTGCTACATTTCGGATGGAAGATAAATAGAAGCCTTCGGGGCGGGGTGAGATTCCCCACCGGCGGTTAGAGCCCGCGAGCGGCGTAAGCTGCAGATCCGGTGAAATTCCGGAGCCGACGGTACAGTCCGGATGAGAGAAGGTTTGTGAAACCCCCTGTGTGACCCGAAGGCTGACTTCGGGTTTTGTTTTTGAGGGGTTCGGCATGGGAAGAGCCAGAGATGAAGCGCTGATGGCCGAGGCGCTACGCCTCGCCGCTCAGGCCGGGGGGACGACGTATCCCAACCCGGCGGTGGGCGCTGTCATCGTAAAGGGGACGAGAGTCGTCGGGCGCGGCTACCACCGGCGATGGGGCACGCCGCATGCGGAAGTTCTCGCGCTCAATGAGGCCGGAAAGCGGGCCCGGGGTGCTGAACTCTTCGTGACGCTGGAGCCTTGCGCCCACCATGGCCGCACGCCCCCCTGCACGGACGCGATCATAGACAGCGGCATCAGCCGGGTGTGCGTGGCTACCACCGACCCCAACCCCCTGGTCCGCGGGAGGGGCGCAAGGGCCCTGAGGAGGGCCGGAATCGGGGTGCGCATCGGCGCCATGGGCAAGCAGGCGAGAAGACTCAACGAGTCCTACTTCAAGTTCATGAAGACGGGCAGGCCCTTTGTCACTCTCAAGGTGGCCGAAACCCTGGACGGGAGAATCGCGAACGCCAGCGGCGATTCCAGATGGATTACCTCGAGCGAATCGCGCGCACAGGTCAAGGCCATGAGGCGGAGGTCGCAGGCCGACCTCGTGGGCGTCAGCACCGTCCTGCGGGATGACCCGACGCTCCTGCCGTCGAAGGCGACAGCCGGCCAGTACGCGCGTTGCGTGCTGGACACCCACCTCCGCATTCCGGAAAAGTCCCGGCTCGTCGAGACGGCGGCCCGGCACAGGACCATCGTATACTTCAACAATGATAGCAAGAAACGCCTACAAAGGCTTGAGAAATATGGCGTTATCGGTATCAAGATTGGACCGGCTTCGGCGCGTTCGGTCGATATCGAGAGGGTTCTCCAACATCTCGGGAGCCTGGGCGTGCACGACCTCCTGGTCGAAGGCGGGGCGGAGGTCTTCTCCTCATTCGTCCGCGGCGGGCATGCCGACAAGCTTGTGGTTTTTATCGCTCCGGGTATAATGGGCGGGAAGCGTTCGATCAATTCATTCCTTGAAGTAGGTGCCAGGACTGTACCGGGAGTGGAGTTCGAGATAGACGACGTCTCGAGAGTTTCGCGGGACGTTGTACTCAGTCTCTATCCGAAGAAGGTGAGATAGGTTTGTTCACGGGTCTGGTTGCTGAGGTCGGAAGAGTAGTCTCCGTCACGGGGGCGGGGGGGAAGCTGTCGCTCGCAGTCAGGGCGCCCGCCGTCTCGGCCGACATGGCCCCGGGCGACAGCGTAGCGGTGAACGGCGTCTGCCAAACAGTGACCGCGAAGCGCGAGAACGAGTTTTCCTTCGACGCCGTGAGCGAGACACTGAAGAGGACCAATCTCGGCCACCTGGGTCCCGGCTCCGAGGTCAACCTCGAGCTCGCCCTGAGGCTGGGCGACAGGATAGGCGGGCATCTGGTATCGGGCCATATCGACTCGACCGGCGCCGTGCGGAGGCGAAGAGTGGTAGGCGCCGGCAACATCGACTTCGCCGTCCAGATCCCGGACGAGCTTGCCCGCTACGTGAGAACCAAGGGCTCAATATCGCTCGACGGCGTGAGCCTAACGGTGAAGGCGATTAAGGGCGCGGTGGTAGAAGTGACTATCGTACCGTTTACGATTGAAAACACCATAGTCAGGAACTGGCGGGTCGGCTCCACGGTCAACGTTGAGGTCGACCAGCTGGCCAAGTATCTATCCGGTTAAGGGTAGAACACGGGAGGTAACAAGGCGTGAGAGGGTTTGATTCGATACAGGACGCGATTGAGGAAATCAAGAAGGGCAAGATGGTGATCGTCGCCGACGATGAGGACAGGGAAAACGAGGGTGACTTCATCATGGCGGCGGAAAAGGTCACGGCTGAGGATATCAACTTCATGGCCAAATACGGGCGCGGGCTCATATGCGTTCCCGTGACCGGCAATCGCCTCGATGAGCTCCATCTGAACAACATGGTGAGCGACAACACGGCCAAGATGGGAACGCCCTTTACCGTCTCGATAGACGGCAAGTACAATACCACGACGGGCAGCTCGGCGGCCGACAGGGCGGAGACCATCAAGCTGATCGTCAAGCCCGACGCCGTGCCGGATGATTTCGCCAGGCCAGGCCACGTGTTCCCCCTCCGGGCCATGGGGGGCGGCGTGCTGAGGAGGGCCGGTCATACCGAGGCAACCGTGGACCTTGCGCGGCTCGCAGGCCTGTTTCCGGCGGGCATACTTTGCGAGATCATGGATGAGGACGGTACGATGGCCCGCGTGCCCAGGCTCATGGAGCTCGCCGAAGAGTATGACATGAGAATAATCACCATAGCCGATCTCATTCAGTACAGGTACGAGCGCGAGAACCTGGTCAAGCTGGTTGTGAAGACCAGCCTCCCCAGCCGCTTCGGTGACTTCGCTCTCTATCTCTACGAAAGCGTGCTCACGGGCGACCATCACATCGCGCTGGTTAAGGGGGACCTCGCGGCCATGGACGAGCCCCTCGTCAGAGTCCACTCCCAATGCCTGACGGGCGACATATTCGGCTCCAGGCGATGCGACTGCGGCGAGCAGCTGGGGAAAGCGCTCGAGATCATCGAAAAAGAGGGCGAGGGCGTCTTCCTCTACATGCGACAGGAGGGGCGCGGCATAGGGCTCGCCGCCAAGATACAGGCCTATGCGCTGCAGGACGAGGGCAGGGACACGGTGGAGGCCAACGAGGAACTGGGTTTTGCGGCCGACCCGCGCGACTACGGGATAGGCGCCCAGATTCTCGCCGACCTCGGGCTCAGCAAGATCAAGCTTCTTACGAACAACCCGAGGAAGATCGTCGGCCTCGAGGCCTTCGGCCTCGAAGTCGTGGAGCGCATCCCGATCGAGGTCAAGCCCAACCCGGACAATGCCAGGTACCTTTCCACGAAAAGAGTGAAACTGGGGCATTTTCTCGAAAGTGTTGGCGATACCGAGCAGAGAGGAGGTTGACAATGCCAAGAGTTTTCGAAGGTGTACTCGACGGCAGGAAGAGACGATTCGGCATAGTCGTCAGCCGTTTCAACGAGGCGGTCTCGTCGAGGCTGCTGGACGGCGCGCTCGATTGCCTGAGGCGCCACAACACGGACGACAAGAATATAGATGTGGCCTGGGTGCCGGGCTCTTTCGAGATCCCTTACGCCGTGGGCAAAATGGCGGCCGGCGGCTATGACGCCGTCATAGCGATAGGCACGCTGATCAGGGGCGCCACGCCGCACTTTGATTTCATCGCCTCCGAGGTTGCCAAGGGAGTCGCGCGGGTGTCGGAGGTCCGGGGGATCCCCGTGATTTTCGGGGTGATCACTGCCGATTCCATGGACCAGGCGGTCGAGCGCTCCGGTGGAAAGGGCGGAAACAAGGGATGGGACGCCGCGATCTCCGCGCTGGAAATGGCGGACCTGGCCACCAAGTTCAAGGGCGGAAAAAGCAGGTGAAGAAAGGCTCCTCGATAGCTTCGCGCAAACGGGTGGCTCGCGGGGTGGTCGTCAAGGCCCTTTACCAGATGGAGATGGGCGGCCTTACCGCAGACGAAGTCCGGGCGCAGGTCAGGAACAAATGCAGCCAGTCCGGCGAAGTCGAGAACTTCGCCTGCCGCCTCTCGGACAGGACGCTGGACAACCTCGACGCGGTGGACCGCGTTATCGAGCGAGTCGCAGAGAACTGGGACCTTTCCAGGATGGCCGCCATCGACAGGAATATTTTGAGGGTTGCGGCGGTTGAGATATTGCTTTTTGATGACATTCCTGAGAAAGTGACTATGAATGAGGCTATCGAAATAGCGAAGAAATTCTCAACTGAATCGTCCGGCCGGTTCGTAAACGGATTGCTGGACAAGATAGCAAGGATGAAGATTGAATTGCGCAATAGTCTCTGACGTACACGGCAATGTCGACGCGCTGCTGGCGGTCAAGAAGAGGATAGAGGAGATCGGCCCGGACCATGTCGTGTTCCTGGGCGACGTGGTGGGATACGGCGCGGCCCCGAATGAGTGCATCGACCTCCTGAGGGGCATGACCAGTATCATGATCGCGGGGAATCACGACTTCGGAGCCGTCGGACTCACCGACACGAGGCTATTCAACCCCATAGCCCGTGAGGCCATCGACTGGACCGCCGACGCCCTCACGGCTAAGAACCGGAAGTTCCTGAAGCAGCGTCCCATGACCTATGTCGAGGACCTCGACATCAGGGCGGTGCACGCCACTCCGTTCGAGCCCGAGGAATGGCATTACATACTCTCGCCCAGCCACGCGCTCGTGGAGTTCGAGCATTTCGAGGAGACTATTTGCTTCATCGGGCACTCGCATCAGCCCATGATTTTCGAACTCAAGGACGCCGAGACCATCGTGACCAGGACGGACGGCATGAAGATCGAACCGGGCCGCAGGTACATCGTAAACGTGGGCAGCGTGGGACAGCCGAGGGACCACGATCCCCGGGCCTGCCTGTGCGTGTGCGATCTCGCTACGGGGGAGCTCCGAATCGAGCGAGTCGAGTACGACATAGAAGCGGCCCAGAAGCGCATACTGGACGCCGGCCTGCCGGCCGTACTCGCCAACCGGCTATCATGGGGCGAGTAGGGATGCTCGATTTACTGGTTGTAAACTGGAGGGACATGAAAAACCCCGAGGCCGGCGGGGCCGAAGTACACCTGCACGAGATATTCAAGCGCATCACCGCCATGGGCCACCATGTCACTCTGCTGGCGTCGGGCTTCGACGGCGCGCCGCCCGAGGAGACAGTCGACGGGATAGATGTCGTGCGCCGGGGCGGCAAACTCACTTTCAACTTCCACGTCCCGGGGGCCCTGCGCGCGCTCATGCGGGAGCGCGATTACGACGCGGTGGTCGACGACGTCAACAAGATCCCGTTCTGCACGCCGCTGTATGTGCGCAAACCGGTGCTGGCGCTGGCCCACCACCTGTTCGCGGAGACCATCTTCCTCGAGACCTTTTTCCCGCTGGCTACTTATGTATACCTCAGCGAGTGGCTGATCCCGCTCTTTTACCGGAACACCAGGTTCGTTGTGGTGTCTAAGAGCACGAAGCGCGAATTCATGAAAAGAGGCCTGCGCGAGGAGAACATAGGCATAGTGTATAACGCCGTGGACCACAGCGTTTACCGGCCCGACTTCGCCGTCAAGTCGAAGACGCCTTTGATCGGCTACGTGGGGCGCATCAAGAAATACAAGTGTGTCGAGCACCTGCTTGAGGCCAGCCGCATCGTTTTCGACAAGCTCCCGGAGGCAAGGCTGATTGTCGCCGGGTCAGGCGACCATCTCGACTCACTGAAAAAGAAGGCCGCATCCCTGGGCATAGCCGACAGGGCGGACTTCATCGGCCATGTCGGCGAGACCGAGAAAGTCGAAATGCTTCAGAGAGTTCATGTCGTCTCCAACCCCTCGAGCAAGGAGGGGTGGGGCGTTACAGTGATAGAATCCAACGCCTGCGGCACGCCGGTTGTGGCCAGCGACGTGCCGGGTCTGCGAGACGCCGTCGTGGACGGGGAGACGGGCTTTCTGGTGCCCCACGGCGATGTCGGGGCGCTCGCCCGGAAGATGCTGGAACTTCTTGAAGACGCGAACCTCCGCCGCGCCATGAGTGACAGGGCCGTCGAGTGGTCAGAGAAGTTCAGCTGGGACGAGTCCGCACGGGCCATCGTGCGCGAGATCGAAGCGCTGCTCGACGGGAAGCCGGCATAGGCCCACCGCCCGGCGGCTACGATGGAGGGACAAACTTAACTTGAGAAGTCTCTTTAGAGGCATCACCCGGGTCCTTCGGACCAGGTACTTCCGCATATCCGTGAGCGTGGCGCTGATCGCGTTTCTGCTCCTTCGCATGGACCTGGGCCGGACGGCGGACGTTCTCAGGTCGGTGCGTCCGGACTACTTCATCCTGGCGCTCTTCACTTTCGCGGCTTCGCTCGTTCTGGGAAGCGTCCAGTGGAAGAGACTCCTGCGGGTCCAGGACATCAGCATATCCTTCGGAAAGGCCGTCTCCTTCTACTATGTCGGGGCTTTCTTCAATGTCATTCTCCCGTCCAATATCGGCGGCGACGTCGTAAGGGTGTATGACGTGTATAAGGAGTCCGGCAAGTCCAACGAGGCCATAGCCGCGACGGTTACCGACCGCATGCTGGGCCTGGTGGCCCTGGGGCTTCTCGCCATGCCCTCGGGCCTCTACATCGCGTCCTCACGCGGGACGCTTGGCTTCGAGAGCGGCTTTGGCGTAACCAGCATACTCATCGTCGTCGCCTTCGTCCTGATGCTCGTTTTCACCTTCCTGGTGCTGATGAACCGGGAGCTGGCGCGGGGCGTAGCCCGCCTGCTGAGGCCGCTCTTCATAGGGGGGACGCGCGAGCGGGCCAGGAGCATTTATGAGTCGTTTCACCTCTACCGGAGCAATACAGCCGATATCTTCGGCGCCCTGGGGATAGCCATAGTCGTCCAGGTGCTCAGGGTTCTGGTTCACTACGAGGTTTCGCTGGCGCTGGGGCTCGAGATTCCCATAATCTATTTCTTTCTTTTCATCCCCGTAATTGCTATTTTCATCGCACTGCCGATATCCATCGGAGGGCTCGGCATAAGGGAGGGACTCGGCGTCGTTCTCTTCTGCGGAGTCGTCCACGGACTTACAAAGGAGCAGGCCTTCTCTATGGAGCTGCTCGCCGGCATAGTCGGAGTGCTTGTAAGTCTCATCGGGGGTGTGGTATACCTGAGACGAGGGTTTGCGCCCTATCGCGTCGACCGGGATATGACAGACGGGAGGCTGGCTGATGCAAATGGCAGTTAACGAGGACAGGCTGAACGCCTACGTGGGCGCAGCCGTGTTCTTTCTGATACTCATCGGCTACATCATAACGATTTCGCCTACGGTTTCGTTCTGGGACAGCGGGGAGTTCATAGCTACATCGCATATACTCGGCGTGCCGCATCCGCCGGGGACTCCCTTCTACGTCGTACTGGGAAGAATGTTCGCCATGATTCCAGGCATGGAAACCGCCCTCGCCGTCAACTTCATGTCCGCGCTCACCGGCGCGCTGGCATGTCTCTTCCTCTACCTGATTACGGTGAGAATACTGCTGCTCTGGAGGGGGAGGCCGGAGACCCTCGAAGAGAAGGTGGGCATTTATGTTCCCGCAGCCTGCGCGGCCATAGCCAGCGCTTTCGCGTCGACCTACTGGACCGACTCGATCGAGGCGGAGGTCTATTCGCCTGCGGCCTTCATAATGGCGTTCACGGTATGGCTGATGCTCAAATGGGGCGAAAACTACAGGGAGTCGGGGAGCCGGAACTATCTGCTGCTCATATGCTACCTGCTGAGTCTGAGCGTCGGGCTGCACCTCGGTACGGTGCTGGTGCTGCCCGCCTTCATCCTGTTCGCCCTGATGATAGACCACAGGATTTTTCTCGATGTGAAGTTCCTCATACTCGTTGCCTTTGTCGCGCTGCTGGGAGTCTCCAACCACCTTTTCCTGCCGATACGCTCGGCCATGAATCCCGCCATAGACGAGGCCAACCCCGAGCGGTGGATAGCCTTTAAGAACTGCCTCCTGAGGAAGCAGTACAAGCCCATGAACCCCTTCCTGAGGCAGGCCCCGTGGTCATTCCAGTTCGGTATGTTCTGGCGCTACTTCAGGGAGCAGTGGACCTTCGGGAACATGACCTGGGGCGCCCTCCTGATCGCCGTCGGCGCGGTGGGCGCGCTCGTCCACTTCCTCAGGGAGAAGAAGACCTTCGTGCTCGTGGGCTCGCTGTTTCTCATCACGAGCCTCGGACTCGTCATTTACATGAACTTCACCGATCACGAGGTGAGAGAGAGGGACTACTTCTTCGCCCATGGTTTCTTCTTCTTCTGCATATGGATAGGCATCGCATACGCCTACTTCATAGACAAGATCCGCGAGTGGCTGGGTTCGGACAAACTGACCTATGTGGCTACGGGTGTTCTCGTCGCCTTCGTCCTCTCGACGATAGCGGTCAACTTCGAATCCCACGACAGGCGCGGAGACTATAACGCTTACGATTACGCATACAACCTGCTCTCGACCGTCGACCGGGACGGCTTGATCTTCACCAACGGCGACAATGACACCTTCCCGCTCTGGTTCATGCAGGAGGTCAAGGAGTACAGGAAAGATGTGCGCGTTCTCAACCTGAGCCTTCTGAATACGCCGTGGTATATCTGGCAGCTCAAGCATCTCGAGCCCAAGGTGCCCATGCGCTATTCCGACCAGACAGTCGGCGCGCTGCAACCGTACCGGGACGCCGAGACGGGCAGGATCGTGCTCGTCAAGGACATCGCGTCCAGGGAGATCATCGAGGCCAATAACATGAGGAAGCCGGTCTATTTCGCGGTGACCGTGGCCGACTACATGGGCTATGAGAGGAGCCTCCTGCTGGAGGGTCTCGCCTTCCGCCTGACTTCGGAGGAGGGAAGCCGCCAGATAAACCTTGAGCGCACCCTGCACAACCTCTACAACCTCTACTCCTACAGGGGGCTGTTGACTCCGGCCGATCCCGACCGGATAGTCTCTCCGCCTGACCTGGCCAACACGGCGATATACGGCGACGCCGAACCCCCGGACACGGTATTGGCTTATGTCTATGACGATAAGGTATACAAGGACGTGAACACGCAGCGGCTCATAACCAATTACGCGGCCGCGCATCTTCGCCTCTGCATCTATTATCTCGAGAATGGCGAGCACGACAAGGCGCTTCGCGAACTCGAGACGGCCGGTATGATATCACCCGAGTATACGGGTTACAGGGACCTGGCGGTTGTCGCCTATGGTTTCGCAGGCGACATAGCCACGGCCGAGAGCCTTGCCAATGCATACATGCTCAAAGAGCCGGGCGCCCAGAACGTGTACGTGCAGCTTTATCGCGTCTACCGAAGGCACGGTCTCACCGCTAAGTCCGAGGAAATCCTCACCAGGCTCGTCAATTTCTTCCCGGATTTCGCCGACGGCTACTCGCTCCTGACCTCGCATTACCAGGAGAACGGCGACATGGTAAGCGCCATGGATGTCGTCAGGAAGTGGCTCAGGCTCCACCCCAAGGACGCAGCGGCCGCCAGGCTGCTCCAGCAGATGGAGCGGGAGCTGGACGAGGGCACCAGGTGAGCACCGGCGAACATCGCCTGCTCGTTCTCGGGCTGGACGGCGCCACGTTCGATGTGCTGCTTCCGCTGGCCGAGAAGGGCAAGCTCCCCGCGATCAAGAAGCTCATGGATGGAGGTGCGTGGGGAAGGATGCGGACCGTCATCCCGCCGGGAACGGGACCCGCGTGGTCGAGCATCGTAACCGGGCTCGACCCCAGCAATCATGGCATCTTCGACATTATCGTAAGAGCCAGGGACTCCTATAACCTGGCGTTTTTAAACGGGGCGTCCCTCCGCGCTCCCGCGGTATGGGACATAGTCGGGAAATTCGGCGGCGAGGTGGTCGTGCTCAATGTACCGATGACTTACCCGCCGAAGCCTGTGAACGGCCGTCTCGTCACGGGACTCCTGACCCCCCTGGGAAGCAAGCAGTATACTTACCCGCCGGAACTTGCGGCCGAGATACGGTCGGTGGCTCCCTCTTACAAGATAGTCCCCGGCAAGGTCTACTCGGCGGGCAGGGCCGGAGATTTTCTTAAGGAGATGAGGGAGGTCCTGGAGGCCAAGCGCGCGGTGCTCGCCGACCTGCTCGGCCGGACGGACTGGAAGTTCGCCATGGAAGTCTTCCCCGAGACCGATTTCCTGCAGCACGCGCTCTGGCATATCATGGACGCGCGGCATCCCAGGCATGACCCCGAAGAGGCCAAACGTTACGCCGGGGAGATAGAGGACATCTACTGCCGCCTCGATACCATCATCGGGGAGGCGGTTGAGACGTTGGGAGAGAACGACTCTGTCATGCTCGTTTCCGACCACGGCGCCGGGCCGCTCCACAGGTTCCTGCACGCCAACAACTACCTGATCAAGCAGGGGGCCATGAAGGTGAGGAAGAACTTTGCCTCCCGCCTGAAGTACCTGCTCTTTAAGATCGGGCTCACGCCGATGAACGTCTACAGGGTCGTCTCCATGCTGCGCCTCGGCAAGGTCAAGATGGGTCTGAGATGGACCTCGGGAGGTTACGACCTCCTGAGAAGGTTCTTCTTTTCCTTCGCCGACGTCGACTGGGAGCGCACCGTCGCCTACGCTTTGAGCGGTGGAGTCTACGGCGGGCTGTTCGTCAACCTCAAGGGCCGCGAGCCCCGGGGGGCCGTGGAGCCCGAAGATTACGAGAAGACCCGCGACGAGCTCATCGATCTTCTCGGCGATCTCAAGGACCCGAGAACCGACAGGTGCCTGATCGAAATAGTCCAGAAACGAGAAGAGATCTACAAGGGGAGATTCCTGGGTGAAGCTCCCGATCTGTATTTCCTGCCGTATGTTCCTACGGTCGGCGTCTTCGGCGACTTCGAGTTCTCGTCGAACAAGGTCATCGAAGAAGTGTCGGATGCCATCTCCGCCCAGCACAGGATGGAGGGTATCTTCGTCGCCAGCGGTCCGGCCGTGAAGAAGGGGGTGGAGGTCAGCGAAATGACCGTGATAGACCTCGCTCCCCTGATGCTCTACCTGATGAATCTGCCGATTCCCGCCGTGGTCGACGGCAAACTCAGGAAGGACGTTCTCGACGAGGGCCGGCTCGAGGGCAGGCCGCCCGTGTACGCCAAGATGCAGGACCTCTATGAAGCCGGCAATCGCGGCAGGGACTCGGTCGAGGATGAGAGCATTAGGGACAGGCTGAAAGGTCTGGGATATATCTCCTGATGAGAGACTTCGCAGGCAGGCGCATATTGTGGGCCGTCGCCGCGGTACTCATGGCGGCTCTCATCTGGTGGGGCAGGCACGACCTCCACCGCATTCTCGACCTCGATCCCTACTGGGTGGCCGTGTGCTTCGCCGGGACGCTCGGCGTGGCCGTGTGCTCGGCTCTCAAGTGGCGGGTGTCCCTGAACGCCCTGGGCGAGAAGGGCGCCGCGCATTTCGGGTCGCTGCTTCACTACTTCATGATGGGACGGGCCATCGGTCTCGTCATTCCCATGGACGTCAGCGACTTGGGCGTGAGGACCATGTCCCTCAAGCTCGACCATTCGGTTTCGGTGAAGACGGCGTCCTACTCGGTGTATCTCGACCGCGCGTTCGATCTGATGATAACGTCCATCTTCGTGATTCCCTCAGTGCTCTTCATAGCGGGAGGCATGTCGGCCCGGCTGTGCCTGGCTCTATACGCGGCGGCCTTCATTCTGGGTATCGCCTGTTTCACCTTCTTCGGGCGCCAGAGCATGCGGGCCCTTCAGCAGCTGTTTCACTTCCTGTTTCGCCTGGTGTGCCGCATCCCGTGGGTGGGAAAGAGGGTCGGCGGCGAGTCCGGCGTGGACTGGCTCGATTCTGCCGACGTGGCTCCCATAGCGCCCGGGCTGTTCCTTCTGAGCGGCGTCAAGTTCCTGTTCATGGCGCTCAGGTACTACTCCATGGCGGTCGCGATCGGCATCACGCTTGGCCCCGAGAAGATCATGTCCTTCGTTCCCAGCGCCCAGTTCGCGGCCCTCTTCGCGCTCACGCCGGGGGGCCTCGGAATTGCGGACTGGTCATGGTCGGGTTTACTCTATAAGATTGGGGTTGGAAAGGAACAGATTGTGCCTTATCTTATTTCGCTGAGGCTCGTGATAGCGCTTTCCATAATTGTCCTGGCTCTTATCTCGAGACTGGCTTACAGGAAACCCGAACCGGAGAAGGAGTGATCGCGCGTGGCCGGAGACGCCAAACCGCCCAGGGTAGTAATCGTGATCCCGGCCCGGAACGAAGAGGCCTCCATAGGGCCGGTTCTCGAGAAGACGTCCGCGCTCTACCCGGGCTACGACATAGTCGTCATCGACGACGCTTCCGATGACGCGACGGGCCGTATCGCCCGCGCCGCGGGAGCCAGGGTCCTCAGGGCCCCGATCAATCTCGGCTACGGAGGCGCGGTGCATGCCGGTTTCAAGTACGCTTACGCGGGGGACTACGACATCGTCGTTCTCCTGGACGCGGATGGCCAGCACGACCCCCGCTACGTGGCGGACATCGTGGAGGCGACCAGAGACTACGATTTCGTAGTCGGCTCGCGCTTCCGGGGAGAGGCCCACTATGACATACCGCCCATAAGGATGGCGGGCATGAGAGTATTCAGCGCCATCGCCTCGGCGATTACGGGCCAGCGCATCACGGACACGAGTTCGGGCTTTCAGGCCCTTCGCAGGAAGGTCTTCGCGATGTTCGCGACGACGCATTACCCGGTTGACTTCCCGGATGCCGACACCATCATCTGGATAGCCAGGCACGGTTTCAAGGTGGGAGAGGTCCCCGTGGAGATGCATCAGCGGACTGCCGGAACCTCGATGATCTCCGGCCTGGCCTCCTCGCTAAAATACGCTCTCAAGATGCCTCTTGCGATCCTCGTAACGCTCTTGAGAATCCCCGCCCCGCACAGGGAGGAGGACGCGGAATGAACATTCAGGTAAGGGTACTTTCGCTGATCGTTAGCCTCTTGTTCGTCGCCTATGTCGTGTTCCTGGTGAGGAACCGGAAGCTCAGGGAGACCGACTCGGTGGTCTGGATTCTCGCGGGGCTGGCGATTTTCGTGCTGGGAATATGGGTCAAGCCCCTGATATGGTTCACGGACGTCATCGGGGCCAAGTTCCCGGTCTCGACCCTGTTTTTCAGCGGGCTCATCTTCTTGACTTTCATATCCCTGTGGATGACCACACGCATCTCCGGTCTCACCGAGCAGGTCAAGGAGCTCGCCCAGCAGGTCACCCTCCTCTCGGGGGAGGCGGATAAGGATTGAAACGCAGACGCCACAAGCAGCGGAAGCGGCCCGCCGATGATGTGAGGGTCCATCACCCGGATGAGCCGGGCGATGCGCAGTCCCGGCAGTCCGAAGACGGGCGGAGGCGGCCCAGGCCTCTGGTCGCGGACGACGCCAGAAATATCGAGATACTGCTCGCGGTGGTGGCGCTCGCGGCGATCGTGATCAGGACGCTCTATCTGAGCGCCGACCCGCCGCTCAACCTCTCCTGGAGCCAGGCCCTTTTCACCGACGGCGCCAGGGCCATAGACGGCGCCCGGAACAGGATTATGTACGGCGAGTGGATGACGGACAAGGTGTCGCCCGTGCTGCTGTTCTATCCCATATCCAATGTCCTCGCCTACCTCATATACCGGATCGGCGGAATCGGGCTGGCCCAGGCCAACCTGACGGGCGTGCTGCCGGCCCTGGGCTCGCTGGCGATCGTATATCACTTCATGCGCAGGTCGGGCGGCAAGGTCGCGGGACTCGTCACCCTGATCATCTTCGCCGTGCCCTATGTTTATGTCATATACTCCAGGACGCCGCTGCTGGAGTCGCTCCAGATATTCCTGCTCGTGGCCGCTTTCGTCATGCTGCTCCGCGGCACATCGAGCGGAGCCCTCATCGCGGGGCTGCTGGTGGGAGCCGCCGCCTTCATGGTGAAGCTCCACGCCCTCCATTTCGCGGCCGTCGGGCTCGTATTCATCTTCTTCGCGTCCAGGACAGGCAAAGACGGTTTCGCGAAGCCATACAGGTCCGGCCTCTTTTTCATCGCCGGGCTCGGCATCGCTTTCGGAGTCTGGCTTGCAGGCGTTTACTCGGCCGATCCGGCCGCGGTTTCGAAGTACTTCAAGTCGAACATAATCCTCACCCAGACGGCCGAGTACAAGGACGCGTCGCTTCTCAATATCATCGGGATCCGGGTGAGGCAGTTCTTCCAGGTGGGGAGCGGAATTGACATGTTCTTCAGTAAGGCGCCGGCCCTGTCGGTGCTCGCCGTGCTGGGTCTCATAAGCGCAATCTCGGGATTCGCACGAGGCAACAGGTCGCTCAAATCCTGGGAGATGCTCTCGGCCGTCTGGTTTGTCATACTCGTCACGGCCCTAAGTTTCCTGAGCTACCGGCCGCTAAGGTACTTCATACCGCTGGTGCCGGTCATGTGCCTGCTGGCTACGTCTCTGGTCACGAGGCTCATCAGGGGGGAGCCTCTGCTCCATGAGAACAAGCCCAGGTGGTTCATGCTGGCTGTCTTCATATGGCTGACGTGGATCTTCATCCACATTCAGCACGACATTATCTTCCAGGTGCTCAAGTCCGCCCGCGGCGGCGAGGCGACGGTGGCGCAGCAGTCGCTCGCGCGATACGACCAGGCCGTCATTCAGCAAATCCTCGTGATGGGCGGGGCGGCGGCCGCAATAGTGGTTCTCTTCGGGCGCAGGCTGCGGGTGGCTTCCTGGAGGTTGTCCCGCGGGACCCGGAAGAATCTGGTGATCGCGAGCCTGGGCGCTCTGGTTCTGCTCAACCTGGTGAAATTCGGGGATTACTGCGTGAACCGCGAATATTCCATATTGGAAACGGCAGAGAGCCTGGAGAGAGTCACGTCGTCCGGCGTCTTCATCGTCGGCGACTGTTCGACGACGCTATCGCTCCAGGCCGGCTTCAGAACGCTGCCGTCTTACGGAGAGATCATGAGGCGCGACGACAGGGAGGCGTTCGAGCAGTATCCCATAACACACTTCCTGATCCGCTTCCCAACCCTGTACGAGTATCTCGAGAAGAACTACCCGAGCTTCGCGACGACAGACATCCCCGTAACCAGGTACCGCCTCTGCGGTCGGGACGCCACCGTCATCAGGTTCGAGCAGTGGCCCGGTTATCCGGAGTCCTACGTCCCGTCCAGGTTTGAACGCGGCATGTTCCATATGAGCCAGGGACATGTCGACAACGCTTACCACGAGTTCGAGGCTCATCTGGAAGAACACAATGACTCCTATGAGGCCCTGTTCGGCATGGCCATATGCCTTTCAGTAATGGACCGCGCCGATGAAGCCCGAGTCCGGCTCGACGAGGCGATTGAAATTGCACCGGAGGGCGCTTTGGAATATCATGTCTACAGCAGTATGCTCGAAGCCCTGCTGAGCGAAGGGGGCTCGGGCCGGTAAGGCGCCTGCGGCGAAAAGAGGTGGCATGAGATGGTAGAGATTTCGGTAATCGTTCCCGTATTCAATGAGGAGGGTTCGCTCCCCGAGTTGCAGAGCACGCTTACCGCCGTCCTCAAGGGCATGGGGAGGCCATACGAGATCGTCTATGTTGATGACGGCAGCGACGACGCCTCGCTCGGCATTCTCAAAGGCTTTCACAGTTCGGACGGGCACGTCCAGGTCCTGAGCCTCAGGCGGCGCTACGGCAAGAGCGCCGCGCTCTGCGTCGGTTTCGACGAAGCCAGGGGCGAGATCATCGTCACCATGGACGCCGACCTGCAGGACGACCCCGAGGAAATCCCCAGGCTCATCGGCAAGCTCGAAGAGGGATATGACCTCGTCTCGGGCTGGAAGAAGAAGAGGAACGACCCCATAGGCAAGACGATCCCGTCGAAGTTCTTCAATAACATGGTCGCCACGGCCACCGGCCTGAAGCTGCACGACATAAACTGCGGGCTCAAGGTCTACAGGCGGGCGGTCACGGACCACATAAAGGTCTACGGCCAGCTTCATCGCTTTTTGCCGGTCTTCGCCCACAAGGCGGGTTTCAGGGTGGGCGAGCTCGCGGTAACTCATCATCCGAGGGTGCACGGCAAGACCAAGTACGGCATCGGGCGTTTCGTCCACGGGTCGCTGGACCTGCTTACCGTGATTCTCGTCACGGGCTATACGGGCAATCCCCTGCACTTCTTCGGCTCGATAGGGCTGACTTTCACGGCAACCGGCTTTCTGATCAACTGCTATCTTCTGTACCTCAAGATATCCTACGGCAATATCCGCGGACGGACGCCGCTCCTGATGCTCGGGGTTCTGCTGATGCTGCTGGGCTTCCAGCTCGTCTCGACCGGCCTGCTCGCCGAGCTGATCACGCGCCTGGGGCATGAGGGCAGGAAGGAGTATAGCGTCAAAGTGAGGCTTTCCCACGGAGACGCAGGAGATATGGGAAATGCCGCGACCTCCTGAGGGCGCCGGCGGGGGAAAGCGAGCGTGGGTTCGGGTGGCGCTGGTCGTCGTTCTGCTCTGTGTGGTCGCCGGTGCCTTTGCCTACCTGGGATTCGACAAGTACCCGGCGACGATAGGGGACAACGCCGAGTTCGCGGTCATCGCCAGGTCGATCACCGCCGGTAAGGGCTTCTCATACATAAACCACCCCGAGGAACGTCCGGCTACCAAGTACCCCCCGGGTTTTCCGCTGGTGCTCGCCGGCTGGAGCTTGCTGTTCGGTAACAGCTTCGTGTCGCTTAAACTTTTGCTCGTGCTGGCGTACGTGCTGGCCGTGGCGCTGACTTACCTCCTGGCCAGACGGCTCATCGGGGACAACCTGGCGGTTGTGGCCGCGCTCATGGTCGCGTCATCGACGAGCTTCATCAGGTATTCCCATATCGTGCTCTCGGAAATGCCCTATGCCCTGGTGAGCCTCGTGGTTATCTATCTCGTGCTGTACCGGCCCGACACCAGGCGCAATTTCATCCTGGTAGCGGCGCTCTGCGTCTGGGCATATTACGTGAGGACGGTGGGGGGGACCCTCGTGCTGGCCGTAGCGATTTACTATTTTCTGACCTCGAGGAAGAAGTACGCCATCATCATCCTGTCGGCCCTCGTAGTCGCGTCCCTGGCCTGGTCGCTCAGAAACTACGCCGCCACGGGCGAAGGCAGCCGGTACCTCAGCGTTCTTCTGAAGGTGGACCCTTATTACCCGCATAAGGGCAACATAGACGCCGTCGGGCTGTTTGCGCGCATGGGGAAGAACCTGCTCGGTTATTCGGGCGAGCTCATAGCGTTTACGGTTCTCCCGTCCTACCACGTGCGCGTGGCGGGGACGGAGGTCTCGCTCGCGCGCAACGTGATCTCCGTGGCGGTGGTCGCATTCGCCGCGCTGGGCGGCCTCTCGCTGCGACGCGAGGCCAAACTCATCAACATCTATCTTCTGCTCTACATGCTCGCCTATCTCATATGGCCCGATGTCTGGATGAGCGACCGCTTCATGGTGCCCATCGCCCCCATCGTGGCCATATACGCGGTGCAGGGTATCTTCAAATTGTCGAGGATGCTCGGCGCCCCGCGGAGAGCAGCGGCCGCGGTTACCGTGCTGGTTCTGCTTACCAACGCCTACGCCCTCGCGCTATACGTCAAGCGCGACAGGGGATATACGCCCCTCTGGGCCAACTACATCCAATGCGCCATATGGTGCGCGCATAACACCGACCCGGAGGACCTGTTCGTCTGCAGGAAGCCTTTCTTCTTCAGCGTCTTCAGCGAGCGCAAGACCATCTCCTACCCGTTCACCCGGGACCACGCCGAGATGCAGGAGTATCTCGAGGAATGGGGAGCCGATTACATCATCGTCGACTACTTCGGGGGGCCGACGGGCACGACCGAGTTATATGTTTTACCAGTCCTTCTCGATATGATAGGCTCCGTTAAGACTGTCTACGCCACCGGCGAGCCGCTCAACATGGTGGTGAAACTCAATGTACCTGAGGAAGAGGCGGGTAATTGACCGACCGGCTGAACATTCTCATGCCCAGCATATATTTTCCCCCGCGGGTGGGGGGCATAGAGAGCCATGTTTACTATCTGGCGAGGGAGCTCGTCCGAAGAGGCCACGGCGTGCACGTCGTGACCACGCATACCGAAGCCGATTCCCCCTGGAAGGAGACGATGGACGGCATCCAGGTGACCAGGCTGGTCTCTTTCGGCAAGAACTTCATGGGCTGGACGCTGGGAAGCCTGTCTTCGGCGCCCGAGATCGTGCGCCTGGCGGGGGGCTGCGATATAGTCCACTGCCACACTTTCGCCACGGCCCTGGGCGGCGACATCGCCGCGGCGCTTTTCAGGCGGCCGCTGGTAACCACGGTGCACTCGTCGCACTTCCTGAGGCTGGCACGGAACCCCGCAATGCGGGGCGCCATGAAGATTCTCCTCGGAAGGTCGGGGGCGCTGCTCTCGACCAGTGAGGAGATAGACGGCGTAGTAAAGGACATGCTGCCGGGCGCTTTCACCATGCCCATCGTGAACGGCATCGATACCGAGACCTTCCGGCCGTCTGAGCCCAGCATCGACGGCGCGGGAGATAAGTTCATCATAGTCTGCCCGAGACGCCTGGTTACTAAAAACGGCGTCGAGTATCTCGTAAGAGCTCTTCCCCTCATAAAGCGTGAGCTTCCCGTGAAGGCTTATCTCGCGGGAGACGGGCCCCTCCGCGGGGAACTCGAGAGCCTGGCGTCGGACCTGGGGGTCCGCGACAATGTCGAGTTCATGGGCTCGGTGGAAAACACCCGTATGCCGGGCCTGTTCTCCTCGGCCGACCTCGTCGTCATTCCCTCGCTGGTGGAGGCGACATCGATCGCCGCCCTGGAAGCCATGTCCTGCGGCAAGGCCGTGGCCGCCTCGCGCGTCGGAGGCCTGCCCGAGATAATAGACGAGAGCGTCGGGCTCCTCTTCGAATCGGCCTCGCCCGAGGCCCTGGCGGTAGCCGTGGTGAGTGCGGCAAAGGACATCGACCTCGAAGCCCTCGGACGCGCGGCGAGGGAGAGGGTGGTGGCCAACTGGAGCATACAGAGCATGGTTGACGTTCACATGGACATATACCTGAAACTCATCGGGGAGAAACAACGTGCTTAAAGCGGCAATCATAGTGGGCACCAGGCCCGAGGCCATTAAGATGGCCCCCATCGCGCTCAATATGAAGGGGCGCAGCGGAATAGAGCCCGTGCTCGTTCTCACCGCCCAGCACAGGCAGATGTGCGACGACGTCCTGGGGGTTTTCTCGCTCACACCCGACTACGATCTCGACATCATGAAGCCCAATCAGTCGCTCTTTGAGGTCACGGCCAGGCTCGCGCGCAGGCTCGAGGAGGTGTTCGTCGCCGAGCGGCCGGACATCGTGCTCGTCCAGGGCGATACGACGAGCACTTTCATGGGAAGCCTGTGCGCCTACTATCTGAAGATACCCGTAGGGCATGTCGAGGCCGGCCTCCGCACCTTCAATAAGTACAGCCCGTTTCCGGAGGAAATCAACCGCAGGCTGACGACCGTAGTCTCGGATCTGCATTTCGCTCCCACGCCCGTCGCCCGCGACCTGCTTCTGGCCGAAGGGGTCCCGGACCGCGACGTCTTCATGGTGGGTAACCCGGTCATAGACGCGCTGCTCTATGTCGCCGGCAAGGATTTCGAGTTCACCGACCCGGCCCTGAGGCAGATAGACTTCGCCGGCAAGCGCGTTATAGCGATCACGGCCCACCGCAGGGAGAGCTGGGGAGAACCCTTCGACGACATGATGAAGGCGCTTCGCGAGATCGCGGCCAGGTACGAGGACGTGCTTGTCGTATTCCCCGTGCATCCCAACCCGAATGTCAGGGATTCGGTGGAGCGCAACCTCAGAGGAGCCGAGAGGGTGCTGCTCGTCGAGCCCCTGGATTACAAACAGTTCGTGAAGCTCCTCAAGTCCTGCTATTTCATAATCACGGATTCGGGCGGCATACAGGAAGAGGCCCCGTCGCTCGGCAAGCCCGTGCTCCTCATGCGCGAGGTAACCGAGCGGCCCGAGGGAGTGGACGCCGGCGCGGTGAAGATCGTCGGCACGCGCAAGGACGACATCGTCGGCGCCGCCGCGGCGCTCCTTGATTCCGAGGAAGCGTACCGCGACATGGTAATAGCCGAGAACCCCTACGGGGACGGCCACGCGGCCGAGAAGATAACCGACGTTGTGATGGAGCGAGTCGCTTAGGAAGGGAAACCGCTTGCGTTCAAAGTGGGAGAAGATCATAGGCCTGCCTGTAGCCGCGGTCATCCTCTTCTTCATCATAAGGAACCTCTGGGCCGGGCTCGGAGAGATCGGCGAGTACAATCTCCGCATAGACGGCTGGCGCGTCGCGCTGGCCTTCAGCGTATTCATCGTGATCTTCCCCGTGTACGCGAAGCTCTGGCAGTACATGCTGTCGCGCTTCGGTTACCGGATCGGCTTCGTAAGGAGCATGAGGATATGGTTCCTCTCCCAGGCCGGAAGATACGTGCCCGGCAAGGTGTGGTTCGCGCTCGGCAGGGTTTATCTTTCGGAGCGCGCCGGGGTTCCCGCGGCGACGGCTTCGGTCGCCCTCGGCGTCGAATTGCTGCTCGTGCTGGGAAGCTCGCTTCTGGTATTCGCGCTGGGCGCGCTGGCCGGGTCGGGTGGCGTCGCCTATCCATATTCGCTTGCGCTATGGCTCCTGCCGCTCGTGTTCATAGGCATTCATCCGAGAGTAATCAAGGCCGTGCTCCGGAAGCTGGGGAAGGACCTGTCCGGTTTCACGCTCACCTACGCCAACTCGCTCGCGCTGCTTCTCTGCTACGCGGGCTGCTGGTGCGTTTACGGATTGGGATTCTACCTGATAGCCACCTCGGTGGACCTGGGGACAGGGAGCCAGCTCGTTGAGCCCGTGGGGACTCTTTCGCTCATAAGCCGGGTTTCCGGCATAAACGCGATCTCCTGGACGGCGGGCCTTCTGAGCGTTGTAACGCCGGCCGGGCTCGGCGTCAGGGAGGGAGTATCCAGCATGCTGCTGGGTCCGGTCTTCGTCAAGCCGTATCCGTCGCTCATCCCGCTCGTCGCGAGAGTGTGGGTGACGATAGCGGAGTTCGCGACCATCGGGATACTTGCATTCGCAAGGAGTGGAGAATGAAGAAGCAGAAACAGAAGCCCGGAAAGAGACAGGCGGCGGCGGAGCCACGCAAGGATGGCGCCGCGCGAGGCGCCTGGTGGACGAACAAGTATAACGCCATACTCATCATAACCCTGGCCGCCATCACCGTCGGTATCTTCGCCGAGTTCATCTTCTCAGACGACATGCTGTACGGAACCGACATGATACCAATGGGCTACATGATGAGAAAGGTTGTGGCGGATTACTGGAAGGCGCATGGTTCGCTGCCCCTCTGGGACCGCTATATCATAGGCGGCATACCCGTCGTGGACGCCATGCACGGCGACCTCTTCTACCCGACGACGCTGTTCTATTTCATAATGCCGCTTCACAAGGCGCTTGGGGCCAAGATAGTACTCCACATCTGGCTGGCCGGGCTCACCATGTATTTCCTGCTCCGCACCCTGGGCCTCAGGCGGCAGTCGGCCCTCGTGGGCGGCATAGCCTACATGGTCGCGCCCTATATCGTGTCGCTCACCTACGCCGGTCACGACGCCAAGATCTTCGTAACGGCCTTGTTCCCGCTCTCGGTCGCGCTCCTGGAACGCTTCTTTTGGAGGACGCAGTTCAAGTACGCCGTGCTGTTCGGGGCGTCGGTCGGGCTCTTGTTCCTGACGTCGCATCCCCAGATGGCTTACTTCGCGAGCTGGGGCCTTTTCATCTACTTCCTGTTCAACACACCGCGCCTCCTCGGCGCCGGGAAACTGCCGAGGGGGGTGGCGCTGCTCGCCATGTCGGTGGTCATCGCGCTCAGCCTGGCGAGCATACAGTTCCTCCCGACATACTTCTATACGACCAACTTCTCGCCGCGTACCGGCGGCGTGACTTTCGAGTACGCCTCGAGCTGGTCGCTGCATCCGGAAGAGATCTTATCGCTTCTGTACCCGTCCTTCGGGGGTTACGACGCCCCGGACGTGGATACTTACTGGGGCCGGAATCCCTTTAAACTCAACTGCGAGTCCCCCGGGCCCCTGATGTTGCTCCTGGCCGTGGGCGGCATATTGCTGCTTTACAGGAAACGGGAGCTGTGGCCCTGGATATTCCTCTTTTTCTTCTGCCCGCTGTACGCGCTCGGCGCGCACACGCCGGTATTCAAGTTGATTTTCTATGGCGTTCCGGGGGCCAAGTTCCTCCGGGCCGTCAGCGTGATAATGTTCATGTTCTCTTGTTCGGTAAGCGTGCTGGGGGCGTTCTTCGTCGACTCTTTCCTGGACGGGGAGGCGGACAAGAAGAAGAAGAACATCGCCATGGCGCTCTTTGCCCTTGCCGGTCTGGGCGCGCTCCTCATGACCCTCTTCCGGGAGAAATTTTTCAATCTATGGGCGGGGCGCATCTACCCGGAGCTGGCCGGAGAGAAACTCATTACCTTCAAGAATGTCTCGCGCGACTGGGACTGGGGGAGCATAGTGCTTCTCGTTTTCGTGGGGCTGGGTCTCTATGCCTTGAGCAGCGGGTACGTCAGGAAGCACCGGGGCTGGCTCGTCGCGGCTCTCGTCGCGGCCGGACTATTGGTAACGAGCCTTCCCCATTCGATGCCCTTCGTAAGCGTCATAGGTATGGAAGAGTGGGTGCGGCCCGACCCGGTGGTCGAGCATATGGCTGCGGACGGCACGCGTTTCAGGGTCTTTCCCAATATCGGGTCCAATTTCTACGACCGCAATTTCCTTCCCATGTTCGGACTGGAGACCGTGAACGGTTTCTATGACAACAGGATTGCCAGGTACGAGTTCCTGGCGGGCAAGGGAAGCGGGAACGTCCAGTACCCCAATATCATGAACATGCTCAACGTCAAATATCTCGTGCTCCGCGGCAGGTACTCGCTCCCCGCGTTCGTTATGGAGCGGGAGGTGGGAGAGATCGCCCTCTACCGGAACACCGAGGTTCTGCCAAGGGCCTTTCTCGTGCACGAGGCCGTGGTGGCCGAGTCCGACACGGTGGCGCTCGAGATCCTCAAAGACCCCGAATTCGACGCCTCGAGCGCCATAATCCTCCACGAGGGCCAGGGTCTCGCCGCCCAGGAGCCGCGCGGCGCGGAGGAGGTGCAGATAGCAGTATACGACGCCAACAAGGTGGTCGTGAGAGTGAAGGCCACGGCTCCGGGATACCTTTTCTACGGCGAGAACTACCTGCCCTACTGGAAGGCGTCCATCGGGGGAACCGATGTGCCTCTCCTCAGGTGTAACATATCGATGAGAGCGGTTTACGTGGAGCCCGGCGAGCACATGATCGAAATGAAGTATTGCTCGCCGTGGTACAGACTCGGTAAAATACTCTTTCTCGGGGCCTGCGTTTTCATAGTGGCGAGCCTTTATGTCGGGTCCCGTACGAATCGCAAGAGGGAGGAGAATGCGTAAGACCCTCATCGTCATACCCACATACAACGAGCGCCAGAACATCGAGACCGTTCTCGAGCGCGTGCTCGGCAAGGCGCCCAACATAGAAGTGGTCGTCGTGGATGACGGCTCTCCGGACGGCACGGCCGACATCGTCAAGCAGGCGGCCCGGACTAACCCCCGGCTCCATATCATCGAGCGCGAGGGCAAGCAGGGTCTGGGTACAGCCTATATACGGGGCTTCAAGTACGCCCTCGAGACCGATGCCGAGCTCGTCATGCAGATGGACGCCGACCTCTCGCATGACCCAAAGTATATTCCCGACATGCTGGAGGCGATTGAGGACTGTGACCTCGTAATCGGATCGCGCTACATCAAGGGCGTGAACGTGGTCAACTGGCCTATGGAGAGGCTCATGCTCTCCTACATGGCCAATGTCTACACGAGAATCATTACGAATATGCCTGTGCGCGACGCCACCGGAGGCTACAAGTGCTTCCGGCGGGAGGTGCTCGAGGCGCTGGACCTCGACGCGGTGATTTCGGACGGCTATTGCTTCCAGATAGAGATGAACTTCAGGGCGATGAGGAAGGGATTCCGGATATGTGAGGTGCCCATAGTCTTCGTCGACCGCCACTCGGGCACGTCGAAGATGTCGAAGCGCATCATATGGGAGGCGATATACAAAGTGTGGATACTGAGGTTCAAGGCCCTGCTGGGCCGCCTTTAGGTTTCAACTCCGGTAAAGCGATGCATGATCAAGTCTCGATAGTCATAGTCTCCTACAACACGCGGGAATTCCTGCGCGCGTGTCTGGCTTCGGTATCCGACCACTACCCGGACTCTCTTTCCCGCGTTACGGTCGTGGACAATGACTCCTCGGACGGCACGGTGAAGACGATACGGGCAGAATTCCCCGAAGTCGCCATAATCGAGAACCCCGCCAATCTCGGCTACGCCAAGGCCGTGAACCAGGGGATCGGGGCGTCCGATACGCCTTATGTGCTGGTTCTCAACCCGGACATCGAGGTGCGGGAGGGGTCGGTGGAGAACATGGTGCGCTTCATGGACAGCCACCCGGACGCGGGAATAGCGGGCGCGCGGCTGGTCTACCCGGACGGGACGCTGCAGCCTTCGTGCCGCACCTTCTATACGCTGCCGGTGGTGCTGCTCAGGCGCACCCTCATAGGGAAGCTCTTCCCCAACGCCGGGGCAGTGAGGGAACATCTCATGCTCGACTGGGACCATAGAAGCAGCCGGGCCGTGGACTGGGTAATAGGCGCCTCCATGATGGTAAGAAGGGAAGCCTTCGAACGCGTGGGGGGCATGGACGAGCGCTTCTTCCTGTACCTTGAGGACGTGGACTGGTGTTCGAGGATGCAGAAGCACGGCTACAAGGTCTACTATGTCGCCGACGCCGAGATGAAGCATCACCACAGGCGCGAGAGCGCGAAGCTCCTCCCCGACAGGAAGCTCATGGCCCATGTGTTCAGCACCTTCCGCTACTACGACAAGTGGGGCTCCGGGGCCTACGCGCTCAAGCGCGAACGCTGGCTCCTCCGGCTCATAACGACGCTCCTGACCGACGTCGTGATGATCAACGCCGCGTTCCTCGCCGCCTACTATATAAGGTATATGCTTCGCGACATGTTCACGAAGCCCATATACCCGGTCGCCACCTACACGGGCTTCATGATCTTCGTCAATCTGATATGCATATTCTCATTCATATACTCCGGCCTCTACCGCAAGCCCCGCCGCGCCAGTTTCGCGCATGACCTCATCCGCATAAGCCGCTCGATACTCCTGAGCTCGCTCATCATAATGGCTGCGACCTACCTGACGCGCACCATAGCTTACTCGCGTTTCATCGTCGCCGTCTTCTGGCCCATATCCGCCATCCTGGTGACGCTGGGCAGGGCGGTGCTGAGGGGGGCGCATCGCGGGCTGAGGCGGAGTTTCTTCGACCGCAAGCGAATAGGCCTCGTGGGCGGGCTGCCCGAGACGGTGAGGCTGAAGGAGAGCCTGCTCGGCGCGGCTCCCGGCGAGTACGACTTCGCGGGCTACATTCTGCCGACGGGCCACGCCGCCGAGGCGGACACGGCCCCGGTGATCGGAGAGACGGCTGACATCGGCGAGATCGTCGTCGACCAGCATCTCCGGGAGGTCTTCGTCTCCGACTCCAGGCTCTCGAGGGAGGAGGTGGGGAAAGTCGTCCTCAAGGCGAGGCGTTTCGGCGTGGAAGTCATGGTGGCGTCCGAGATCACCGATACGCTCATACACGGCTCCTCCATCGAGGAGATAGGGAACGAGCCTTTCGTGGTGTTCCCGCCTTCGAGCCTCTCGGGGGCGCGGCTAGCGACCAAGAGGGTGTCGGACTGGATATTCGCCCTGATCGGACTCGCGCTCGTCGTGCTGATATCGCCGCTGGTCTTGCTGGCGCAGGCTATCACCTTCCGAAACCTGGGGACGTTTGTTGATACGGTGCGCAAACTCACTTATGTTATGGGAGGGCGCAACAGCCTCGTGGGACCCAGCAGGGCCATGGGAGGCGAGCGCGTCAAGCCGGGCATCACCGGCCTGTGGCTCACGGGCGACGGAGAGGGTTCGGCGTCCCGCAGGGACCGGCTGGATGTGTATTACCTCGAGAACTGGTCGCTGTCTTTTGATATGGAAATAGGTATTTCGAGCCTGGGGAGGGTCCGCAGGCTGTTCGGTTCTGCCGGGGGTGCCGGGGCGGAAAAGGAAGAAGGAAGGTAGAGAATGATATTCTTTCGAGTGCTTCTGCTTGTGCTCGTGATCGCCGGCGCCGCGAACGCGGAGTGGGAAGTTCATGTGAACTCCAATCAGGTGAGCTCGCTCTACGCGGTTGGCGGCGGGCTGTGGTGGGGCTCCACGGGCGGGGCCGTCTTTGCCCTGACCGGCTCGGGTTCATTCGCCAAGGTGGTGCGCTCGGAAGAAGGCCTCAGCTCGAACGGGGTGTCCTCGGTGATCGTTGACGGGTCGGACCGGGTGTGGCTGGGGACCCATGACAACGGGGTCTGCATGCTCAGCCCCGATTCGACATGGCGATTCATCAACACCCAGACCCTCGGGCTGCTGAGCGACAATGTGCTCGATATGTCCGTCTGGTCAGATACGGTGGCAGTCGGCACCGCCGGCGGCGTCAGCCTTTTTGAGAACGGCCTGTTCGAGAAGTTCTTTAACGGCATCGACTGGGGCCAGTCGGGCTGCGACTCGGCGATCTCGGTTTCATGCGGCGGGTCCAGGATGCTCGTGGGCACCCGGTGCGGCCTCAAAGAGTACGATTTCGACTCGGGCCTCTGGGGAACGCTGCTTCCGGATGCACGCATCCGCGACATCGACTATGACGGGGACTCCCTCTTCTGGGCGGTGTCGGACGATTCCATATTCACATATGACGGAAAGACCCTGGAGAGGGTTTCCAAGACGCTAATCCGCTTCGACCTTATGCGCGCCATAGCGGCGCTCGATACGACTGTCTGGGCCGTAACCCACAGGGGGCCGGCCATGTACGACGCCATCAATGAAGAGTGGGTGTCCAAGCGGTCGGGCATTCCGGAAGACCTCGTAGGCGGCACCGCCCTGGCGATAGGCGCGGACGGCACCGTGTACATGGGAACCGGGCGCGGGTCCGCACGGCTCGACGGCGAGACCTGGGTCATGATCGAGGCTCCCGGTCCCTACGGCAATTACTTCGAGGACATGACCATCGACGGCAAGGGGCGGCTCTGGGCAACCACGGGCAGCCGCGGCGGCGGCGTCTCGGGAGACGTCAGCCAGGGCGTCTATGTCTTCGACGGCGTCAACTGGGAGCGCCTGGATAAGACCGTGCTGCCGTCGCTGATTTCATACTCCATCGACACCAGCCCCTACGACGGTTCGGTTTGGATCGGATTCTGGGACGGCGGGAACGGGGACCTGCTGCAGTACGACATGGCCGACACGGGCTTCACTTCGCACCTGGACATCCTGGAGTCCCGCGTCGTGAGCGACATTTACGCGACCGCCGGGGGCGAGGTGCTCTTTACCCAGTACACGGGTGAGACGAGTTTCGGCGTGCTCTATAATTTCTACTCGGCCGTGGTCTACTACGGGACATTCGACGACCCGCCCTGCGTCTCGAGCCCTTTCCTTCTCGCGCTGGGCGAGGGCCAGCCGGGCTGCTACCTGACGGGCTCGTACAATTCGCCGCCCGAGGGCTCGCCGCCTGAGATAGTCCAGTTCTGCCCCGGCCTCAGCTGGTCGAGTAAGAGCGATGACCAGTGCCAGCCCTGGGGGCCCACTTCGGGCTGGCCCCAGGGCCACGTGTACGCCGTCACCACCGACCCCTACGGCGTGATGTGGTGCGGTACGTCGGCCGGGCTGGGCTCGTTTGACGGAACCTGGCATTCGGTGAGAACCACCATCGGGGTGGTCTGGGACATCGCGGTGGACGCCAACGGCACCAAGTGGGTGGCGACCGACACCGGGCTCCTGGAGCTGCAGGGGGAGGGAGCCGTGTGGAGCGACTTCGACGGCAGGAGGAATTTCTACGGCCAGACCAACAGCCTGCTGCCCGACCGCGCCATAAAGGCAGTGGAGGTCGCTGCCGATGGTAGCCTGTATATAGGAACGGCCGGAGGGGGCGCTTACCGCTTCGTGCCCGAAGAGCCGCAGAGGACCGGCAGGCTCTCGGGTTGGGTGCAGCCCTATCCGAGTCCCTATGACGCGTCCAAAGAGGACTACGACTCGCCGGTGCGTTTCGAGGGGTGCAAGACCGGCTCGACAGTCAAGATATTTACGCTCGATGGCGGCCTGGTCGCGGAGATCGACGCCGACGACGAGTGGGATCTTAAGAACGGCCAGGGCGAGGACGTGGTTTCGGGAGTGTACATCTTCCATACTTACGCCGAGGACGGCAGTGAGTTCCTGGGCAGAATAGTCGTTATCAGGTGAGGGACAATGGTACTGGAAAACAAGAAGATTTTGCTGACCGGCGGCGCCGGTTTCATCGGATCCCAGATCGCTCGCAGGCTGGTTTCGAAAAACGAGATAGTGATTTTCGACAACCTCCACCGGAACGCCCTGGCTTATACCGACCTCGCCGAGAGCGGTAATGTGAGGGTCATCGAGGGCGACGTTCTCAACGCGGAGCAGCTCAAAGAGGCCGCGCGGGGCTGTGACATACTCGTGCACCTGGCGGCCATAGCCGGTGTCGATACCGTCATGAGCATGCCGACGCTTACCATGAAGGTCAATCTGCTGGGCGCTTTCAACGCGCTCGAGGCGGCCGTCGAAGCCGGGATAGAGCGCTTCATCGACTTCTCGACCAGCGAGGTTTTCGGGAGCCACGTCTACATGGGCGAGGAACACGACGCGACCACGCTCGGCGTCGTGGGTGAATCGAGGTGGACATATGCCGTCTCCAAACTCGCCGCCGAGCACCTGACCCACGCCTATCACAAGGAACACGGCCTGCCGACGGTCACCGTGCGGCCCTTCAATGTTTACGGCCCGCAGCAGGTCGGGATCGGCGCCATACACACTTTCGTCGTCGAAGCCCTCAAGGGTAACGACCTCGAGATCCACGGTGAGGGCACGCAGATAAGGGCCTGGTGCTATGTCGACGACATGGTCGACGGCGTCATGCTCTGCCTTGAGAAAGATGAGGCCGTGGGGCATGTCTTCAACATAGGCAACCCCCGCGCCACCGTGACCGTGGCCAACCTGGCGCATCTCGTCAAGCGCCTGTGTAAATCGGATTCCAGGCTGGTGTACAGCCAGCGCGACTACGTCGACGTGGAGCTCCGCATCCCGAGCATCAAGAAGGCCATGAACATGCTCGGCTACTGGCCCAAGGTCGACCTGGAAGACGGCCTGGAGCGTACCATCGAGTGGTACAGGGAGACAGCCGATGATCAGGCTGACCAAACCTGAGATAAAGGGTGCGATCGAGTCCCTGAAGGAAGTCCTCGAGGACGGCTACTTCGTCCAGGGTAAGAGGGTGGGTACCCTTGAGAACATGGTCGCCGGCTATGTGGGAAGATCTCATGCGGTGGCCACGAGTTCCGGGACATCCGCCATACAATGCGCGATCGAGGCCCTCGGCCTCGGCGTCGGGGACGAGGTGATCGTTCCCGATTTCACGTTTCCCGCCTGCGCCAACGCCGTCCTGGCCTGCGGCGCCAGGGCCGTGCTGGCCGACATCGACCTCGAGACTTTCAATATCAACATCGATTCCATTCTCGACAAAATAGGTCCGGATACCAAAGCCATAATGCCCGTCGACCTCTTCGGCCTGGCGGCGGACCTCGAGTCCGTCTCCGGTATTTGCGAGGAGCGCGGAATACCGCTCGCCGAAGACTCGGCCTGCGCTCTGGGAGCGTCACTGGGATCCAGGAAGTGCGGCTCCTTCGGAGCTGTTTCCATGATCAGCTTCCACCCGCGGAAGGTCGTCACTACGGGCGAAGGCGGGATGGTTCTTACCAATGATGACGACCTCGCCGACAGGTTGAGGATGCTGCGGAATCACGGCATGTCGGTGGCGCACGGCAGAGCCGAGTTCAGCCAGCCGGGCTACAATATGCGCATGAACGAGCTGGAGGCGAGCATAGGCATACCCCAGATGGCGGCCCTGGACGTGCTGGTGGAAAAGCGCAGGCATATCGCCGACCTCTACGCCGGCCTCCTCGGGCCGGTCGATGAGGTCAGGCTGCCCACCGAACCCGAGGGCAGCCTTCATACCTATCAGTCCTTCGTTGTGCTTCTCGATGAGAAGGTGGACCGGGACGCCGTCATCGCCTCGATGAAAGACAAGGGCGTCGAGACGACCATAGGGACTTACGCGATTCACGCCCAGCCTTTCTACCGGAACGCCTACGGCTATGAGCCCGGTGATATTCCCAACTCTTACTACGCTTTCAGGCAATCGCTCAGCCTGCCGATATATCCTTCGTTGGGGGAGGACGAAGTGCGTGAAGTCGCAAAACGCCTGAAGGAATCCCTTCAGAGCACTGCATAGGGGGAGAGGACAACGGAGATTATACCCGTCGAGGGAATGGACGGCGAGTGGGATAGTCTGGTCTGGTCCAGCCCTTACGGCACCATCTTCCACACCCTGAAGTTCCTGTCGTACCACCCGCCCGGACGGTTTGAATTCAATCATCTCGCCGCGCGGGAAGACAGCGGCATAACGGCTGTGCTGCCGGGGGGAAAGGTCACGGGGGAGGGCTCTACTATCTTCCGGTCTCCGCTCGGCGCTTCATTCGGCGGCTTCGTTTTCGGGAAGCCTGATCTTAAGAAGATGCTCGACGTGGCGAAGGCCATGCATTCGAATCTGGCCCGGTCGAACTGCGACGCTGTGGAGATGACGCTTCCGCCGTCCTGCTATTACTCGCATGGCGACGAAAACATCCGCTATCTTCTCACGGCCGCCGGATACCGGCTCTTCACCAGGGACGCGACCTCGGTCGTTCCCCTGGACACTTTCGAAGGCGGGGCGCCCCGGGACGTTCTCGCGAGAAATCTCCGCAAGGCGGAGAAGGGCGGCCTGGAAGTCCAACCCGCGCGGGATGGCGAGATAGAGCCTTTCTACCGCGTGCTCCTTAAGAACCTGGCCGCCAAGGGCGTGGAGCCCACCCACAGCCTCGACGAGCTCAGGAGCATAGCGGCGGCTTTCCCCGACAGGGTCGTGGTTTTCGAGGCGAGGGCGGGGGGCGAGGTGGTCGGCGGGTGTGTGGTGATGCTGTGCAACGAGCGCGTGGGGCTCGCTTTCTACATCTGCGACGACCCCGACACGAGGCCCCTGCCTGTCGCAGAAGGCGCTCTCTACCGGGCCGCCATGTGGCTCAAGAAAAAAAACGTCGCTTTCTTCGACCTCGGAACGGTCTCGAGGGGCGCGGACATAAACTGGGGACTGGTGCAGTTTAAATCCAAGTTCGGTTCGAGAACTTACGTAAGGGAGCATTACAGGCTGGATCTCGGGGGAGACGCCACTTGATAATCGACGGCCACATTCACGCGGGCTACTGGAGTCCCGGTAATTTCCTCGGAAGGGGAGTTCGCTTCGAGGACATAGACGCCTGTCTCGAGAGCTGCGGCATAGACGGCGGCGTACTGACCTCGACCGACCTCAGGGAGAACGACCAGGTTCTCGATTTCATAGGGCGCGCCCGGAAGCGCTACTGGTTCTTTCCCTGGGTCAATCCGTCGGCGGAGGGCGACCTCGATTATCTCAAGTCGATGCGCGGCCGGATTCACGGCATAAAACTCCATCCATCCGTGGACAGGATTAAGATAACCGACCCGGCGGTTGAGCCCTTCCTCGAGCTGGCGGAGGCGGAAGGCCTGCCGGTGATGGTGCATTGCGGCAGGTGGCAGGAAATGGCGAGTTACAGGCTCGCGCTCGAAGCGGCCGGCGACCATCCCGGCTGCCCGTTCATACTCTCCCACATGGGCGGCGACACGCCGGAGCTCGAGATGGGCACCATCGAGGGCATAGAGGGGGGCGGGCTCGACAATGTCCACCTGGGCATCGAAGGCGTCCGGGAGTACTGGGCGGTGCAGAAGGCGGTGGATGTTCTGGGCGCCTCCAGAGTCGTCTTCGGAAGCGACTTTCCCCTCGGCCATCCCAGGATGTACATGGGCGTCGTGGACGCTCTCGACGTCGGCGCATGCGACCGTGCCCTCATCCTCGGCGGAAACATATTGAGGCTCGTAGGAGAGGGGCGTTAGGTTGCTGAGGATTCTCCATCTATGCGATCAGAACTGGGTGGGGACGGCCTCGACTTTCGTCAAGTATCACAACGCATTCGGCAATTACTCCAGGCTCGTTACTCTCTCGCGATGCGCGAGCGAGTTCGAAGAGGACATATGCCTCAACCTTCCCCTGGTGCGGGGCAGCGCGTTCGACATGGCGCTCAAGCGCGTCATGAACGTCATTCACTCCGAGGCCCCCAAGAGCGTCGATACGCAGAAAGGCAGGGTGTGGCGACCGCGGAGCCGCTTCGAGAGCACGCTCTTTACGCTGCGCGATTCGCTCTGGGCCCCAAGGATATACGGCGCCGTCGATCGCTACGATCTGCTCAGCTACGACATATACCATCTCGAAAGCGGCGCAGGTTTCTTCCGGGACTCGCGCCTCATCAAGAAGCTGAGCGCCATGGGGAAGAAGATAGTCTGCTACTACCTGGGCACGGACATCAGAGAGAGGGGCATAATCCCGGAGATCGACGCCCTCAGCGACCTCAACATAACCACGGAGTTCGACCACCTGGCCCTGCACCCGGGCCTGAGGTTCAGCTTCCTGCCGTTCGAAGTGAGCGACTTCGAAGTCCGCGCCGCGGAGAACGAGCGTCTGAGAATCTGCCACGCACCCAGGAACCGCGCCCTCAAGGGAACGGGCCGGATCATAGAGGTCGTCAGGGAGATGGAGCGACGGCACAATGTCGAACTCGTGCTCATAGAGGGAAAGCCCCATGCCGAAGCCCTTGAGATAAAGCGAACCTGCGATATCGCCATAGACCAGATCGGGGACAGGGGGGGGACTGGATATGGCGTCAACTCGCTCGAGACTCTCTCCATGGGAATACCAACTCTCACGAGTTTCACGCCCGACTTCGAAGCATTCCTGGCAGACCACCCGTTCGTGGTGGTGAATCCCGACACCCTGGCTGCAAGCCTGGAAGAGGTCATACTTGACGGCGGGCTCAGGCGCCAGAAGGGACGGCAGGGCAGGGCCTTCGTCGAGAAATACCACGACGCGGCCAGGGTTACGCAGAGCATATACGCGATGTACCGCGACCTGGGCTGGGTGGACGATGACGGCAACCTGGCCCAGGGGAAGAGGTGACCATGCCGGGAAGGATACGCGAGCTCGCAAGGCATACGGGCGCTTACGGCGTGGCGACGATAGCCGGCGGAATAACCAGGGTCGTGCTCGTTCCCGTTATCGCACGCTACCTGACGACCGAAGAGTACGGCCGGGCCTCGGTCATTCTCATTCTCATTACGCTTCTCGCCATAATCTTCGACCTGGGCCAGAGCTCGAGCCTCATCAAGTTCGTAAACGAGGCGCCCGATGAAAACGAGAAGAAGATGGTGGTCTCGACCGTGCTCGCCACGACGCTTCTGATCTCGCTTCCCGTCGTCATACTGCTCGGCTTGATCCCCGGCAGGCTCTCGAACCTCCTTCTCGGGTCGGGGTCATATTCGAATCTGGTGCTCGTCGGAGTGGCCGGCGGGCTCGGAAACGCCCTGCTCCAGGTCGGGCTCTCCTATGAGCGGGCCATAGCCCGGTCTCACCGTTACGTTGTCTACACCGTCTTGAAGGGCGCGCTTTCGCTGGCCCTCACCATACTCCTGATAGTGGTGCTCAACAAGGGCGCGCTCGGGCTTCTCGCAGGTCTCGCCATCCCTCCGCTCGCCATCGGGGCCGCGATTTACTTCCAGAGAGTGGCGCAGTTCTCTCTGAGGCTCTACGGACGCGTTTTCCACAAAATACTCGACTTCGGGCTCCCGCTCGTCCCCATGAATCTCGCCATGTGGGTGCTGGCCTATTCCGACATCTACCTTCTGAGGCGGCTGCTTCCGCCCGGTGTCGCGCTCTCGGAGGTCGGGCTCTACCAGTACGCGCATGAGATATGCCTGGTGCTCGTGCTCCCGGTGACATCCCTCAATCTGGCCTGGCCGCAGTTTCTCTTCGCCGGTCATTCCGGGGACGGCGCGCCGGAGGTATTCGCAAGGGTTCACCGCTACTTCTCGTTCTTCCTGATAGCCATGGCATTCCTCCTCGCGGTTTTCTCCTACCACATACTCGCCGTGGTGGGAAGCGACCGGTACATGGCGTCTTCGAGCGTGGTCCCGCTGCTGGCTGGCTCGCTCCTCTTCTACGGACTCTCCATACTCTACGCCTCGGGGCTCTTCGTGGCCGGTAAGACCCGGGTGCTCGCGGGCGTGGTCATTTGCTGTTCGGTTCTCAATATCTTCCTCAACTGGCTCCTCATTCCCGTTCTCGGCAAGGAGGGAGCCGCGCTGGCCACGCTCTTGACCAATCTCGTGATGGCGCTCGCGGTGCTCGGCCTTTCCCAGAGGCTTTACCGCATCCCGTTCTCGCTGGGACCCGTATTCGCGTCGATAGGCATCGCCGCGGCGATCGTCGCAGGGCTCCGCGCGCTCACCGGGGACATGTTGGGAGGGGGAAATGCCGGCTATGCCGTGGCCGCTACGGCGGTCTTCGGGGTGGCGTTGGCCGCCCTGTACAGGATGCGGCCATCGGACCTCGCAAGCGGCGTCCGCTTCATAAGATCGGTGCTCAGACGCCCCCGTCCATGACCTCCGCCGATTTTTGACAAACCGTTTCTGATATGTTAGAATCAAAAGTGTATAGGGGCAGTTATAGCTATCAGGAGGATGCTTGATATGCCGAGGACTTCAATTGCTGTTAGCACTTTTTGCATTTCCTTAATCATGTTTGCATCTGCTGCATTTGCTTCGGATGCGCTGATCACGGTGGAGAGTGGAGTCTACGAGGACACCAGAGCCACGGTCGAGTGCATAGAAGCGTTCGGCGGGCGCGTCAAGATCGTCGTCTACCCTGACATTATTTTCGCCGATCTTCCCGAAGCCTCCGACGCCCGGGTCTACGCTAACAGCGGGGCCTCGGCGATACACAGAGGGGTTCTGGAGCCCGAGGCTTTCGCCGAGAACTCCAGGCATTTCATAACCGCGTGGAACAACGTCTACATGGGCCGGGCCCATCAGATGGGGTTGGACGCCGAGCCGTCTCCCGACCGCATGCCGCTTATCAATGATGTGGTTCCGTTTGAGGAGACCCAGGTATTCGGGCGGCCGCCGGGGGCGAAGCTCATGGACGTGAGCGAGTTCATGCTCGGCACGGCCTCCCTGGCCGTGGTGCTGGCCGAGAGTAACGGCGCCACCGACCCGGAGACGGAGGACTGGACCACGACCGAGAAGGACCAGGTGACGAGCGAGATAATAGGGGGCCTCAACTGGTACGTCAACAAGGCCAAGTGGAGGGACCTTACGTTTTACGTCCAGTTCCATTACGACGTACCGACGAGCTACGAGCCCATCAACCGCTCATCGAGCCAGGAGTATTTGTGGCGTGACCAGTGCATAGCCAATCTCGGCTACGCCGGCACCTATGACATGGCCAATGCCGTGAGGGCCAACCTGGGCACGGACTGGGCTACGCTCTGCTTCATCGCCGACAGCAGCAATGACGCCGACAACATGTTCCCGGACGGCAGGTTCGCCTACTCGACCCTCGGCGGTCCGAGATTTATCATGACCTACGGTAACGACGGCTGGGGTATCGGTAGCATGGACGCCGTGATGGCGCATGAGCTGGGCCATTCCTTCTATGCCCTAGATGAGTACCAGGAGGCCGGTGAGGGCTGCACGGCCAGGTCGGGCTACCTCAACGGCGACAACCAGAACTCCTGTTACCCCGGCGGCTGCGGCGGGTGCGCCACCAATACGTTTGCCTGCATCATGCGCAGCGTTTCGATATCGGTCGCCCAGGTCTGCGTCTATACCAAGGGCCAGATAGGCTGGACGGACACCGACTCCGACAGCATACCCGACATTCTCGACACGAGTTGTGAGACTATTCTGTACGCTTACACGCCGGACCCTTGCTCGACATCCACTCCCGCCTACGCCGGCACTTGCTGGGTGGAGAGGTTGGAGAACCTGAACCCCCGCTGCACGAGGAAGAACGAGATTACGCTCGCCATGATCGAGAAGGTCGAGTTCCGCGTGGACGGCGGGCCCTGGCAGGATGCGAGCCCTACCGACGGCGCGTGGGACCTGGACAGGGAAGCCTTCCGCTTCACGACCGATCCTCTCGATGAAGGACCGCACATAATCGAGGCCTGCGCGAGCCATACATACGGTAACACGGATGTGACTTTCGCCGCCGATACCCTGGTCGTCGACTCGGCCTCGGGTGTCGAGCGTGAAATCACGCTTGAAGACGTCTTCGTGTCGACCTTTCCGAATCCTTTCGGTTCCAGTGTCAAACTCAGATACAGCGTGCCCGGGGCTTACGGTTCGAGCGTGCCGGTCTCCCTCAAGATCTTCGACGTGAGGGGCAGGGAGGTCATCACCCTGGTATCGGGCTCAGCCGGTCCGGGGGAGAAGCAGACCGTATGGGACGGCACATACTCGGACGGCAGCAGGGCTCCCAGCGGCATTTACTTCCTGCAGCTGGTCGCCGGGCAGGCGAGGATTATCGAAAAGGTCGTAATGACAAGATAGGTCTTGCAACATCGGGCGGCCTGTGATAGTACCACCCCAAGGGAACAATATCCCTGTGTCTCTGTTGCATGTCATGTTGCCATAATACGCTGAGGAGGGTGAACGATGTTCAGGCTTTTCCTGATTCTTCCTGCAGTCGCGCTCTGCGCTCTCTCGAGTTGCTCAAACGGGGACGCGGTAGCGACATGCGGCGATTTCGAGATCACAGTGGACGACCTCCGGTTCGAGGTCAGCAAGCTGGGCCCCACTTACAAGTTCGAAGATTCCTATCAGGCCCGCTTGAAACTGGTGGAGAACCTGACGGCAAGGTATGTGCTTGCCGAAGAAGCCGCCGCCATGGGCTTCGCCGATGAAGCCGGGGCAGAGGAGATCGAGGCGGAGAGGTTGGCGGTAGGGGAGTCTTATGTCGCCTGGAGAATCGAGAAGGACGTGAGAGTTCCCAGGGTCAGCTCGCTTAAGTGGCGGGACAAGCTCGACAGGAGCCTGTATCTGAAGGACATCACCTTCAGAGTCAGGATAATGGCGGAGGACGCGGTTCGGGAGTTGCTGGCTGGAGCGTCCTACGAGGACCTTCAGCAGATATACGCAGGCGACAATGCTGTCATGTTCAACGACCTGGGGTGGAAGGTCTGGAAGGATGTCGACCGCAGCCTTGCCAAGTACATCTTCCCGCTGGATGTGGGTCAGTTCACCGGGGTCGTGACCCTGCCGGACGGATATCATATTCTGTATCTTGTCGACGACAAGAAACTCGGAGTCAGGACAGAGGTGCTCTACGTCCGCGCCAAGAAATTCGACGGGATGATCAAAGAGGAGAGAGTCACTCGAGAGTGCGAGCGCGACCTGGCTGCCCGCTACAGATTCAAGCCGGACACTTCGGGCGTCAACGCGGCCATGGCGGCTTTCACCATGGCTTTCGCCAATGAGCGGCCCTCAGAGGAGCTTCTCACGAAGCCGGTTGCCACTTTTACGGGCGGCGAGGTTCTGGTGGCCGATATATTCACCTTCTACTTCAATTCGCCGCCGGATTCCCGGTTCTACATAGGGGATGCCTATTCGGTCGTGAGAGCGGCCTGGGACCTCGCCCTTCCCGAGCTCTACGTTCGGGCCGGCTACGACATGAGGCTGGCCGAGCGCCAGGAAATCAAGTGGGTGGTGTCCAGGGCGAGGCGGGATTATTTGATGCCGCAGATGGAGGACTACTTCAGAAGCAGCATCGACGTCACGGATGCCGACATCGAGCAATACTTCGAAGACAGGCGGGAAGACCTGACCACCGCGGTAACCTACAGGGCGAGCAGGATTCTGCTCGAAAACCAGGACGAAGTTGCCCAGGTCCAGGCCGAACTCAGGGCGGGTGGCGATTTCGCGGAGGTGGCCAAGAAGTACTCGCACGACGATTACACGTCCTCAAGGGGCGGCGACATGGGTGCGATTGGCCGCGGCATAGTGGCTGTTTACGATTCGGTTCTGGCCGATCTCGAACCCGGCGATGTGACCCAGCCGTTCCAGACCAATTCGGGCATCGAGATTCTGAGGCTGGAGGAGTTCGCCGGCGGGCGACCGCTCAGTTTCGAGGAGGCCATCCCACTCATCGAAATGTATATCAGGAATCAGACTGCCAACGATATGCTCACAGACCTGGTGGACAAGCGCAAAGAGGAGTGGGGCTTCGCGGTGAACGAGGACCTGCTCGCGAGGGTCTGGCTTCCGGAACCCGAATGGAAACGGAGCGTAGCCCAGCCGTCCGGGGACTAATCGCGCTCGAGCATTCTCTGCCTGAGCAGGTCGATATTCCTGCGGGCGTTGGCGTTGGCGGGGTTCGCCAGTAGGGCCCTTTCCCAGAGATCAAGGGCCTCCTCGTCCCTGCCCTGCCCGGCGTAGATTACTCCGAGGTTGACGAGCGCCCCTTCATGTGAACCGTTCATAATGAGTATCTGCTCGTATATGAGACTTGCCTCTTCTACCTTCCCGTCCTTCTGAAGCAGTACCGCATGGTTGTACCTCAGCGCCGGGTTGGCGGGAACCGTGTCTTCCATGCGGCTGAGGAGAGCCTCTGCGCGGTCATCCCTGCCCGTCCTGGTGTAAGCCGTCGCCAGCGCATACACCAGGTCCGCTTCATTCGGCTGCAGCTCGATTGCCTTTTCATAGGCGTCGATGGCGGTCTCCAGGTCTCCGGATTCATCGAGTGCGCTCGCCAGGTTGGCATAAGCTCTCCAGTTACTCGGGTTGATTTCGATCTCCTTTTCGAAGAGCTCGATGGCTCTTTCGTTATTGCCTTCCTGCCTTTCGATGGTGCCGAGAATATTATAATTGTCTTCCTGGTACGGCGCGTACATGAGGGCTGTCTCGACAGCCGTCCTGGCCTCCCGGAGATCGCCTCTTGATATGTAAAGCATGGCCAGCGCCCGGTGGGCCGTCGCCCTCGACGGTTCGGCTTCGACCGCTCTGCGCAGGTGGTCCTCTGCGGCGTCGAGATCACCCCTTTCCATGGCGATCATGCCCAGCCCCTCATGGCCCTCGCCCCAGAGCGGGCTCACCTCTATCGACTGTTCCAGGCAGACCTTGGCCTGCGCCAGGTCGCCTTGTTCGCGGTAGACATTGGCGAAGACCGTGTATGACTGGGCGAAACCGGGAAGGTCCTCGCCCGCGAGATTGAGGCTGACCAGGGCGCCAGCCGCGGCGAGCACGACTGCTGAAAGCACAATCCGGGCCGTCTTCCGGGCTCTTATGGAGTCCACGATATACGCGGCCGCTCCCCCGGCGAAGATCATCATCACCGGAAGCACCGGGATCCGGTACCTGGAGCAAACGAAGAAGGCCACAGTTCCCGCGAAGAAAGACAGGAAGAAGGCGTAGAGAAAATAGAGCCTCCGCGCTCGCGGTGCCAGTACTATGAGGCCCAGTACGGCGAGGGGCGCGACAGTTGCGAAGGTGATTACCGGGTTTCTCAGCACCCACGAATGGAGCTTCATGAAATTATAATCGAGGTTGTTGGGGAACTCGTCCGAGCCCCAGAATAAAGCGGCCTTCCTGAGCATGAGCCTGATCCAGCCCCCCGGGTCGGAGGCCACATAGCCGAGGCCTCTCCGGGTCCAGTAATCTGAAATCTCGGTGTAGAGCATCTCTCTTCCGAATTCCTGCTCGGGGATTGCGATCTGGTCATTGTACCCGCCCCACCAGTCCTTCCTGAGCTCGGGCGAGGTGGCGCTCCAGCCATCGGCCGCCGGGTTGTTGCCGAGATAGAAGTTCAGGCCCCCTTGCCACACGAGCGGGATGAACTCGCCGGAGACCGCCATGTTGTGGGTGGTGACGGGTGCGAGCATTATGACCACACCGAGCAACACCAGGAGAGCGTGCACGAGCCTTCGCCTTGCCAGTAGAATCGCGCCCAGAACGGCGAATGGGACGAAGATGGCCACCGTCGGCCTGGTTATGAGCGCGCTCCCCATGCATAGGCCTGCGAGAAACCACGTCCAGCCCCGCTGCTTCTCGACGGCCAGTGTGAACAGGTACAGCGAGAGCATGATGAAGAATATGAACAGGGTTTCGGTCAGAAGCTCGCCCTCGAAGTAGATGAGCACGGGATACAGCCCCGCCAGCAGCCCTGACACAATACCGGCGAGCCGGCCGAGAAGCTTCCGGGCAATGGCATAGGTCAGGAGCGCCGTCAGCGCCCCCAGTATGAATTGGAGAACCCTGGGCGCGATGTAGCTCCCCCCGGTTACTCGGTATACAAGCCCCAGGGCATAGGGGTAGAGGGGGGCGCGGAAGAAGGGCTCGCCCCCGGAAAGCGATCCGGACGCGACTTCCCTTGCCCAGTCGTCGTGATAGGCGGCGTCCATGACGGGATGGCCGAAGGTGGGCAGGGCCATAATATGGGGAAAATAGAGGAAACGTATCAGGAGGGCGACCGCAAGCACAGCCAGTATGGTGAAGGTCGTCGCTTTGCTATCTGGTCTGAGACTCAATCAATACCCCGTTTTTTGACTCATGGCCTCCAATTATGGCTACGTGGGGGCGTTTTGTCAAGAAGGGCTGATTAAGGCCTAAAGGCCAGCGTATTCCAGGCCGATGACAGGGTTGTAAGTGCTGGAATGGCAGTTCCAGGGCGACGTAGCATAATTCCGGGATATCATCTAAATTGCTTGACACCGTTGAGCGGCCTATGCTATACTCATAGCGTCGAAGGGAGTTTAGTTTTAGGTCTAGCTTCAGCGAGCGTAGGTTCGCTCACGAAGGAGGTGAGCAACGGGTATCCAAGGGATTGGTAATTGTGGTTGAGACTTTCGGGTCTCAATGTGGAAGTACTCCTTCTATAGGAAAGGGAGGGAAAAGATGAAGCTGTTTATGGCGATCGTGCTCGTGCTCGTATTCGCGACCTCGGCGTTTGCTCTCGAGAAGAAAGCATACACCATGAGGGACGACTTCGGCACCGAGCCGCTTTATGACTGCACCATGAGTTATTACTACTACTGTCCGTGCCCGACCTACTCGTGGTTCTGGTCGTTCACAGGCTGGACCTATGGCGACATCATCGGTGAAGTCTTCACGGTCGGTGACGTTTCGACCGGTACCATGGCTGCCTGTGATCCGCTCCAGTGCTTCGCGGTTGAGCAGTTCCGTATTCTCGATTTCGCTGGCTACGGAACGGTCTATCCTGGCCTGTTCACGGTAGACTTCGGCATTTACTGTGCCGACGCTGATGGCTGCCCGGTTGGTGACGCTCTCTGGACGAGCGGCCCCTACGAGACCGGCTATGCGTGGAACTACATCGTGGTGGATCCTCCGGTCTGCCTGGATGATTGCGCGACTCAGCTCGACCCGGTCCTCGGCTACCCGAGGGTTCTGGTTACCGCTACCTTCATCGGTACGGATGCCACCTACCCGGCGTTTGGCTTTGACAACATCAGCACGCATATAGAGCAGGCTTGTGAGATGCATGATTACTCATGTATCAATGCTCTGTATCCTAGGCCGATGGTCAGCAACTATGACATGCTTCATAGTGGCTACTATGGCCCGGACTTCCTGTATTGCCCGCCGCAGTTCTTCTGCGACGGCCGCGATACGAGTGCTGATTGCAGCGTGTTCGGTGCCATCGAGTTGGCCTGGCGTCTTTACCTGATCTGCCAGGGCCCGACAGCTACCGAGCCCAGCACCTGGGGCAACATCAAGTCGATGTACAGGTAGTAGTTTCTGCTTTTCAGAGAGGGTGCCTCCGGGCACCCTCTTTTTTTGTCTATGGCCACCCCTACTGACCAATGAGACCGATTCCCCCGCCCCCGCCACGCGGTGCCTGTCATGAGAAGAGGCGATTTCGGTGCTGGCGGCAGGCTGACGCGGACGTGTATATACATCAAAGTCATTGATGTGTAAGCATATAGGTCTCCGGGGCAGCCAATACCAACCCTCGAACCTCTTTTATGAACATTTCTTCTTGACAGCATCTCAAGAATTGTGATAAACTGTCAGGCGTCGAAGGAAGCACTAATTGGTCTAGCTTCAGCGGGCGAAGGCTCGCATAAGAAGGAGGTGAGCTGCGGGAACGAACGAAAATGTCTGAGCCCTTGCCAGAGGGTGTTTTCGTCAACTCCATGTTTTTAATGAGTTTTGAAGATTAGGGAGGTATTAAAATGAAGCTGTTTATGGCGATCGTGCTCGTGCTCGTATTCGCGACCTCGGCGTTTGCTCTCGAGAAGAAAGCATACACCATCAGGGACGACTTCGGCACCGAGCCGCTTTATGACTGCACTATGAGTTATTACTACTACATTCCGTGCCCGACCTACTCGTGGTTCTGGTCGTTCACAGGCTGGACCTATGGCGACATCATCGGTCATGTCTTCACGGTCGGTGACGTTTCGACCGGTACCATGGCCGCCTGTGATCCGCTCCAGTGCTTCATGGTTGAGCAGTTCCGTATTCTCGACTTCGCTGGCTACGGAACGGTCTATCCTGGCCTGTTCACGGTAGATTTCGGCATTTACTGTGCCGACACTGATGGCTGCCCGGTCGGTGACGCTCTCTGGACGAGCGGCCCCTACGAGACCGGCTATGCGTGGAACTACATCGTGGTGGATCCTCCGGTCTGCCTGGATGACTGCGCGACTCAGCTGGACCCGGTCCTCGGCTACCCGAGGGTTCTGGTTACCGCTACCTTCATCGGTACGGATGCCACCTACCCGGCGTTTGGCTTTGACAACATCAGCACGGCGATAGAGCAGGGTTGTGAGCTGCATGACTACTCATGTATCAATGCAGTGTATCCCAGGCCGTACGTGGCCCCGATCCATAGCGGCTACTATGGCCCGGACTTCCTGTATTGCCCGCCGCAGTTCTTCTGCGACGGCCGCGATACGACGGCCGCTTGCGACCAGTTCGGTGCCATCGAGTTGGCCTGGCGTCTTTACCTGATCTGCCAGGGCCCGACAGCTACCGAGCCCAGCACGTGGGGCAACATCAAGTCGATGTACAGGTAGTAGTTTTTGCTTTTTAAAGAGGGCGCCTTTGGGCGCCCTCTTTCTTTGCCCCCCCGCGGTCCCGGTCCCATATCTCCGCTTGACATGATTGGCGTTACTTGGTAAGCCATAGGCAGTCAGGGCGTGCGGCCTTTGGTGAGTCACCGGTCCGGAAACGAGGGATTGAGATGAAAGCCTGTATCGCGCTGATGGCCGTGCTCCTGTTCGCCACATCCACCCCTGCCTTTGAGAAGAAGGCCTACACCATGAGGGACGACTTCGGAACGGACCCGCTGGCCGACTGCTACTTGAGCTACTATTACTATATTCCGTGTCCGACCTACTCCTGGTTCTGGAGTTTCTATGGCTGGTCGCATGGCGACGTGATCGGCACGGTCTTCTCGATCGGCGATGTTTCCACATTTTCGGGGACGCCTTGCGATCCCTATTCCTGTTTCCAGCCTGTAGATATCCGCGTGCTCGATTTCGCGGGCTACGGAACGATTTACCCCGGGCTCTTTACGGTGGAATTCCATATCTACTGCGCCGACGAGCAGGGGTGTCCGGTGGGTGAAGCGCTGTGGTCCAGCGGGCCCTATGAGACGGGCTTCGCCTGGAACTATGTGCCTGTGCGGGATCCCGTGGTCTGCGTGCCCGAGTGCTCGTTCCAGATCGACCCCGTGCTCAGCCACGCCAGGATACTCATAACCGCGACCATGATAGGCACGGACTGCGCTTATCCCCAGTGGGGATTTGACAATATAAGCACGCCTTCGATCGGGGCCTGCGAATTCCACGACTACTCGTGCATGCCGGCCCTCTATCCACGGCCCTATTCCGGCAACTACGAGACCGTGCACTCGGGCTACTACGGGCCCAACTTCACCTACTGCCCGCCCAGATGGTTCCGCGACGGCCGCGATACGAGCCCGGACTGTGACCGGTACGGTTATGTCGAAGCCGCCTGGAGAGTGTACCTGAACTGCGAGGGTCCGACCACAGCCGAGCCGAGCACCTGGGGCAATATCAAGACTATGTACAGGTAGGTTTTTATGTTGTCAAAACCCGCAATCCATATTAGGTTCTTTGCAACTGAGTGGACTTCCCCGTAGAAGGGAGATCAATGTACAAGCGGCGCGTGTGGCTGGGCTTTTCGGTGGTACTCCTTATTGCGTTTATCGGGTGCAGCGCCAAGTACAGGACGCGCCCCCTTACCGAGGAAGAACCCGTACCCGACGCCACGGCGGCGGCAGCAGTCGCCCATGCGGACTCCATCTACGGCAGGGCCGTGGACTTCTTCGTTGCGGAGCAATATGACTCGGCGGGCTACTACCTCAACAGCGCCATTGGTTACCTCAGCAGCGATATAGGCTGGTCAGCCGACGAGACCGCCCTAGCCGAGAGGAGAATACTGCTCTATAAATGCAGATATTTCCTGGAGCGCATCCCCAGCGGAGAAGAGGAGATACCGCCGCATGAGCTCGAGCTCGCCGCCATCGAGCCCAGGAAGCCTCCGCTCCCGTCGGTTGAGATCGTCGACAATGCCAAGGTGCAGAAGTGGATTGACTATTTCTGCGGGCGCGGGCGGGAGAGTTTCGTCAAATGGACGAAGCGCTCGGGACAGTACCGCATGACGACGCTCAAGATCCTCAAGGAAGAGGGCATGCCCCTTGAGATAGTGAACCTCGCCCTCATCGAGAGCGGTTTCAACCCGAACGCCTACTCGAGGGCGCATGCCGTCGGGATGTGGCAGTTCATAAGAAGCACGGCGCGTCTCTATGGCATGCGGGTCGACTGGTGGGTTGACGAGCGCCGCGACCCCGTGAGGGCGACGCGGGCCGCCTCTAGATATCTGCGGGACCTTTACACGGCTTTCAATGACTGGGAACTCGCGCTGGCGGCATACAACTCGGGCCAGCGCGGTGTCGAACGCGCCATGAAGCGGAGCCGCTCGGACAATTACTGGGAACTCAGCCTGCCCCGCGAGACGCGGGACTACGTTCCCAAATTCATGGCGGCCTGCATCATCATGGCGAATCCCGAAGCCTACGATTTCGACCTGGAATACGATCCCCTGATAGATTTTGAGGAGATCAGCGTTGCGCCCAAGACGTCGCTCGCCGTCCTCGCCAAGTGCGCCGAAGCCGACCCCGCGTATGTCGTGACTATCAACCCGCATCTCATACGCGAGTGCGCGCCGGACGGTGACGGAAACTACGGCGTCAGAATACCGAGGGGGACGCTTGAGATCTGCCAGGCTAACCTCGCCGAGCTCCCCAGGGACGAGCGCATTGCCCAGACTTACGCGAATCCGTACATGAAGCACACGGTCAAGAGGGGAGAGAGCCTGTCCGTGATCGCCCGGAAGTACCAGACGTCGGTTACGACCATCGCCCAGGCCAACGGTATCAGGAACTATCACAACATCAGGGCCGGGCAGGTACTGACGATTCCGTATGGCGACGGCGTCGCTCTGCCCCAGAACCCGGGTGTTCACGTGGTTAGAAGAGGGGAGACGCTGACCAGCGTGGCTCACCGTTACGCCGTCAGGGTCAACGACATCGCCGCCTGGAACGATCTGAGGTCACGCGATCTCATCTACCCCGGCCAGAAGCTCATAGTATCGATGGATGCGGTGGCCACGCCGCCGGTTGTCAAGAGCACGGGAGAGACCTTCGTGCACGTCGTCCGCAGCGGGGAGACCGTGTCCGGCATCGCGGCCAAATACGGCGCATCCTGCAGCGCGGTGCTCGGCGCGAACGGGTTGGGTTCCGGCAGCAGGATCTACCCCGGCCAGAAACTCAGGGTCCCCGGGAGCGGCCCTGCCACCCGGGAGGAGTACACTGTCAAGAACGGCGATACCATCTCGGACATAGCGCGCCTCTACGGGGTGTCCACCTCATCGGTGCTCGCTGCCAATTCCATGAGTTCCGGCGACAGGATATATCCGGGCCAGAAGCTCAAGATATCGGGTGGCGCCGCCGCTGCCGCGGTTGAGTATACGGTCAGGAGAGGTGATACGGTTTACGACATAGCCGGCAAGTACGGTGTTTCCACCTCAGCGGTGCTGGCCGCCAACTGCATGGGACCCCGCGACCCCATCTACCCGGGCGAAAAGATCAAGATACCCGCCGGGGGGGTAGGCAAGAACGAGGTCATCGTTCACAGCGTCAGCAGAGGCGATACCATAACGAGCATCGCCAAGAAGTACGGGGCGTCGTCCAGCGACGTGCTCAAGGAGAACGGGCTGGGCCCCAGGGACAAGATCTATCCGGGTCAGAAGATCAAGGTGCGTGTCAGGGGATAGACCTAGAGGACGGATTTTCCGCTGGGCACGTGAAGCAATGCGCCGGATTTCTGGCTCCCCACCAGGCAGTTCCTTCCAATCACCGCCGAGGGCGGAATCTGTATTCCGCGGCCCACGAGGGTTATGCCGCTTTGCATTACGTGCGGATGGGCCTCGTTCGGGGTAAAATCGACTCCGTACCCTATCCTGGCTCCTTCGCCCACTCTGCAGTGCTTGTCGAGTATGGCGAGGTTTACCTTGGCGTCCCGGCCGATCGTGCAGCCCGGCAGAATGATGGAGTCGCGGACGACAGCGCCTTCCTCAACAGTAACCTCCGGCCCGATGAGCGAATGTTCGACCTTGCCGCTCACCCTTGCGCCCTCCCCGATCATGGCCTCGCTCAGGGAGCTGGAGCCCGAAATCATGGCGGGAGGGAGGTCGCCATAGTTGGTCCTGATGCGCCACTCCGGGCTGTCGAGATCGATGGGAGGTGGACTCCCCAGCATCTTCATATTGACTTCGTAGTAGGTGTTTATGGTTCCCACGTCTTCCCAGTAGCAGTCGAATTCGCGGGCGTACACCCTGTGGCTGCCGATGAGCCGGGGGATGATGTCCCTTCCGAAGTCATGCGATGAGGAGGGGTCCTGGTAATCGGCGGTAAGGGAAGCCGAGAGGAGTTCGCTCTTGAAGACGTATATTCCCATGGACGCAAGATTGCTGGGCGCGTCCTTCACTTTCTCAACGAAGTCCACGATGCGCCCGTCACCTTCCAGCACGCATGTCCCGAACTTGTGAGTGTCCTGCGGCTTCACCTGCTTGACGCTCACCGTGAGGTCGGCGTTCTTCTCCCTGTGAAATTCGAGCAGTTTCCTGTAGTCCATGGAGTAAACGTGGTCGCCGCCCAGGACGAGTACGTTCTCAGCCGACCGCTCCTCTATGAAGTGGAGGTTCTGGAACACGGCGTCGGCGTTGCCGCTGTACCAGCGCGACGTGGTCCCGACGTATGGCTGCAGGGTCACGATGCCGCAGTCTTCGCGGTCGAGGCTCCAGGCCCTGCCCGAGCCGATATGCCTGGCCAGGGAGTGGGGTCTGTACTGGCTGAGCACGAAGATGTCGTGGAGGCCGGAGTTGGCGCAATTGGACAGGGCGAAGTCGATAATCCTGTAGGAGCCGCAGAAAGGCACCGCCGGTTTGGCCCGGTGCTCCGACAAGAGAAGCAGGCGCTCTCCGGCGCCCCCGGCCAGGATTATGACAAGATTCTTTCCCACTCGCTCTCTCCTGTTATTATTTCCCCGCAGACGATGTCCCGCCGCGGAATTTCCCTTTCCGATAGGTCGGCAGCTATGAGGCAGTTCCTTCCGACTCTCACGCCATCGGGAATGGCTGTGCGCTTGCCTATGACGCTTACGCCGAAACTGGCGCTGTCGGGAAAATGCGAATTGGAGCAGGTCGGGCTTCCGTATCCGACGAAACAGCCGCGGCCGACCGAGACTTCTTTGTCTATTATGGCCGATCGCAGCGTCGCCCCTTCGCCCACAGACGTGTCCGAGAATACGATCGAGTTCTCCACAGTGGCCCCGCGCTCGACCCGGACTCCCGGGAACAGGATGGACGCCTTGACAGATCCCTCGATCCGGCACCCGCCGGCAACCAGCGACGACTCCACGGACGCCGATTTCCCTACGTATGACGGCATCCGAACCGGGTCCCTGGTGCAGATGGGCCAGGCGGGATCCCCTAGATCGGCCTGCCCGGGTTTCTCTATCAGTTCCATCGACGACCTGTAGTATTCCTCGAGCCAGCCGACGTCGGCCCAGAAGCCCTCGAACTGGTAGGCCATTACCCTTGCTTCCTCGATGAGGGGCATGAGGACGTCGAATACCAGGTCGAATCGTTTTTCCATGCAGATCCTGAGCCTTTCTATGAGCACGTCCCGCTTGAATACATATATGCCGAGCGAGAAGTAGTCGAAGCCGGCCGTGTCGGGCTTCTCTACCAGCTCGCGAACGACTCCCTCGTTATCCAGGACGAGCGCCCCGTAGCGCCTCGGCACGATTCCCCGGGTGGGCCGGGCGACGACCGTCGCATCGGCCCCGGATTGCGAATGGAATTCAAGCAGCGGCCTGTAGTCCATCTTGTATATGTGGTCGCCGGATAAGACCAGGACATGCTCCGAAGACGCGTTCTTGAGGAAGCGCAGGTTCTGCCACAGGGCGTCGGCGGTTCCCCTGTACCAGTTGGACTCCTTCCGCGCGCGGTAGGGCTGCAGAATCACGACGCCGTGCCTGCGGCCGCTGAGGTCCCACGGCGCGCCATTACCGATATGCGATATGAGGGAGGTTGGGTTGTACTGGGCGAGAATGCCCACGTCGCGTATTCCCGAGTTCATGCAGTTCGATAGGCAGAAGTCGATCACCCTGTACTTGCCCCCGTAGGGCAGGGCCGCGATGGAACGGTATGACGTGAGTACGGGGAGGTGCCTGCTCCTTCCTCCCGCCAGTATCATGGTGAAAGGCTGTTCCAATCTACTCCCTTGCAGTTCTGATGTTGTCGCGCGCGGTCTCGTTGTCGGGTTCGATCTGCAGTATCCTCTCCCACACCTCTATCGCCTGGTCGAGGCTGTCCATCTCCGCGTAGACAACCCCCATGTTGAGGAGAATGTCGGTGTTGCGTGGGTCGAACTTGCTTATCTCCTTGAAATTGTTGAGCGCGTCGGCATATCGGCCCGACCTGTAGAGCGCGTTGCCGAGCTTGAAGCGGAGGCGGACATTCCCCGGGTCGACTGTCACCACTCTCACGAGGATCTCCGCCGCGTCCTCGTACCTTCCGAGCCTGGTGTAGCAGTCAGACAACTGCATGACGGTCGGAGCGCTGTAGGGATTGGACCTGAGCGCCACCTCGAAGGCCATGGCCGCCTCTTCATACTGCTCGAGGCTGTACCTGGCACCGCCGAGGGCCGAGTAGGTGACGAAGTCTCCCCCCACATAGGCCAGCTCAAGCTCGAGCTCCTCGATCGCGGCCTCCGGCTGATCGAGTTCAATAAGGGCCAGGCCCTTGAACTGGTGGAGCCTCGGCTCATAAGGATAGGAGCGCTCGACCGAAGCCAGTTCGCTAAGAGCCTCCGTGGGTTTCTCGATGTAGGTCAGAAGCGACGCTTTCTCTATGCGCGGTCTCGGGTTGTCCGGGTCGCGCTGGGTAGCCGCGCTCAGAACCGCCAGCGCCATGTCGGGTTTTCCCGTGGTCGCGTAGATCTGGGCGAGCGCCAGCCTGGCGTCGCCGTAATCGGGGTCCGCCTCGATCGCGTCGTCGCATGACTCCACGGCCCGCTCGAACAGGGATTCGTTAGCGTAAATGTCTCCTAGAATCATATAGTGCCTGGCCTCGTTAAGCGGGACATAAGGCAGCCTCGAAATTACAAGGGCGGCCGCGATGACCAGCACAATGTAAATGACGCTCCGGATGGGTTTCATCTTGTGGAAGCCCGAGACGACCTCGTAGACGAGCTGCCCGCAGAAAACTGCCAGGAAAGGCACGAGCAGCATCTTGTCGGCGTCACTCACAAGGAAGCCGGCGGCGACCAGCGAGTAAAGCGCCACGAACAGGAGCATGGAAGACGAGCGGCGCCTCGTGAATACGAGCAATCCCACGAGCCCGATCGCGGCAAGGGCCGCGAAGGGCAGGAGGAAGTTTCTCAGCAGGAATGAGTATCTGGCCGCAAATCTCGAATCTACGTTGGAGCTCGGAAGCGACTGCCCCCAGATGACTCCCAGCTTGCCGGCGTAATGCCCCAGGAAGGCGGAAGGAGTGGTTATGAAGTCGTCGAAGGTGCGGTCGAGCCAGTAGCGGCCGGAGGCCTTTCTGCCCAGCGGTTCTCCGCTGTCGATCTTGGCAAACCTCAGCGCGTCGCGCTCCCCATCGGTCAGGTCGGCTTCGGCATAAGCCCGTGAAGCCCCTCCTTCGGCCCCGAGCGTTATGACGTAATAGGGCTGCTTGTCCATCCCGCCCGTCGAGCTCGACCCCAGGAAGGCGTGCCATCCCATGCGCGTCGGGAAGACGGCGATCTCGTCTGACTGCACGAGGAAAGCGTTATAGCAGACGGGCACGATGAGGAATCCGATTATCAGCAGAACCGTGGCCCATCGAAGTCTGGGCTTGCTCTCCATGAGAAGCTGCAGCGCCCAGGCGATGAGCGCCGCGATCACCGTGAACTTGGACAGGAAACCGATGCCCAGAAGCAGGCCGGACAGGGCGCACAGAATATATGTGCCTCCCGTTCTGGCTCTGAGCAGCAGGTAGGAACTCAGCACCACCAGGAAGACGACCAGCGTCGTTTCGTTGAGCTCTCCGGTGAAGAACACGGCCAGGCTGAAGAAAGAGAAGACGAAGCCCGCGATGGCCCCGGCCGCGCGATTAAAGAGCCTGGCGCCTATCAGATAGACCAGAAACGCCGTCAGGCCGCCGAGCACCGACTGCACCAGCCGGGCGGCCGTAAAACTCTCTCCGAAGACGCGGTAGAGAAGAGCGAGGAAGAAGGCGTAGCCCGATTCCCTGAAGGGCAGGGCTACGTCGATCAAGGTGGCGTCGGCCTTGAACTTGGCCCACTGGTGGAAGAAGCCCGAATCGACCACGGGGTGATAGTAGAAAGGTATGTCCCTGACCTGAAAGGTAAACAGAATTCTGACCAGCACGCCTATCACCAGGACGGCAAGTGGAATCAGGTATCCCCTTTTCGACATCGTCACTTTCTCCTTAAGACTCCGCAGTACACTTCGTAATTTCCCCGGCCGTCCGAAAACCATATCGCCTGGAAGTTGTTGTCACGGTCCAGCGAGAGGGAGGGGTAGCGCGTCATGGCCTTGCGCTCCAGGAGCGTTTCGGTGGGCTGCCACTCCTTGCCGTCGTGGCAGCGGAGCTTCATGGAGTAGAAGTTCGTCTCCATGTCCTTGCCTTCCCATGCGACCTGAAACAGGCCGTCCGGTCCGGCGCAGACGTTGGGGTAGTATCCTATGCGCCCCTCGTTGAGCCGCTTCTTGCCGTACCACCTGGTTTCATCGAAGAAAGCGGCGAACACGAGGTACTCGGCGTCCTCGGTGCGGTCGAACCACGAGGCTCCCCAGCGGCCCGGTTCGATGTAGGCGACCGACATGCGCCAGGCCCTCTGTCCGCCCACCGACAATGTATGCGTTTCCTTCCAGGCTTCGCCGTCCCACAACTTGGACTTGATTTCGTACCCCTCGAACCAGGTGAGAAGCACCTTGCCGCCGCCGTCGCAGGCGATGTCTGGCCTGAACGCGCCGGGAGTTTCCACCGGAATCTCCTCGATATGGACCAGGCTGTCGCCGACCACCCGGCCGTACATGATGCCCGTCTGATGGTAGGGACCGTCGTGCCAGGCCACGTGGAGAATCCCGTCGCCACCATATGCGGCCACCGGGCAGGAGGTCTCTGTCGCCGTATTGCTCAGTCTCTTCCTGGCGACCACTTTACCGTCCACTACGCGGGCGTATTCTATCTCGGGGGCCTCGCCGACCATCTCGGCCCAGAGCAGGTATACGGAGCCGCCCCCGCAGGCGATCGCCGGGAAGGCGGACTCGCCCCGGGTATTGGTGATTCTCACTTCCCGCGAGAGCGTGTCATTCCTTACGAAGGCATAGTAGATCTCGAACTCCCCGCTTCTCTTGTCCTCATAGATGAGGTGGTTGACATTGTTCTCGTCGGTGCAAATGCAGGTCGCGTTCGACCTGCACGTATGGGAATTGCCGGGCGAATGGGTCACCCGGTGCTGATTGGTCATCTCGTAAGTACAGGCCTGGACTCCCCGGCCTGCTCCCGCCGGCAGGCAGATTGCGGCCACTATGACGAAGAGACTTCTCTGTATTCTCATGGTTCTGAACGGACCTCCTGCTTCGGGCTGCATTATACACAAGCGCAACCTGGGTAACAATAACAAATCGGGGGGCTCAGGCCCCCACATGATGAACGCCTGGCCTGCCGCTCTGTTCCGGCCCGAAACCCCAGGGGGGCAGCGAAGGGGTCAGGTCTTGAAATGCACAAAATGAGGGGGTCAGGTCTTAAGATGCACAACTCGAATTCCCCGCCTCAGGGGCACTGTGCACTTTCAGACCTGACCCCTCCTGTGCTGACCCCTCGTGTGCATGTCTGCGCCAGTCAGACAATATCGCGGCCGGGAAGCAAATGAAAAGGGGCGTGCCCATACACGCCCCTCCGTTATCCTTCTTGCCGCGCGTCTATCTCGGTATGTGCACCGAGAGGAATACGCTCGCCGCGCTGAAGCCGAAGCGGGTGGTGGTGCTCTCGGCAAGCGGTATACCGCCCTCCTGATACTCGTCAACCGTCTTGCTGCTTATGTACCTGAAGGCCAACCTGTACTCCCCACCAAGGCTCCAGGCCTGGGCAAAATACCACTGGAACCCGGCGACGAGTGGGATCTCCACGATTTTATCGGTATTGCTGATACTGCTCCTGGAGCTGCCCGAGCCGGTCTTATTCCACTCCCTGTTCCAGTAGTACCCGAAACCGCCGCCTAAGTAAGGAGCTACGCTGCTCTGAGGTATTACGTATTTCTCCACGATGAAGGTGCCGCCTATCCAGGTGCGGCTGCTATCCTGCTCTGCAGTTTTCTCCTCCTCGTTGTCGTAAGCGAAGTTGAAACTTCCCCTGAACGCGAACTCGTCGTAGTAGAAGTACCGGAAGCCCACGCCACCCGCGTAGGTGTCCAGCCTGAGTAGGCTCAAGCCGTTGAACTCGAAGACCATCTGCATGTCGCCATCTTTGACCTTGGGGATTCCTCCCGCCCACGTGGCCGAAGCCAGCAAGAGGATACACATGGCTATCAGCAAGCCTGACCTCATGTCGGGTCCTCCTTTCAATTCCCTTCTCGTTCGCGGTCCCCGGACCGCCGCCACAATCGCGTTATTCATAGCAGGGAGGGGGCAGGTAGTCAAGAAGTACTTGGGAAATGCCCTGTGAAAGACAGGATAAAAAGAAAGCGGGGCCTGGTTCAGGCCCCGCTTGAAATCAAGCAAACGCCACTACTAGAAATGCACTCCGAAGAACACACTGGCAGCATTGAATCCGAAGGCGCTGGAGCTGTTGTCTGACACCTTCTCGCCGCCCATCTTGGTCTCGCCGGTGCTGTACATGTAGGCCAGCCTGTACTCGCCGCCGAGGCTGATAGCCTCAGTGAAATACCACTGGAACCCGCCAACCAGAGCGATCATCAGGTCGTTGGCAGTGGTTTCCTCTTTCTCCGTGTCCGCGAAGGTGCCGTACCAGGGCTCTTCCCACTTGTTGTAGTAGTAGCCCACGCCGATGCCCATGTACGGAGCCACACTGGCTATCGTGGCCATGTACTTTTCCCATACCAACGTCGCACCCACCTTGGTGAACGACTCTTCCGACGTGTTGTCCGCAGCGTCGGTCATTTCGTCCTTCGCATAGGCGAAGTTAAGGCTTCCCCGTATGGCCGTATCATCGGCATAGAAGTACCTGAAGCCGAAGCCGCCGGCATAAGGTGAGAGCCCCAGCATGCTAAGTCCGCTGAACTCGAACACCATCTGCTTGGCGCCCATACCGGTATTAGGGGTGCCGCCCGCGAACACAGCCGAAGCTGCCATTACCACACAGAGCCCGATCAACAGGGGTACTCTCATCGTACTCCTCCTTTCATGATACGTATGATATAAATGCAGGCAGGGTCTTCTAATAGCGAAATCACCTCCTTCCGCGCTTTCTTAAGACGCCTTAGAACTTGTCAGTTTTGGTATCTTGTAGCAGTATTGGCCGAATCCGTCAAGCTAAAAGTGGTGGAATCTTATACGGCGGGTCGGGGCGGCAAGTCCTGGCGCGCGGACACGGGTCGAACTCACATAAATCTTATGGCAGCTACACTGTCGGGCAGGCTCCCGCAAAGGCCCATGCCGCGGACGGGGGCGGACTATGAATGTTGCCCTCTCCCCCCGGGTCTGTTATAATTTCGGTGGAAGCACTTTCTGATAAAGGAGAAGTATATGCTCAGGCGCTTCATATTGCTGGGTCTTGCGGCCGTCTTCGCGGTGTTCCCGGGCTGCGGAGAGAAGGAACGGGGAGACGTCGTCAAGCGGCCGCGCGAGCAGGTGGGGCGCGTGGTGGTCGTCGGTTTTGACGGGCTCTCGCCGGTGATGGTCGATAAGTGGGTCAAGGAAGGCAAACTCCCCAATATGGCCAGGATCATCCGGGAGGGAACATACGGCGAGTGTATGACCGTGCTGCCTCCGTCCTCGGCATCCGCCTGGACTTCGGCGGTCACGGGAGTCAATCCGGGCAAGCACGGCATCTATGGCTTCTTAAAGGAACTCGATAAGGGCAAGAAGCGGCCGGCCGTGTTCAACACGTCCCGCGACAGGGGTTTCAAATCGGTCTGGGACGTGATGAGCGAATACGGCAGGAGGGCCTGCGTGGTGAACATCCCGCTCTCTTCGCCGGCCGATAGTCTCAACGGAGTGATGATCGCGGGGTTCCCTCATACGTCGGAAGACCAGATCGCCCACTACTGGCCCCCCGAACTGGAGAAATACCTGGGCTCTTATAAATACGACGCCTTCAGAGTCACATGCGCCAAGGGCCAGGAAGAGAAGTTCCTGCGCAGCATGGAGGATATCTCCGGGCGGAGGCTGGACGTGGGGCTCACTCTGTACGATGAGGGCGACTGGGATCTCTTCTGGATCGTCTTCACATTCACGGATAGAACCCAGCATTATATGTGGAAGTACATGGACGAAGAGCATCCGCTCTACGACCCGGCCATGAGCGAAGCCTACGGTGACCGGGTGGAATGGGCGTACAAGCGCGCCGACGCTTTTCTCGGCGAGTTCATGAAGAGGCTCGAAGGAGATGATCTCCTCCTGGTGATGTCGGACCACGGCTTCGGGCCCCTCTATTACATCATAAACACGCGGAACTTCCTGCAGCGCACGCTGGGGAATACCGAGGACGTGCTCTGCGCCGATTTCTTCGGCAGCAAGTTCAAGATAGATGTCTCCGGCCGGAATGCGGAGGAGAAATACGACAGCATCCGGAAAAGGCTCATCGAGGGCCTCGAGGCGTTTGAGGACCCGGAGACGGGCCTCAAGATCATAGACTCCATTTACGTAAAGGAAGACATATACGAAGGCCCTTATGTGGGCAAGGGCCCCGACGTGCTCTGCCTGGAGAAGCCGGGCTATCTGTTCTTCTCCCTGCAGGTAACCCCCGATCTCAGGCTATTCGACCGCGGCCCGAGCCCCGACAGGGCTTTCTCGGGCTTTCACCGGAGGATGGGGACGCTGTTCATGTACGGCAAGGCGGTGGCCGCAGGCCGGAGAGTGGACGCCAGGATAATCGACATCACGCCCACTATTCTCACCTATCTCGGCGTCCCCGTGCCGGCGGAGATGGACGGCAGCGTTCCCCGCGCCGCCTTCACCGAAGAGTACAAGGACAGGGTTATACTTGTTAAATCAGAGGATTCGGGGTATAAGAAACCCACGGGCCTGGGTTCCCAGGACTGGCAGAAGATAGAGAAGCAGTTGAGAGCTGTGGGGTATATTCAGTAGGCTACCCGCAGCAGGCTACCCAGGAGGCAGGGGATTCAATAGACCCGTCAGGCGCGCGGGGCGGAACAGAAGGTAGAATGAGAACCGAGAAGATAAACTTAAGAAAGCTCTTCACCGACGTGCTGGGCCCCAAGATAACCGACACCGAGCTCAGGCGGGAAGCCGTTCGCACCATGTCCGAGCCCGATCCCCTGGTAGCGTGGGAAAAAGCGCTTTCCATCATGCAGGGACTATGCAAGTCGGGCAGCCTCGAATGGCTGGGAAGCGTCGAGAAGGACGGAGCGCGCTTCGCCCGGTTCTCCGACGGAGAGCGCGGCGACGTTTACTCCCTGAGAGAGCCCCCGACCTCGAGGACCGAAGTGGTTCCCTTCCTGCCCCGGGGATTCGTAAGGCGCGAGGACGCCGGCAAGATAGAGTCGCTGTTCACGTCCGTCGCGACGTGCAGGTCCGAGGACGAGCTCGGCAATGTACTGACGGGCATGCTCGATACCATAAGGGAAATGGTGACGGCCGATTTTGCCGCCATATACGTCACAGACGAGGCCCTGAGCGATGTGATCGAATCGGTCGCTTCGGGGTCACCGGAGCCTCCCGAGAGATTTGCCCCGTCGGTTACCGACCGATGGGTGGTCGGGGACGGCCTCTGCGTCCACGTCGCCGACCTCAGGCAGAGGGGGGAGCTCAGGCGCTACGCGGGCAAGGACTTCGTCTCGGTGGTGGTTCTGCCTCTTACCTCGAAGGGCAAGACCTATGGCGTGCTGGAGGTCTGGAGCCGCATGGAGTCTCACTTCAATTCGGACGACCTCGGTTTCCTCTCGCTTCTGGCGATGCTGGCGGGCAGCATGATAAGAAACGCCGAGCATCTCGAGACTCTGATTTTCCGGGACCCCCTGACGCATGTTTACAACCGGGGGTTCCTGGAAGATCAGCTCCAGCGCGAGATCGAGCGCTACCGAAGAACCAACGAGCCCGTTGGTTTTCTCATGGTGGATGTAGACGGCTTCAAGCAGGTCAACACCGACCACGGCCACCCGGTGGGGGACGTAGTCCTCTCGACCCTGGCCGACCTCCTCGTGGGCAAGGTCAGGCAGATAGATATCGTGGCGAGATACGGGGGCGACGAGTTCGGCATAATCCTTCCCGACACGATCGGCGAGCACGCGGCGGTTACCGCCGAGAGGCTGCGCAGCGTCGTGGAGGAATACGACTTCTCGGTGAACCACCCCGAGCTTGCCGACCTCAGGATGACCATAAGCATCGGGGGCGCGATCTGCCCGGATGACGGGGTAACCAAAGACGATCTCATCGAGAAGGCGGACAGGGCGCTGGCCAAGGCGGAACGGGGCGGCAAGAATCGCGCTGTATTCTTCAGTCTGCCTGCCGGCGAAGGGAAGGGTTAGGCCATGCCGTACGAAATCACCACCGAGGTCCCCTTCTCCTCGGCCCACTTCATCGCCGGTTACCCCGGCGACTGCGCCAACCTGCACGGTCATAACTGGCTCGTTAAGGCCACCCTGGTCTCCGATGTCCGCGGCGAAGGCGGACTCACCTATGACTTCCGGAAGCTCAAGGGCCTTCTTGAGGAGATAGTAGAACCTCTGGACCACGCCGTTCTCAACGACATCCCGCACTTCAAAAAATACAACCCCACTGCAGAGGTTATAGCCGAGTGGATTTACCGGGAACTCTCAGGGCGGATCGAGGGCCCGGAGACCTCGGTGGGCAGGGTGGAGGTCTGGGAGAACCCTCGCAACTGCGCTGTCTTCTATGGGGAGTGAGTGTTGAAGGCAGTAGTCTTACTTTCCGGCGGACTGGATTCAGTCGTTAACTTCAAGTGCGCGCTCGACGAGGGCGAAGTCGTAGTGGCGGTCACCTGCGACTACGGCCAGGTGTCCTTAGGCGGCGAGACGGCGGCCGCAGCCGGGTGCGCCCGGCGCTACGGCGTTCCCCACGTGATAGTCGACCTGGGCTGGTACCGCCGGCTCATCGACAACCCCATCGCCGGGAGCGGCGCGCTGAGTCCGGTGTCCGAGGAAGACATTGCGGCCGGGAAGCGCTCGATGCTGGAGGAGACCTGGGTCCCCAATCGGAACGCGGTGCTGGTCAGCGTGGGTGCGGCTTTCGCCGAATCGAAGGGTGCGGGTTTTGTGGTCGCCGGTTTCAACCTCGAAGAGGCCCGGCTCTATCCGGACAATTCAGCCGAGTTTGTCGCGCGCATGAACGCCGCGCTGGAGGTTTCGACGCTGACCGGCGTCGCGGTGCGGAGCTACACGCTCGAGCTCGACAAAAGGGAGACGGTGGCGCTTGGTATCGAAAAGGACGCGCCGCTCGACCTGGTTTACTCGTGCTACGAGAAGCCGCGCGACGGGCTCATGTGCGGGGCCTGCCAGTCCTGCCTGCGCCTTAAGGCGGCTCTGGGAGCCAACGGCCTTTTCGACAAGTACGCGGGCAGGTTTGCCAGCTGAGGCGGACAGAATGAAACATAGACTGGCGGAAGAGAAGATGGAATACACCGGCGCGGAGCTTCGCTCGCGCTTCATTCGCGACACGTTCGGAATCGAAGGCGACGCCGTTGTCGCCTTCCGGGGTGAATGCAGGGTAAGCGGCGAGCGCCTGGTCGACCTCGAGGACTTCGAGGCCGGCGAGACCGTCTGGGGCGACGACATGATGCACTTCATCGTCGAGATCTTCGGAATGGATCTGGCGCACGTGACGGCGGTGCAGAGACTGCTGTGCGCGGCGGCCAAAGACGTCGTCGACTCCGCCGCGGGCCGGCTAGCGGTTGAAAGGCGCGGCGACGACCTCTTCGTAGGAAGCGGCAAACTCTCGGTGTCGGTTGCAACAGTCTCGCCAGTGTCGGGCCTCATTCACATGGGCCTCAACGTGAGTACCGATGGCGTTCCCGTTGAGGCCGCATGCCTCGAGGACCTGGGCCTCGACCCCGAAAGGACGGCCCTCGAGGTAATGGAGAGATTCGTCGGGGAGTTGGACTCTATCGATTATGCCACGCGCAAAGTGCGCCCGGTGGAATAGCCATGAACGGTTACTTGTCTGAGGTTTTTGGGTCTTTCGAGGGCGAAGGGGACCGCGTGGGCATGCCCGTGGTCTTTGTCCGCCTCGCCGGCTGCAACCTCGCCTGCTCATATTGTGACACGGAAGGCGCGAGGGAGAGAACCGAGACGGCGACCCTGTACGTCGGGAAGCGCGAGACCCAGGTGGCGAACCCCGTGAGCCCGCACAGGGTCTCCGACATTGTCGGGGAGAGTTTCGCAGGCTACCGCGACGTCCGATTCACGGGCGGTGAGCCTCTCATGCAGGCCGCGTTCCTGAAAGAGACGGCGGCCCGGCTTGGGGATATGGGTCTCGGCCTTCACCTTGAAACCAACGGGACGCTCCCCGCGGATATGGCAGGCCTCAGGCATCTCTTTGACACCGTAACCATGGATATAAAACTCCCGTCCACGCAGGATGGGAATGACCTTCATTCCGAGCACGCGGAATTCCTCAGGGTTCTGGCCGGGGGGCGCTCGTCTTCGACGGCCCTGGTCAAGATAGTCGTGACTCCCGAATGCGCCGACGAAGAGGTGCTGGCGGCGCTCCGGCTCGTGGCCGGCGTCAACCGCCACGTCCCGGTCTTTCTTCAGCCCGAGTTCGACGAAACCGGGCCGGTTGTGAGAGGCGAGCGCATAATGAAGCTCATGCAGTCGGGCGCCGGGCTGCTCGACGATGTCAGGATATCTATTCAAGTGCACAAGATTCTGAGGATGAAATGATGACGGCCGATGACGCGGCGAAGCCAAAGGGCAGGGTGGGTATAACTTCCACCATCCCGATAGAAATCGTGTACGCGGCGGGCCGCGGCGTGGTCGACCTCAACAATACCTTCATCAATCACCCGGACAGCAACTCGCTCATCGAGCGGGCCGAGCGCAGGGGATTCCCCGAGGCCAGCTGCGCCTGGATAAAGGGCCTCTACTCGGCCGTGCATCTCGAGGGCCTGGATACCGTCATAGCGGTCACGCAGGGCGACTGCAGCAATACGCACGCGCTCATGGAGACTCTGGAGACCGAGGGGGTCGAGACCATTCCCTTCATGTTCCCCTATGACAGGGACCGCGAGACGCTGGCCCACGAGATTGCGAAGCTCGCTGACGCGTTCGGCGCCGGCCCGGCAGACATCGCCGCGGCGACTGCGAGGCTGGATGCGATAAGGGAGAAGGTCGCCCGGATCGACGATATGACCTGGCGGGAGAACAAGGTCACGGGTTCTGAGAACCACTATTTCCAGATATCCTGCAGTGATATGAACGGCGACCCGGACGGGTTCGAGGCCGAGGTGGACGGGTTCGCTACGGGCGCGCGCGGAAGAGACCCGCGGCGGGACGCCCTTCGCCTCGCTTATATCGGCATCCCGCCCATAGTGAGCGGCATATACGAGTTCATCGAGGCCAACGGCGGGCGCGTCGTCTTCAACGAGCTGCAGCGGCAATTCAGCCTGCCCTTCGATTGCGATGGCCTGGTGGACAAGTACCTGGCCTACACATATCCCTATCACATAAAGCACCGGCTCGCGGACATCAGGGCCGAAGTGGAGCGGAGGAAGGCGGACGGGGTCATCCACTATGTCCAGTCCTTCTGCTTCAGGCAGATAGAGGACATAATCGTCCGCAAGCAGCTTGACCTCCCCGTTCTCACGCTCGAGGGGAACAGGCCCGGCAAGATCGACCTCAGGACCAGAATGCGCATAGAGGCTTTCCTCGACATGCTGCGTTATCTCAGGCAAGGGGATTGACTGGGGCTGGGGCTCGTGTTAGCTTCGCTACAAAACATGTCCAAAGGGGAGTACTTGCATGGATACTCGTTACGAGCCGGTGAAGGCTGAGGACAAGTGGTATTCGTTCTGGCTTGAGAAAGGCCTGTTCACGCCCAGGTCCCGAGATGGCGGACCCTTCGTCATCGTTATGCCTCCGCCCAACATAACCGGGCCCCTGACGATGGGGCATGTGCTCAATATGACGCTTCAGGACGTCCTCATCCGCTGGAATATGATACAGGGGACCGAGTGCCTCTGGCTGCCAGGCAAGGACCACGCCGGCATAGCCACGCAGGTGGCGGTGGAGAAGGTCCTTCACAAAGAGAACAAGACCAGGCAGGACCTCGGCCGCGAGGCGTTCACCGCCCGCGTATGGCAGTGGAAAGATCTGATGAGCGGCAAGATTTCGGAACAGCTCACGCATCTCGGCGCCGCCTGCGATTGGACGAGAGAGCGGTTCACGCTGGACGAGGGGCTGGCCCGCGCCGTGAGGACCGCGTTCGTGACCCTGTATAAAGAGGGGCTGATCTACCGCGGTGAATACGTCATAAACTGGTGCCCGCGATGCCGGACCTCGCTCGCCGATGAGGAGGTGGAGCGGGAAGATCTTAAAGGCAAGCTCTGGTACATCCGCTACCCGGTGGAGGGAGGCGGCCATATCACGGTAGCCACGACCAGGCCCGAGACCATGCTGGGAGACACCGCCGTTGCCGTGAACCCGGATGACGAACGCTACAAGTGGGCCTGGGACAAGATGCTGGTGCTGCCGGTGATCGGCAGGAAGATGCCTGTCATCAGGGACGAGTTCGTGGACCCCGAGTTCGGCACGGGCGCGGTCAAGGTAACGCCTGCGCATGACTCCGACGACTTCGCCATGGGCAATCGCCACGGCCTTGAACGCGTGGTCGTGATGGATGAGACCGGCCATATGAACGAGAACGCCGGTGAGTACAAAGGTACCGACAGGTTCGAATGCCGCAAACTCCTCATCGAGCGTCTCGAGAAGGAGGGGCTCCTGGAGAAGATAGAGGACTATGCCCTCTCGCTGGGCAAATGCTACCGCTGCGACGTCGCCGTCGAGCCCTATCTTTCCAACCAGTACTTCGTCAAGATGGAGCCTCTCGCGGGGCCGGCGCTGGAGGCCGTGCGGGACGGCCGCATCAGGTTCCATCCCGACCGCTGGACCAAGGTATACTATCACTGGATGGAAGGCATAAGGGACTGGTGCATCTCACGCCAGCTCTGGTGGGGGCACCGCATTCCCGTCTGGTACTGCGACGCATGCGGTAACATCATCTGTGAGATGAGTGACCCCACGGCCTGCGATAAGTGCGGGGGCGACCTCCGCCGGGAGGAAGACGTTCTGGATACGTGGTTCTCATCCTGGCTCTGGCCGTTTTCAACGCTGGGCTGGCCCGATGACACCGGGGACCTCAAGAGGTACTACCCGACATCGGTGCTTGTCACCGGCCCCGACATCATCTTCTTCTGGGTGGCCCGGATGATAATGGCCGGACTGTATTTCAGGAAGGACATTCCCTTCGAGCACGTGTATTTCCACGGGCTGATCCGCGACGAGGAGGGCCGGAAGATGTCCAAGTCGCTGGGCAATTCCCCCGACCCGTCGGCTCTTGTCGACAAGTACGGTTCGGACGCGCTCCGCTTCACGACGGTTTCGCTTACGCCCAAGGGCTCGGACGTGCTCTTCGCGGAGAGGCTCGTAGAGACGGGCAGGAACTTCGCCAACAAGGTATGGAATGCCGCCAGGCTCATTCAATCCGCGGGCGGCGACGCCCGGGGGGCCGGCTTGCCCGACGGCGCCGACCTGGAGGTCTGTGACCGTTGGATCATAAGCGCGGCCGGCAGGATGACCTCCCAGGTCAGGCAGCGGATCGAGAACTTCGAGCTCAACGAGGCCGCCAAGGCGGTCTACGAGTTCGTCTGGCACCAGTTCTGCGACTGGTATCTGGAGATAGCCAAGGAGAGGTTCTACTCGGAAGATGAGGCGAGAAAGGCGGCCGCGCTGGGAGTGGCGCGCGCGGTGCTCAAGCGCTCGCTCGAGCTGCTGCATCCTCTCATGCCCTTCGTCACCGAGGAAATTAACTCCGGGCTCCGCCTTTCGGACAAGAGCCTGACAGACGGCGGTGCCGACCTCGAGGCCGTTTTCGCCCAGGACGAGGAGGCCGAGGCCGTCATGAGTAGCGTATTCGGCATAATCGAGGCCGTCCGCAACATCCGCGGCGAGATGGGCGTGCATCCTTCAGGTGAAGTGAAAGTCTATATCAAGTTCCCCAACGACGCCGAAAGGGATCGAGTGCTGGGAGTGAGTTCCTATATACAGAAAATGGCGAGAGTGAGCGACATCTCTGAAGGAAGCCCCTCGGACCAGGAGAGGCCCGTGGCTACGAGCGTCGTCGGCCAGGCCGAGATAGCCGTTCCCCTTGGAGATGTTATAGATACGGAAGTTGAGAAGGCCCGGCTCAAGAAGGAGCTTGCGAGGATCGGTAAGATACTCGAGAAGTCCGAGGCCAAGCTCAAGAACGGTGAGTTCAGGGCGAAGGCTCCTAACCACGTGATTGAGAAGGAAGAGGACAAGGTCAAGAAGCTCAATGAAGCACGGGTCAAGATCGAGAAAAACCTTTCATTGATCGCAGACTAAGGGGGTTGGCGGCTATGAGAAAGTCGTTCCCTGGGGTTCTCGTCCTTTCCCTGTTTTTCCTTTCTCTTATCCCGGTTCAGGCCGAGGACCTCGCCGTTACGGTTTATAATTCCAACATGGGCGTCGTCAAGGACACGCGCAGTTTCAACCTGGACCGCGGCTACAATGACGTTTCCATGGTCGATATTGCCGCGCGCATCGACCCGACCTCCGTCCGGGTCAACCTGTCGGGCCAGGGCGATATCACCGTGGTCGAGCAGAGTTTCCAGTACGACCTGTTGAGTCCCACCAAGCTATTGGAGAAGTACCTGGACGACCGCGTGAGCCTCGTGACCGAGACGGGCAAGGAGTTCGAGGGCACGCTGCTCGGCTTCGACGGCTCGAACCTGGTCGTGGAGCTCGACGGCGGTGGAGTCGCAATGGTCTCGAGGGAGCAGGTAACCGACATCAGCCTGCCCCCGAGCCGCAAGGGACTCATTGTCAAGCCCACGCTTGTCTACCAGGTGCACGCCTCGAGAGCCACGAACGCCAAGGCTGAGGTCGCCTACATCACCGACGGCATGAACTGGCATGCCGAGTACGTGGCGGTCCTTGGCGAGCGCGACGAGAGCATGGACATATCGTCATGGATCTCGGTCGACAACCGGTCGGGAGCTACCTACGAGGATGCCAGGCTCAAGCTCATCGCCGGCGACGTACACCGCGCGAGCAAGAAGGGCCCGGCCCCGATGGAAGCGACGATGGATGCCAGGTTCGCCGCGGCCCCGGCGCCTGTAGAGGAGAAGGCCTTCTTCGAGTACCACATGTACACCGTTCCGCGGCCGACGACCATCAAGGACAAGGAAGTCAAGCAGATACAGTTCCTGCCCGAGACCGGTATCGGTGCGGAGAAAATATACAACTACGACGGACAGAAGAGCGAAAACGTAAGGGTCGTAATGGAGTTTGAGAATTCCAAAGACAACAATCTCGGCGTTCCGCTACCCGCGGGCAAGGTCAGGGTATACAAGGCCGATGACGACGGCAGCCTCGAGTTCATAGGAGAGGACAGGATAGACCACACGCCCAAGGATGAGGACGTGAAGGTTTATGTCGGGGACGCGTTCGACATCGTTCCGGAGAGAGCCAGGACCAACTTCGACCGCGTGAGCGACAGGGTCGTAATGGAGTCCTACGAGATCAAGATCCGGAACCACAAGGAAGAGGCCATCGAGGTCGTGGTCTCCGAGCACATATACGGCGAATGGAGCATCAGGAAGTCGTCACATGAGTACGAGAAAAAGAAAGCCGACCTGGCCGAGTTCAGAATTCCGGTTGGGGTCGACGGCGAGACCATTTTGACATACACTGTGCGCAGAAGGTACTAGGAGAGAGCACTCATGGAGAGAATCGGGGAAAGGCTCCGCAGAAGACGAGAGGAGCTGGGTCTCACACTCGAGGACGTGAGCGAGTCCATAAGGTATCGTCCCCAGATTATCCGCGCCGTAGAGGAGGGAAGATCGGGCGTCTTCCCGGCCAAGGCGTATTTGAGCGCGTTCCTCCGGGCCTATGCAGTCATCCTCGAGCTCGATCCGAAGGAGATAGTCAGAGAGCAGAAGAGTGAAGAGGAGAGGGCCTTCGAGGCCATCCGCAATATCAGGGTCAAGCCAAAACGGCGCAGAGAGTTTCCCCGGAAGGTTTTCTACATCCTGATCCCCATCGTGCTCGCAGCCGCTTTGCTCTTTGTGGTCGACCGTTTCCTGTGGGAACGCGAGCCGGACACGGGCCCGGCGCGGGAGGAGACTCCGGCCCGGGCCGTTATGAGAGCGGACACGGCATCCGAGGACAGCGCGGCAGCGAGCTCCCGACCCGGAGCGACTTCCGGGGCCGAAGACGAGGGTGATGCCGAAAGTGACCCTCCTGAGTCAGGGACGGCGCCTTCCGGAACCCCTGAGCTGGATAACCCCGGTGGCGATGCGGGCGGAGACGATGCGGGCAGTGAAGGCGCGAGCGGCGAAAGCACAAGTGGCGGAGGCGCAGAAAGCGAAGGCGCAGCCCGCGCCGAGGCGGCTCCCGGAGCTGCGGCGCCTGAGGCGACTCCTGCCGACGACGCTCCCGAGACTGCGCCTCCGGCCGCGGCGGGTCCGCCGCGCGACGATGCCGGGGAGCAGGAGCCGGGCGCAGAGGACGTAGTCGCTGCAGAGACTGGTGATGCGGCTGAGACAGGTAGTGCGGCGAGCCCGGCTGCCGCTCCCGGCGACTCGACTCCTCCGGAAGCGGAGATCGAAGCCATGGTTCCCCTGGCCGAAGCGGCGACCGAGCCGGAGCGGCGCAGGCACAAACTGGTGGTGTCGGCGAGACGGGGAGCCTACGTGAGTGTCACAAGCGGGGGGCGCAGCGTGTATGACGGTTACTTCGGGGGTGGTGAGGTGGACAGCTTCTTTTCGGAGACTCCATTCGTCATCGTCGCCCTCACCGACCGGGGTGCCTGGACTTTCGTGCATGACGGCGAGAGAGTCCGCCTGCCCGGATCATCCAGTGAGGATGTGTCGAACTTCGTAATACCTCTACCATCCGACGATTGACGGGAACATGGACTTCAAACTCGCTTCTAAATTCGAGCCTATGGGCGACCAGCCGCGGGCCATCGATGAGCTCGTAAAGGGGATAGAACAGGGGCGCCGGTGGCAGACGCTGCTGGGCGTCACGGGATCGGGCAAGACCTTCACAATAGCCAATGTCGTTGAGCGGGTCGGCGTGCCGGCCATCGTCATATCGCATAACAAAACGCTCGCGGCCCAGCTATTCGGGGAGCTTCAGGGATTTTTCCCTGAGAACGCCGTTGAGTTCTTCATTTCCTATTACGACTATTACCAGCCCGAGGCCTACATTCCGACGACCGACACCTACATCGAGAAGGACGCCTCCATAAACGAAGACATCGACAAACTCCGGCTGAGGGCTACGGCCTCGGTGCTCGAGCGACGGGACACCGTCGCGGTCGCCAGCGTCTCGTGCATATACGGCATCGGCTCGCCCGATGACTTCAAGGGCATGGTCGTGGGTGCCTCGAAGGGGCAGCAGGTGCCGCGGGACGAGATGCTCAGGCGCCTCGTGGACATACAGTACATCCGCAATGACATCGACTTCACGCGGGGTACCTTCCGCGTTCGCGGCGATACCATCGAGATCAAACCGTCCTCGGAAGAGAATACGGTCCGCATAGAGATGTTCGGCGATGAAATCACGCGCATTTCCACTGTCGATAAGGTCACCGGGAATCTCATCTGCGAGCGCGAGTCGGTCAACATCTACCCGGCCAAGCATTTCGTCATGCCCTATGAACGCATAGAGCCGGCGCTGGCCGGCATAGACAGGGAACTCCACGAGCGCCTGAAGGAGCTAGGCGACCTGGGCAAGGACCTCGAGGCCCACAGGCTCAAGATGAGGACCAGGTACGACATTGAGATGCTGCGCGAGGTCGGCTACTGCCCGGGCATCGAGAACTATTCCAGGCATCTGTCGGGGAGGGCGCCCGGGGAGCCGCCGTGCACCATGATCGACTACTTCCCGGACGACTTCCTGGTCATCATAGACGAGTCGCATGTGACGCTTCCGCAGCTCCGGGCCATGTACCGCGGCGACCGGTCCCGCAAGCAAACCCTTGTAGAATACGGCTTCCGCCTGCCCTCGGCGCTCGATAACCGCCCCTTGAAATTCGAGGAGTTCATCGAGAAAGTGCCGAGAGTCATATTCGTTTCGGCGACGCCGGGACCTTATGAACTTGAAAAATGCAACGGAGTCGTGGTCGAACAGATCATCCGGCCCACGGGCCTTGTGGACCCCGAGATAGTGGTGCGCCCCGTGAAGGGCCAGATAGACGATCTCGTGGGTGAGATAAAGCAGGTCATAAAGCGCGGCGAGAGGGCCCTCATCACGACGCTCACCAAGCGAATGGCCGAAGACCTGACGGAGTACTTTCTCACCACGGACATCGGCGCGAGATACCTTCACTCGGACATCGACGCCATTGAGAGGATGGAGATCCTGCGGGGACTGAGGCTCAAGGAGTTCGACGTCATCGTCGGCATCAACCTCCTCCGGGAAGGCCTTGACCTTCCGGAGGTTTCGCTTGTCGCCGTGCTGGATGCCGACAAGGAAGGGTTCCTCCGCTCTGAGACAGCGCTGATTCAGGTCGCGGGAAGAGCCGCCCGCAATGTATCGGGCAAGGTCATCCTCTACGGGGACAGCATCACGGGTTCGATGGACAGGGCCATGAAAGAGACGTCGCGTCGAAGGCAGCTCCAGGTTGAATTCAACGAAAAACACGGTATAGTACCCAGGACGATCATCAAGACGGCCGAGGAGATCCTCAAGGCGACCTCGGTTGCCGATTCGCGCCAGGAAGCCGAGGAACTCATCGACCGGGGACCCGATGGGGTGTCATACGAGGAGATGATATCGAGGCTCGAGCGCGATATGCTCAAAGCCGCGGAGAACCTGGAGTTCGAGAAGGCCGCTTCGCTGCGCGACAGGATAGAAGACGTGCTCGCGCTCGCCGCCCTCGAAAGCGAAGGCAAGCGCAAGACCGCGTCCAGACGGAAGAAGGGAAGGAGAAGAAGATGAGATTCCCGTTCCGTGTGAAAGTTACCAACGCATACATAGAGAAAGCGGTGAAGGCCGCGCTCAAGGAAGACATAAACCGCGGCGACTTCACGACGAACTCGGCCGTTCCTCCCGGAGAGACGGCCCGCGCAGTGGCGCGCGTCAAGGCGAAAGGAGTAATCGCCGGGCTCGGCGTGTTCAGAGCCGCTTTCAAGGCCTATGACCCGGATACGGTCGTGAGACTCCTCTGCCGTGACGGCGATAGCCCGCGGAAGGGGAGCGCGATAGCCGAGGTCAGGGGAAGGGCGAGGAGCATTCTCACCTGTGAGCGGGTCGCGCTCAATTTCCTCCAGCATCTCTCCGGGGTGGCCACGGAGACCGCCGCGTTCGTAAGCAAAGTGGAGGGCACCGGCGCCAGGATTATCGACACGCGCAAGACGACGCCCATGCTCCGGCTCCTCGAGAAGTACGCCGTCTTAAAGGGCGGCGGCTTCAACCATCGGCCCACGCTATCAGACCTCATCATGATAAAGGACAATCACATAAAGGCCGCCGGCGGCCTGCGCCAGGCGGTGGAGGGAGCCCGGAGGAAGAAGGGGATTCTGATAGAAGTCGAGATGGCTCCCGACATGGACCTTCGCCTGCTCGAGGACATGCGCGTCGACATCGTAATGCTCGACAATTACCCGATCCCCGGGTTGAGAAAGGCGATTTCTTATGTGAGATCGCTCCCCTACCGACCCTATGTCGAGGTCTCCGGTGGCGTTCGCGCGGGCAATGTGAGGAAGATAGCCGAGTGCGGGCCGGATTTCATATCCATAGGCTACATCACGCATTCGGCGACCGCACTCGACATCGGCCTGGACTTCAAGGGTCTGGGCCGGGGAGGCCGGGCGTGAGCGATCTCGAAACGCGGATCGTGCTGATGCTCAAGTCATCGTCGAGGTACATGACCAGAGACGAAGTCTCGGCCGGGCTCGACGCGGCGACTCCCGACCTGGACGGGGCCATCGCCGACCTCCGTTCACGCGGGTACAGGATAGACGAAGTGCCGGGACAGGGCTTCCGCCTGGTGGACGCACCCGCCGTCCTGGACGGCTGCGAGCTGAGGGTTGCGCTCGACACGTCCGTGATGGGACGCGAGATATTCCCGTTCGGCCGGGTCACATCCACAAATGACATAGCCTTCTCGCTGGCCCGGGGCGGCTCGCCCGAGGGCACGCTCGTCATTGCAGAAGAGCAGACGAGGGGTAAGGGACGCCTCGGACGCGAGTGGCACTCGCCGCCGGGGCTGGGCCTGTGGTTTTCAATCATACTCCGGCCGGACATTGCGGCCTACCAGTCTTCGACCGTATCGCTGGCGGTGGCGCTGGCGGTCGCAGGGGTCATAAGGGATTCCTACGGCGTGGATGCCAGGATCAAGTGGCCCAACGACGTGCTCGTCGGGCCGAAGAAAATATGCGGCATCCTCACCGAGGCCGAGTTCTGCGAGGACAGTGTCGAGTTCGTCGTAGTGGGGGCCGGCATCAACGTGCTTCAGGGTGAGATCGACTTCCCCGACGAGCTCAGGGACATCGCCACGTCGATTGCGATAGAGAGCCAGTCGGAAGTGGACAGGGTGGACGTAATCTCACGCGTGCTCCGCGCCGTCGAGGAAAAATACGGCCATCTGTGCCGGAACGGCTTTGAGGACATAAGGCAGGAGCTCCTGCCGCTTTCGAGTCTCATGGGCAAGTTGACAAGGGTGCAGACCGGCAAGGGAACAGCGGAGGGCGTCGCCGTCGACATCGACGAGACGGGGGCCCTCATCCTGAGAGGAGAGAACGGGCTCAACGAGAAAGTGGTCGCGGGCGACGCGACCCTGATTTAGAGGGGAGAACCGTAATGATAATGGCTTTTGATGTGGGCAATACGACGACCATGCTGGGCCTGCTGGAAGGTACGGACGTCAAGTTGTCCTGGCGCGTAACCACGGAGCAGAGGACGCGGGACGAGTACTCGCTCCTTATCTCCTCGCTCATGACGAGGGCCGGCGTCCAGGCGTCTCATATCGACAGGGCGGGCATATCATCCGTCGCGCCGTCGGAGACGACGCCCATAGCCGACGCGATACAAGCTGACATAGGTGTAAGGGTGATCCGCGTGGACTCGCAGCTCGATTGCGGCGTCGTGGTCGCCACCGAGAACCCCATGGAAGTGGGCGGCGACAGGATAGCCAACGCCGCCGGCGCCTACTTCGAATACGGCGGACCCGCGATTATAGTAGATATGGGAACGGCTACGACCTATGACTTCGTGACCGCCGCCGGCGAGTACAGGGGAGGCCTGATCGCGCCGGGAATCGTGTCCGGCGCCAGGGACCTGTGGGAGGGGGCGCGTATGCTCCCAGAGGTCGAGCTCGGCAGACCCGAGAAGGTAATAGGCGGGAACACCATAGAGGCAATGCGCTCGGGGATCTTCCATGGAACCGTGGGACAGGTCGAGGGCATAGTCAGGAAGATGTGGGATGAGATCGGGTCCGAATGCCGCGTCGTGTTCACGGGCGGCCATTGCGAGCTCATCCGGGACGATATCGCTTTTGAGGCTGTGTTCGCCCCGCAGCTTACGCTTAAGGGAATAGCATACGCGGTCGAGCCCGGTCTCAGGCCGCCGCGCAGGGCTTGAATCCTCAGGGCGCTCGCGGCGTCTCAATTGCAGATTTATTAAAGCTTGCGAATCATCACCGCGGGTTGTATTTTGGCTTCGACAGCAATTCAACATGCACTTTATTCATCCCACTGTGGAAGTAGCAGAAGGAGGTAAGGAATGGCTAAGCAAGTGGTATTCGGCGGCGACGCAAGGGCCGCCCTCAAGAAGGGCGTGGACCGGCTTGCCAGCGCGGTTAGGGTTACGCTTGGCCCCAAAGGGAGGAATGTCGTACTCGACAAGAAGTTCGGGTCGCCCATCGTCACCAACGATGGCGTAACCATTGCCAAGGAAATAGAGGTCAAGGACCCGACCGAGAATCTCGGCGTGTCGATGGTCAAGGAAGTCGCCACGAAGACCCAGGACGTGGCGGGCGACGGGACCACCACCGCGACTATATTGGCCCAGGCCATGGTGACGCATGGCCTCAGGAACGTGACGGCCGGCGCCAACCCGGTGGCCCTGAAGCGGGGGATGGAGAAGGCCGTAGTCGCCATCGTGGAGGGCGTCAAGAAGCAGGCGAAGGCGATAAGGACAAAGGAAGAGGTCGCCCAGGTAGCGACGGTATCGGCCAACAACGACGCCGAGGTCGGCGGTCTGGTGGCCGAGGCTATGGACAAGGTCGGCAAGGAAGGCGTGATCACCGTAGAAGAAGCCCAGGCGATGGAGACTTCGCTCGAAGTGGTCGAGGGTATGCAGTTCGACAGGGGCTATATGTCGCCTTATTTCGTGACCGACGCCGAAAGCCTCAAGTGCGTCCTCGATGATTGCATGATTCTCATCTACGACAAGAAGATCAGCGTCATGAAGGACCTGGTTCAGATTCTCGAGAAGACGGCCCAGGCCGGGAAGCCCATCCTCATCATAGCCGAGGACGTAGAGGGAGAGGCTCTCGCGACGCTGGTTCTCAATAAGCTCCGCGGCACCATCCAGTGCTGCGCCGTCAAGGCTCCCGGGTTCGGCGACAGGAGAAAAGCGATGTTGGACGACATCGCCGTCCTGACGGGCGGGCGCGTGATCTCGGAAGAGACCGGTCTTAAGCTCGAAAACGTTGTGATCGGCGACCTGGGTACGGCCCGCAAGATAGAGATCGACAAGGAAAACACCACTATAGTGGGCGGCAAGGGCAAAGCGGTGGACATCAAGCAGAGAATCGGCCAGATCCGCAAGCAGATAGAGGCTGCGACGTCGGACTACGACAAGGAGAAGCTCCAGGAGAGACTGGCCAAGCTCGTAGGCGGTGTAGCCATTATCAAGGTCGGCGCCGCAACCGAGACCGAGATGAAGGAGCGTAAGGCCCGGGTGGATGACGCGCTCGCGGCTACCCGCTCTGCGGTGGAAGAGGGTGTCGTGCCGGGCGGCGGAGTCGCGCTGCTGCGCGCCGAAGTCGCTCTCAAGAATCTCAAGCTCACCGGTGATGAGAAGGTCGGGGCCGAGATAGTCCTTCGCGCTCTCGAGGAGCCCACCCGGATGATCGCCCAGAACGCGGGCTTCGAGGGCTCGGTTGTCGTGGAGAGAGTCAAGTCGGAAAAGGGCGCGGTGGGTTTCAACGCCGCCAAGAATAAGTACGAAGACCTCGTCAAGGCGGGCATTATCGATCCGGCCAAGGTGACGAGAACGGCGCTCCAGAACGCCGTCAGCGTCGCCGCGCTCATTCTCACGACCGAGTCAATCGTCGTGGAGAAGCCCGAAGAAGACGAAGAAGAATAGACACCTGGGGTCAGGTCTGAAACTGCACAAATCGCAGGGGTCAGGTCTGGAGATGCACAATTGGGCCTCGGCAATCCCCCAGTGGCTTCTATAAGATACGAAGCCCTGTGGGACAGCCTGCGGCCCGTCGCATGGACTGTGCATTTCAAGACCTGACCCCTTTCTTGCCTTTCTTGCTGGCCCGCCTCTTCTCGGTGGATTCCTCCTGAAGGGCATTCTTGAAAGCCCGGCATTTGTGGTTTATAATGGATGAGAAGATGATTGCGGCGAGTCCACCTGGCACTCGGCCGCCTGCTACTGGATCGAACCAGGAGGTGGTACGGTGGAGCAATGGCAGCAATTCCGGCGAGTCTCTTTCGGTCGTATTCTTCTGGCAATTGGGTTCTCGGCCGCCCTGGTTCTCGGGCCTGTCGCCGTAGTCGGGGATTGTCCTGAAGAACCCCAGCTTCAGAACTACACCGGTGCAGGCGCTGTGGTGTGCCCCTGTTTCGTGGCCGGGGAGGAAGCGGGAGCCGTCCTCACAGCTCCGGCCGAGCACTATCCCATCGAGATCCTGCGCGTCGGCATCGGGTGGGGATCGCTGTATGGAGGGACAGGGACGTCACTCGAGCAGGCCATTCACATCTACGGGGCGGGTCTTCCCAACCCCGGCGCGCCGCTCTTCTCGCTTGACGGTCCGAACCTCACCGACGGCTTCATAAACGTCTTCGACCTGGAGCCGCTACCCGGCGAAATGACAATAGACTCGGGGGCTTTCACGGTCACTCTGGAGTTCCTCAACGCCAACGCCGGAGACTCCTACGCACCCAGTATGATACACGATGGCAACGGCTGCCAGGCAGGCAAGAACGTCGTCTTTGCCATCCCGGGGGGCTGGTTCGATTCATGTGTGTTGGGTGTCACGGGCGACTGGATCGTGTTTGCGGTTTACCGGCAGGTTTACTGCGAGAGTGGAGTGCCGGAGGAGCTGGTTACTGCCAACATGCCCGCGCTTCTCCTCGGGCCCCAGCCCAATCCGTTCTCGCAAGAAACCCGGATTGAGTATGTCCTGACGAGCGCGGAGCATGTGAATCTGTCTATATACGATGTTCGCGGGCAGATGGTCACAACGCTCACGGATGGGCCGGTCGGGCCGGGCTACCATGGCGCGATCTGGCACGGGGACGCAGAGGATGGTTCCCCCATGGCGCCGGGAGTCTACTTCGCCAGGATGACGGCGGGCTCGGTCTGCTGCACCCGTCGCGTAGTTCTGACCAGGTGATGCCGGAACCGGCGGAGTCCGATCGAGGCTGAGAGTTCCCCGACATGCGGCTTGTGCGCCAGGGGTCACAGGTCGGTTGATTTAATCTGCACTTTGCTTCCGGGCCGTGACCACGCAGTCAGCGGCTCCTGCGCGTCGCGGCCACGCTGAGGACAAGGGTTACGGCGAGCATGAGGAGTATGGCCTGCTTGGTTCCCAGCGTCACCGCCAGGAGCCCCGCGAGAGGAGCAGTCCCGGCTGCGACTCCCTTCATGAGCATGTCGCGGAAGGCGAATATCGTAGCTCGCCTCTTCTCCGTGGACTCTTCCTGGATAGTCGTTTCGCTGCTCACATACACAGGTCCAGCTGCGAGCCCCGCGAGGAGGGCGGCCGCCCCCAGCACGGCGAAGTCGGTCGTGAATCCGAAAGCCGACAGCACCAGGCATACGGCAACCGTGCCGACGCCTGAGATGGTGTAGCGGTTGACCCGGGAAAGGGCCCTCATGGTCAGGTAGCTTCCTGCTGCCATCCCGATTCCGGCCAGGCCGGTAAGAAACCCGATGTGCATGGTCGCGTCGGCGCTCAGGCCCTCGATATTGGGGACGCCTATGACGAAGGCCACGGTCCCGGCGATTATGACCAGCGGCGGCGCCAGCACGCTGAGCCTCACGCGGGCCGAGCCCGCTATTTCACTCGCTCCGGCGGCGATCGATTTGAGGTAAGGCGGGTGGCGTTCCTGCGCCATTTGCTCGTCGGTGCGGGGCCTGAGTTTTATGGCGGCCATCGCTCCCGCAGAGCCGAGGTATGCCAGGACATTAATGAATATGGCCGGCCTCCAGCCGAGCTTTGTCGAAATCACCCCGCCGATCGCAAAGCCGCCTATGGCCGCGGCGGTGGCGCCCGCCGTGAGTATGGAATTGGCCCGGAGGAGTTTCGCTCTTGGCACGATTTCCGGTACGACAGTGCAGCGGGCGGAGACGTAGAGAATGTTCATCATATAAAGGAAGGCGACGATGGCGTAGTACGTGCCCAGCGGAACGTCCGGCCTCAGAAAGAGAATCGAGAGCACCGCGAGCCCCCGCGACAAATTGGCGATGACGAGCACTTTCTTCCGGCTCCAGCGGTCGACGAGGGCGCCCGCGAACGGGGCGAAGAGGAGTGAAGGGAGGGTCATGGCCAGGGTGAGGTTCGAGAGCTCGAAGATAGACCCGCTGTCGGCGAAGCGCGAGGTCCTCACGGCGATGATCTCTATGAGCGCTATGCTGTTGATGCGGTCTGCGAATATCGAGGAGACCTGGCCGGTGAAGAGGGCCTTGAACGAATCCCCGAGGGGTACGTGCGCGACTTCTCCCGCTTCCGCTCCCTGCGCTCCCGGCTGTGTTCTATCCATCTCAGTCCTCGTCTGCATGCCTGCCGACTGCCGTCACACGTGATACTACATAAGTGGCGCCGCGATTTCCACCCCTCTCAAGCGTTCTGATGCAGGGAAAGAGGCTGTGCATGCGTCCTATAAGACAGGTGGCGGTGACGTCCTGCGATGGCGCAAGCGGACCTTGACGGCGCAAGAGGAAGCTAAAAAACGCCAGAGGCGGCAAGCATTTGCCACTTGACAAGACCAGGCGCAAAAAGCTACTCTCTGCCGGGGGTGAGCAATGGCTAAAGAAAAAGTAGTGCGCTGCAGAGTAAGCAAGAACGGTAGCGGCCCGCCCGTCGAGTCCATCAGGTACATACCTCTCGAAGTCTTCGACCTCTGGAAGCATCTCATGGCTTCGCGCCATGGTTTCGAGATCCTGGAGGAGCAGGTATCGCTGTGGTTCGACATAGACGGCGACCCCCATGTTTCGTACTCCGACGCCGACTATGAGAAGGTGCTCAGGCTGAGCCTTTGGGTATATTCAGATAGAGACCGCATGTTCCGCAAGGTTGTCCGCTATTTCCCCGAGTCCGACATCTCCGACATCAGGTCGGCCTTCCTATCTCATTATGAAGAGCCCCGCAATCACTCGCGGTTCGCGGCCCGCATCGAGGAGCGTTCCGGCGTCTGGGTGAAGGCAAGAGGCTAGTTCTGCAATTGCAATTTGCTCATATCATTGCCTCCTGCAACACGCCCGAACCCCCTGCCCGCGTTGCTTGCTGCAACCTCGCCGGTTAAATGTAGCGCAACTCCTTTATACATCGCCTTCTGCACGTTCGGGGCCCCCCGCTGGCACGCATGTTGCTCAACTGAGGGGGTGGACGAAATGAACTAAGTGCTGACGGAGGGGGTTGTAAAAGTGGTTCTCTTTAACTACTCAGGGAAAGAAATAAACGCCAAGGTGGTCTACTACGGCCCTGGCCTGAGTGGAAAGACCACGAATCTCGAACACGTCTATGACAAGATGGCGGCACACCTCCGGGGGAAGATGGTCTCCATGAAGACCAAGTCGGACCGGACTCTGTTCTTTGACTTTCTTCCCATAGAGGGGGGCGAGATCGCCGGGTTCGATGTGAGATTTCTGCTCTATACTGTGCCCGGGCAGGTGTATTACAACGCCACGAGAAAGCTCGTGCTGAAGGGCGCGGACGCAATCGTGTTCGTCGCCGACTCTCAGTCCGACGAGCTTCCGGCAAACAGGGAAAGTCTTAACAATCTCAGGGAGAACCTGAAGGAGTATGGCAAGACTCTGAATGATATCCCCTGGGTTATTCAATATAACAAGCGCGATCTGGAATCGGCTCTGCCGCTGGAGCAGCTGGAAGAGGAGCTGAATCCGGACCGCGTTCCGTACTTTGAGGGCGTGGCATTGAACGGCGACGGTGTCTTCGAAACACTTTCGGCGGCCACCAAGCTCGTTATGGACCAGTTGCGCGCTCAACTCGGAGAAGACAGTAACAAAAGCAGTGAAACGAATGATTCTGGCGGGCAGGCGGTTGAGTTAGGCCTTATTGACGGGCCGGATCCAGCCCGGGATGCTGAGAGTCAGGTGTGTACGGATTCCGCCCTGACCGAAGGCACATCCCCAAACGTCCCCTCCCCGGGTGATGAATTCTCCCCTGCTCTCGGCGAGGCCATCAGCCCCTGTCCGCCGGAGGATACCTCTGTCGCGGTATCCACTGCCCTCGATGAACCTATCGGACCGGTCAATCAGTATGTTGGGGGGGCCATAGACTGCCCTGCTCTCGATGGGTGCGGCGAGACTCAGCTCAGGATACCCGTCAGGGTGAAAGGTAACGGGAAACCAGCGCACGTGATTGTCAACTTCGCCGTCGACGTGGAGATTCTGGTTGACGAAGAGGACACTTGATCAGTGATCAAGTAGCCGGGGGGTGAGTTCACGGCGAGCCCGCCCGGCAAAGGTTCCGGCTTTCCCGCGGGCACCCGCATGGGTGCCCATCTTTTTTTGTCCCTTCCAAATTAGCTTGTGTCCTTATGGTTTTGTGGTAGGTTTGAGATATGTCTGCAAAAGATGTGAAGGGTCTCAGGGACAAGTACAAGAAGAAGCCTGCGGATGCGGAGGCGCTCCTCAATCTGGTTGAGGCGCTCAGGGCCCAGGAGAAGTACGACCAGGCCATATCGTTTGTCGAGCGCTACCTGGCGGAGCACCCCGACGAGTACAAGGTCATGATCAAGCAGGGCGAGATCCTAATCGACCTCGAGTCCTACCCGTCTGCCGCGGACGTCTTCAGAAGGGCTTCTTCAGTCCATCCTAGCGCGGAGGCGCATTACAATCTGGCCAGGGCCCTCGACCTCAACGGCATGTACAGCGAGGCCGTCAAGGAACACAACAAGGCCACCGAGGTCGAGCCCGACTGCGCGGAGGCCTATTTCCGGCTCGGCAAGACCTACGTCAGGAATGAGAAATTCGATGAGGCCCTGACCGCGTTCAAGAAATGCCTCAAGTACGACCAGTCCTCCGCGAAAGCGCACAGCGAGATGGCGCTTATATATGATAAGAAGGGCAAGAAAGACAATGCCATGCACGAGCTCAAGAAGGCCATCGAGAAGGATCCCGTAAACGCGCAGTGGCACTGCAATCTCGGGGCCGTTTACGGCGACGAGGGCATGTACGACGAGGCCGTCCGCGAGTTCCAGTTCGCAATAGAGCTCGGCGGAAACGGTGCGGAAGAGCATTACAATCTCGGCGTCGCGCTCGTCAATCGCGGAAAGGTCGACGAGGCCATAGAGGAGTTCAAGAAGGCGCTGGAGATAGAGCCCAAGTCCGCCAAGGGCCTTTTCCATCTCGGCGTCGCCTATTCCCGCAAGGGGCTCCATGATAAGGCCGTCAAGTCGCTCACCAAGTGCCTCGATCTGGATCCCGACAACTCCAAGGCCTACTTCCATCTCGGCGTCGGCTACATAGGCCAGTCCCAGGTGGAAGACGCAATCGCGAGTTTCGAGCGCGCCATCGCCATTCAGCCCATGGACTGGAAGAGCTACTATCAGCTCGGCATCGCTTACGACCACAAGGGCGACAGCGAGAAGGCAAGAGCCGCCTACAAGAAGGCGGACGGTCTGCGCGGTTGAGCGCCTGGAGTAAGGTCAGGGACTTCGCAGTTCTCACCAGAATTCATAACTGCCTGCTAGCCGCGGCATCTGTCATGATCGGCGCTTTCCTTGCGGATCCGTCGGTGACGGACAAATCGCTTCTGGGAGCGGCGGTGGTTCTCTTCATCTCGGCCGGCGGCTATGTTCTCAACGACATCTATGACATCGGAACCGATGGCATAAACAAGCCCTGGAGGCCTCTGCCTTCGGGGCGCGTCCGGAAGCGGAGCGCCGCCGGGCTCACAGCGCTCTCGTGGGGGGCCGGGCTCATGCTCTCGGTTTTCGCAGGGCCCGTCGCGGTGGATTTCGCATTCGGCTATATGCTTCTGCTCTGGTTCTACTCTTTCAAGCTCAAGTCGACCGGTGCGGCAGGCACCGTACTGGTGAGTGCGGTCTCATCTTCGGGTTTCGTCCTGGGCGCCGCGCTCGGCGGAAACGCGGCGGCCGGTCTGCTGCCCTTTGTCATAGGCTTCGTCTTCCACTTCGCCAGAGAAGTTGTCAAAGGAGCTGTCGATGTTGAAGGCGACAGGGTAGCGGGCATCGGCACGCTGCCGGTGCGAATGGGGAAGAGGGGAAGTGACGTCCTGTGCGTGGCCTCCATCGCCGCGGTGATGGCGCTCAGTATCATCCCCTTTGCCGCCGGCGTCTACGGGCTCTTATACCTGGTTCCGGTGCTCGCCATGCAGCCGCTCCTGGCCCTCTGCATATACCTCATAGTGGCGCCGGGAGGGGAGGGGCGCCCGGAGGCCGATTCCTATGGGCGCGTCGCCGGAATACTCAAGGCGGTCATGCCGGTAGGGCTGCTCGCTTTTCTGCTTGGAGGAATATAGGGAAGGGCTGTAAGGTTACAACATGATAGCTTTGCTCAAAGCATGCATCTTCGGCGTCGTGCAGGGGCTCACCGAGTTCCTGCCCGTCAGCTCGAGCGGGCACCTGGTGATTGCCAAGCACTATCTCGGCGTCGAAGAAGCCGGCATAACCATGGAAGTGCTGACGCATGCCGCCACCATGCTCGCCGTCATCATTTACATGCGCCGCCGGATCGCGGAGATCCTCGCCGCGGTCATGAGGGTGCCGCGGAGAGGATACGCCGGACTGGACGAGGCCGCCCGGAGCGACGCGCGTCTCTTCGTCTTGCTCATCGCCGCTTCCGTCCCGGCCGCAGTGGCCGGCCTCCTCTTGCGCCACCATGTGGAAGGTCTATTCAGCGATGTGACGGGTACGGCGAGGATGCTCATTATTACCGGCGCCTTTGTTTACCTTACGGGCCGTTTGGGCCGCGGCGAAAGGCCCTTCAACCTGCCGCGCGCCCTGGTAGTCGGGTTGGCCCAGGCCCTGGCGATTTTGCCCGGGCTCTCCCGGTCGGGGCTCACCGTGGGCAGCGGCCTCGGCCTCGGGGTCGAGCGGAGGAAGGCCTTCGAATTCGCGCTGCTGCTCTCCGTTCCGGTCATACTCGGGGCCACCCTCTTCGAGTTCCTGGGAGGCAGGCTGGAGGGGAGCGGGCCGCTTCTCGCCGGCGCGTTCATAGCGGCTTTCGTCTCCGGTTACTTCGCCATTTCGCTTCTCTTCAGGTCGGTCGTCAAGAACCGCTTCTACATGTTTGCCTACTATCTGATCCCGGTCGGCATCATCCTTCTTATCATCAACTAGCGCGCCGCCGGGGAGCCCGGGCCCGGATTTAATGTGTTGATTACGCCCGTCGAGGCAGTTATCATATGCGCGCCCGCTGTTATATCACTTGCATGTTAGGAGAATGGGATTGAAGCCGGTCTTCGTTTTGTTATGCCTCACAGTCACATTGGCGTCCGGCCTGATCGCGGCGGGCGAGGGGCCTGCCCCGCCGCCTGGCTCGTTCGTTGAGTACCTTTCGGCGGACGAATTCGCGCCACTTTACATGACCGAGGTCCGCAGGCTCGCCCTGGATGAGGGCAGCGTCTTCGCGCTCCGGGAGTACGCCGGATTGCTTCAACGCCTCGGCCGTTACGAACAGGCCGCGGCGTTCGCCGACAGCGTGGGCACGGGTACGGGCGACATGGATGTCATTCGCAGCCTCGTCAGGGTAGAAGGCCTGCTCCGGCGGGGCCTGGATGAGAAGGCGATCGCGCTCATCGATAGCCTTACGCCCGCCTTCCCATCGCGGCCGCTTCTCATAGAACTCCAGTACTTCAAGGGCAACGCGCTATATAACCTCGGCAGGTACGAGGAGTCCCGCATATGCCTCAAAGCTCTGCAGGACGAGCTGGAGGGAGACCTCAGGCTCAGCGTCCTCTATTATCTCGCCAGATGCGAGGAGGAACTGGGGAACACAGCAGAGGCCAGGGAGATATATGATGAAGCGCATGAAGCGGGGCTCGGCATGGGAACGGCAGGGCTCATCCGCTGCTCTCTTAGAGAAGGAGAAGTCGACGCGGCCGTCGATACCCAGAGGGAGGCCCTCATAAAGGGCATCGATATGCCCCGGCGGGACATCGAGGAGCTGCTGCGGCTGACCGGCGAGGCCGATCCCGACCTGTGGGGTTCGCTCCTCGCCCTGCTTGTCGCGGATACGACTTATGTGCCGACATCCGGCGTCGTCGCCGAGATGAGCGCCGCCGCCCTGCGTGGAGTCGACGTCGGCGCCGCCTGTCGCATCTTCCTTCTGAGAACCGGCGACCGTGAACGGCGCGGCCGCCTGAGATACGCCCGGGCCATATTGCTCGAGAGCGGGCAGGCGGCATTTGATTCGCTGGCGGCAGTGCGGGAAGGTGCGGAGGCGCGGCTCTCGCTCGAGGCCTCCGCCGCCATGCTGCACGTGGCCGCCGAGGACACGGCGATCGTGGTGAGAGACGCGCCATATATACAAGCGGTCACCCGGTATCTCAGGGATGCCGGGAACCCCGACGAGATGTATGCCTGGCTGGACCTTCTCGTTCGAAACGGGCTGAGAGGTAATGTGCCTTCCGAAGCCGGCCGGCTCAGGGAGGGGCTCGTGGTGGGGTTCGACGACCGGGCGCTTCTGGACCTGGCGCTTCTGCTGGAGCGGGCGGGCGACCGGCAGGGCGCGCTCGCGCTTTACCGCGAGATCTCGGCATCGCCGGTCCCCTCGGGGGCGGCATTCCAGAGCGAGAAGAGAATACACCTGGACGGGCTGAGGCCTCCCGAGGGGCAGGACGTCAGCGCCGTGATCGAGCAGGTCGCCGCAGAGGGCCAGTCGGCTCTCGGGCTGGCGGAAGTCTTCGACGAGAGAATCGGAGACTACGGCAAGGCGGCGGAGTATTACAGCAAGGCGCTGGCCGGGCTGCCCGCCGGCCATGAGCGCAGCCTCATCATGCTGAAGCGCGGCAGGGCATTCGCGAACTCTTACCTGACCGGCGGCCCGGCTTCGGACCGGGACAAGGCCATGAACCTGGCCTCCGTTCTGGCCGAGCAGGACTTGGTAGACGCCGGCGATGTCATAGACCTTCTTGTGATGGCCACCGACTGGCTCGAGCTGGACCTCTTCCGCGCGACGGAGATAGCCCGGTTGCTCTCCGCCCGCGATGACCTCGGCAGCGGGGATGTACATGAGCTCACCCGCATCACATTCCGTCTCTATGAGCGCGGCGATGCCCAGGCTTCTAACTTGTGCGCGGGACTCATCGAGCGCTTCCTGGAGAAATACCCGTCTGACGACGCGGCCGGCGAAGTCTCGCTTCTCGGCGCTCGCCTGACGCTCGCGGCCGGGGACTACTCAGGGAGCCTGGAAGCTCACGAGGCATGCCTCGGCAGGGTAAGCGGCAGGACGCTCAAGCGCCTCTCCAACGCCGGCATAGGTGACTGCTATGTCGGTTCGGGTGGTATCGATAAGGGACTCGAGTACTACGGGAAAGCCGGCAACGCGTCCGCGATAGAATTGAGGAAGGCCAGGTGCAATCAGGTTCAGGGCGCCTGGGACAGGGGCCGCATCGCATTGAAAAGATACGCCTCTTTCGATGTCTCCGTCGCCGCCAGGATGGCCGGAGCCGTTTCTGACGCCGCCTCGGGCGGGTTACCCGCGGTTCCCGCGTTCGAACGCGATTGCGTGGTTCCGGGCCTGAGGGCCGCTCTCGCGCCGTACGGGAAAACTCTCAGAGCCCTCGATCTCGTTGCGCTCGGTTATGACGGCCTGGCCCTCCGCCTGCTCGGCGATTCTCCGGGCGCGCCGTTTGAGGGCCTGCACTGCCAGATTCTGCTCGCGACCTATGACCCTCTCGACGGGAGGCACGATGAGTTCTACGCGAAGGCGGCGCAGCATTTCGGGCCCAACTGCAAAGACGCCCTCGACGTGTTCGCCCATCTGCGGCTGAGGGCCGAGGTCGCCTGCGCGGGCCAGGCGGACACAGACTGCCTGAGGTCGCGCGACCTCTTTGTGCAGCGCTTCCCGCTCGCAGCGGGCGAGGCCGACAACATCGACGCCATTCGCGCGACGTCGCTCTACGGGGAGATGTACGTGGGGAGAGCCGACGCCATCGCCGACACGCTCTTCGGGCAGGGTATGAGAAGCGACCTCCTGGCCGAAGCCGTATACCGGAAGGGTGTTTCGTTTCTCCTGGATAAGGCGAATGAGCAGGCCAAACAGACCTTCCTTATTATGAAATCTCACTTTCCCGATTCGCGCCTCTATCCCGACGTCTGCTTCAAACTGGGGACGACTTATTATCTCATGGAGGCCTATGACTCCTCGGCCGTTTTCTTCAGGCTCGCGGCCGAAGAGGACAAGGTCACGCTCCTGGAAGACGCGCTCTTTAATCTGGGGCTGGCGCTCGAGGAGAGCGGAGACCTCTCGGCCGCCAGCGGGGCCTTCTTCGAACTCGCCGCCAGGTTCCCGTTTTCGGCGAGATTCGAGCGAGCCCTGATGCGGGGAGGCTACTGCCTCGAGAAGAATGAGCGGCCCATGGAGGCCCGGGACGTATACAGGATACTGCTAAAATACGCGCTGGACCCGGAGACGCGTGCCGAGGGCAATTTCTGGCTGGGCGAGTGCCTCGCCAGGGCCGGCTATCATGTGGAGGCGGCGCTGGAGTTCATGAGGACGGGCTTTTTCTATCCCGGGGAGGAGGCCTGGGCCGGGACGGCGCGCTACCGCGCCGGGATGGAGTGTGAAAGCGCTGGTTTACCGGATGCGGCGAAGTTAATTTACATGGAGAATGTAAGCGTATTCGGCCGCGAATCCACCTGGGGAAAAGCCTCGTATGAGAAGCTCGCCGAGCTCGTAGGGGAGGGTTGATGCCGGGGAATTACATTGTTGTCAAGGGAGCCCGGGAACATAATCTGAAGTCGATCGACGTAAGAATTCCCAGGGACAAGATAAGTGTCATCACGGGCCTCTCGGGCTCGGGCAAATCCTCGCTGGCATTCGATACCATATACGCCGAGGGCCAGCGAAGATATGTCGAGTCGCTATCCACCTACGCCCGGCAGTTTCTCGGGCAGATGGAGAAGCCGGACGTCGACTATATCGAGGGGCTCTCGCCCGCGATAAGCATCGAACAGCGCACCACCGGGACCAACCCGCGCTCAACGGTGGGCACCATCACCGAGGTCTATGACTACATGCGGCTCCTGTGGGCGCGAGCCGGGATTCCGCACTGTCCGAAATGCGGCAGGGAGATCTCGCGCCAGACGCCCGAGGCCATGGTGGACAGGCTCCTGGAGCTCGATGAGGGCGTCCCCGTCTACATTATGGCTCCCCTGGTCAGAGGAAGAAAAGGGCATCACCGCGCGCTCATAGAGAAGGCGCGGAAACAGGGTTTCGTCAGGGCCAGGGTGGACGGCAAGATAGTAGACCTGGACCGCAAGATAGACCTGGCGCGGCACAAGAGGCACACCATCGAAGTCGTGGTGGACAGGCTCAAGATGGGGCCCGACCTCCGGTGGCGGATCACCGACTCCATCGAGACGGCGCTCAAGGTGGGAGGCGGCGTCGTAAACGTCAGGGTCGGCAGCGACAAAGAAATCGTGATGAGCCAGCTCTTCGCCTGCGTCGACTGCGGCATAAGTTTCCCCGAGGTCTCGCCGCGGATGTTCTCCTTCAACAGCCCCTTCGGCGCGTGCCAGGCATGCGACGGCATGGGCAAGCGCCTGGAGATCGCCCCCGGGCTCATCGTGCCCGACGATTCGGTTTCGCTTAAGGACGGAGCCGTCATCCCGTGGGGTAAGAGGCGGAGCAGCATGACGTGGTCCATGATCGACACCGTGGCAGACCGCTACGCGATCGACCCGGACAAACCCTTCGGCAAGCTGACGCGCGCCCAGAAAAAAGCTCTTCTCTACGGGTCGGGCGGGGAGGAGATCACGTTCAACCTCAAGCACAGCAAGAACAGGCGCAGCTATGAATACGACTCGCCCTTTGAGGGCGTGATCCCGAATCTCGAGCGGCGCTTCGTCGAGACCACCTCGGATGACATGAGAACCTGGATCGGAAAGTTCATGTCCATGAAGCCCTGTCCGTCATGCGACGGGGCGAGGCTTCGGCCCGAGAGCCTGGCCGTCAGAGTGGGTGGCAAGTCCATAGCCGGGGCGACGGCGCTTTCGGTCAGGGCGGGCCTGGAGTTCTTCGGGGGACTCTCCTTCAAGGGCAGGATGAAGAAAATCGCCACTCCCATACTGAAGGAAATCCAGGACCGCTTGAGTTTCATGGATGACGTGGGCCTTTCATATCTCACGCTGTCCCGGCAGGCTTCCACCCTGGCCGGGGGAGAGTCGCAGCGCATACGGCTCGCGACGCAAATCGGCTCCAGCCTGGTGGGTGTGCTTTACGTTCTCGACGAGCCGAGCATCGGGCTGCATATGCGGGACAACAGGCGGCTTCTGGACACGCTGAGGCGCCTGCGTGATATGGGAAACACGGTAGTAGTCGTCGAGCATGACAGGGAGACCATACTGGCCGCCGACTTCGTCATAGACCTCGGGCCCGGCGCCGGCAAGGACGGCGGGCGGGTCGTGGCCGCGGGAAGCCCCGCCAAGATCATGAAAAGCGCCAACTCGCTTACGGGCCAGTACCTCACGGACGCCAGGCGCATCCCGACTCCGGAGACCCGGCGGCCGGGAAGCGGCAAGCGCCTGGTGATAAGGGGAGCGCGTCAGCACAATCTTAAGAACATAGACGTTAACATAGACCTGGGGACTTTCACCTGCGTCACCGGAGTCTCGGGCTCGGGGAAGAGCACGCTCGTAAACGAGATTCTCTACCGCGCCCTGGCCAGGCAGTTCTACTCTTATAAGCAGGACCCCGGCGAGCATGACGGCATAGACGGAGTCGAGCACCTGGACAAAGTCATCGACATCGACCAGTCGCCCATCGGGAGAACGCCGAGGTCGAATCCTGCGACCTATACCGGCGCCTTCACGCCCATCCGCGAGGTCTTCAGCCAGGTGCCTGAGGCCAAGATGCGGGGCTATCTGCCGGGCAGGTTCAGCTTCAACGTCAAGGGTGGAAGATGCGAAGCCTGCCGCGGCGACGGGGTCATAAAAATCGAGATGCATTTCCTGCCGGACGTGTACGTGAGATGCGATGTCTGCAAGGGCAAGCGCTACGAGCGCGAGACTCTCGAGATACGCTACCGCGGCAAGAATATCGCGGACGTGCTCTCGATGACGGTGGCCGAAGCGAGGGAGTTCTTCGAGAACTTCCCCACCATCAGGAAAAAGCTCGACACGCTCTACGCCGTCGGTCTCGGTTATATAGAGCTGGGCCAGCGGGCCACGACGCTCTCGGGCGGGGAAGCTCAGCGGGTCAAGCTCTCCAAGGAGCTTTCGAAGACGAGCACGGGGAACACCCTGTACATACTGGATGAGCCGACGACGGGACTTCACTTCGAGGACACCCTCATGTTGCTCAAAGTCCTGAACCGGCTCGTCGAGATGGGGAACACGGTGGTGGTTATCGAACACAACCCCGATTGCATAAAGGTAGCAGACCGCATAATCGACCTCGGGCCGGAGGGCGGAGACGAAGGCGGCGGCATAGTAACCGAGGGTTCGCCCGAGGAAGTAGCCCTGCACAAGACCTCTTATACGGGCGCGGTCCTCAGGCAGGTTTTCGAGGGCGAGAACAAGACCAATCGACTTGAAAAACGGAGGGCGGCGAGTTAGTATTCCGTAGTCCAATCCGGGAGGATTATATTTGGCACCGAGAAAGACACCTCTATATGACAGGCATGTCAGCCACGGCGGAAACCTGGTCGAGTTCGCGGGTTTCCATATGCCGGTGCAGTACAAGGGAATCATCGAAGAGCACCGCGCCGTGAGGGAGAACGTCGGTGTTTTCGACGTCTCGCACATGGGTGAGTTCACGGTATCGGGCGGCGGCGCCCTCGAGTACCTTAACGCGGTTACCACAAACGACGTCTCCGCGCTCGAACCCTACCAGGTGCAGTACAGCGCGATCCTTAACGATGACGGCGGCGTCATCGACGATCTCGTCCTCTACAGGAGGGCGGCGGACTACCTGCTCGTCGTGAACGCGGCCAACACCGCCAGGGATTTCGAATGGCTCACGGGCAAGCTCGTGTCCGGCGTCGAGCTTGAGAACATCTCGGACACTATAGGCCAGCTCGCCGTCCAGGGCCCGAAGGCGGAAGAGCTGATGGGTCCCATCGTAAGGGATGATATCTCGGGCCTCCGCTACTATCACTCGATGGAGTCGGAGGTCGCGGGCGCGCCCTGTCTCATCTCGAGAACCGGCTACACCGGCGAGGACGGATTCGAGATATACGTGGACGCCTCGCGCGCATCTGACGTGTGGGACGCCCTATTCGCCGGCGACCCCGAACCCCTGCCCTGCGGCCTCGGCGCCCGGGACACGCTCAGGCTCGAGATGGCTTTCAGGCTCCACGGAAGCGACATGGATGAGACCACGACGCCTCTGGAGGCCGGGCTCGGCTGGATCGTCAAGATGGACAAGGGCGACTTCATCGGCCGGGATGTGCTCGAGAAACAGAAGGTGGAGGGGCTCACGCGGAAGCTCGTCGGGCTCAGGGCCGAGGGCAGGCGCTTTCCCAGGCGCGGTTTCACGGTCCTGGCCGGTGGGGAGGAAGCGGGCACCGTAACGAGCGGCGGCTTTTCGCCTTCGCTCGGATGCGGCATCGCCCTGGCCTACGTGGCCCGGCCCTATGCCAGGAAGAGTTCGGATTTCAGTATAGATGTAAGAGGAGAGAAGATTGAGGCGGACTTCGTGAAGGGGCCCTTCTACACGGAGGCCTCCCACAAGTAGAGAAGACCGGAAAGGAGTAAGCGATGCAAGTCCCGGACGACCTCCACTACACCAGAGACCACGAGTGGGCGAGAGTCGAAGGCGACATCGCCACTGTCGGAATCACTGATTACGCCCAGGCCCAGCTCGGCGACATAGTCTATGTCGAACTCCCGCAGGTAGGCGACCAGGTCTCGGCCCGCGCCCCTTTCGGCACGGTCGAAGCCGTGAAAGCCGTAAGCGACATCATCAGCCCTCTCTCGGGCGAGATCGTCGAAGTCAACGATGACCTCGCGTCGGCGCCGGAGAAAATCAAGGCGTCACCCTATGGCGACGGCTGGATGGTCAAGATCAAGTTGACCGACGCAGGCGAAGCCGGCTCGCTTCTCAAGGCGGCCGACTACGAGGGGTTGATCGCGGAATGAGCGGAGCCTGTTACCTTCCCAATACGGACGCCGACCGGAAGGAGATGCTCCGGGCGACCGGGGCCGCCGGATTCGACGACCTGCTTGTGGACATCCCCGAAGCCGTGCGCATGAAGGGCGCCCTTGCTCTCGAGCCGGGGCTTTCCGAGTACGAGGCGAGGCAGCGGCTCTGCCGCCTGGCGGGGCTGAACGCTTCGGCCGACAATTACACTTGCTTCATGGGGGGCGGTTCTTACGACCACTACGTTCCGAGCATCGTCGGCGAGATCGCTTCGCGGCCGGAGTTCTACACGGCATACACGCCCTACCAGGCCGAGATCAGCCAGGGCACGCTTCAGAGTATATACGAATTCCAGTCGCTCATCGCCCGGCTCACCGGCATGGAAGTTTCCAACGCTTCTCTGTACGATGGCGCGACGGCGCTGGCCGAGGGGGTTCTCATGGCTCTCTCGGTGACCCGGAAGCGCAAGGTCATCGTGAGCGGCTGCGTCAATCCCGCGAGGCTGGGCGTCATGAACACCTACCTGGAAGGCGGAGACACCGTCGTCGTCGCGACCGGGAGGGAGAGCGGGACCACGCGGCCCGGCGAGGTCGCGTCGCTTATAGATGATGAGACGGGCTGCGTGGTGGTAGAGAGCCCCAATTTCTTCGGTCTCGTCGAGGACCTGGAGGCAATCGGCAGGGCCGTCAAGGAGACGAAGGCTCTCTTCGTCGTGTCGGTGGATCCGACATCTCTCGGCATTCTCGCCCCGCCCTCGGCCTTCGGCGCCGACATCGTTGTGGGCGAGGGGCAGGCCCTCGGCAATCACATGAACTACGGCGGGCCCAATCTGGGTTTCATGGCGACCACCGCGAAATACATGCGGAAGGTGCCCGGGAGAATCGTGGGGAAGACGGTGGACGCCGACGGCAAGCCATGTTTCTGCCTCACGCTTCAGACCCGCGAGCAACACATCAGGCGCGAACGCGCGACTTCCAATATCTGCACCAACCAGGCCCTCAACGCGCTCTGCGCCACGGTGTACCTGTCGTGGCTCGGCGAGGAGGGTCTCAAGGAGCTGGGGCGGACCTGCCTGTCGCTGGCCGCATACGCCGCCCGCGAACTCGAGAGCAGGGGATTCGGGCCGCGTTTCGACGGGGCGTTCTTCAAGGAATTCGTCGTCGACCTCGGAGTCGACGCCGGGGAGTTCGTGCTCGCGGCGCTCGATGAGAAAATACTGGCAGGCGTTCCGATGGGCATGTTCTATCCGGATCTTGAGAACAGCCTGCTCATAAGTTTTACCGAGAAGAGGACCAGGGCTGAGATCGACGCGCTGGTATCGCTTATAGTGAGAACCGGCGGCGGAGGGAAGAAGGCATGATTCCCGGAACCACGATGCTGGACAAGAGCAAGCCCGGCAAGCGCGCCTATACCCTGCCCACCCCCGATGTGGAAATGGTCGACCCGGCGGCGGTTTTCCCGCCCGGCCTCCTGAGAGAGGGCCCGGTGGGTCTTCCCGAGGTGTCCGAGCCGGAGATAGCCAGGCATTTCGTGAACCTGTCGGTGCTCAACCATCATGTCGACAAGGACTTCTATCCGCTGGGCTCATGCACCATGAAGTACAATCCCAAGGTCGGAAACGACACGTCGGGGTTGCCCGGTTTCACCGGTCTACATCCCATGGTGCCGGACCGGATGGCCCAGGGCGCGCTCGCCGTAATGTACGAACTCGGAAGAGAGCTCTGCGAGATAACGGGCATGGACGACATCACTATGGCGCCGGCCGCAGGAGCGCACGGCGAGCTGACGGGCATGCTCATGGTCAGGGCCTATCACGCCGCTCAGGGGAAGCAGCGCAAGAAGGTGCTTATCCCGGACTCGGCGCATGGCACCAACCCCGCGAGCGTGGCCGTGGCCGGCTACGAGTCGGTGGAAGTTCCCTCGGGCCCGGACGGCCGCATCGACCCCGAGGTCATCAAGCCTTTTCTGGATGACGACGTCGCCGCCATAATGATAACCAACCCCAATACGCTGGGCCTCTTCGAGACCCATATCTGCGAGGTTACCAGGCTTGTGCACGAAGTCGGTGGCCTCGTCTACATGGACGGGGCCAACATGAACGCGCTCCTCGGCATATCCCGCCCGGGCGACTTCGGCGTGGACATAGTGCATCTTAACCTTCACAAGACTTTCTCGACGCCTCACGGAGGCGGGGGGCCGGGTTCGGGACCGGTTGCCGTGAAAGAGCACCTGATGCCCTTCCTTCCGGTTCCCTATATTAGTAAAGAGGGCGGCGCCTACAGGCTCTCATGGGACCGCGAAAGGTCCATAGGCCGCATACACACTTTCTACGGCAACTTCGCCGTTACGGTGAGGGCCTATTGCTACGTTCTCATGATGGGGCCCGACGGCCTGCGGCGGGTCGCCGAAGACGCCCTTATCGGGGCCAACTATCTCATGGCGAAGCTCGGCGGCCGTTTCGACATTCCCTACGGCGGCGTCTGCAAGCATGAGTTCGTCGCATCCGGGAAGAAGTTCGCGGGCAAGGGCGTCCGTACCAATGACATCGCCAAGCGGCTCATGGACTACGGTTTTCACCCGCCCACGGTGTACTTCCCGTTGATAGTCGAAGAGGCGCTGATGATTGAGCCCACCGAGACGGAGTCAAAACATGCCCTTGACAGTTTTGCCGAAGCGCTCATTATGATAAGCGAGGAGATCGAAAGCGACCCCGAGAAGGTCCGGGGCGCGCCCTACAATACGCCGGTCCGCCGGGTGGACGAGGCAGGGGCGGCGAGGAGCCTCGATGTCGCACAGTGATGAGGGTGTCCGCGAGGGCGAGGTCCTGGAGTGGAGCGTCTTTCCGTTCAAGGAGAACAGCAGGCGTTCTGCGCTCGTCGTCGCGGTTATTGTCGCGGTAGGCGCGATCGTCTACATGGCCTTCAGGGAACCGTTTTACGTATTGCTTTCGGTGGCTATACTCGTGGCGTCGCTCTTCAGCTACTTCACGAGAACTACATATCGACTCGACGATAAGGAAGTCGTCATTAAGTCCTCTGTCGGTAAGACCGCCAAACGGTGGTCCTACTTCAAGAGGTACTATCCTGATAAGAAGGGCATTACGCTTTCGCCTTTCGAGACCAAGACGAGACTCGAGCCCTTCAGGTCAATCAGGCTGCTCTACGGGAGTGAGAAAGATGAAGTGGTGGCCTTTGTCGCGAAGAAACTCGATGGAACAGCCGACGCCGGGATTACAGGCTGAGCATCCTTTCGACGAGCGGTTCACGGAATCCGATGACGAGCTGGTCGACAAGGTGGCCAAGAAGGTAACGGACATGAGGCTGACCGTCCCGGCTATTTTCATTTTGGAGTCCAGCAAACCTCTTGCATTCCTGGGCGGTCAACTGTTAGTCTTCTTAGAACCCTTTATCCAGACTCTTTTCAACTTCAAGCAGTACCAGAGATTCGCTTTCCTCATGGAAAACAGGGATAACTGGGAGAGGCTCCTGTGTAAGATCGAGGACCGGGAGGAGGCTTTCAAACTGCAGGAAAAAGAGGAAAAGAGGAAAAAGAAAGAGAAGAAGAAAAAGGATAAGAAACAGGACGAGGTGGCATAGGTGAGCAAAGATCCTGAGAACATCCAGAGCATAATCGCTACCGATTGCGGCAGCACTACAACCAAGGCGATACTGATCGAGAAGGTCGGAGACGAGTACCGTCTCGTGGTCCGCGGCGAGGCTCCCACTACGGTCGAAGCCCCGTTCGAGGACGTGACGAGAGGCGTCCTCAACGCGGTCGGCGAGGTGGAGGACCTTACCGGCAGGACTTTCATAAAGGACGACCGCATACTGACGACCAGGGAAGGTAAAGACGGGGTGGACCTCTATGTCTCGACGTCTTCTGCCGGCGGCGGCCTGCAGATGATGGTCGCGGGCGTCGTCAAGGAGATGACGGCCGAAAGCGCCCAGCGCGCCGCGCTCGGCGCCGGCGCCATCGTCATGGACGTCATCGCCTCCAATGACAAGCGCCAGCCGCATGAGAGGATTCAGAGGGTCCGGGCTCTGCGCCCCGACATGATACTCCTTTCGGGCGGAATCGACGGCGGGACGACGACGCATGTCGCCGAGCTCGCCGAGCTGATTGCCGCCGCCGACCCGCGGCCCAGGCTGGGAGTCGGTTACCAGCTCCCGGTCATCTTCGCCGGGAATGTCGATGCCAGGGAGATAGTGAAGGACAGGCTCGAGGGCAAGACCAGCCTGGACATCACCGACAATTTGAGGCCCGTCCTGGAGAGGGAGAACCTGCAGCCCGCGCGCCTCAGAATCCAGGAGCAGTTCCTGGAGCATGTCATGAAGCAGGCGCCCGGCTACGGCAATCTTCTCAAGTGGACTATGGTGCCCGTGATGCCCACGCCGGCAGCTGTGGGATCCATAATGCAGCTCATAGCCAGGGAGGAAGGCATCGACGTCGTGGGAGTCGATATCGGCGGCGCGACGACGGACGTGTTCTCGGTGTTCGGGGAAGTTTTCAACAGGACCGTGAGCGCCAACCTCGGCATGAGCTATTCGATTTCGAACGTTCTCGCGGAGGCGACCGTTCCCAATATATTGAGATGGGTCCCGTTCGACGTGGACGAGGCCGACCTCAGAAACAGAGTCAAGAACAAGATGATCAGGCCCACCACGATTCCGCAGACGCTCGAGGACCTCATGATAGAGCAGGCCATGGCCAGGGAAGCCCTCCGGCTGGCGTTCGATCAGCACAAGCTCCTCGCCGTCGGGCTCAAGGGCGTCCAGCAGGAGCGCACCATCTCGGACACTTTCGAGCAGACCGAGAGCGGCGGCACCCTGGTGGACATGATGGCCCTCGATATCCTGGTGGGGAGCGGCGGCGTGCTGTCGCATGCCCCGCGGAGGGTGCAGGCCGCCTTCATGATAATCGACGGCTTCCGGCCCGAGGGGATCACCCAGCTCGCCGTGGACTCTATCTTCATGATGCCGCAGCTCGGCGTGCTCGCGCAGGTACAGCCCAAGGCGGCCCTGGAAGTGTTCCACAAGGACTGCCTGATCAAGCTCGGTCCCTGCATCGCCCCCCGCGGGACGGCCAAGGCCGGCACGCATTGTCTGGACGTTAAGATCGAGAAAGCGGACGGGTCGAAGGAGGAGATGTCGGTCAACTTCGGCGACATGGCCGTCATTCCGCTTGGCGTCGACGAGAAGGCAAGGGCCACGATTTCGCCCTCGCGCCGCTTCGACGTCGGGCTCGGCAATGGCAAAGAGATTCACACCGATATTTACGGCGGCGTCGTGGGAATCATTATCGACTGCCGCGGCAGGCCTCTCGCGCTCCCCGAAGACCGGGAGGAGAGAGTGCGCAAACTCACCGAGTGGAACAAGGCGCTTGGCGTTTATCCTGAAACCTAGATACGAGCTGGAGGATTAGGAATTGGCACACGCGTATACGCCCGGACTGAAGGTTTCAAGTCGGACAATTTTCAGGAAGGAGAGGCGGCTGCCCCTTAAGGGCGAAGTTCTCGTCAAGGTCGGCGACACCATAGAGGCTGAAGACGTGATCGCCCGGACCGAGCTTCCCGGCAATGTCCAGACCATGAACGTCGCCAATAAACTCAGCGTGCTTCCCGAGGACATCGAGCGGCATATGACCGTCAAGCTCGGCGGCTGGGCCGATAAGGACGAGATTATCGCCGAGACGAAGACCTTTTTCGGGCTGTTCACGTCGCGGTGCAGGATGCCGGTGGGCGGGACCATCGAGTCGGTTTCCAGCATCACGGGCCAGGTGATTATCCGCGAGAAGGCGATTCCCGTGGAGGTCAACGCTTTCGTGGACGGCAAAGTCGTCGAGGTTTTCGAGAACGAGGGCGTGCTCATGGAGACGGACGCGTCCTTCGTGCAGGGAATTTTCGGTGTGGGCGGCGAGGTGAGCGGCCCGCTCCATGTCGTGGCCTCGAGGCCCGACGAAGTGCTTACCCCCGGGCAGATAACCCCGGATATGAAGGGAAAAATCCTCCTAGCGGGATCGCTTATCACCATGGAGGTTTTCAATAAGGCCAGGGACGTGGGGGCGAAGGGCATAATAGCCGGTGGTCTCGGAGACGCCGATCTCCGAAACCTCCTGGGCTACGACCTGGGCGTCGCCATCACGGGTTCCGAAGACATGGGGCTCACCCTGGTGGTGACCGAGGGTTTCGGCCAGATGACCATGGCCGATAAGACCTTCGACCTGCTCAAGTCCAAGGACGGCGTCAAGACTTCGATGAGCGGTGCAACTCAGATCAGGGCCGGCGTCATCAGGCCCGAGATTGTTATTCCTCTGGGTAAGGGCACGGGGGGGATGTCCGAAGACGTGTTAAAATCCTCCAGCGGGCTCACAATCGGTACTGCGGTGAGAGTCATCAGGGAGCCGTATTTCGGAGCCATCGGCAAGGTAACGGCCCTGCCGCCCGAGCTCCAGGTGCTCAAGTCGGAGGCCAAGGTGAGAGTGCTCGAGGTAGAGTTCGGCGACGGTTCGCGGTCGGTAATCCCCCGGGCGAATGTCGAGCTCATAGAAGACTGAGAACTTCCGGAGTCCCGAGTGCGCATTCGATTTGTTCCCATGAAGGTTTCCGCCCTCGCAGCTCCAGCTGCATTCGTCCTCTTATTCACTCTCGCCTGTTTAGTCGCCGGCGCTTTTGCCTCCGCCGCGGCCGGGATTTCGGTCGCCGACGTTCCCAATGACGGAGGCCAGGCCCTGCGCATCTCCTGGGACGCCGGGGATGTGGGCGGCGGAGACGTGCTTATCCGGCGCCTGGCGGCGGGGGAAAGCCAGTGGACCGAGGTAGCGTCGGTCGGCGCCTCGGCGGGCGAATACGTGGACTCCGGGCTCGACCGGGGCAGAGAATATTCCTACCAGCTGGGCGTTCAGGGAGCGGCCGGGTTCCTTGACGCCGGCTCGGCGATTCCCCGGGCCTCCTGGTTTAACTCCGAGAGACTCAACCAGTTCCTGATCTTCGCCCTCTACTTCGCGGCGGTAGTCATCTGCATACAGCTGGCGGCCAGGGGATGGGAGTTTTACGTCAGGAGAATAGCCGGTCTCAAGGCTATCGAAGAGGCCATAGGGCGCGCCACGGAAATGGGCCGCCCCGTGCTCTACGTCCCGGGCATAGACGATATGAACAATATCCAGACCATAGCCAGCATGGTCATACTCCACGACGTGGCCCGCATCGCGGCCACCTACGAGACCCCCATGATCGTCCCGGTCTGCCGTCCCTTCGTCGTGCCCGTGGCCGAGGAGGCGGTGCAGCAGGGCTACCTTAATGCCGGCCGCCCCGAGCTCTACAGGCCCGATACGGTAAGGTACCTTTCGGACGTCCAGTTCGCTTTCACGGCTGGCGTATCGGGCATAATGCTCAGGGAGAAGACGGCCGCCAACCTCTACCTGGGGTCGTTTTTCGCCGAGTCCCTTGTGCTTGCGGAAACCGGTTTCTCGACCGGGGCCATCCAGGTGGCGGGGACCGCCAATATACACCAGCTCCCCTTCTTCGTCGCAGCCTGCGACTATGCCCTGATAGGGGAGGAGCTGTACGCGGCGAGCGCATACCTTTCGAACGAGCCCAAACTCGTGGGCACGCTGAAGGCCAGCGACGTCGCCAAGATATTCATAATCGCAGTGGTGCTCGCCGGGGTCCTCGCCCAGACGCTGGGCTGGGATGCTTTCGCCGAGTGGTTCACGCCGAGGTAGCGGGTTGAAGACTGAAGTCCCTGTCATCATAGCCTTCATAGCGGGGATGCTCATGATAGTGTCCTTCTTCAGTCCGCATCCGGTCTTCGCCGAGCCCGCAGCAATGATGAGGAACTGGGCCATTATCATTACGGCTTTCGCCTACGTTCTCGGCGTCGCCAACATCGCGCGCATAAGCGCGGGCGCCGTGAGGACCCGGGGCCGGGACTGGCGCTACAAGATAGTCATGCTCCTCTCCCTGGGGGCCATGCTCGGAGCCGGCCTGGTCGGCGGCATACAGGGCGGCAGCGTCTTCGACTGGAACTACAACAATGTCATGGTGCCCATGCAGTCGACCATGTTCTCGCTGCTGGCGTTCTTCATAGCGTCGGCGGCGTTCCGGGCCTTTCGCGCGCGGAGCGTGGAGGCGACGCTGCTCCTGGTTACGGCCGTCATCGTTATGCTGGGCCGCGTGCCCGTCGGCGAGCGCCTGTGGAGCGGCCTGCCGGCTTTCACCGAGTGGATCATGGAGGTGCCCAACATGGCCGCCAAGCGCGGCATCATGATCGGGGCGGCGCTGGGGGCCATTTCGACGGGTCTTAAGATGATACTCGGACTCGAAAGATCTTACCTGGGGAGCGACAAATGAGCGAAGCAGGAGACAGAAACGGAATCATTCAGAAGCTCTCGCAGGTGGACCGCCGCCTGATTTACCTCGTTGTGCTGGTATGCGCCGTGGTGCCGCTCGTCATAGGCGCCAGGGTCACTCTCTCGGTGAGCCCGCCCGTGCGCGGCCTCTTTGACGCCGTGGAGGAGCTTCCGCCGGGCTCCTACGTGTACCTCGCCGCCGATTATGACCCGGGTTCTCTTCCGGAGCTCTATCCTATGAACATCGCCTTCGTCGAGCACCTGTTCTCGAAGGACATCAAGATAATCGCGGCGTCGCTGTGGGCGCCGGGGCCGCCGCTCTCCCAGAGAGTATTCGACGATATCGCCCCGCGCTACGGCAAGGTGTATGGCCGGGACTACGTCAATCTCGGGTTTAAGGAGGGCAGGGAGGCGGTGATGGTATCGGTTGCCGAGGACCTGCGGAGGACTTTCCCGGAAGACTACCTGGGCACGCCTTACGGGGAAATCCCGATGCTCGAGGGCATAGACAACCTGACAGACGTCAGCCTGATCGTGAACGTATCGGCCGGGTATCCGGGTATAAAGGAGTGGGTGCAGCAGATCGCCACGAGATTCGACGTGCCCATAGGCGGCGGAGTGACGGCCGTGAGCGGGCCCGAGATGTATCCTTACATTCAGTCGGGGCAGCTAGTGGGTCTGCTGGCCGGGATGAAGGGCGCGGGTGAGTACGAGCAGCTCCTCGGGAAGCCCGGCCTGGGGCTCGCCGGAATGGCGGCCCAGTCAAGCGTGCACGTGGCCGTCATAGTGTTCATAGTGCTGGCCAATGTCTTCTATTTCATAGAGAGAAGGAAGAAGCTTTGAAACCGCTGACCCTCATAGTGAGTGGCATAGTCCTCGCGGCCGGCATCGTCGGCGTCGCGACGGGCGGGGTGGACAGCCAGGTTTTCGGTACCTGGGTCGCGGCCCTGCTCACGCTTGCCATCTTCTCCTTCCTCTACAAGGACAATCCCGTTTACAAGATGGCCGAGCACATTTTCATCGGCGTGTCGGCCGGATACGTGGTCGCCCTGGAGTACTGGAACGTGTTCATTCCCAACCTGTGGAACCCGCTGGTCTCGGGCGGCAACTACATCCTGCTGGTTCCGTTCGCGCTGGGGCTGCTGCTCTTCACGCGCTTCTCGCCGAGGGCGAGCTGGCTGAGCAGGTGGGCCATCGCCGCCATGGTGGGCTCATACGCCGGGTTCGCGGTCATAGGCGCCCTGCAGGGAGACCTGATAGCCCAGGTCCGGGCGAGCATGATTCCCATTTACTCGGGCGAGGCCGTCGCGTCCATGAGTCTCGCCGAGAACACCAACGAGTACATATTCGCGTTCCTGGGGGTCGTCCAGAACCCGCTCACAATCATCGGGCTCTTAACGACTCTCATTTATTTCTTCTTCTCGAGGGAACATCGCGGCAGCCTGGGCGTGGCCTCCAGGGTAGGCATCTGGTTTCTGATGATCTCATTCGGGGCCTCCTTCGGCTACACGGTGATGAGCAGGGTTTCGCTTCTCATAGGCCGCCTCCACTTTCTCCTCAGCGACTGGTTGGGTGTCATACAGTGAAAAAGCCGGGCGCTCTCCATATGATCGACTTCACCTCGCGGGACGGGTGGTTCAATATGGCGCTCGACTACCACCTCTTCAGCCTCTGCGAGTCCGGTTGTGACGACGCCTTCCTGCGGCTCTATACGTGGACGCCCCCGGCTCTCTCCCTGGGCTTCCACGAACCCGAGCGCATAATCGCGGCCGGGGCGGCCCGGGAAGACGGCATAGACATAGTCCGGCGCCCGACAGGCGGGCGCGTCGTGCTCCATAAGAACGACCTTACATATACGGTTGTGCTGCCGGCAGGGACCGCGCCGGACTGCGGGACGGGCGACCTCTACCTGCGGATATCCGAGTGCATAGTGGAGGGGCTCAGGCCCCTCGGCGCCGACCTGGGAATCGACCGCGGCAGGACGCGCACGAACCTCGAGGGGGCGAGGCCGTGTTTCGCCTCGACGAGCAGGTATGAAATCACTCACGGCGGCAGGAAGGTCGTCGGCAGCGCGCAGCGCGTGGGCCGCCGGAGCGTACTCCAGCACGGCAGCATACCCGTGGGCACCGACTACCTTGAGATAGCCAGGTACCTCAACGGGGTGGACCCCGAGAGGCTCCGGAGCGAGGTAGCCGCGTCCACGACATGCCTCGAAGAGATCGCCGGCGGGTGCGTCAGCATCGGCGAAATTACGCAATCCCTGCGCTCGGCCTTCACGCGGGGACTGGGCCTCGAGGGCGTCGACAGCGACCCCTCAACATATATGGATGGGATGTCCGGGCTCGTCGACTCCCTGAAGGTGGGCAAATACCCTGTAACTTACGCCGACAAAATCACTTGACACTGTTTCTGCGCTCTTTGTATAGTACGTTAGAGAAGGGATTTTTTAATAATAGCGCTGTGCCTTTGAGTCTCACAAGAGGGGGATGAGAATAATGTGTCCCTTGCGAAGGGTCCTTCTACCTGCTTTGGTGTTTCTCCTTGTAATTGCCTCGATGGCCTTCGCCCAGGATACCGGACGGATCTCCGGTGTCGTTACGGATGCGAAGGACGGTAAACCGCTCGCTTTCGCCAATGTGGTAATCGTCGGGACGGGCATGGGCTCGTTCACCAAGCCCAGCGGTGTATTCACCTTAGAAGGCGTCCCCGCCGGCACGCATACCCTCAAGGTCATGATGATGGGGTACGCCCAGCAGACCAGGGAGAACGTAGTCGTCGGCGCCGGCCTCACGGCCGAGGTCAACTTTTCTCTCAACGTGACCGTCGTCATGGAGGTCGAAGAGGTCAAGGTTACCGCGCAGAAGAATAAGCTCGACGTGAATCAGACCAAGACGACGCGAAAAGTCGATACCCAGGAAGTGCAGCAGCGGGCTATCAATACGGTGGAAGAGGCCATCGCCGTTCAGGCAGGCGTGGTCCTCGAGCAGGGACAGATCCATATTCGCGGGGGAAGGTCCGGAGAGGTCAAGTACTACGTTGACGGCATGCAGGTCAGCGACCCCTTCGTCGGACAGGGACAGATGAACGTCAGTTTCGCTTCGCTCTCTGAGTTTGAGGTTCTCTCGGGTGGGTTCGACGCCGAGTTCGGCAACGTCCAGTCGGGAATCGTGAACCTCAAGACCAGGGAGGGCGGGACCAAGTACTCGGGCGTGGTCAAGTATATGACCGATGACTACGGTTCCCCGGACAAGACCTACTTTAACGAAGACGACCTCATGGTCGGCTTCGGAGGGCCCGTCAAGGGAACCGCCCTGAGATTCTACCTCTCGGGTGAGCTCAACTTCTCGGACACTTACCTCAAGACGCTCGAGCCGAGGCAGCAGAAGGAGATTCTCGGCATCAAGTTCAGGGAGAGGCAGCGGAACAATTACTCGGCCCAGGGCAAGCTCACCTACCTGTTCTCGCCGACCAGGAAGCTGTCCTTCGAGATGCTCTCTTCGGGCGGCAAGGCGGACTTTTACAACCACACCATGAGCAGGGTGGGCTACTGGTCGGAGTCGCTGGAGCACTGGTGGTTCGAACCGCTTGACTCCACCTATACGCTATATATCGGGCCGGCCCATACGCCGAACCTCGAAAACAGCCACAGCCAGTTCAAGTTCGTGTGGAACCATACGCTGAGCCCGTCCTCGTTCTACACTGCGAGGATCGGGACCTACAAGACGCTGAGTACTCAGCAGGTCCTGGATAAGGAACCATACCAGTACGTCACCCCTCCGGCCATCGAGAGGCTGGATCCGGAGAACCGGTACTACATGGTTACGGGCGATTTCCCTTACTACCAGCGCTATGAGACCCGCATGACCACGGGCAAGGCGGACATGACCATACAGAAGGGCACCACGCATCAGGTCAAGTTCGGAGCCGAGTTCAACCATTACAAGCTCCAGATGACCGATATCACGTACCCTTCGTACGACCAGCCCCTCGGCGTCTTCACCGACATTTACAACTTCAACTGCTGGGGCGTATCGGCGTTCCTGCAGGACAGGATACGTTTCGAGGGCATGAACGTCAGGGTCGGCTTGAGGCTCGACCTCTTCGACCCGGGCGCCGACGCGGTTGACGCCTACAACAGATTCCTGTACCAGACCCTGAACACGACCGAGGAAAATAATTTCTTCTCGAGAACGGAGTGGCAGGTCAGCCCGAGGCTCGGCGTGTCCTACCCCATCTCGGAGAGGGACGCCCTCTACTTTAACTACGGGCGGTTCTACCAGATACCCAGGCTCGAGGTGCTGTTCCAGTTCCTCGGCCAGACCGAGACGGGTCTCCTGCCGTTCGGCAACCCGCTCATGGACGCGGAGACTACCATCAGCTACGAGATCGGCATTCAGCACCAGTTCAGCAACACGCTGGTGGGCGATATAGCCATGTTCTACAAGGACATTTTCGGCCTTATCGGAACCGAGGCCGGGGAACTGGTCGACGATTCGGAGTTCCAGCAGATCTACGGCCCGACGGCCACGCCTGTCGTGTACGTCAACCTCGACTACGGGTCGGTAAGGGGAATGGAGTTCAAGCTGACCAAGAGGTTCAGTCACCGCTTCGCCGGTGGCTTCACCTATACCTTCTCCCAGGCCACGGGCTCGAGCTCGAACGAGCTCCAGGGCGCCAACGTGGTGGGCGGCGGTCTCGACCGTGCGCCCATTACCGAGCTGCCGCTCGACTGGGACAGGAATCACGTGTTCAGCGCCAACTTCTACCTGAGCGAGCCCGGTCTCTGGGGCGCCAACCTGGACTGGAACTACTCCACCGGCCGCCCCTACACTCCCATTTACCCGAGGGAGAGGGAAGTCAGGGCGGAGCTCATAAACTCCGAGAGGCTGCCTGCCCGCAGCACGATCAACGTCAAGGCCGACAAGAGGTTCAAGATAGCCGGCCAGGAGATATCGCTGTTCCTCGAGGGCAGGAACATTCTGGACACCCAGAATATCGCGACGCTGACTCCGGGTTCTTTCCCCGGCGGGAACGGCAACTATACTTCATACTATACGGCTGAGGATGAACTGGGTGGCGCCTATGACGAGGGCGAGCTCCTCGGCATTCCGGAAGTGATTTACGTACCACTTTACGATCCGCGGGTCTACGCGCCGCCGCGCAGTTTCAAGCTCGGCGTTTCGTTCGACTGGTAATCGCAATGGAGGGCAGGTCAATGGACAATGTAAAGACAGCGAATCGGGGAGGTGCTCTGCTCATCCCGTTGATCGCCATTTTGGTGATATCGATTCTGGCGACGGGCGCCCTTGCCTACTCCGAAGTTGACAGGTACGACCCCGGCCTCGAGAGCGAACGCGGGCTGGTGCGGTTCAGGGGCATTTATCACAACGTGAACCAGGTGCTGCTGCACGACTCCAATCTCGGAATGCTCGGGGACTACAACTCGGACCCCACGTCGCCTTCCTGCGAATGGCCCGCAGGCAGCGGTATCGAGTACCTGTTCGCCGCCGGCCTTTGGGTGGGCGGAGTGGTTTACACCAACAACAGGCCCGATACGCTTGTCACAGCGGCCGTCTACCAGCTAGAGTTCTACCCCAAGCCCGACCCCAGGGACATCGTCTACATGACCTTTGAGGGCCAGCCCAGCGGGAACAGGCTGCAGGACGATGACGCGGACAACCTGACCGATGAGGACCCGCTGGACGGGTACGATAACGATGAGGACGGCAAGATCGACGAGGACTTCGCCGCGATTTCGCAGCAAATGTTCACTTCGGTCTTCTATGACTCCTCGACCTCCATGAACAGGACCAGGACGGAGGACTTCCACGTCCCCCTGAACCTCATGGTCAGGCAGGAGAGCTACGCGTGGACCAGCCCCGCCATAGAGGATTTCATCGGCATCGAGTACAAGGTGACCAATGACGGCGAGAGGCCCATAGAGCGCGCCTACATCGCCTTCATGGTCGACGGCGACATCGGGCCCGTGCGCCAGGTGCCGCAGTCCTATGTGGATGACATGTCCTCCTATATCGATACGACGGTAATCAGAAGGGAAATCAGCCCAGAGGGCGGCGAGGTATCGGTGGACTACCACATTACCATGGGCTATATGTACGACTTCCCCTCGGGTGAAGACGGCGACGTCCCCGGTTACATGGGAGTCATGTTCCTCGGGCACACCACCGACCCTACGGGCAACATGGCGCCCAGCGAGGTCGGGATTCACATGTTCAAGCGCTGGTCCAGCGGCGAGCAGGACCCGCAGAATGATAAGGAGAGATACCGTTACATGAGGGGAGATTCGGACACCGAGAAGACGATCGACCCCCCGACTACCAAGGCCGCCGATTACAGGTTCCTGGTTTCGGCCGGGCCTTTCGCGGAGATTCCGGCCGGGAGCACGCTCATTTTCCAGGTCGCCTTCGTTTGCGGCGAACCGTTCGAAGATCTAATCGAGAACGCGACCAACGCCCAGAAGGTCTATAACGGCGGACCCATGGCAGGCCCCGGGGGCCAGCAGGTCTTCGTAAACTGGCTGGGTTCGAGCCCGCCTCCTCCGCCCAAGCAGAGGCTGATAGCGGGCGACGGCAGGATCACCATCGAGTGGGATAATTACTCCGAGACGGTGCCCGACCCGCTGCAGCGCGTCTATGATTTCGACGGCTACCGTATCTGGAAGGCCAAGGGGTGGAGGCATGAGAGCGAGGTGCCCTCGGCCAACCAGTGGATGCTGCTCATGGACATCAACCAGGACGACCTGCCGCTCATAGACACCGGGCTCAACGGCATAGGCAAGTACCGCTACGTCGATTCGGATGTGCATAACGGCATACCATACTGGTATGCCGTGACCGCCTATGACGACGGCAGCGCGGAGATGGTTAGAAACCCCGCGACCGGGGAACTCACGCCGGTGCCGCGCTACGGCTCCTACTCGCAGTCGATGGAGCTGGTCTACCCGCGGGGTACTCCGGAAAGGGTGACGGGCAAAGTGCGCATAGTGCCCAACCCTTACCCCGGCATGGACGAGCAGGCCAGGATTACGGGCCGCGCCGTCGGCGATCTGGCGGAGTATGATAGGGATCCCTCCGGAAGAAGGGTCCGCTTCCTGAACCTCCCGCGGCAGGCTACGGTGAGGATATACAGCCTCTCGGGCGATCTCGTGTGGAGCGGGTACTTCGAGAATCCCACCGACCCCGACGGAGAGCCGCCGGGCTGGAACCTGGTGTCGCGCAATGACCAGGAAATCGTAAGTGGAATCTACATAGTCCAGGTTGAGTCACCGCTTGGAACCGAGATAAACAAGTTCGTCGTAGTAAGATAGGAGAGAGGAAGGAAGGAGGAGTACGTTGAAGAGAACGCTGACTGTCGCTCTGACTCTGCTGCTTGTCATGGGTGCGACTAGCTGGTCCGCAGAGATCTTCGAGAAGGTTGGGACAGTCGGAGCCCAATTCCTCAAGATCGGGGTGGGCGCTCGCGCTGTGGCCATGGGTGAGGCTTTCGTGGCCGTTTCGGACGACGCTACTTCGATCTACTGGAACCCTGCGGGAATCGCGCTGATCGAAGGTAGCCAGTTCAACCTCAGCCACGGCAGCTGGCCGGCGGAGATCAGCCATGAGTTTGCCACTTACGTGTTCTCATATAAGTTCCTGCCCGGAGTGATCGGCGTGAGCGCGACGGTGCTCCAGATGGACCCGATGCCCGAGACGACCGAGTACAGGCAGGACGGTACGGGCTACTCGTTCGACGCGGGAAGCATGGCTTTCGCTCTGACGTATGCGAATATGTTCACCGACAGGTTCTCTTTCGGAATCACTCTCAAGTGGATCCACGAGGGGCTTGCGGACTACAGCGGCGAGACATTCGCGGTGGACCTGGGAACCCTGTACGACACCGGGTTCCGGGGCATCAAGCTGGGTATGTGTTTCCAGAACATGGGCGCAGGATACACATTCAGGGACGACGGGAAAGAGAGCCCGATGCCCATTACGTTCAAGGTGGGCGCCTCGATGCCGCTCCTGGACATTCCGGATCACAGGGTTCTGGGATCTTTCGAGTTCAATCACCCGCCGGACGGAGCCGAGCGCATAAACCTCGGCGGCGAGTACGTATACCAGAAGTACGGACCCAACTTCGAACTCGCGGTGAGAGGCGGATACAGGTTTAACAGGGATGAGGAAGGACTCACGGGCGGTTTCGGCGTCAAGTTCCCCTTCGTGAGAATCGGACTCACCAACAAGCCATCTATCTGGGGCGTCGACTACGGCTTCTCGGATATGGGGGTTCTCGGGACATCGCATAAGATATCCCTGTGGGCCAATTTCTAAGTATGCACGATAAAAAATATACCAGAGGGGCGGCTGTTTTGAGAAGGCCGCCCCTGATTCTTTTTGCCCTCCTCGCAGCCGCGCTCTGGGCCGGCGCCGCCGGGGCGGCCGATCTCGAGGTCCCGCAGCCCAGCGAAGGCGACATAGTGTTTCACGCGGACGTAGTAACCTTCTACGGGAAGGACGGCAGGAACACCGAGGAAGTGTACTGCATCGTTCCCAACGAGCAGATTGAGTTCATCGACAAGGGTGACCGGTTCCAGGGCGACCTCATCTACGAAGTCACGGTTTATAACATGGACGGCGAAGAGGTTGCCCACACCGAGAGCCAGCTCGAGGTCTTCGCGGACACCGAGAGCGAGATCAAGGACCGCAGCGTAATCCAGATCTTCCAGTCCAGTTTCGAGGTTGATCCCGGCGACTACACGGTCAAGGTCGCTATCGAGGACCAGAACGCCCTCAAGAAGGCCATCGTCTCATACCTTCTTAAGAAGAAGAACACAGGCACGGCCGAAATGGACATTATCTCGAAAGAGTTCAACCGGGGCGAGGTCGCCATGAGCGACATAGAGTTCGCGCGGAGCATCTCGAGAAGGTCGAGCGGGCTCTTCGAGAAGTCGGGTTACGAGGTGGTTCCCAATCCCAGCCGGCGCTACGGCCTGCTCATCAACGAGCTCGCTCTCTTCTACGAGATCTATGACCTCACGGAGGAGGGCGCCGGGGACAGCCTGGTCACGGTCTACTATATAGTCAACAAGACGGGCGACACCATTTTCACCGAGCGCAGGACGGTGGCGATGAGTTCATGGAGCACGGGCAACGTGGCGCTCTTCGACATCAGCTCGCTTGCCGCGGGGACCTACGTTCTCAGGGTGGAGGCGTTGGGCGGGGAAGGGGAAGTCCTGGCGCGGACCCAGGCCAAGTTCGACGTGGCCTGGACGGTGATCTCCTGGGGCAGGTACCAGCACGAGATCGTCGAGGACATGCTCTTCATACTGACAGAGAGCGAGATGGAGGATTTCAGGTCCATGTCGACAGGCGACCAGGAGGTGTACCTGACGGAGTTCTGGCTGGAACTGGACCCGACACCCGGGACGCTTCAGAACGAGGCGCTCGAAGAGCATTATCGGCGCCTGAACTATGCCGACATCAACTACACCGGGGCCGTGCGAGGCGCGCTTTCGGACATGGGCCGGCTCTACATAAAGTATGGCCCGCCGGACGACATACAGAGCCATTACTCCGACTATGAGTTCGTTCAGGGCAGCCGCGACCTGGGGGGCGGCACCGACCCCGTGCTCACCGACCCGTTCACGCGAACCCACATGAAGGCGGGCGAACCGGGAACGGAAGATTACACGAGAACCGCGGGGGAATCCGACGAGCATCTCGACCAGCGGGGCGGCGAAACGGTTCATGGAAAAGCTTATGAGGTATGGAGTTACGAGGGCCCCGGCAATCCTGTAAGAAGGCTCGCCAAGAGGTCCTCGAGCCGGGCCTCGGTGCGCTTCATCTTCGCCGACGAGACGGGTAATGGGGACTACAGATTGATATACAGCACCGAAAAACACGAGCACTAAAAAAGGGTTGACAAGGGTTTTACCCGGTATTATGGTTTTGAGAGTTGATTTTGCCACTTTTGGATAATCGTAGAATGCCTGTCCCATAAGGGTAGTGCGTTCTGGGTCAGCAGCTAAGCAAGGAGAGGTTTCGATGACTCACTTCAGAACCTGGGTGTCCGTACTCATCGTATGTCTGCTTTTCGCTTCATTGACGGCGGTATGCCTTGCCCAAGAGGAGGGTGCCGGAACGGAGCCTGCAGAGGGAGCCGCGGAAGGTATGGAGGAAGCTGCTGTTGACAGTTCCCTGGCCAACCTGCTGGCGTCGGTTGAGACTCCCGTGGAGGAGACCGATACGTCGGGGGGCGGCGTCATGACGCGGATCAAGGAAAGCGGGCTCGTGACGCTCTTCTTGAAGGGCGGTAACTTCATGTACGCGCTGCTCATTACCTCTATCGTGGGTGTCGCGGTTATTATCGAGAGGCTGATCACGTTGACCCGCGCCCGTACGGACACGCGCCGGCTGATGAAGCGGGTGCTCGACGCGCTTCACTCGAAGGGCGTTGAAGCCGCGGCGCAGGAGTGCGAGAGGACGAGAGGTCCTATCGCCAGTATTCTGCACGCGGGGCTTAAACGGGCAGATATGGGGGCCGAGGCCGTTGAAAGGTCCATCGTGGCCGCCGGCACCGTTGAGACTTCGTTCCTGGAGAGAGGCCTTATCTGGCTGTCTACGGTAGCGACGGTCGCTCCGCTCCTGGGCTTCCTCGGGACGGTGTCAGGTATGATCAACGCGTTCAACGCTATCGCCGAAGCCGAGCAGGTGAACGCGAAGCTCGTCGCCTCGGGTATTTCAGAGGCGCTTATCACTACCGCAACCGGTCTGATCATCGCCATTCCGATGCAGACCTTCCATAACTACTTCGTCTCGCAGATTGATCGTTTCATCATCGAGATGGAAGAGTCGAGTGCTGACCTGGTGGATACACTTGTTATTCTCGGCAAAATGCAGCCGCCCAAGGTAGGTGAATAGAGTTGCAGTTCAAGAAGAGATCCAGAGTCTCTACCGAGATTCCCAACTCATCTCTGTCAGACATCGCGTTCCTGCTCCTGATCTTCTTCATGGTCTCCACCGTGTTCGCGATCGAGGAGGGGCTGATCCTGGACCTCCCGAGCAAGGAGGCCGTGGCCAAGAAGATCTCGAGGAAGAACATCATGAGGGTGACTGGGTACTCCAACGGCACCATCACCGTCGACGATGAGCCCGTGGCTCTGCACGACGTCAGGGGCCGGGTCGAACAGGCTATGATGGAGAACGACAAACTCATTGTAGTCGTGGAAACCGACCCGCAGGCCACGTACGGCCTGATGATAGATATGCTTGACGAGCTCAAGCTCGCCCAGGCCCAGAGGGTCTCGCTGAAGACGCTGGAACAGAAGTAGCAGGGGAGATAGCAATGCCGAAATTTGAGAAGAAGCAGAAGGTCGCGGCCGTGATCCCGACATCCTCAATGGCTGATATCGCCTTCCTGTTGCTCGTTTTCTTCATGGTGACCACGGTTCTGAAGCTGGAAGACGGCCTGCCTGTCTCCCTCCCCAAAGCCGAGGCCGCTCAGGATATCCCCAGAGAGAATGTTGCGCATATATGGGTGGACAGGGCCGGAATGATATCGATTAACGACATGATAGTCAGTCCGGGCGCCGTGGAGGGCATTATCTCCCAGAGGGTGAGATCGAATCCGGGTATCATCGTCGCGTTCTACACGGATGAAAACGCGCCCTATATCGTCATGGCCGATATCATGGAGTCGCTCAAGAGAGCGAGTGCCGTCCGGGTCTCGTTCGCCTCTAAGAAAGAGAAAATGAGATTCAGATAGGAGCGTTCAGGTGACAGCTAACGCTGATTTCAAGAAGAGGTACAAGAAATATCTTGAGATGGGGTTTTTTGGCGCGATCCTGGTTCACGCTGTTGCCTTCGCCTTCTGGCCCGAGTATGTACCCGGTGTTTACAAGCTGCGCGAGGAGAGGATAGAGGTGGTCGAAGTGCCGCCGGAGATCGAGATTCCCCCTCCGCCTGAAGAAATCGTCAGACCTGACGTCGCTGTGGAGATCGAGGCCAGCGACGACGTGAGCGAGGAAGAGACAATTGCTCCCACGTTCCTCGATGCCGAGAATCTCCCGCCAGCGCCGCCTCCGCCCCCGCCGGAGCCGGAGATGTTCTTCGCCTTCGACACTTACCCGCAGGTCCTGCAGGCTGCAGAACCGCAGTATCCGGACCTTGCGAGAAGCGCCGAGGTGGAGGGCCTCGTCGTCGTCATGGTTACGATTGACGAGAGCGGCCGCGTGATCAGCGCCTGGGTAGGACAGAGCGACGCCGAGATTCTCAACAATTCGGCTATCGCGGCGGCCTACAAGTTCAGATTCAGTCCGGCAAAGCAGCGCGATGTGCCTGTGAAGGCGACAATCAGCATTCCGTTCAGGTTTACTCTCACTCAGTGACGTCCTCCTGTATGGCGTCGAGAGAATTCCTGCTTCCCCTTGACCACCAGTGGGCTATTGCATTGCGCCCCGCAAGAGCGCATGCCTTAATTGCGGGTGAACGATTGCATACAGTCGATAATCTGCTATGCTCTGTTGGTACGAAAGGAGAGAACAGTGAACGCAAAGTACATACTGGTTAGACTCGCCGCGGCGGTCGCGATGGTTCTGCTGCTGGGCGCATGTTTCGCCGCCCGGGGAGAAGGCAAGGTTGTCCAGCTCAGTATCGACGGCTGCGTGGAGCGGGCGCTTGAGGTCAATGTGGCCGTCCTAAGGGCCAACTTCAACGTGGACCGCAGCCAGGGAGCGGGCTTGAACGCGCTCTCCGGGCTGCTTCCCAGCGTCAGTTACGGCATCAATTACCGGAGGTCCCCCTTCCTGGGGGTCGGTGAGGGAAGGGTCGTGGCGCCCAATTCCTTTACCACGGGTCTCTACGTCGACCAGACGATTTTCCACGGCGGTACCGAGATCGCCAATCTCCTGGGATCCCGGGCCGAGAAGAGGGTCGCCGAGGAAGGACTGCATGCGGTCGAGAGAGAGATTACGCTTCTGGCCAGGCAGCGGTTCCTTGACGTCCTGAGGACTGAAAAACTCCTGGAGGTGCAGGAAGAGGCACGGGAACTGAGCGGCAGGCAACTCGAGCGCGCCGAAGCCCTCGTAGAGGTGGGCTCGGCGGTGATCTCCGACGTTCTGCGGGCCAAGGTGGAAGTGAGCCGGAACGAGCTCAATCTCATCTCGGCCCGGAACGACCTCAGGCTGGCCAAGACCTCGCTCTGCCATTTCCTGGCCATCGACGGCGAGTGCACCATCGAGCTCGATGAGAACCTCGGGATCGAGGAGAGAGACTATAATATGGATGATCTACTCTCTCAGGCGATGCAGCTGAGACCGGAAGTCCGGGAGGCCAGGGCGACAGTTGAATCCCGGAATTACGCCCTTTGGGCCAACAGGGGCTACTGGTTCCCGCGGTTCGACTTCTACGCCGACTACTCCTGGTCGGGAGAGGATCGGCTGGACATCGCCGACGCCTGGGAAGAGTCCGAGCTCACCTGGGGCCTGAGGATGAGCTGGAACATCTTCAGCGGCCTTTCGAGGTTCGGAAGCGAGAAACAATACAAGGCTTCTCTCAACACCGCCCGTGAGGACTTCTCGCAGGTCAAGAGAGATGTTGCACTCGAGGTCAAGGAAGCCTACTATAATGTCGAAGAAGCAAAGCAGAGGATGAAAGTCAGCGCCGAGACTGTGGAGCTGGCGGAAGAGGAGTCTAAACTAGCGGTTGAACGCTATAGACTCGGTGCGGCTACCATGCTCGAGCAGATAGATTCGCAGGTGTCATTGAGCGAAGCCCGGACCTCTTTTGTCGAGGCCCGGTACGATTACGTGATTTCACTGGCGCACCTGGCCAGGGCAGTGGGCATGGAATAGGCTAGCGCAGCCCGGACAGGTGGTGTCGCAGGTTCGGCGCCTTAGCTATGAGCCCAATCAGGTCTACGTTTGTCTGTCTGATAGTCCTGCTTTTCGCGGCGGGGATGTCCGCCGCAGAGGAGTTCTACCTTCCAACCTGTTCGATTGATTTGCCCTTCTTCTGCGTCGACGCCTCGTATTTCAAGCGGGGTGACCGGTACTGGGTAGAGGTCTATTTCAACGTCACCAACCGGGCCCTGCAGTTCGTGAAGTCCACGAAAGGCGAGTATCGCGCCAGCGCCGACATGTCCGTCATTCTCTTCGAGGCCGGGAGTTCCCAGGTCGCCGGGGATACCCAGAGGATCAGGCTCCGCGCCTCGAAATACGAGGAAACCACGGCCATCGACTCGGTGCGCACAGGCCTGATGTCATTTCCGGGAAATGCCGGGGACTTCAGCCTAACCATCGGGCTCCGCGACCGCGACACCAATATGAGGAGCACAATCGACGTGAAGTTTCATATCCCCGAGATGACGGATCTTCCCTCGCTGAGTGACATCCGCTTCGAGGAGCCGGGGACGCGGGGCAGGTCCCGCGTGTACCCCAACGTCAAGCGCTCCTACACCGGGGAGCTGACCACTATTCCTTTTTATTTCGAAGTCTATGCCGGCGAGGAGGACCTGCCGGTCGAGGTCCATTACATGGTCATGACCCCTCGGGACAACATAGCGTTCAGGGATTCGGTGACGGTCTCGGATGCGGGCCGGGCCGCGGTGGAGGCCGACATTCCCGCCGACGCCCTGTCGAACGGGTTCTTCAATCTCGTGATGGGCATTCGCGGCGAGGACGGAGAATTCGCCGTCAGGCGGTCCAAGGTGTTTGAGGTCAGGAGCCAGTTCCTCTACTGGGGCAAAGACGTGAAAAGCGCGATCGATCTGCTTGCCTACATTGCAAGCGGGAGCTTCCTGGATTCCATGAGGAAGGCCGGCCCCGAAGAGCGCAAGACTCTGTGGAACGAGTTCTGGAAGGAAAAGGACCCCACGCCCGGCACGCCCGAGAACGAGTTCTACGATGAACATATGCGGCGCTTCGAGTTTGCCAATGAGCGCTTCCGGACCCCGCACTCCGAAGGCTGGGAAACTGACAGGGGAAGGATATACATTACATACGGGCAGCCCGACCAGATCGAGAGCAACCCGTATGACGCGGACCAGGACGCCACCGAGACCTGGTATTACTCGAGCCTCGGCAGGCGCTTCGTATTCGTCGACAGAACCGGTTTCGGCGACTACCGCCTCGCCGAAGAATACTAGAGGGCAGGGTGGTTGACATGGCCGTTGTAACCCGCCCCGTTGTCGGCATCCGCTCCGGCCCCGGCACGCGCCGGGAGCTGGTGTCGCAGCAGCTCTGGGGAAGGCGTCTCGCCGTACTCGAGAAACGGGGAGACTGGCTGCGCTGCGAGGCCCCCGACGGCATGGCCGGATGGGTGCCTGAATCCGCGCTGGCCTCCGCTACCCCGTATGAACCCACACATGTGATCATCCCGCGTTTCGCGGCGCTCCGGCGCGGGAAGCGCGGCGACTTGCTGCTCCCCATGGGAAGCCTGCTGGCCATCGAGAAGGTCTCGGGCGGCACGGCCCGCGTGCGCGCCCCGGACGGCTCCACCGGCAGGGTGAAGGCGGGGGCGCTGGCCGGGCTGAAGGCGGGAAGGGTGGGGCCCTCGAAGCCGCCCGGTCCCGCGAGGGCGAGAACCCGGCTCGGGCAGCTGATTCCCGAAGTCATCGGGACGCCCTACCTCTGGGGCGGCAGGAGCACCTTCGGATTCGACTGCTCCGGGCTGGTGCAGGCTTCTTATGAGTTTCTGGGTGTCGCGCTTCCTCGCGATTCGTGCGATCAAGCGAAGCGGGGCCGAAGGGTGAAGTCCGCGGAGAGCCTCAGGCCGCTGGACCTGGTCTTCTTCGGAAGCGGGGAGCGCATAGACCACGTCGCCATACACCTGGGCGACCTGGCGATTCTTCACGCCTCGGGTTATGTCCGTCTGGAGAGCCTGAAGCCGGGCGGCGCCGCTTTCAGGGAGGACCTGCGGGAGAGGTTCGCGTGGGCGACACGTCCAATCACATAGAAGGATTCGGGCGGCTTGCCATCCTCGCCGAGGGTGAGTTCGGGATAATCACATCCAAGACGGCAGCATGCGTCATTCGGTATGTGCCCGAGAGGGTCGCCTGCGTCATCGACAGCAAGCGCGCGGGGAGCACCGCCGGGAGCGTGCTCGGCTTCGGAGGTCCGATCCCCGTGGTCGGCACAATAGAAGACGCCCTGGCGCATTCGCCCGAGGCGCTGCTCATCGGCATCGCCCCGAGAGGCGGCGCCCTCCCCCATGAGTGGAGAGAAGTGCTGCTCAAGGCCATCGCCGGGGGCCTCAGCATCCTGAGCGGCCTGCATCACGTCATCGGTGATGATCCCGAGATCTCGGAAGCGGCGCGGGCGGCCGGCGTAAGGATCTGGGACGTAAGAGTTCCCCGGGTTCCCGAGGCGATTGCTTCGGGTTTGCTGCGCAACAAGACCGGCAAGGTGGTTCTCACGGTGGGCTCGGATTGCCGGACGGGCAAGATGACTGTCGCGTTCGAAGCGGCCAGGTATCTTATGGGCCGCGGCATCGGGGCCGAGTTCGTCCCGACGGGGCAGACGGGCATACTGCTGGCCGGTTGGGGAGAGGCCGTCGACAGGGTCCCGGGTGACTTCATGGCGGCCGTGACGGAGAACCTGACGACAGAGGCCCTCGGGCGCGCCGGCATAGCCCTGGTCGAAGGCCAGGGTTCCATCATACATCCGGCCTATTCGGCGGTGGCCCTGGGCATCATGCACGGCTGCTGTCCGGACGTCATGATTCTCTGCCACCAGCCCACCAGGACCGAGATACCCGGCTATGACGTCAGCATACCGCCCCTTCCCGAGCTTATAAGGACGCATGAGGAGATCGCGGGGCTCATTCACCCGTCGCGCGTGGTCGCCATCGCCCTCAACACCTACGACATGGACGAGGCCGGCGCGGAGCGCGAGGCCGCGCGAGTGGAAGACGCGACTGGACTTCCGGCGACGGACGTCATAAGGTGGGGCTGCGAACGCATCGGCCCGGCCCTGGAGAGTCTCTGATGAAAGTCAGTTGCAGACGCAAGAGCCTCAAGCTGGACATTCCCTTCACTATTTCCAGGGGTACTACAGTCGAGCGGCAGGTCCTCATAGCCGAGATCGAACACGAGGGAGTCATAGGTTACGGCGAGGCCTCGCCTTCGGCCTATTACGGCGACTCCATAGAGGCCGCGGAAAAGGCAATTCGCGGGACGGAAGCCCTGCTTGCCGGGCCGGAGATCGGGCGTGACCCGTACGCGCTGGAGCTTATTGCCTCGGGGCTCGGCCGGGAATTTCCTTTGAGCCCCTCCGGAAGGGCGGCCGTCGAGATGGCCGCGCATGATATCGCGGGCAAGCTGGCAGGCCTTCCCCTTTACAGGTTACTCGGGCTCGCGGGCATGAAGCCGCCGCTCACGTCCTATACGGTTGCCGTGAAGGATGTGGACCTCATCAGGGGCGACCTGGACCGCCTGCGGTCTTTTCCCATCCTCAAGGTCAAACTGGGTTTCGGCCGGGAGGAGAACCTCCTGGACTTCTTAAGCGGCGAGACCGACGCCGTCATCCGCGCCGACGTCAACGAAGGCTGGGACGCCGGCACTGCCATCGAGAAAATGGCGCGCTACCAGGAGAAGTACGCCATAGAGTTCTTCGAGCAGCCTCTACCCAGGGCGGACATCGAGGGCTATAAGATGCTCATGGCGGAGACGGGCTCGACCGTATTCGTCGACGAAAGCGTTACCTCCCGGGAAGATGTCTTCAGATGGGCGGGCCTCGCACATGGCGTCAACCTCAAGCTGATGAAGTCGGGCGGCATCCGGGAGGTGCTGGCCATGGTCACGGCGGCCCGGGCGGCGGGTCTCAAGGTCATGCTGGGCTGCATGGTAGAAACCTCGGTTGGCATAAGCGCCGCGGCGCAGATCTCGCCGCTGGCGGACTTCTGCGACCTGGACGGCAACCTCCTGATCTCGAACGACCCCTTCCGGGGCGTCCGGGGGGCCGGTGGGTTGCTCGATCTGGGGGAGCTGCCGGGCCTTGGCGTTCGTCCCAGCTGTTAATTCGTTGTATCCCAACACCTTATAAATCCTCAGTTTCGCTCAAGCCTTTCCAATTTCCCGCCGATATTCATCAAGGGCTTAGTTACTAAGGCAAAAACTACCAAAGCAATCGGAGAGGTGCACTATGCGTAGAAGGCTAGCATCAGCTGTTTTTGCGTTTGTGCTCTTTGGGGTCGCCTTCACATTGTCGGCCGGCACGAGCGGTAAGGTTTCAGGTATCGTCGTCGACGACGATACGGGCGAACCTCTCGTGGCCGTCAACGTCACGATTGAGGGGACCTCCATGGGCGCCATTACCAATCCGGAGGGCCGGTACCACATCGTCAATGTGCCGGCGGGCACTTACGCCGTGAAAGCGTCAATGATGGGGTATGAGACCATCGTGCAGGCGGAAGCGATAGTGAACGCGGACTTCACCAGCAATTTCGACTTCCACCTCAGTCCCGCGGTGCTCGACGTCGTCCAGGAGATCGTGGTCACCGCCGAGAGGCCTCTGATCCGCAAGGACAAGACTTCGTCGCTCAACATCATCGAGCACGAAGAGATAGCGATGCTTCCCATTGAAACACCTTTCGAGATAGTCAGTTTCCAGGCGGGCGCCACAACCGACCGCAGGGGTATTCACATAAGGGGAGGCAGGGAGACCGAAGTCGCGTACACCATTAACGGCGCTTCGATTCTCGATCCTATCTTCTCCCGGGCCGCGGCCGGCTATGACGAGGCCTCCATCCAGGAGATGATGATCCTCACCGGCGGCTACAATCCCGAGTACGGCAACGCCCAGAGCGCTATCGTCAACGTGGTATCCAAAGAGGGCGGGTCCAAGTTCAGGGGAGAGTTCGGCACCGCGTTCTACCTTCCGCTCGAAGGCCTCTGGGAGTCGGCGGACAACGCCGGCGAGTACGACACGGGATACCGCACCGGCACCCTTAGTCTGAGCGGCCCGAGTCCCTGGACGCAGGATCTCCGGTACTTCCTCTCGGTGGAGTCATCCAAGTGGGACGACTGGGACCCGCACGTGCACGTGCTCGAGAACCAGGGCCGGGACCGTGACCAGGCGATCTGGAAAGTCACGGCTTTCCCCACCGGCGGCGTCAAAGTCTACTTCGAAGGCCTCTACTACGATACCCAGTTCAGCGCCTGGAACGCGCAGAGGCAGTATGTGCCAGAGACATTCCTGGGTTATGACCGGTGGAGCCTTGCCGGCGTGCTCGGCATGAGCCACATGGTCAGCGCCAGCTCCTACTATGACCTCTCCTTCTCACGTTTCGAGACCAACTACCATGTCGCCCAGCCGGGTAAGTGGTGGGACATGAACATGTCACAGGAGTGGAATACCACGCCGGTAGAAGAAGGCGGGGGCGGCCTCAACCTCGAGACCGAGTACGATGAGGACAATTTCATCATCGGCGGCGACAACAATCTGTTCCACGACTCCGAATCGACCGTCAACAGCCTGAGGGGAAGCTATACCTGGCAGGCCAACAACTTCAACCAGGTCAAGTTGGGTGGAGAGTACACCGCATACAGGACGAGGCATCATGAAGTATATGCTTCAGCCGGCAACGTCTATAAGAATGAGTACCTGGTGAAGCCCGTATACGCGGTGGCCTTCGCCCAGGACAAGCTCGAATACAGCGGGCTCATCGTTAACGCCGGGCTCCGGCTCGACCTGTTCAACCCCGAGTTCCAGGTTCCGTCCGACGCTACTTATCCCTGGGACCCTTCGATCCAGGTGCCCGGTCCCGAATGTGGCGGTCCCGACGCGACCGAGCCCCCGCTCTGGAAGCTCACCGACGCCTCGGTCAAGGCGAGAGTCAGCCCGAGGCTGGGCATATCCCATCCCGTTTCCGACGGCTCAGTGCTCCACTTCGCCTACGGCCACTACTTCCAGGTGCCGCCGTTCAGTTATCTCTATACCAATACCAAGTACGATATGGGCGGGCACTGGCCGCTCATCGGCAATCCGAACCTGCAGCCCGAGAAGACCGTGTCCTACGAGGTCGGCATAGAGAGCGTCATCGGGGAAGGCCTCGTGATCGACCTCACCGGGTTTTACAAGGACATAGACAACCTCGTCTCGACGGTCACCGTCAACGACTCCAGGGACCCGGATACGCCAGCGGACGCGACGCAGTACACCACTTATATGAACACCGACTACGGCAACATCAGGGGCTTCGAGTTCACGCTCAGGAAGCGGTTCAAGGAGGCCTGGATGGGCCGCGTGGTTTACACGTTCATGGTCGGCAAGGGGCGCAGCTCCGACGTGGTCGAGGGCTACAACCAGCTCTTCGATGGCACGGTTGCTTCAACCAGTGAGTACTACCTCGATTGGGACAGGCGGCACAGCCTGGTGTTTGACCTGGGCTACGGCCGGGTAGACAACTGGGCCGCCAATGTTCTCGTCCAGTATTCCACGGGATCTCCATATACACCCACTGAGGCCACGAGGTCACTACAGCCCGAGCAGAACACGGCGAGATTCCCGGATATATCCCTGGTCAACATGAGGTTCTCGAAAGACTTCAATCTCTTTACCCAGAAAGAGCAGGTGTTCGTAGAGGTGTTCAACCTCTTCAACAAGCAGAACCTGGTCAACTTCAGTGACGACAACACCGACCTCATGAGGCAGCTCCGGCTGTACGGCACGTGGACCGGTCCCTATGACGACGTGACGGTTTACGGGAGGCCGAGGGAGATTCGCGGTGGATTCCGTCTTGTGTTTTAGCCATGGAGGTATGAAATGAAAAGGTGTACAAGGATTGCGGTTTCACTGCTCGTCGTCATAGCTGTCGGCCAGGCTGCCCTGGCCTATGATGAGGCAGTGGTCGCGAAGTTCGGAAGCAGCGCGCCTGCGATCATGGGGGGAACGGCGTCCCCGACCAGCTGTATCGGCGTCACCTCCAGCTATACACTGGGCGATCTGTGGTTTCCCGGCGTCTACAGCATCGGGCTGACCCTGTATTCGGGCTACTACCCGGGGTCCAGCCAGGACCAGCAGGTCTTCCAGTCCGGCCTCTGGATGGGCGGGTACGCGGACGAGAACGAAGCCGGTGACCCCTGGGTGGCCGCCGCGACCTTCGATCAGCTCGACTTCTACATCTTTGACTCGGTCTGCAGCGGTTTTGCCTTCGCGCAGCCGGGCCAGAGCAACCTCGACGTCGAGAGCGAGTTCGACACGGGCTACTCGTCCCGCGACCTCGGCGTGCGGGTTACAACGCGCTACATGATGTGGGAGGACCCGCGCTACGACGATTTCATCATCGTCAAGGTGGACCTCAAGTTCACGAAGGACCTGAGCCACTACTGGTGGGGCTGGATGAGCGATTGCGACATAGGCAACAACAGCCTCAAGGACTACTACTATGACGACCTCACGGGTTATGATGAAGCCCGGGGGCTCGCTTACATGTACGATGACGACGGCGACCCGGCCATCATCGACGATCCGTCGAGCGGGCTTCTCTCGCCGCATTTCGTCGGCCAGGTGCTGCTCTCGGCGCCGCCCACGGGCGGAAGCGTCACGGAGACGCCGACGCCGTCGACGTCCTGGGAGACCTTCACCTGGTGGGATTGGAACAATGACGTTACCGGCCAGGCGTCTGCCTACGACAGGCTCGCGTCCGGCACCGTAAAGCAGTACCCGCCCGATACGCCTTTCGATTACAGGATCCTGACCGGCGTCGGGCCCTATGACGCCAGAGCCGGCGACGAGGCGACTATTTACATGGCCATAGTGTTCGGCCAGGGCTTCGACTCCGAGTACTGGCGAAGGACCGGCGGCGGCGGTTCGCCCGATCTGGGCACGCTCGTCGACCACGTCGCCGCTGCCCGGGACCTCTTCGCCAACGGCCTTCAGATCGACGACCCGGCCCCGGTGGCTCCCGTGCTCGAGGAGCCGCGCCTTGCGGGCAGAGTCATCAGCCTCGAGTGGCAGTCGGACTCCGAAGAGGACGACGACTTCCAGGGCTACAGGGTCTACAAGAGTTACGTATCCAACAGCGGGCCGTGGGACCTGATTCGCGACTTCGGCGGCAGGCCGTATGTGAACGCCGCGATAGATACGGTCAAGATCGGCTTCCCGGCCTTTTACTGCGTGACCGCATATGACGAGGCCGAGAACGAGACCACCAAGGGCGGCTACGATGTCAAGACCCTGACCGGAGCGGTCGCGACCGCCCTGCCCACCGACTGGAGCGGCGACTGCGAATTCGACTGCACCGAACACTGCCAGGACTGTGAGGCATGCTATCAGGAATGCATGGAAGAGTGCATGAGGGACAGAAAGTCCCGGGCGCTCGACAATATACTCGTTGCGCCGAACCCATACAGGGGCAGCGCGGACTGGGAGAGGACAGATTACGAGGGCACCATCATGTTTCAGAACCTGCCCAAGCGGTGTTCCATCTTCGTCTACTCCCTGACCGGCGAGCTCATAAGAACCTTCTATCACAATATGCCGGGCGACGAGACGCCTGACCCTGAAGGCAGCGAAACCGGCGGCGAGAGATGGGACATGCTGAGCTACAACAGAATGTCCATAGCGAGCGGGATTTACATCTACAGGGTAGTCAGCGACGACTACGGGGAAGCAATAGGCAAATTCGCGGTCATACGCGGAGATCGTTAAAGAGCGAAGCAAGAGCTAAGGAGGTCCTGGTTATGAGGAGAACGATTGTGCTGGTCGCGCTGGCGGCGCTGCTGATGGGCGTCGGCACTTCGTTTGCGACGGTCGACAAGGTGGGCAGTTCCAGCGCCCTGTTTCTCAAGATCGGCATAGACTCGAGGGGAGTGGCCATGGGAGAGGCCTATTCGGCCAATGTCATGGGCATCCGTTCGGTGTTCAGTAATCCCGCAGGTCTGGCGAGCCTCGGTGGGAAAGGCGTGTTCGTGAGCGACGCCGAGTGGCTGGCCGACGTCAGGTTGATCGGTGGAGCCTACGGCTTCAAGTACAAGGAGCTCGGAACATTCGCCTTCAGCATACTGACGGCCGACTACGGCGACATGCCGCTGGTGAGCGAGCACAGTTCGGACGTCGCATCGGGTACTTTCTCAGCCAGGGACATCGCCGTCGGATTCACATACGCCAAGCAGTGGACCCAGATGCTCTATGTCGGGGGAACCGTCAAGTATATAGACCAGACCATCGCGGATTTCACCTCGCGGGGCATCGCATTCGATTTCGGCACGGTCTATCACACGGGCCTCGGCAGCCTCAGGCTGGCCATGGCGACCACCAACTTCGGCCCCGACATGACTTATGACGGGTCGTATACCGACAAGTACTACATCGGTACATCGCATATAGAAGAGGAGAGGCTCTACGGCAGCAATGACCTGCCTCTCAACTTCCGGCTCGGCGTCGCATACGACTTCGAGTTAGGCCGGAACAGTTTCGTGACGCTGGCCCTGGACGCCACCCACCCCACTGACTACTCCGAGCGGGTTCACCTGGGCGGCGAATACGGCTGGAGCAACACCCTGTTCTTCCGGATGGGATATACCACCAACGCTGAGGAAATGGGGCTCTCCGGCGGGGCCGGAGTGCTTCTGGACACATCATTCGGCAATACGGCGGTCGACTACGCCTATACCGAGTTCGGCGTCTTCAGGGGCGTCCACCGTATTTCTCTAAAATTGAACTGGTAGTTTCTCTCCTTGGGGTCAGGTCTGGGAATGCACACCTGGCCCCTCTCCTTAACCCGCCGGCGCGTCCGGAAACGCTTGCCCGGCTCCTTCTGATGTCCTGCCCGGCGCTCCGCGGCCCAAATCCGATGTTGTGCGTCCCGCGGTTTTGTGCTAGAAATTGAATAGCATGTACACCATTGGAGGCTCTACAAGCAAGGATATTGACGCCATCGGAGGGCGCGAGCTGGCCAGGCTCTGCTACTCCTGTGGCATATGCGTAGGGGACTGTCCGGCCGCGAGGTTCTCCGATGATTTCAATCCGAGGCAGATCTTTCTCAAGGTCTGCCTGGGCATAGGGGAGGATCTCATAGGGGAAGCGTCCCCGGTCTGGAAGTGCACGACCTGCTATACGTGCTATGAGCGCTGCCCGGCGGGTGTCAAGCCCCTGGACGTCATAATCGCGCTCAGGAATCTGAGCTTCCGCGAGGGCAACTCCCCGGAAAACGTAAACAAGATACGCCGGAGCGTGCTCGCAACAGGTCTGGCCGGCGCGCTCACGCAACGGGCCGTCGGCCTGCGCGAGAAGATGGGGCTTCCCGGGACGGAGCCACTGGACGAGAAGGAACTGGGGTTACTGACCGGCGATGAGTGATACGACCGCATCCGCATACCGGTTCTTCCCTGGCTGTCTGGCCAGGACGAAACTGCCGCATATAGAGGCTTCGGTGAGGCGCGCCCTGGAGAGGCTGGGGATCGCGGTGGAAGAAGAGACGCGCTTCACATGCTGCCCGGACCCGGTGGTCTTCAGGTCGGCCTCCAGGGCCGACTGGCTGGCCCTGGCTGCCCGTAACCTGTCGCTCGACGGCGAGACGCCCATAGTGACGCTCTGCCCGGGCTGCGCGTCCTCCCTCTCGGAGGCGCGCCACATCCTCTCCGAAGACGCCGGCGCCCGCGACGACGCGGCCGCGCGCCTTGAGAAGCTCGGCCTCAGCCTCAGCCTTCCCCGAGTCTCCCACTTTCTGGAACTGCTCTCCGGTGAGAAGCGGATGCAGGAGATAGGCGCCGGGGTCAACAGGAAGTTTGAGGGTCTCAAGGTAGCATGCCATTACGGGTGCCATCTCACCCGGCCCTCTGACGCCGTGGACTTCGATGACCCCGAGAAGCCGAGATGCCTGGACGATCTCGTCACGCTCCTGGGCGCGGAGTCGTTGCCGTATGAGGACAAGTACCTGTGCTGCGGAAGGCCTTCGCTCGATGAGGGAACTTCGGCGGCCATACTGGAGCGCAAACTGTCGGCCATGAAAGAAGCGGGCGCCCAGGCCATCGTTCTCGCATGCCCCTTCTGCTTCGAGCAGTTCGACGTGGGCCAGACGGTTCTTGCGAGAAAGACCGGCAAGGAGTTCGGTCTGCCCGTATTCTATCTGAGCCAGCTTCTCTGCATGGCGCTGGGGGCCGCGGGTTCCGATATGGGCCTCGGTATGCATAAAGTCAAGACGGGAGGTATTCCGGGAATTGAGTAGCCAGAGCGTTGACATAGCTATCATAGGGGCCGGACCGGGCGGCTATGTCGCCGCGCTGAGAGCAGCGGGTTTGGGGGCCTCTGTCGCCGTCGTCGAGAGAGACGAGGTCGGAGGGACGTGCCTCAACCGGGGCTGCATTCCCACGAAGGCCATACTGGCGAGCACGGGTCTGCTGCGCGACATATACAGATCCGGGGAGTTCGGCATAAGCGTGGGCCAGGTGAGTTTCGACGCCTCCGCCATCGCGGCGCGCTCAAGGGGCGTGGTCGAGACGATGAGAAAGGGAGTCGAGGGTTTGCTGGCCGGGGCCGGCGTCATCACGCTCCGGGGAACGGCCGTCATCACCGGCCCCCGGTCGGTGGAGGTCGCCACGGCTGACGGCCCGGCAGGCCTGCAATGCGGCGCGCTGATCATCGCCACGGGTTCGGAGTGGATAGAGCTTCCGGGTCTCGAGACCGACGGTGAGCGCGTCATCACCTCTGACTCCGCCTTCACGCTGGACGACATACCGGCCAGCATAGCCATAGTCGGGGGAGGGGCGGTGGGCTGCGAGTTCGCGGAGATATACAGCGCGCTGGGCGCCGAAACTACCGTTGTGGAGATGATGCCCCAGGTGCTGCCCGGAGAGGACCAGGAGCTCGCCAGGCGCCTCGAGGCCGCCCTCAAGCGAAAGGGCATCAAGGTGGCCACATCGACGCGCGTCACCGGCCTCGACAGGCAGGGAGAGACGCTCAGGGTGCTCACCGAGGCCGGCAAGACCCTGGAGGTCGAGAAGGTCATGGTGGCAGTCGGGCGCAAGCCCAGTATCGCGGGGCTCGGGCTCGAGGCCGCGGGGCTGGAGACCGGGAACAAGTGTATCGGGACCGACTCCCGCATGCGGACGGGCGCTAAAGGGGTCTACGCCATCGGGGACGTCACGGGCAAGTACCTGCTGGCGCATGTGGCGAGCGCCCAGGGTGTGGTGGCGGCCGAGAACGCCTGCGGCCTCGAAAGCGAGATCGACTACACGGCCGTGCCGCGCTGTGTCTACACGGCCCCCGAGTACGCCGCGGTCGGCCTGGGACAGGCCGAGGCCGCCGAAGCGGGCATCCAGGCCGCCGTCTACAGGGTCCAGCTCGGACGAGTGGGAAGGGCTCTCACGCTGGGCGAGACCTTCGGCCTGGCCAAGATGACCTGCGAGAAGGACACCGGCAGGGTAATCGGTTTCCACCTGCTCGCGCCCCACGCCTCAGAGGTTTTGACGGAAGTGTCGGCGGCAATGGTCAAGGGAATGACGGCCGAGGAACTCTCGAGGGTCATACATCCTCACCCCACCATGTCCGAGATCGTATGGGAGGCGGCGCAGGGAGCGGCCGGCAAACCCCTTCACGGCTAAAGGCCGCAGACCGCGGGATCCCGGGATTAGCTTGACTTGGTTCCCGGCCGGTGCTAGAAATACTCCGAACTGACCGAAGCGATGGGGGGCTGAGTGACCTCGCCGAAGAAAATCTTCAAGATCAGGAACGGCCGCATAATCGACGGCGTCTCGAGCGGCTTCGCGGCCTACGCCGGGATAGACCCGGTCTGGGTTCGCATCGCATGGGCCGCGCTCGCGCTTGCGGGCGGCATCGGCGTGATCGCCTATCTCCTGGGGATGTACCTGTTTCCCCGCGAAGAGGGTGAGGCCCGGTACGAACCGGTTTCCAGGCAGGGGACGGGCTTCCTCATTTCGGGTATCATACTGGTGTCCGTGGGCGCAGTCGTCATCCTCAGGATCGTCGGAGTCGTGAACTTCAGCATCTGGGACCCCTGGGGAGTCGCTTTCAGCGTCCTCTGGCCGCTGTGTCTCATCGGCGGGGGAGGGTTCCTCATATACATTTACTGGAGGGAGAGTTCGGAGCGGAAGACTCCCTTCAGGCGCTCGACCGAAGACCGCATGGTCCTGGGAGTCTGCGGCGGGCTGGGCGGCTATTTCAATCTGGACCCCAACATGGTCAGGTTCATGTTTGCCCTCGTAATCATCCTCTCGAGGGGAATCGGCCTGATCGTCTACCTTCTCATCGGGCTGCTCATGCCCCAGGCCGAGAGGGAAGAGGAGATCTGAGGGTGTCTGCAGGCGCAGAACCAACTGCCATAACTCACTACATAGCAGATCTTTAGGCGTATATCATCATATTACTTATTAAGTCGTTATCCCGCCGCCGCTAATAGCAGCCCTTGGCCTTGAGCGACTCGACCATCTGGTCACTGGTGAGAAGGGCGGTGGAGACAGTCATCTGGGCGCCCATTTCCACCTCGGTCGTACAGCGGCCGAAGAGCCCGTTCTGTCTGGCCACCGTGCTCTTCTTGAGGACGATAGCCTGCATGACATACTTGTCCGAGCCGGGGACAAACCACAGCACCACCGTCTCGTCCGTCTCGATATTGAGCGGCAAGTCCAGCTCGAAATCTCCTGAGGCACTCGTCCTGTCCGACTCCACGAGCTCACCGTCGGCGAAGAGCTTGACCGTTGTTCCAGCCATGCCGACTCCCGCCAGGTCGGTGACCCGGCCCACCACGAACTGCCTGGGGAAGGGCAGCGAAGTGCCCGTCTTACCCTGAGCGGCATCGAGCATTTCCTGGTCACGCGGCGACCTGATGGTGTCCTGTTCGTCGGGAGGGTCGGTCGCGGGGTCGACGGCATAGGCCGGGAATGCCAGGACAGCAGTCAGCAAAAGGCAAGTCAGCGTTGTCCTTAACATCTACTCGCCCCCTTTCTTCTTGCCGCGCCCACATTAGCAGAAGGGCCGGCTCATGTCAACAATCTTGGACACACTTGATTTCGGCGGCCGCTGCGGTTATCTTCCTATGCAGGAGGTACGCTTACAGATGCCGACTTACGATTACAAGTGCACCAAGTGCGGAGACGAGTTCGGTGTTGAGCAGGGCATGAACGACAAACCCCTCAAGAAGTGCAAGAAATGCGGCGGCAAGCTCCGGAAGCTGCTGCCGAAGTCGCTGAACCTCATCTTCAAAGGTTCGGGCTTCTATATCACCGACTACGGAAAGGGAAAGGGCAGGGACAAGGGTCCCGCAAAACCTGCCGGGAAGACGATGGGTTCGGATACGGAGAGTTCCTGACCGCGCGGGCCGGGTTTACTTGGCCCAGTGCTTGCGCGCGATCTCGCCCAATATCTTGTCAATCCTCTCTTTGACTTTGGACTCAGCGCTGGGTTCGAAGAACGCCTTCTCGACTCTGCCGAGCTTGTCCGTCGTGACGACCCTGAGGGCCTTCAGCGATTCGATCGGTATGAGGATGTCCTTGGAAACCCTCACCTCCAGGGGCTTTCTATCCACGGTTATGTCGGGGCTGTTGTAAGGGTTCATGCCGAGCGCCCAGCCGTGCGCAAGCATTCCGCACAGGGCTATGCGTATCCTGCGCTTGGTCTCGTCGGTGGCCTCGGGGGATTCGCTCAGCACCTTATCTACGACACCGTCCACGACACTGGCGGCCTGTTTGGCAATCCTGTCGTCGAGCCGTAGTTTTACTAGGTTTACAAACATCTGGTTGACCAGCTTCGGCGTGTCTGACATTCGGTTACCTGCCTTGGTTTAGCATGTGGCACATCACATAGTCTTAATCGGCATCCGCGGCCGTTTCTTTGAGTAAAATCAATTTGACAACGTGCCGAAGTTTAAATAGAGTCGGGTGTATTGAAGTACGCAGAATTATATCAGATTGACCGAGTGGGAAGTCAATAACTTAGTATGGGGAGTTCCGGCATGGCCAAATCGAGGTGGGTGGGTTCTCTCGTCGTCCTATTGCTCCTTCTGGCCCCTGCGGCCCGGGCGGACGATGAGGACTATCCCACAAACCTTGAGCTCGTCGAGCAGGCCACGATAGCCGCTTTCGATTCGATCCGGGTCTCGGCGCCGCCCGTTCCCGAAAGTGACATACGGGTTGTGATAGAGGCGGGCCACGCCGGCGGCTGGCTCGTCGAGAAACTAATGAACGAGCGCATGATCAAGCGGGGCTGGGACATCAAGGTCGCCGAAGAATCGGCAGATTCGGCCGCTACTGCGGACACCCCCTATGTGCTCAAGATCAAGATTGTCCAGCTCGACCTCGTTTACGGCAAGCAGTGGAGACGCTATATAATCGCCTCCAAGGTCGTCGAGAGGGTCGCCAGGGCGGCTTTCTACGTCGAACTGGTCGACCTGGTCGAGGGGGAGATGCTGGAGTCCAAGAGCACGAGGGCGGAAGTGCGCGACGTGGTTCCAGCCGGCGCCCTCGACGTTCTGAGCGATCCCAAGTACGCTTTCGCCGCGCCCGAACTCGAGAAGGGGAGCGCCGACAAGTACCTCGAGGGGGGCCTGGTGCTGGCCATTGTCGGCGTGCTCGTGTACCTTTTCTACTCCAATAAGACTGCCTCCTGACGTGCACGAAGGTCGATATATGATACAAAGGATTGTACTCATATCGGCGTTGTTGTCTTTGTGTCTGGCCTGCTGTTCCGGGTCCAGGCCCGAGGTGGCGGTCGAGCCCGGCGACAAGCTTGCGGCCGCCGACCGGCTGGCCGAGAAGGGCGATTGCCGCAAGGCCGTGCTCGAGTATGAGGAGCTCCTCGCAGAATTCCCGCCGCCCGAGATCGCCGAGCGCGCCAAGTTCAACCGCACCAAATGCAGGGTGGAACTCGAGGACTGGGATCTTGCGATCAGCGAGTTCGAGGACTTCATAGACACTTACCCTTATGGCGACCTCGTGGACGACGCCATGTACATGATCGGGGTCTGCTATCTCGCCCAGTCGCCCCGGGCCGAGCGGGACCAGCAGAATACGCTCAGGGCGGCTGACGAGCTCGAGTTCATGCTCAGGGAGTACCCCAACAGCAATGTTCGCGAGGAAGCGATGGCGAGCTTCATGGAGGCCAGGGGGAAACTCGCCAGGAAAGAGTACTTGAACGGCAAACTCTATCTCCGGCTCGAGTACTTCCGAGCAGCCAGAATATACTTCGACACGGTGATCAACGACTACGGGGACACCGAATGGGCCGCCTGGTCCATGCTCGGGAAGGCCCAGAGTTTCGACAACGAGGGGAAGCGCGAGACGGCGATAGGAGTGTACGAGAAGGTCCTGGCTACCTACCCCGACACCGAGGCCTACGGGAGGGCGGGGATGAGGCTTGACCAGATTTCAGGCGGGAGCGAGGATGAGAAAGCCGAGTAGGCTGAGCGGCGTCCGGCGCCTGGGCATCTTCGGAGGCACGTTCGACCCCGTCCACTACGGCCACCTGGTCTGCGCCGAGCAGCTCAGAGAGGCTGCCGGCCTGGACGTCGTCATGTTCATGCCATGCAGCAGGCAGCCCCACAAGCCCGGGCGCATTCCGTCCGATCCGCGGGACCGGCTGGCGATGCTCCGCGCCGCGACCCGGAAATACCCGGCCTTCGTCGTCTCCGATCTCGAGATCAGGCGGCGTGGGTTGTCATACACTTCCGAGACGGTGCTGGAAGTGCGGTCGCTCGTCGGTGAGCGTCCGGAGATCTGGCTCCTCTTGGGGATGGACGCCTTCCTGGACATGCCCAGGTGGAAGGACCCCGACACCATACTCGCCGAATGCCGCTTCGCGGTCGCCACGAGACCGGGTTACGCCCGAGGCGGCCGTCATGAGAAGACCATGGCAAGGGGCCTCGCCCGGAAGTGCCGCTTCGCCGATATCACCGCCCTCGACATATCCTCGACCGGCATTCGCAGGCGAGTGGCCCGCGGGAAGAGCATACGCTTCCTGGTGCCCGACCCGGTCGAAGCCCACATAGCGAAGACGGGGCTCTACTTATAGGATTTCCAAGGAGTTACGCTTACCGCAGAGCCGCCTCGGAGTTAGTTGACTACTCGCGCCCATTTTGGTAAATTAAGACGGTCTTGGACTATTCAGGTTTAGCTGCATAGGAGGTAAAATGCCCGAGATTAAAGTCGATGTGGAGAGATGCAAAGGCTGCGAGCTCTGCATAATCAACTGCCCGAAGGAGATCCTGAGATTCTCGGAGGAGTTCAATGAAAAGGGGTATCACTACCCCGAGTGTTTCGAACCCGAGAGCTGCACAGGATGCGCGATCTGCGCCCAGATGTGTCCCGAAGTGGCAATCGAAGTCTACAAATAGATCAGATTGGGGAGGTAATAATGCCCGAAGAAAGAGTGTTGATGAAGGGAAACGAGGCTATCGGGGAGGCTGCGATAAGGGCAGGTTGCTGCTTCTATGCGGGCTATCCTATAACACCTCAGAATGAGCTCACCGAGTACATGTCGTATCACATGCCCGAAGCGGGCCGCGCCTTCGTCCAGTCCGAAAGCGAGGTCGCGGCAATCAACATGGTATATGGCGCCGCGGCGACGGGCGTCCGGGCCATGACGTCGTCATCGGGGCCGGGAATCAGCCTCAAGCAAGAGGGGATTTCCTACATGTGCGGCGCGGAGCTACCGTGTTTCTTCGCCAATATCGTCCGCGGGGGCCCGGGGTTGGGCAATATCGCTCCGGCCCAGTCGGACTACTTCCAGGCGACGCGGGGCGGCGGGCACGGCGACTACAGGACCATAGTCCTGGCGCCGAGCACCGTGCAGGAGCTTTTCGATCTTACGATACTCGGCTTCGAACTCGCCGACAAGTACCTGAATCCCGCCATGATCCTGGGCGACGGCATCCTCGGCCAGATGAGGGAGCCCCTGGTGCTCCGGGATCCTATCGACTACGACCCTTCTTTCAAGAATGATTGGGCGCTGGGCAATTCGGCCGGCAGGTCCAAGCACGTGATCACGTCGGTGAGACTCGCCCCCGGTACGCTCGAGAAGCACAATATGAAGCTGTTCAAGAAATACAAGGAGATCGAGGAGAAAGAGCAGCGCTATGAGCTCACCGACGTCGACGACGCCGATGTCGTGATTATCGCCTATGGCACGAGCGCGCGCGTCGCCAAATCCGCGGCCGCCATGGCCAGGGAATCGGGCGATATCAGGCTGGGAGTCATTCGGCTCATCACCCTCTGGCCATTTCCTAAGGACATCGTCAGGGAGTACGCCGAGAAGGGCAAGAAACTCCTCGTCGTCGAGATGAGCCTGGGCCAGATGCGTGAAGACGTGCTGCTGGCCACCTGCGGAGCGACGGACGTTTCCCTCCTGGCCCATACGGGCGGCGGTCTGCCGACCGAGGAGGAAGTCCTGGATACGGCCAGGAAAGTCATGAAGAGCGATGGACCCGTGGAAGTCTATCCCGAAGGGGCGGAATAAGGCTGGAGGTATATGGCGTGAAAAAAGTATTCGGAAGGCCGGAGAGTATGAGCGACAAGGCCAACATGTACTGCCCCGGTTGCGGGCACGGACTCGCGCACAGGCTGACGGCGGAGGCCATTGACGCTCTCGGGTTGAAGGACAGGTGTATGGGTGTGGCGTCGGTGGGATGCTCCGTGTTCGCCGACGACTATTTCGATTTCGATTTCATCCAGGCCGCCCACGGCCGGGCGCCTGCCGTAGCGACAGGCATGAAGCGGTCCAAGCCCGGCACCATAGTATTCACACATCAGGGGGACGGCGACCTGGCGTCCATAGGCGCGGCCGAGATGATTCACAGCGCCAACCGCGGCGAGAAGATCACGGTGATTTTCGTGAACAATGCCATTTACGGCATGACCGGAGGCCAGATGGCGCCCACGACGCTGTGCGGCATGAGGACCTCGACCTGCCAGCTGGGACGGGACCCCGAGGTCGCGGGACATCCCATCCGCGTCTGCGAGCTCTTGAAAGACCTGGAGGGCGTGGCTTACCTGGAGAGGGTCGCCGTCAATACGCCCGCGCATATGAACAAGGCCAAGAAGGCCCTGCGTAAGGCTTTCGAGGTTCAGGACAAGGGTCTGGGTTTCTCGCTGGTCGAGATCATCTCGCAATGCCCCACGGGCTGGGGCCAGCTTCCCAAGGACTCCGTGGGCTGGATCGAGGAAAACATGATTCCGTACTTCCCTCTGGGAGTATACAAGGACGTTACGGCATAAGACAGAGAGCGAAAAGCAAATGAATTCAAGGGGGCATCGATGACAACGAGTACGATTATGGCCGGCTTCGGAGGGCAGGGGGTCGTGTTGATGGGTACGCTGCTTACCTATACGGCGATGGTCGAAGGCAAGCACACTACTTTCTTCCCGTCCTACGGGGCGGAGATGCGCGGCGGGACCGCCAACTGCTCGGTGGTGGTTTCCGACAGGGAGATAGCGTCTCCTATAGTCAACCAGCCGGATTGTGTTGTTGCCATGAATATAGCGTCACTCAACAAGTTCGAGAGCCGCGTGAAACCGGGCGGCATGATCTTCGTCAACTCCTCGCTGATCGACAGGAAGCTGGAACGCGACGACTTGACGGAGATAAGAGTGCCGGCCAACGAGATCGCCGAAGGCCTCGGCAACGCCAGGGCCGCCAATATGGTGATGCTGGGCGGTGTTGTCAAGAAGACCGGTGTCGTGGACCTGGACGCCGTCAGCGGCTGCCTCGAGAAGGTCCTTTCCGAAAGAGCCATGGCATTGCTTGATCTCAACAAGCAGGCCCTGAAGAAAGGCTTCGAAGAGGTGGCGTGACGGACGAAAGGTTCCGTCCGTCCCGAGCTCCGCTCAAGCGAGGTATAGCTGTTGGTTGGCAGGTTCAGTGACGCGACCGTCTCGGAGATGTTGCAGTCCGTAGGCAGGCCGGGACGGTATTTCGACAACGAGATCAACTTTCCCCGTAAGGTCGAAGGCAGGCTTAAGTTTCTCCTTTGCTTTCCGGACCTCTATGAACTGGGCATGTCCCACCTCGGAATTCGCATCCTGTATCACATCGTAAACAGCCATCCGGATTTCATGGCGGACCTCGCCTTTGCTCCCTGGGCGGACATGGAATCATTCATGCGGGCGCACAGGATGCCCCTCTTCGGCATCGGGACGAGATTCGCCGCGGGCGAGTTCGACGTCATAGGCTTTTCGCTGCAGCACGAGTTGCAGTACACCAACGTGCTCGGCATGCTGGACCTTGCGGGTATCGCGACGGCATCGGGCGACCGCACCGAAACCGACCCCATAGTCATCGCCGGGGGGCCCTGCGCTTCCAACCCGGCTCCGATGGCCTCGTTCATGGACGCCTTCGCCGTCGGCGACGGCGAGGCCGTCTGCCTGGAGATTTCGGCCGCCGTGCTCGAGGCGAGGGAGGCGGGCCTCTCCAGGGGAAGAACGCTGCAGGCCCTCGCGAGTATCGATGGCGTCTACGTGCCGGCTGTTCACGGCGCCAGCCCGGGGCCGGAGAGCATCACGCGCCGGGTGGAGATGGAACTCAGGGACGAGCATTTCCCCACCGACCCCATAGTGCCGCTCATTCCCATAACTCACGACAGGCTTTCGGTGGAGATAATGCGCGGCTGCGCCAGGGGCTGCCGTTTCTGCTCCGCCGGCATGACGGCGCGCCCGGTGAGGCAGCGCAGCATCGATTCGGTCGTGGGGCTCGCGACCGAGGGGATAGCGAGAAGCGGGTGGGAAGAGGTGTCGCTGGTCTCACTGTCGACTTCCGATTACTATGATCTCGGGACGCTGGTCGCGCGGCTCGCCGACGCGCTCGCGGGCAGGCATGTCAGCATTTCGCTTCCGTCGATGCGGCCCGGGACTTTCACCGAGGAGATAGCCGAGATCATCGGGGGCATCAAGAAGACGGGGCTGACGTTCGCTCCCGAGGCGGGAAGCCAGAAGATGAGGCAGGCGATCAACAAGAACATCGACGAGGCCGAGCTCTACTCGACCGTGGAGACGGTTTTCAGGAATGACTGGGAATCGATGAAGCTCTACTTCATGCTCGGCCTGCCCGGGGAGGACGCGGGGGACGTGGAGGCCATCGTCAAGATGGCAAGGGGAGTTGAGACGATTTGCCGCGGCTACGGCAAGCGCAAGCGCGTGACGGTTTCGCTGTCCCCGTTCGTCCCGCGGCCACACACGCCTTTCCAGTGGGAGGCTCAGGAGGGCGCCGAAAGAGTTCTCGATAAGCTCTCGACGATCAAGAAATCACTGCCCGAGGGGCGCATCAAGATCAAGTGGCGTGACCCCTGGGTGTCCGTCCTCGAGGGGCTGCTCGCGCGGGGCGGGCAAGAGCTCGGGCCGGCTATCCTTGCCGCTTACAGGGCGGGCGCGCGCTTCGACGGGTGGACGGATTCGTTCGACTTCGGCATCTGGAAGGATGTGCTGGCCGGATGCGGCATTGACGTCGCCGGCCAGCTGGCCGCAAGGTCCAGGGACATTCCCCTGCCCTGGGGCCACATAAACGCGGGCGTCAGCCACGAGTTCTTGAGGCGCGAAGCTGAGAAGGCCGACGCGGGCGAGCTTACCGCCGACTGCAGGGAAGGCGAGTGCAGCGCCTGCGGCGCCTGCGGCGACCGGCCGAGGCCCGGCCTGCCCCCCGGCGGCACGCCGGGGAAAGGGGCAGCCACAAGGGGTCCGGGAGCGGCCGTCACGGCCGAGGAGCCCATTGTCTCCATGCGTTTCAGGGTGAAGTTCGCCAAGCTCGGTCCCATGCGCCTGACTTCCCATCTCGATGTTACGAGGGCCATCCATAGAGGCATGAGGAGGGCCGGGGTCAAGGTCGCCTATTCGCGAGGCTTCTCCCCTCATCCGCGAATAGCCTTCGGGCCGCCGCTTCCCCTGGGGGAGACCGCGGAGGGCGAGTACTTCGACGTGCTGCTATCGGAGGCGCCGGGCGAGGGCTGGCTCGAGCGCCTCAGCAAATGCCTTCCCCGCGGGCTCGAGGTGTGCGAGGGGAACTTCATCGAAAAATCGGCTCCATCGCTGATGGCGAGCGTAAACGCCGCCGCCTATTCCATCCTCCTGTGGAGTGATGACGGCGTGCTTCTGGCCGACCAAATTGACGTGCTCGAGAGGGCGATGTCGGCCTCAGGTAATCTTATTGACTTCCAGGCCGGCGAGGCTGAGAATGGTAGAGTCAAGGTCACGGTCAAGGTGAAGATCGGGACGAAAGGCGCCCGGCCCGACAAGGTGCTGGCCGAGCATCTGGCGACGGGGGCGATTGGCCTCAAAGTCACCAGAACGGCGCTCTTTCTGGAAAAAAATGGTACACTTTATTCACCCTTAACGGGTTTCAGGACGAGGATTACATGATAAACCGCGAGATTATAATAAATGTCGAACCCATAGAGACGCGGATCGGCATCAAGGAACACGGCCAGCTGGTCGAGTACATGGTGGCCAGGTCCGGCGAGAGGATCGGCGTCGGCGATATTTACAAAGGCAAAGTGACGGCCGTATTGCCCGGCATGCAGGCCGCTTTTTTGGACATTGGTTGCGAGAAGAGCGCGTTTCTGCACGTATCCGACATGAGCGTCGACGTATCCGAGTTCGAGGACATCGACGAGAGGTATGAGAAGAACCATGAGGCATTTACGCCGCCCGCGCCGCGCGACAGGGAAGTGCTCATTGAGCAAATTCTCAAGAAGGGCGATGAGATCCTGGTTCAGATCACCAAGGAGCCGATAGGCAATAAGGGCCCCCGTGTGGCCTCCCAGATATCGCTGCCGGGAAGGTATCTCGTGCTGATGCCCAATGCCGACATCGTCGGCGTATCGCGCAAGATAGACGACAGGGATGAGAGGCACCGGCTCAAGGGCATAGTGAGCCCGCTCAGGCCGGACGGCATGGGCATCATAGTGAGGACGGCCGGCGAGGGAATGGAGAAGAAGCAGTTTTCCTCCGATGCCAAGTTCCTCGGGAAGATCTGGAAGAAGGTCGAGAAGAAAGCCGAGAAGACCTCCGTCCCGGCCCTCATCCACAAGGATATGGAAATCATCACGCGTCTCGTGAGGGACCTTTTCAGCGACGAGGTCACGCGCGTCGTAATCGATTCCAAGAAGGAATACAAGGAAATACAGGCCTATCTGCGTTCGTACGCGCCTGCCCTCCGCGACAGGGTCCACTTCTACCGGGAAGACACCCCCATATTCGACGCCTACGAGATCGAGAGGGAAACCGGCAGGCTCCTGTCCCGGACCGTGCCGCTTAAGAAAGGCGGCTTCATAACCGTCGACCACACCGAGGCGCTGGTTTCGATCGACGTCAACAGCGGCAGGTTCAGAGGGGGCAAGGGGCAGGAAGACACGGCTCTCCGCACCAACCTCGAAGCTGCCAAGGAGGTGCCGAGGCAGCTCCGGCTCAAGGATCTCGGCGGCATAATCGTAATAGACTTCATCGACATGGAGCTCGAAGAGAACCGGAAGAAAGTCATAGATGAGCTCCGCATGGGTCTTAAGCGCGACCGTTCGAGGACCAAGACGCTGAGAGTGAGCGAAATAGGCCTCGTGGAGATGACGAGGCAGCGCGTGAGGCCGAGTCTCTTGCAGATGATGGGTGATATCTGCCCCACATGCGGGGGCTCGGGCCGTGTGCTCTCGCTCACCTCGATCGAGGGGAGGGTGGAGAGGCAGCTGAGGAGGCTCAGGGGAAGGTGCCGCGAGAAGCGCATCGAGGTATTCTTAAACCCCGAAGTCGCCTTCCACATGCTATCTGAGAGCGCCCAGCGCATCATACGCCTGGAGAAGCGATTCAAGATGGAGATCGACGTCAAGGACGATCCCAACCTGAAGAGAGACGAGGTGCTCGTCAGGTCGTCCAAGACGGGTGAGGACCTGTCCCATCTTATCAAGAGTTAAACGGAGTAAATCCAATAATAACTTGACACAGAGCTTCCTGTTTGTTAGATAATTCAGGTATAATTACGTAGAGGAGCAGCGGAAATGTACGCTATTATTGACGTAGGGGGCAAGCAGCTGAGAGTGAGCCCCAAGGAAGTTGTAAAAGTGCCTCTTATCGAGGCCGAGGTCGGCGCGCCGGTCACCTTCGACCGCGTGTTCGCCTTGAGGACTGACGGCGAGATGAGGATCGGGACGCCCGTGGTTGAGGGCGCCAGGGTCACCGGAGAGATCGTTTCGCACGGCAAGGCAGACAAGATCATCGTTTATAAGTACAAGCGGCGCAAGTTCTACCGGAAGAAAATGGGCCACAGGCAGCCCTATACCGAAGTCAAGATTTCCGATATCGCCGCGTAGGAAGGACATGTTCTAATGGCTCACAAGAAAGGCGTTGGGAGCTCCAGAAACGGGCGCGACAGCAATGCGCAGAGGCTCGGTATCAAGAAATACGCGGGAGAGTCGGTGACTGCCGGTAGTATAATCGTAAGGCAGCGCGGCACGCACTTTCTCCCCGGAGAGAACGTGGGCCATGGCAAGGACGACACGCTGTTCGCGCTTATTGACGGCAAGGTTACCTTCGAGCGACAAGGACGTAGTAAGAAGAGGGTAAGTGTCTACGCTTAACGGGTTCGAATCCGGTTTCGCTTGAATTGTCCCGGACCCGTATCCCCACCAGCTAGTTTCCCGGACTTGTGTTTTTCTGCCAAGGGGGGTGACGAGTTTTGAAGATCAAGTACCTGGGCCATTCTGCGTTTGTCCTGACCTCGGATGAAGGAAAGAAAGTTCTCACCGACCCGTACGAGAGCGGCAGCTACGGCGGCGCCGTAGGTTACAAACCGATCACCGAGAAGGTGGACGTCGTCACGGCGAGTCATGAGCACGAGGACCACTTCTGTCTCGACGGGCTTCCCGAAGGCTATGAAGTTGTAAAGACCCCCGGCAAACACGATGCCGCGGGGTTTTCCATTAGCGGCGTCAAGACGTATCACGACACCTCCGGCGGCAAGGACCGGGGGCGGAACATCGTCTTCACAATAGACGTCGACGGGATGCGCGTCTGCCACCTGGGAGATCTCGGGCACGTTCTCTCGGAGGAGGAAGTGGCGGCTATAGGCAATGTCGACGTGCTGCTCGTTCCCGTGGGCGGCCATTTCACCATAGGCCCACGGGAGGCGCTGGAAGTGGTCAAGGCGCTGACCCCGGCGGTGACCATTCCGATGCACTACAAGACCGAGTCGCTCGATTTCCCCATAGCGCCGGTTGAAGACTTCCTGTCGCTCGCGGGCGACCACGATACGGCGGATACGTACGAAATAGAGCTCACTGAAGACGACATGGGTTCAAAGCGGATACAGGTGCTCGAGCACGAGCTTTAGGGCGCCCCAGAAGTCCAGGGGAGGAGTCTTAAGATGAGAGAGGTGAACGTCAAAGACATCAGCGACGCGTTGCGTGACCTCGCCATTGACGCCAACTGCGTCCTGGGTGACAACGAAGTCGAGTGCTTCAAAAGGATGGTCGAGGTCGAAGAGTCTCCCACGGGGAAAGAGATACTGGACCTCATGCTCGAAAACGCCCGCATCGCCCGTGAGGAGCAGGTTCCCATCTGCCAGGACACGGGCATGGCGGTAGTGTTCCTGGAGATCGGCCAGGACCTTCACCTAGTCGGCGGAGACCTGAGCGAGGCCGTGGATGACGGCGTGAGGAGAGGCTATGAGGAAGGCTACCTCAGGAAGTCCATATTGAGCGACTCCATCAACAGGGTGAACACGGGCGACAATACGCCGGCGTTCATCCACACGAAGATAGTCCCCGGCGACAAGGTGCGTATAGTGCTGGCGCCCAAGGGCGGCGGCAGTGAGAACATGAGCCGCTTCAGGGCCCTGAAGCCCTCGGAGGGCATAGAGGGCGTGAAGGACTTCGTGGTCCAGGCCGTGTCCGAAGCGGGCGGCAATCCCTGCCCGCCGGTTGTGGTAGGTGTGGGCCTTGGGGGGCCCTTCGAGAAAGTGGCCCTCCGCGCCAAGGAAGCTCTTCTAATCCCCCTGGGCCAGAGAAACCCGGACCCGTTTTACGCCGGGGTGGAGGAGGAACTCCTCGAGCGGATCAACAATACAGGTGTTGGGCCGCAGGGGCTCGGCGGAAGAGTCACGGCGCTTGACGTTCATATCGTACCGGGTCCGTGCCATATAGCGACGCTGCCCGTGGCCGTCAATCTGAACTGCCATGCGACGCGGCACGGCGAACGCATCATTTAGAAAATCCGGAGGAACATGATGTCGGAGGCAAAGAAGATAACAACTCCTCTCACCGATGAGGCGATCAAGGACCTCAAGATCGGCGAGAAGGTAAGCATAAGCGGAGTCATTTACTCGGCGAGAGACGCCGCCCACAAGCGGCTGGTCGAGCTCATAGAGAAGGGCGAGGAGCTGCCTTTCGACCTGGAGGGCTCTGTGATCTACTTCGTGGGCCCCGCGCCCGCCAAGCCCGGTTACGCGGTGGGCTCGGCCGGGCCTACGACTTCCTATCGCATGGATCCCTACTCCCCGACCCTCATCGAGAACGGGCTCAAGGGGATGATAGGAAAAGGCGCGAGGTCGGAAGAGGTCAAGAAGTACATGGTCAAGCATGTCGCCGTCTACTTCGCCGCCATAGGGGGCGCCGGCGCGCTCATCTCCAAGTCCATCAAGAAAGCGGAAGTCATCGCATATCCCGAACTCGGGGCCGAGGCGGTCAGGCGCATGGAAGTCGAGGACTTCCCGGCGATAGTCGCCATCGACGCCGAAGGGAACGACCTCTACATTAGAGGCAGAGAGGAATACCAAGTAGGTGGATGATAAGGGAATTATAGGAGTCATCCCGGCTCGCTACGGTTCCACGCGCTTCCCCGGAAAACCTCTCGCCCTCATCGCCGGCAAACCCATGGTTCAGCACGTCTACGAGCGCGCCCAGCACGCCCAGCTGCTGGCGGACGTCGTGGTCGCCACCGATGACGACCGTATCAGGCAGGCTGTCGAGAACTTCGGCGGCAGGGCCGAGATGACCTCGCCGGCCCACTCGACCGGCACCGACAGGGCCGCCGAGATCGCCGGCGTCATGGACGCCCCCTTTTACGTGAACATTCAGGGAGACGAGCCCCTCATAGACCCGTCCTTCATAGACAAGTGCGCCAATCTCCTCTTAGACGGGGAGGAGATGAGCACGCTGGTCGCCAGGATCGAGACGAGGAGCGACCTTCTCGATCAGAATGTCGTCAAGGTGACGATAGACCAGAACGGCCACGCCGTTTACTTCTCGCGCCATTCCATCCCGTTTCCGCGGAAATACCTCGACCGGGGAAAAGACGTGGACCTGGCCGAATCGACTTACCTCCGGCACGTGGGGATCTACGGCTATACCAGGAAGGCACTTCTCGCGCTGGCCGCGGCCGGCAGGTGCGAGATGGAGGACCTCGAGTCGCTCGAACAGCTCAGAGCGCTGCATCTCGGGATGAAGATACGGGTCGGCTTCGTCGGGGCCGCAGGCCCCTGCGTCGATGTTTCCGAAGATATCGAGAGAATCGAAAAGGCAATCAACGCGGGAGAGACAACGCAATGACAAAATACATCTTCGTAACTGGCGGTGTTGTCTCATCACTCGGCAAGGGTATTGCGTCCGCCTCTCTCGGCATGCTTCTCAAGAGACGCGGCCTCAGTGTCTCCATTCAGAAGTTCGATCCCTACCTCAATGTGGACCCGGGCACCATGAGCCCGTTTCAGCACGGGGAGGTCTTCGTTACCGACGACGGCTCCGAGACCGATCTCGACCTGGGCCATTACGAACGCTTTCTCGACGAGAACCTCACGCGCAGCCACAATGTCACGGCCGGACAGGTGTACGATTCCATCATCCAGCGCGAGAGGCGGGGAGACTATCTGGGAAGGACAGTCCAGGTTATCCCCCATGTCACCGACGAGATAAAGTCGCGCGTCGTCAGGGTCGGAGCCGGCATGGGGATGGATGTCTGCATCAGCGAGATCGGCGGGACAGTGGGCGACATAGAGAGCCTGCCCTTCCTGGAGGCCATCAGGCAGATGCGCCTCGAGCTCGGCGCCGCGAATACCCTGTTCGTGCACCTGACGCTGGTTCCCTTCATAGGAGCGGCGCAGGAGCTCAAGACCAAGCCCACGCAGCACAGCGTGCGCGAGCTCCGCGAGATCGGTATTCAGCCCGACATACTGCTTTGCCGCACCGAAAAGCCCATCGGCGACGAGGCGAGGAACAAGATCGGCCTCTTCTGCAATGTGAGCCAGGAGGCTGTCATAGAGGCGAGGGACGTGAGCTCTGTTTACGAGGTCCCGCTCGCTCTTCACGAACACGACCTGGATGAACTGGTCTGCTCGCGTCTCAACATAAGCTGCGCGGCCCCCGACCTCGAGGACTGGGAGGGAATGGTAGAGCGGATACGGCATCCGGGGGGAAGCGTCAGCATCGGCATGGTCGGCAAGTACGTCGACCTCCAGGACGCCTACAAGAGCATAAACGAGGCCCTCGTGCACGGCGGCATCGCCAGCGACGTCAGGGTCAAGACCGAGTGGGTCAACTCGAGCAAGGTCAAGGCCGAGACGGCCGAGAGCGTGCTGGGCAAGTACGACGGCATACTCGTTCCCGGCGGCTTCGGCGAGCGCGGAACAAGCGGCAAGTTCGAAGCCGTGCGCTATGCCCGCGAAAACCGGGTGCCCTTTTTCGGCATCTGCCTGGGCATGCAATGCGCCGTCATCGAATTCGCCAGGAACGTCTGTGATTTCGAGGGCGCGAATTCCTCGGAATTCGACCCGGGCACTCCCTATCCGGTCATCGACCTCATGCCCGAGCAGCGCAATGTCGCCAATATGGGAGGCAGCATGCGCCTGGGCGCATACCCTTGCCTGCTTAAGGACGATACGGCCGCCCGCTTCGCCTACGGCGTATCGGAAATCTCCGAGCGGCACAGGCACCGCTACGAGTTTAATAATCTCTTCCGGGAGGCGCTGGAGGCCAGGGGCATGGTAGTGAGCGGCACCTCGCCGGATGAGAGCCTCGTCGAGATAGTCGAGATAGGGGATCACCCGTGGTTCGTGGGATGCCAGTTCCATCCCGAGCTCAAGTCGAGACCGCGCAACGTGCACCCCCTCTTCAGGGAGTTCGTCGCGGCCGCGAACGCCTACAAGATGAGAACCAGGACTTATGCGGGCGGGGAGGTGACTTCATGACGGTCAAGCGCGTCAAGGTAGGCGGCTTCGAGATAGGCGGCGATGCGCTGACCATCATCGGCGGCCCCTGCGTGATCGAAGATGAAGACATCTGCCTCGAAGTCGCCGTTAAGATGAAAGAACTCACCGCCGCGCATGGAATGAACTACGTTTTCAAATCGTCTTTCGAGAAGGACAATCGCTCGAGCGCCGCTTCGTACAAGGGGCCGGGACTGGAACGCGGGCTGGAGATCCTGGCCCGCGTGAAGGAGAGGGCGGGAGTTCCCGTGCTCTCCGACGTCCACTGCCGCGTCCAGGTAGAGGCGGCTGCGGAGGTTCTGGACATAGTGCAGATACCGGCTTACCTCAGCCAGCAGACCGAGCTCGCGGTCACCATCGGCAAGACCGGCCGGGCCGTGAATGTCAAGAAAGGCCAGTTCGTCGCGCCCGAGGATATGAAGGGCGTGGTTTCGAAAATACGTGAGACGGGCAACGACCAGGTGATACTCACCGAACGCGGCTCCTGTTTCGGCTACCGCAGGCTGGTCGTGGACATGAGGGCGTTTCCGATCATGCGGTCGCTGGGATGCCCGGTGATATTCGACGTGACGCATGCCATCAGAATTTACGGTTACCCGAGTTCCGATCCCAGGGGAGGCGAGCCCGAGTACGTGCCCTATCTGGCGCGCGCCGGGACGGCTTGCGGTGTGGACGGGCTCTTCCTGGAGACCCATCCCTGCCCCGGTGACGCCAAATGCGACGCCGTGAGCATGTACCCGCTCGCCGACATGGGCGGGCTCCTGGGCCAGATAGCGGACATCGACAGGGTCGTAAGACAGGCTAAATAGAACCGGCTCCTGAGTTAAGGAGGCAGGCTTGGCCATCAAGCTTTTCGGCATGGACGTGGACGGCGTCTTAACAGACGGCGGAATCTATTACGGCGAGCCCGTCATGGAGCTTAAGCGTTTCAACGCCCAGGACGGCATGGGCGTTACGCTGCTACGCATGGCCGGGATAGTGCCCTTCATCATAACCGCGCGCGGCTCGGCCGCCGTCAGGAGGCGGGCGGACGAGCTGGGCATCGAGGAAGTCTACCAGGGCGCCACGGACAAGATGGGCTGCTTGAGTGAGATTCTCGCCAGGCGCGGCGCGGGGCTTGACGAGACCGCCTATGTCGGCGATGATCTTTCCGACATGTGCGTTATGGCGAGGGTCGGGCTCCCCATAGCCGTCGCCAACGCGCGGGCGGAGATCAAGGCAATAGCCAGGCACATAACCGCGGCGAGCGGCGGCGACGGCGCTGTCCGCGAGGCCTGCGAATACGTGCTGAGAGAGGCCGGGGTGCTCGAGGGCCTGGCCGCCCGTTTCCGGGACGGCGAGGCCGCCGCGAGGGGAATGTGAGAGAGAGCCAGAAGAGAGACAACTCCCCCAGAGTGGGGATGGACATGGACGTCCTGGAGACCGCGAAGGCCGTCATCCGGATAGAGGCGGAGGGCATCGCGCGGCTGGAGGAGCGGCTGGGTGAGGACTTCAGGCAGGCCGTCGAGGCTATAGTGGAGTGCGTGGAGGGCGGCGGCAAGATAATCGTCACGGGCGTCGGCAAGAGCGGCATCATCGCCAAGAAAGTGGCGGCGACCTTGAACAGCACCGGCGCGACCGCCTTCTTCATGCATCCGGTCGAGGCCGTTCACGGCGACCTGGGCATGGTCGGCGGCAAAGATGTGGTAGTCGCCATATCGAAGAGCGGAAGAAGCGAGGAACTGGCAGCGCTGCTTCCCACCTTCAAGCGGCTGGGCACGAAAATCATCGCCCTCACCGGGGACCTCAACTCGGACCTGGCGCGCGGAAGCGCCATTGCGCTCGATGTCGGCATAGATGTGGAAGCATGTCCTTTCGACCTGGTCCCGACGACTTCAACTTCCTGTGCGCTGGTGATGGGAGACGCCCTGGCCGTGGCGGTATTCGTGCGGCGCGGCCTCGAGGCCGAGCACTTCGCCTTCAGGCATCCGGGAGGATCTCTCGGGAAGCGTCTGCTCCTTGAAGTGGCGGACATCATGCACGTGGGTGATGCTATTCCACTGGTGGACGAGAACGCCAACATGAGAGAGGCTCTCATAGAGATCATCGATAAGCGCCTCGGCGTTACCGGCGTCACCGGCGAGGGCGGCAAGCTCGTGGGCATAGTCACCGACGGCGATATCAAGCGCATCCTCATGGGCCACCCGGATGTCAAGGACGTTCGCGATATCAGGGTGGGTACGGTGATGTCCAGGAACCCGCGCACCATAGGCGCCGGGGAGCTGGTCGCCAAGGCCATTCAGACCATGGAAGCCGACGCGGGACATCTCATAACCAGCCTCATGATAGTGGATTCCGAGGGCCGGCCCGCCGGCATAGTCCACATGCACGATTGCCTCAGGACGGGTATCGCCTAGGTTTGGCATAGTTCGTGCTTGACAGGGCCCGCCTGTTAGCCTACCATCGAAGCGAGAACCACTCGAGACAGGTCTTGTAAGTTAATGATGTTTAAGAAAATACGGCGATTTATCTCGTATGTGTTTGTGAAATCGCTCATGCTGCTGGCGCAGACCATACCCAGGGGGGCCGGCATAGCTCTCTTCGGAAGCCTGGGCGGGCTGTCGTATTATATCTTGCCCAGGTCGAGGAGGGCGGCATGGGCCAATCTCAAGCTGGTCTACGGGGACGCGCTTTCGGACGCCGAGCTGGGGCGACTGGCTAGGGGATCTTTCGCAAGCATGGGGAAGTTCGCCTTCGACGTGGCGAGACTGCCGGCCCAGAGCGAGAAGAGCATAGCCAAGATCGTGAGAGTCACGGGCAAGAACCACTTCGAGAGGGCGCTTGAGAAGGGAACGGGAGTGATCGTGCTCACTGGCCATATCGGCAACTGGGAGATGATGGGGGCATACTTCGCCCTCATGGGTTATCCCGCTAACGTGGTGGCGACCACGCTGCGCGACAATAAGCTCAACAACATCATCAATGAGATAAGGGAGAGCTCGGGCATGAGGGTTCTCGAGCGCAGAAAGGGCACCATGGGGGTCATGCGCTGTCTCAGGCGGGGCGAGGCGCTCGGCGTCCTCATCGACCAGGACACGTCCGTGCAGAGCGTCGAAGTAGACTTCATGGGCGTCCCGGCCAGGACCGCAGTGGGCCCGGTGAGGCTCGCGGCCAGGACGGGTGCGACCATACTGCCCGCCGCCATGCTTATGACGGACGACGGCAAGTACCATGTCGAGATAAGGGAGCCGCTCTGCATCGTCGGGAAGCCCGGAACGCTTGTCGATGATGTCAGGAAGTGCTCCGAGGCAGTGGAGAGTTTCATTCGAAAGCAGCCCACGCAGTGGGTATGGATGCACAAGAGATGGAAATCGGTTCGGCCAGAAATCTATCGCTAGCGCTGGCTCTCGCGCTTCTCCTGGCCGCGGTGTGCGTTTGCAGCCGCGAGGAGCCCGGCGCCAGGGCGGTGCAGAGGGACAAGCCGCTCCCCGACCAGGTCATAACTGACTTCGGCATCACCGAGACGGCCTCGGGCAAGAAGGAGTGGAAAATGACGGCCAGCAAAGCTTACATTTACGATAGCAGGGGGCTCTTGGAGACGGAGGAGATGCAAGTTGAGTTTTTCGACGAGGAGGGTCGGGTCAAGTCGACCCTGGTCGCCGACAGGGGCGTGGTCAACAGGGGCACGGATGACATGGAAGCCAGGGGGAATGTCGTCGTGACGAGCAATTCCGGCGTTACCCTGGAAACGGAAACGCTCCTGTGGATGAGCAAGACGAGAAAGATAGTGTCGGACGATTCGGTAAGGGTCGTGCGGGAGGGCGATGTGCTTACGGGTGTGGGTTTCAGGGGCGATCCCGACCTCGGCTCTTTCGAGATACTGAAGGACATGAAAGCTACCATACACACAGAGGACAGTCAATTCGACGGGGAAACCGGTGAGTAGGGAACTCAAGACAGAAGACCTGGTCAAATTCTACAGGGGCCGGAAGGTGGTCAAAGGCGTATCCCTGAACGTTAAGAGGGGCGAGATCGTAGGGCTTCTCGGCCAGAATGGGGCCGGCAAGACCACCACCTTTTACATGATAATGGGACTCGTCAGGCCCGAGGGCGGCAGCATACTCCTGGACGATGTGGAGGTCACCGAGCTCCCCATGTACAGGCGGGCCCGCATGGGCATAGGCTATCTCAGCCAGGAGCCGTCGGTTTTCCGGAAATTAAATGTTGAAGACAATGTTAAGGCCATCCTCGAAACGCTCGATATTAGTAATAAGGAGAAGGAGGAAAGACTGGAGACCCTGCTCGAGGAGCTGGGCATTTCCCACCTCAAGCGCTCCATGGCTTACACGCTTTCGGGCGGGGAGCGGCGCAGGGTGGAGATAGCCAGGGCCCTTGTTACGAACCCTAGTTTCATGCTTCTTGACGAGCCGTTCTCGGGCATAGACCCGATAGCGGTGAGTGATATTCAGTCGATAATCACCAATCTTCGTACCAGGGACCTGGGCCTTCTCATAACCGACCACAATGTGCGCGAGACGCTGTCCATCACCGACAGGTCATACATCATGGCCGACGGCAAGATACTGGTGGCGGGCAGGCCCGATGAACTCGCCAGCAACACCCTGGCGAGGGAGGCTTATCTTGGCGAGAGTTTCTCGCTGCACTAGATTGTATTTCGGGGGTAGTGACGGATGGACATGAGACAGGACATGAGACCGGAGCTCCAGCAGAGGCTGGTGATGACGCCCAAACTGCAGCAGGCCATTAAGCTCCTGCAGATGCCGGCGCTCGAGCTCCAGCAAAAGCTCAAGCATGAGCTCCTGCACAACCCTCTCCTGGAGGACGTCGACGAGGCGGATGAGGAAGAGGAGACCCAGGAGCCCGAGGCCCTGGCCGCGGAGGACGGGGACGACGGCGAATTCAAGGCCGGCGAGGACGAGATCGACTGGGACAGCTACCTCAAGGACGGCTTCGAGATGGGCGCTCACGAGATAGGCGAGCGCGAGGAAACCGAAGACTTCCATGAGCGGGTTCCCGTGGTCCGTTCAAGCCTCGAAGACCACCTCAAGTCCCAGCTGCGCATGACCCTGGCTTCTCCGGAGGAGATCAAGATCGGGGAGTTCATAATCGGGAGCCTTGACAGCAACGGCTTCCTGACCTGCAGCGTCGAGGACATTGCCGGGTTTACGGGCGCCGACGCCAAGCAGGTGGCAGACGTGCTCGCCGTCATACGAACTTTCGAGCCGCCGGGCGTCGGGGCGTCCGACCTCAGGGAGTGCCTGCTGATTCAGCTCGAGCAGCAGGGGCTCTCGGACAGCCTGGCCGCCAGGCTCGTGGGCGAGCATCTGGACGACCTCCTGGAGAAGCGCTATCGCGAGATCGCGCGAAGCCTCAGGAAGACGGTCAGGGAAGTACAGTCGGCCGCCGACGTGGTGGCCGGCCTCGATCCCCGCCCCGGTGCCAGGTACTCGTCGGAGGAACCCAGGTACATAGTGCCCGACCTCGTCGTCGACAAGGTCGAGGACGAATACATCGTGCAGATCAATGACAAGAACGTTCCCCGGCTTCGGGTCTCGCGCGCTTACAGGGACATCCTGAGCGGCGCCAGGAAGAAGAGCAAGACCGAGGCCGACTACGTCAAGAAGAAGCTGGAGTCGGCGCTGTGGCTCATACGGACCATAGACCAGAGAAGGCGCACCATGGTCAAGGTGATGGAGGCCATTCTCGACGCCCAGAGGGTTTTCTTCGAAAAGGGAGTAGAGCATCTCAAGCCCCTGACGCTCCAGCAGATCGCCAACGTGGTCGGCATGCACGAGTCGACGGTGAGCAGGGTCACCAGCGGCAAGTACGTTCAGACGCCGCGGGGCGTCTACGAGCTCAAGTACTTCTTCTCGCCGGGGCTGAAGACCGACAACGGGGAAGACGCTTCTTCGAAGAGAATCAAGGCGAGAATACAGGAAATAGTCAACGGCGAAGACAGCAAGCGGCCGCTGAGCGACCAGGACATCGCGGCCCGGCTCAAGGACGAGGGGTTCAGCGTCGCCCGCCGCACTGTCGCCAAGTACCGCGAGCAGCTCGGGGTCCTCAGAGCGAGGATGCGGAAGGAATACTGATAGCATTACATCGGGAGGGGATTTGGCAGGGCGTATTCCAGGTTGGCTCAAGACCAATCTTCCGGATCTACATGCACTCGAACCTATCCGAAAGAGCGTGACGGCCATGGGGCTGAATACGATCTGCTTCGAGGCGAGATGCCCCAACAAGAAAGAGTGCTTCGAGAACCGGTCCGTGAGCTTCCTGCTCATGGGAACCGAATGCACGAGGCGCTGCAAGTTCTGCAACGTCTCGAGCTCGCCGCCGGCCCCTATCGACCCCGACGAGCCCGCAAAACTGAAGGCGGCCTGCGCGGCCCTGGGTATGGAGTATGTCGTGCTGACATCCGTGACCCGGGACGATCTTCCCGACGGAGGCGCCGCCCACTTCGCCGCCTGCGTAGGAGCCATCAAGGAGCTTTCTGAAGCGCCTGTCGTGGAGGTGCTGACGCCGGACTTCGGGGGGGCGCGCGGGGCGGTGGAGAAGGCGGCCGGGTCCGGGGCCGAGGTCTTTTCGCACAACATAGAGACGGTACCCAGGCTCTTTCCCGAAGTCAGGGACGGGGCATGCTATAGAGTTTCGTTGGATATTCTGGGGATGGTAAAAGAGGGATTCCCCGGCGTGGTTGTGAAGTCGGGACTCATGCTGGGTCTCGGCGAGACAATCGAGGAGGTGAAGAGCACTATCGGGGACCTCCGGGACGCCGGCTGCATGATCGTGACCATGGGTCAGTACATGCAGCCGTCAAGAAAGCACCATCCCGTCGAAAGGTACTATGCTCCAGAGGAGTTTGAGGAGCTGAGACGGTACGCAGAAGACCTCGGGCTCGTCGCCGTGTCGGGGCCGAGAGTCAGGAGTTCCTACCTCGCAAGTGGAGCCTATAATCGGGCCAATCTGAGGAGGCAGAGATGCGCATAGAGATTACCTCGAAGTCATTTGAAGTAACCGACAATGTCAGGGAGTATATCGAAGAGAGACTCAACAAGCTTACGCGATACTTTGACAAGCTGATCGAATGTCATGTCATACTCAAGATCGAGCATATCACGCACACATTCGAAATCACCTTGCACGGTAATGGCTTCGACCTGTTTGCCGAGGCGCATGACGAGGACCTGTTCGTGGCCTTTGACGCTGCGGCGGGCAAGATGGAGAGACAGGTCCGGAAACACAAGGACAAGGTCAGGACGCATAAGGGACGCAAGCCCGAGATACAGGTTGCGGAAGAGGCCGGAGACGAAGACCTCGACGAGATGGTCGAGGAGTACGAAGAGCCCACGAAATGAAACAGGTCCTGCTATCGAAGCTGTACGAAGACCTCGGGGACCGGCTCAAGCTGAAACCTCTGAATGACGCCGTCAACTTCGACATTACCATAAGCAGCGCGGATATCTGCCGGCCGGGGCTGATGCTGACGGGGTTCGGTGAGGGGTTCCAGTCCGAGCGCATACAGGTCTTCGGCGAGACGGAGGTGCTCTATCTGGAGCGCCTCGACGCGGATGAGAGGCTGAAGGCCTTCGTGAGGGTGCTGGGGGAACAGGTCCCCTGCGTGATGGTCACCGGCGGCCGGCGGCTTCCCGAGGCCCTCCTGGAGAGGGCGACGGAGGTGCACGCCCCGCTGCTCTCGACGCCGCTCTCGGCGACCGAGACCATACAGTGCCTTTACTCCTATCTGCTCGGCGAGCTGGCGCCCGAGACGTCGATGCACGGTACCATGGTGGACGTTTACGGCGTGGGGATACTCATAACCGGACGCAGCGGTATCGGCAAGAGCGAGTGCGCCCTCGACCTGGTCGAGCGGGGCCACCGGCTGGTTGCCGACGACCTCATACGCGTGATAGCCATGCCGCCCGGCATCCTCATCGCGAGGTCCACCGAACCCCTGCAGAACTTAGTGGAGGTGCGCGGCGTGGGCCCCATAGATATCGGCAGCACCTTCGGCATAAGGGCCCTGAGGAGGCAGAAACGCATCGAGGTCAACGTGCACCTCACCGACTGGGACAAGGACGTGCCTCCGGAGAGGACGGGCCTCGTAGAGCGCGTTACCGAGATCATGGATGTGCGCGTTCCCTGCCTTTCCGTCCCCCTGGTGGCCGGCAAAAACGTAAGCGTTATCGTGGAAGTGATCGCCCTGAACCACACCCTAAAGGCTTACGGCTACAATGCCGCGCAGGTCCTCAACGAGAATCTGATAGAGCGCCTCAAGAGGGACGGCAGGCGCGGTTTCGAGTACAAGGACATGGAATAGCAGGCCTCAATACGCTGCTTGACTACCGCTGCTACATGGATATGGAGTAGCAGACCTCAATACGCTGCTTGACTACCGCCGCCGGGTGCAATACTTTTGAATAACCATGATTGAACAAAAAGTCCTTGTGATAAACGTCAAGGGCCTTCACCTGAGTGCGGCGGCGGAGGTCGTGAAAACCGCCCTCAGATTCGAGTCGGGCGTGTGGCTGTGCAAGGACGGCATCGAGGCCAATGCCAGGAGCATCCTGGGCCTTCTGCCCCTTGTTGCTGTCATGGGCTCCGAGGTCATCGTGAAGGCGGATGGCCCGGACGAAGAAGATGCCGTGAGGGCCATAGTGGCGCTTTTTAACGCCAAGTTCAATGAGGAGGCTTGAGTCCTTTGGCCGATAAGCCGGAAGTCGTGACAAACGGGATAGCGGCGTCGCCGGGCATAGCCATGGGGCGGGTGCTGGTTTCCACGCGGCGCGACATCAGCGTCCCGTTCAGGCACCTGGAGACGGGGGAGGCCGAGGCCGAGAAGAAGAGGCTCGAAGAGGCGATGGCAGCCGCCCGGGACCAGCTCCAGGAGACGCGCGAGAAGGTCGCCGTGGACATGGGCGAGTCCTACGCGCGCATATTCGACGCGCATGTGATGATACTCGAGGACAGGGGCTCGCTGGACCAGGTCATGGAGAAAATCGACGGCGGCTACAATGCCGAGTTCGCTTTCAACGCCGTTTTCTCTAAGCATGAGAGGCTGCTCTGGGAAAAGGGCGACACCTATATAAAAGACAGGGCCGGTGACATAAGGGACGTCAGGAGGAGGGTGCTTTCCAACCTTCTCGGGGCCCGGCCGACACGCCGGGACCTGTCCAAGATAGATGAGCCGGTCATCGTCATAGCGCATGACCTGTCGCCGGCTGACACCGCGCAGATGAGGAAAGAGAAGGTCATGGGTTTCGCCACCGACATCGGCGGCAGAACCTCGCACACGGCCATCATGGCGAGGTCGCTCGAGATACCGGCGGTGGTGGGCCTGAACGACGTGACGAGCAGGGTCGGCGACGGCGACTTCGTCATCCTCGACGGCAACCGGGGCAAGCTAATAATCTCGCCCGGGGCCGAGACCAGGAAAAAGTACGCCGAGGAAGTCAAGCGCTATGAGAGTTTCACACGCGGGCTGCTCCGGTACAAGGACCTTCCGGCGACCACCATAGACGGGCATACTGTCACGCTTTCGGCCAATATCGAACTCCACGACGAGGTGGACTCGGTACTCGAGCACGGGGCCGAGGGCATAGGCCTGTACAGAACTGAGTTCATTTACATCGGGAGAGAGGGCCTTCCAACCGAGGACGAGCAGTTTCTCATTTACAAGGATGTGGCGTCCAGGCTCGCTCCCAACCCGGTCATAATCCGGACCATGGACCTCGGCGGGGACAAGTTTCTGTCCGCGTTCGAGAGTCCCAAGGAAATGAACCCCTACCTCGGGTGGCGCGGCATAAGGTTCTGCCTCGCGAGGAAGGACATATTCAAGACCCAGCTGAGAGCCATACTGAGATCCACGTCCTTCGGGGACGTCAAGGTGATGTATCCGATGATATCGAGCCTCGATGAGCTCGTCGACGCCAATATGGTGCTCGAGGAGGCCAAGAAGGAGCTGAAGCGCGAGGGGCATGAGTTCAATAATCAATGCGAGGTCGGCATCATGGTGGAGACGCCGGCGGCCGTGATGATTGCGCGCGAGCTCGCGCCGCATGTCAGCTTCTTCAGCATCGGCTCGAACGACCTCATCCAGTACGCCCTCGCCGCCGACCGCGGCAACGAGAAGGTCGCTTACCTTTACAAGCCGCTTCACCCCGGGGTGCTCCGCTTCATCGATGAGACCATCAGGGTGGGCAGAGAATCGGGAATCTGGGTAGGGCTCTGCGGCGAGATGTCCAGCGACGTCGTCTGCGCCTATGTACTGCTTGGGCTCGGCATCGACGAGCTGAGCACGAGCCCTTATGTCGTCCCGGAGATAAAGGAAAAAGTACGGTCCGTGTACTTCTCAGAGGCCGAGAAAATCGCGCGGCATGTGCTCACGCTTCGTACCGCGTCGGAGGTGGAGCAGGCGGTCCTGGAGAAAATGGAAAGGGACCTGCCTGAACTCCTGCTGTAGCGTCCGTCACTTCAGCCTGCAAGAGGTCTAAATGCTCGAAGAGGAAATCAAGCGTCTGGATAAGTCGGATATGCTGGGTACCATAGCCTCGCTGCCGGAGCAGCTTCGCGACGGGCTCGAAATCGGCCGCGAGGCCTGGAAGGGCCTGGGCGCCTCCGGGTTCGGCGAGATCGTGGTAGCCGGCATGGGGGGCTCGGCGATCGGGGCCGACGTGCTGCGCGCCTACCTGGTCGGCAAGGGGACCCGCCCCGTGTTTGTCTGCCGCGACTACAGCCTCCCGGTTTTCGTGGGCGCGGGCACGCTCGTCGTGATTTCATCCTACTCCGGAAACACCGAGGAAGCCCTCTCATGCCTGGAAGACGCCGTGGGTCGGGGCGCTGGGCTCGTCTGCATAAGCACGGGCGGGGTTGTCCTCGAGAGGGCCCGTGCGCTGGGCGTTCCCTATGCGAAGATACCCGCGGGGCTTCCGCCGAGGGGCGCGCTGGGATACTCCTTCGCGCCGCTTCTGGCGCTCGCCGAAGCCGTGGGTATCGCCGGGCACGACCCGGACGGGTACGGCGAGTGCGTCGAGGTCCTGGAGAGACTCATAGGGCGCTACTCGGCCCGGGCGGCCGGCAATGAAGCCATAGCGCTTGCCGGCAGGCTCGCGGACCGGAGCCCGCTCATATACGCTTCGAACCGGCTCGACACGGTTGGGATCAGGTGGAAGGGCCAGTTCGCGGAGAATTCCAAGAAGCTGGCCTTCGTGAACGTGCTTCCCGAAATGAACCACAATGAGATAATGGGCTGGGAGGTGGAGGACGCCTCGGTCCGGCCCGGAGTCATTTTTCTTAAGTGGGCCGGCGACAATAAGCAGATGGCCAAGCGCTTCAGCTTCCTGGGCGAAGTCGTGGAAGAGAGGACGGGCCTTTGCGGGAATTACACGGGCGAGGGGAAGGCGTTCCTGGCGCAGATGTTCTCCTTGATTGTGCTAGGTGATTATGCGAGTGTTTATCTGGCGCTCCTCCGCGGAGTAGACCCCACACCGGTCGGCACGATTGAGAAGCTCAAGATCCGGTTGAAGGAGAATTAGGCAGGTCATGAAGGCTGTGATTCCAGTCGCGGGCGAAGGCACCCGGCTCAGGCCCCACACGCACACCGTGCCCAAGCCGCTGCTCAGGGTGGCCGGCAAGGCCATACTCGGCCATATACTCGACGACGTCGTCGAACTGGGTATACGCGACGTAGTGCTCATCGTGGGTTACAGGGGCGAGCATATTGTCGACTACGTGAAGGCCAACTACGACCTCAACGTGTCGTTCGTGGAGCAGAGGGAGAGGCTCGGGCTGGGCCACGCCATCTACCTCTCCAGGGAATTTGTCGGCGACGAGCCGATGCTGGTGCTACTGGGCGACACCATTTTCAAGGGCGACTTCGCGCGCATAGTGAGCGCGGGCGGTAACCATCTTGGGGTCAGAAAAGTACCGGACCCGGAGCGCTTCGGCGTCGTGGAAATCGAAGACGGCAAGATAATCAACCTCGTGGAAAAACCGGCCGAGCCCAGGTCCAACCTCGCCATAGTGGGGATATACTGCGTCGAGAACTCGCGCGCGCTCTTCGACGCCCTGGAGACCATTGTCAGCGAAGATCTCCGCACCCGCGGCGAGTACCAGCTCACCGACGCGCTCAACCTCATGATCAGCCGGGGCATCGACCTCGAGGCTTTTGAGATCGACGGCTGGTACGACTGCGGAAAGGCCGAGACGCTGCTCGAGACCAACAGGGACCTCCTGGAAATGGCCGGGTCCAGCGTGAAGGTGCCGGGAAGCATTATTATCGATCCCGTGAACGTCGCCGAAGACGTCACTATAGAATCGTCCGTCATAGGTCCATTCGTGTCGATCGCCGGCAAGACGGTGGTGCGAAACTCCATAATCAAGAATTCGATCCTGGGCAGCAACGCCATCGTCGAGGACGCGCTGCTCGGTTCCTCCCTGATTGGCGACAATGCAGTCGTCAGGGGATTTTTCAAGAAGCTTAACGTGGGAGATTCATCTGAGATTGATTTTACCTAGGAGTTGAAGGGGAGGTGCAATGAAGAAGCAGAGACATCTGTTCACATCGGAATCCGTAACGGAAGGACATCCGGACAAGATAGCCGACCAGATTTCAGATTCCATTCTCGACGAGATTATGGCCCAGGACCCCAACGGCAGGGTCGCGTGTGAAACGCTCGTTACGACGGGTATGGCGTTCATATCCGGGGAGGTTTCGACCAACTGCTATGTGGAGATCCCGCGCATCGCGCGTAACATGATCAAGGACATCGGTTATACCGACGCCCGTTACGGTTTCGACTTCGAGACATGCGCCATACTCACCTCGATCGACGAGCAGTCGCCCGACATAGCGATGGGCGTCGACAGGGAGGGCGCCGGTGATCAGGGCATGATGTTCGGCTATGCCACTAAGGAGACGCCGGAGCTCATGCCGATGCCGATCACGCTGGCCCACAAGTTGGTGAGAGGCCTGGATACGGCGCGCCGGAACGGCGTCATCGATTACTTGAGGCCCGACGGCAAGTCACAGGTGACGGTCGAGTACGTAGACGGCGCGCCGGTGGGCGTGACGACTGTCGTCATTGCCGCCCAGCACCATCCGGACATCACCGAGAAGCAGCTCAGGGACGATGTGATAGAGAAAGTTATAACGCAGGTCATCCCGGGCGACCTCTTGAAAGGCAAGGAGACTCGTTTCTACGTCAACGAGACCGGGCGCTTCGTGGTCGGCGGTCCTCAGGGCGACTGCGGGCTCACGGGCCGCAAGATCATTGTCGACACTTATGGCGGCGTGGGCAGCCACGGCGGCGGGTGTTTCTCCGGCAAGGATCCGACGAAGGTTGACAGAAGCGGTTCCTATATGGCCAGATACGTGGCTAAGAACATCATCGCGGCCGGCCTGGCGGACAAGTGCGAAATCCAGGTAGCCTACGCCATCGGAATCGCCGAGCCCGTGTCTGTCATGGTCGACACTTTCGGGACCGGTCAGATTGCCGACGGGGCCATCGCCGAGCTGGTGACCCGCAGTTTCGATCTGCGGCCGAGGGCGATCATCGAGACTCTCAAGCTCAGGCGGCCCATTTACAAGAGAACGGCCGCCTACGGCCACTTCGGACGCGAGGAGGACGGGTTCACCTGGGAGGTTACCGACAGGGTGGAGGACCTCAAAAAGGCGGCATGAGGAGGATTTGATGGAATACGATGTAAAAGACAAGGGGCTGGCCGCTGAGGGCAAGCTGAGAATAGAGTGGGCGGGGAGAACCATGCCCGTCCTGGCTACGATAAGGGAGAGATTCGCCAGGGAGAAACCCCTGGAGGGTGTGCGCATAGCCGCATGTCTTCACGTCACCACGGAGACGGCGAATCTGGCGATGGCGCTTCGGGACGGCGGAGCCGACCTCCGGCTGTGCGCCTCGAACCCGCTGAGCACGCAGGACGATGTGGCCGCGTCGCTGGTCGTCGATGAAGGCATCAGCTGCTACGCCATACGCGGCATCGACAACAAGGGCTACTACGACCACATCCGGGGCACCCTGGAGTTTTCGCCCATGATAACCATGGACGACGGGGCCGACCTGGTGTCCACGCTGCACTCTGAGATGCAGGACAAGCTCGCCAGCGTCATCGCGGGCACCGAGGAGACGACTACCGGGGTCATCAGGCTCCGGAGCATGGCCGCCGACGGCGCCCTCAAGTACCCGGTGATTGCGGTCAACGACGCCATGACCAAACACTTCTTCGATAACCGCTACGGCACGGGCCAGAGCTCCATCGACGGCATACTCCGGGCGACCAATATGCTGTTCGCCGGGTCCAAGGTCGTCGTCGCCGGTTACGGCTGGTGCGGCAGGGGCTTCGCGGGCAAGGCCAGGGGCCTGGGCGCCAGCGTTATCGTGACCGAGATAGACCCTCTCAAAGGGCTCGAGGCCAAGATGGACGGCTTCGACGTCATGCCGATGGAAGAGGCGGCGAGAATCGGAGACCTGTTCATAACCCTCACCGGGAACAGGGATGTGGTTGCACGAAGGCATTTCGAGCTTATGAAGGACGGCGCCATCATCTGTAACTCCGGCCACTTCAATGTCGAGATTGACATAGAGGGTCTCGAGGAGATGAAGACCTCGAAGCGGGAGATTCGCAAGGAAGTGGTCGAATACGGTCTTCCCAACGGGCGCAAGGTCTTCCTCCTGGGAGAGGGCAGGCTGATTAACCTCGCCTCGGCTGAGGGTCATCCGGCTTCGGTCATGGACATGAGTTTCGCCAACCAGGCGCTCGCCGTGGAGCATATCGTGAAGTCCGGCAAGGATCTCAAGACAGGCGTCTACCCGGTCCCCGCCGAGATAGACGAGGAGGTGGCGCGCCTCAAGCTCGACGCCATGGACGTC
>Ga0272444_10000051_pt1 | contig 153879 bp, 141 predicted proteins | sample SSMForm13_FD_201033 | JGI IMG/M metagenome (GOLD analysis project Ga0272444, IMG submission 201033) | Marine sediment archaeal communities from Little Sippewissett salt marsh, Falmouth, MA, United States - SSM-Form-13 | ecosystem: Environmental > Aquatic > Marine > Wetlands > Sediment ...
TCATCGGCTTCGTCAACGCGCTTGGCGGCGCCGTGCCGGGTCAGACCTATGACGAGGACGAGGGCGACCGCCTGGTGTTCCAGCTGACGCTGTCGGAGGATGGCGAGGTCAAGTTCGAGCTGCACGATCAGCTGGATCACGATCTTCCGTTCGACGATCCCGGTGATGGCTCCGGTTGGGCGGATGAGAACTCCGATCTGGTCGATACGGTCTATTACGATGTGACCTCGATCAACTTCGGCAAGCTGATCCAGGCGACCGATTACGATGGCGACGGTGTCATCCTCGATGGCAAGTTCACGGTCAGCATCACCGACGACATTCCGTCGGTGGAGGCTGAGGCCGGCCGGAACAGCCTGCTGATCGACGAAACCGCAGGTCTGCAGGATGACGACGTGCCGGTGAATGGCGGACTGACCTCGATGTTCGCGGGAGTCGTCAACAAGGGCAACGATCCGGACATGACGACGCAGTACGCGCAGCAGAACGGCTTCGTCGTCGCCGACCTCGAGCCAGGGGCCGACGAGCCGACCACCGTCGACTGGGCACTGGCGCTTAACGGCCAGAGCGGCACCGTCTTTTCGGGCATGCAGACGACGGACGGCAACTACAACATCTACCTCTCGTTCGAGGACGGGATCGTTGTCGGCCGCGTCGACCAGAACGGTACGAATTTCGGTCATCCGAGCGAGCCGGCCGCCTTCGCCATCCATCTCGATGACAACGGCGACCTGACCGTTGTCCAGTACATGGCGGTTCGGCACTACAATACGAACTCCAACGACGAAGACCGGTCGCTGATCAATGACGCGATCCGCGCGGTGGTGATCGCCGAGGACTTCGACGGCGACAAGGCGGTCGACAAGATCGACATCGGCGGCCGTATCCGCTTCGACGATGACGGTCCGACGGTCGGCCAGAACGCCACCGTGGTCGTCGAGGACGACGATCTCCCGCCGAACGGCATCGAGTACGGCCCCGACGACGACTACGCGCCCGTCAACACCCAGGGCGTGCTGGCGCACGGCTACGGCGCCGACGGCGAGGGCACGACGCTGCTGACCGGCGCCACGGTTCCCGGCCAGGGCGGCTTCGACGTCGAAGTCAGCGGTGACGGGCTCACGCTCATCATCACGCAGGGCGACAAGGACGTCCTGAAGGTGACGCTGACCAACAACACCGACGGTGAATACGAGGTCGAACAGCTCGCGCCGATCGACCATCCGGCCGGCCTGGACGAGAACAACGTCCAGTTCACGGTGAAATACGAGGTCACAGACGGCGACGGCGACACGATCGAGGGCGACCTGCTGATCGATGTCGACGACGACACCCCCGTCGTGCTGCAGGGCGGCGACGCCATCCTGATGGACGAGGACGACATCGTCACCGACCTGTCGATCGGCAACATGCCGGAGGACGGCGACGATCCGGACGGTTCGTTCACCGGCGAGCAGGGCGTGAGTACCGGCGGCCCGGCGCGCGTCGACAGCGAGGGTTCGCTGGCGGCCTATGTCGCCTCCGGCGCCGACGTGCCGCTGACCTTCGGCTTCACCGCCGAAGCGGTGACCGACGCCGAGGACCTCGGCCTGACATCGCAGGGCGATCTGCTGTCCTTCTCGATCGTTTCCGGCCCGGATCACCAGATCCTGCGGGCGACGGCGAATGACGGCAGCGACGACCGCACGGTGATGGACGTCACGCTGTGGGATGACGGCACCTACCGGGTGGAGCTGTTCGACCAGCTCGATCACGTGGCGCCGCCGTCCGGCACCGACGAGAACAACACGTTGCAGCCCGACGGCGTGACGCTGCTCAATCTCGGCGCGATCATGCAGGCGACCGACAATGACGGCGACAGCGTCTCGCTCGACGGCAAGCTGACCGTCGAGATCACCGACGACATCCCGGTGATCAAGGCCGATGCGGTTACGCAGACGGGCGCGGTCCAGGAAGCCGAGATCGTGGAAGGCTCGCTTTCCTACGAGACGTTTACCGATAGCGGTTCGGCAAATCAGAATCTGGACGGCCAGGCGTTCAATTTCGTGATTGCGGCTCCGGCGACCGACCAGGCGGGGAATCTCCAAGTACAGGTATTCGGAGATTTCAACGATGTACCGTCAGAGAATTTCACTGTGGTTATCGACGGAACCGTTTTCGGTCCCTTTAATGCCGGCTCCAGTGGAGTCACGGTGACGGGCCCTGCCGGCTCGAGTTTCCCTGCGAACCAGTACTATTCTTTGACGGTCGACATACCTCTGTCGGCGGCGAATCTTGCCGCCTGGACAGCCGATGGAACGATCAATCTCACGATCGACTTCGCGCCGGGTGTCAATGAGTTTGGAGGCTGGCCAAACGGGTCCGCTGCGTATGAATTGACGTTTGACTATCCCGTCGGGATTTCGGCAATCCCGGACACGGCTACGGTCGACCTCGGCGGCCTCGTCTCGGTCGGCGCGGACGAAGACATCACCTTCTCGCTGACCACCTTCGACGAGACGCAATTCGGCGACTACGAGTCGGATGGCGGCGACCCGATCATGATCTCGTCAGACGGCGACCTGCTGACCGGCACCGCCGACGGCGAGACGATCTTCACGCTGGAGATCACCCCGGAAGGCGTCGCCACCTTCAAGCTCTATGGCGAATTCGACCATGACGGGGCGGATTCCCTGTTCCTCCAGCTGGGCGGCTTCGTCCAGGCGACCGACTTCGACGGCGACACGATCACGCTCGATCCCGAACTGTTCGTGATCGAAGTCGAGGAGGGCGACGATCCGCTTGAGATCCGCGGCGCGGCCTCCGGCACCGTCGAGGAAGAGCATCTCGATCCGTCGCTCGACGCCGCAATCACGGCAGTCGGCATCGACGACGAGGACGCCGTGGGCGGTGTCGATACGGATACCGGCGGCAATCTGGACATCATGACGCACCAGACCTCCGGCGTTCTCAGCGCGGATCTGACCATCATCGGCGTCGACGGCACGCTCAGCTTCGCGTTTGCCGGCGTGCCGGAAGGCGGACCCGTGCAGACCGTCGCTAACGGTCCGCTGACCTCCGGCGGCGAGGCTGTCCTGTTCCACTCGGTCAGCGCAACGGAGATCGTCGGCTATGTCGATGACGGTGTGCCCGGTTACCAGGGCGGCGAAACGCCGGTCTTTACGCTGGAGATCACCGATCAGACCAGCGGCGCCTACACGTTCACGCTGCTCGACAAGGTCGATCATCACCCGGTCGCATCGGCCGATGACCTCGAAGACGTCATCGCCATCGATCTCGACGGGCTGGTCGAAGTCTCCGATGTTGGCGACAGTGGCGACACGGCAACGATCGACGACTTCTCGATCACCGTGATCGACGACGTGCCGCTGGCGCAGGACGACTTCGCCGAGGCGACGTCGACGGGCGCGGTGATCGACTTCAACGGAGCCTTCGTGCTCGACCTGAGCACGAGCATCGACAACTCCGAGTACCAGCAGATGATCAACGCGGTGCGCGCGGCGGGCGAGAAGATTTTCGCCGACAGCCCGGCCGGCGTGACGATCACGATCGTCGGATTTGCCACCGATGCATCCGAAATCGGTGTGGTGTCCTCGCTTACCGACTTCACGGACCTGATGGACGACATCGATCCGTCGGTTGCGGGCGGTTCGCGTCCCTATAACGGGTACACGAACTACGATGCCGCGCTGAACCAGGTGATGACGAGCTACGACCCGGTCCCGGGCGCCAACAACCAGGTCTTCTTCCTGAGCGATGGCAACCCGAGCACGGGTGGTACCGGTCCGGACAATTTGCCGACAGCGACGACGATGTCGAACTGGACCACGTTCGTGAACACCGCCGGAGAGGAAGTGAACTTCACCGGCCTGGGCATCGGTGGCGGCATCAATTTGGATAACCTCAACTATATCGATGTTGACGGCGACCCGAATGCCATTGCCGTTGCCAACTTCGCAACGCTGCTCGACGACCTGCTCGACGTGGTCGGAACCCCGGTTCCGGCGGCAGGCAACGTGCTGATCGACGGTGCGCTGAGCACCGACTATTTCGGCGCCGACGGCCCGGGCGGCATCGTGTCCATCACGGTCGACGGTGTCGTGCACACGGCCAATGACGGCAACCTCGTCGACCAGGCGACCACGCTCGGCGGCAAGTTCAGCTTCGACTTCGCCACCGGCGAGTGGAGCTACACGCCGCCGGCCGGTGTCGGTGCGGATATGTCCGAGATGTTCGACTACACGATTGTCGACCGCGACGGGGACACGTCCTCGGCAACGCTGACGATCCATGTCGACGTTGCGCCGACGGTGACGGTCAATATCGAGGACACTGACCTCAATGACGGTGACAATTCCTCGCTGGTGACTTTCGAGTTCAGCGAAGAGGTCAACGGGTTCGAGGAAGGCGACGTTTCGGTCTCCGGCGGTACGCTGTCCGGCTTTACCCAGGTGGATGGCGACAGCTATCAGGCGACCTTCACGGCTACTGACGGTTATGACGGTTCGGGCGAAGTGGCGGTCGGCGACGGCAGCTACACCGACACGACGGGCAATGCCGGTTCGGCCGGCTCCGACACGGTCGATATCGATACGCTCAACCCGGCCGTCTCGGTGAACATCTTCGACTCAAGCCTGGATATTGGCGATAACAGTTCGCTGGTGACGTTCCAGTTCAGCGAAGAGGTCAGCGGTTTCGAGGAAGGCGACGTCTCTGTCTCCGGCGGTACGCTGTCCGGTTTCACCCCGGTGAGCGGCAGCATTTATCAGGCGACCTTCACGGCCGATGACGATTACGACGGAACGGGTTCGGTTTCGGTTGCCGGCGGCAGCTATACAGACACGGCCGGAAACTTGGGTTCGGGTAACTCGGATACCGTCGCGATCGACACCCTGACGCCGCCGAACGTCGCTCCTGTGGCGAACAATGACACGATCCGGATTGCGAAATATTCGGTCTACAACCAGACGTTCACACTGCCGAGCTGGCTGGTTCTGCTGAACGATCTGGATGCGAACGACGATCCGCTGAGTGTCCTGAACGTGTTCAACTCGAATGACTTGTCGTCCGCTACGCTAACCGGCGGTGGAACCGGCATCGTCATCGACAACAATTATGACTACGACTGGGGAAGCTTCCAGTATACCGCGACAGATGGGGTGGAGAACGATACGGCCTCCGTTTCGCTTCTGACTATGCCGTATAGTTACGGTAGTGGCGGCTACAACGGGACCAACGGCGATGACATCATCTACCGGCCGGATTCCAATGGCACCACGATGCGCGGCGGTAACGGCGAGGATGTGATTGTCGGCAACAGCGGAGACGATACGCTGTATGGCGACAACCAAAACGACGTACTGATCGGACAGGACGGAGACGACAATCTCCATGGCGGCAACGGCGACGACATCCTTGCCGGCGGTCTCGGTTCCGATGACATGTGGGGCGGCAACGGCGCCGACACCTTCGTAGTCGATGCGGACTCGCTACAGGTCGGAATCGACGATGTCATCCACGATTACGACAAGTCCGAGGGCGATGTCGTCGATCTGAGTGGTCTTCTCGACTCGCTCGGTGGAGGCGCACCGACCAATGCAACCGAGGCCGATCAGGTCGTCGATCTGGTCCAGTCGGGCGGCAACACCAAGGTGATGGTCGACGACAACGGAACCGCCGGAGGCGGGACGATGGTCGAGGTCGCGACGCTGGATGGCGTTCACAACACGATTTCGATCCTGTTCGACGACAACGAGCCGAAGACCGATGTCAGCTAACCAGGCGTGACCGGGATGCCACAGGAGCGAATACTTTTCGTTTTCCTGTGGCGTCCCCGGTTTGCTCTTGGTAAGGTTGCAAGAATTCGGGAGGGGGCCGCATTTCGGGCCTCTCCATGCGCTTTTCGAAATCAGGGCTAAATGGGGGACAGGACCATCATGAAGATGAAGCTCGGCATTCTGGCTTGCGCACTGGCCATTGCGGCACCGGTGCAGGCGGCGGACCTCGCGGGCGGGGCAACGGCCTATTGCGCCGTGGTGCAGCCGGCCTCGATCCTGGCGATCGAGAAGGACAACGATCTCTACGCCGAAATCGGCCGCATGATGGACGAGGCCGTCAATGTCGCCGACTCCTCGTCGTGGATCGACTCGCGCCGCCACGCCTTCACCTGGGCGTCGGAAGCCAAGGTCGCCTGCGGCAAGGCCTATGGCTACATGAAATACGACGTGCGCGACGAGGACACGATCAACAAGTGCGAGTGCTTCTACGAGCGCATGCACCAGTACATGTACTGACGGCAACCTTTCTGAGACGGGAAGCGGCGACCGGCGGGGCCGCCGCTGACCAGCCCCGCGCGGGGCGCGCATGCCCGGACAGGCCACATACCGGACAGGCCATATAAATGACATTCCCGATGCCCGCCATTTCCCTTCGACACATCTCCTTCAGACCGATCGCAATCGCCATTTGCGTCGCGTTCGCGGCGGCGCTTTCCGGCTGCCAGTCGGCCGGCACCGGCGACGTGCTCGACCTCGAGGGCGCGGCCAATGTCCAGGCGACCGAGGTCACGCCGGAGATCGCCGGCAAGGGCGAGACGCGGATCGCGCTCGCCATTCCGCTGTCCGGCGGGCAGGCCGCCGCCGGCAAGGAAATCCGCCAGGGCGCGGAACTGGCGCTCGACGAGCTCGGCGCGGGCAAGATCGCGCTCGCCTTCTACGACACCGCCGGCACGGCCGGCCGCGTGAAGGGCGCGGCCGAGGGCATCTCGGCCGCCGGCACGAAACTGGCGGCGGTGGCCGCCGACCCGGCCACGCTTGCCGCCTTCGCGCCGCAGGGCGCGGTTTCCGTCGCCTTCGTGACCAACGAGACGTCCCGCCCGGCGGGCACATTCGCCTTCCTGCCGTCGGCGCCCGACAGCCTGGTCTACGGCGTGCGCACCGCGCTGGCGGCGAAGCCCGGCGAGGTGGTGCTGTTCGTTCCCGACGCCTGGCCGGACGGCGCGGCCAAGATGCTGGAAGCGCGGCTCGGGCAGATGGCGACCACGCATGTGGTGCGCTACGGAACGTCGCGGACCTCGGCGCAGATCGCGCAGAGCGCGCGCAAGGACATGGAAAAGGCGACCGTCATCGCCTTTGCCGGCAACGAGACGAAGATCGCCCAGATCGCCAAGGCGCTGACGCTGCCGGGCCAGCAGGAAAAGCCGGCCATCGTCGGCAACATGGACTGGCCCGATGCGTTGCTGAAGAGCGCCTCGCTGGACGGCGCGCTGATACCGGTGCCGGACACGGGCAATCACGAGATCGTCGCCGGCCGCTACACGAAGAAATACGGCACGGCGCCGACGGTGAGCGCGCTCTATGCCTTCGATTTCGTGGCGGTCGCGGCGGGTATCGTCAGGGCGCGCGGGGCGGAAGGGCTGAGCCGCGCGACGCTGACCGGCAATGCCGGTTTCCGCGGCGCGACCGGGGCGTTCCGGTTCCGGCCGGACGGACGGGTCGAGCGGCTATATGCCGTCAGCATCATCGACAAGGGCCAGCCGAAACCGCTGCAGAAACCCGTCGAAGGGTTTTGACGCGGGCGGCATCGCCGGTCCGTCGCACATGTGATAAGATGGCACGACTTGGGGGCGGTGCGCCGTGGCGCATCGAGGCGTGTCACGGTCTTGGCGTTCTGCTTGCGGAACGCCGGTGCAATGGGGGCTGGCGTGGTGCATTCGCGCTTCCGGGGAATTCGCATGCTGCGGCGGCGCGCGACGGCCGCCATGGTCCTGGCCATCGCGCTCGCCGGGACGACTAAGCCCGTTTTAGCCAATCTTCTCGACGCCGCGCCCTTCGTTTCGGGCGAGTTGCGGGACACGCTGGAAAACGTTCGCTACGCGGATGCCATGGCCGATTGCGCCGAGCGTATTCACGCAACCGTGGTGGTTGCCTGCGACCTCGTTCCGGCGGAGCTGGAGCGTCGCCACTCCTTCTGGATCTGGCAAAGCGAGGCGGGCGCGACGGTCAGCCGGACGCGCGGCGGCGATTACCGGGTGCGCTCGCGCACCTGCCTCGGCGGATTCTGTTCGTGGCTCAACTGCCGGGTGACGGCGTGGCCGGTCATGGCGTGCAGCGACGGCGGCACGCTCAAGGCGAGCGTGCCCGACCCGTCGCGTTTCAGGCTCGGCGGCACGGATTACGGCCGCGTCCGCCAGTCACCCTGACCGGCGCTTCGCGACGGCGCGGGCGTTTCGCGGTTGCCGCGTCAGCGGTGCTTGAAGTCCGGCTTGCGCTTCTCGGAGAAGGCGGTCATGCCTTCGGCCTGATCCTCGGTGGCAAACAGCGGATAGAATACACGCTGCTCGTAATGCAAGCCCTCGGTGAGCGAGACCTCGAAGGAGCGGTTGACCGCTTCCTTGGCGGCGAAGACCGACGGGCGCGAGTAGTTGGCGATCGCGTCGGCGATCTTCAGCACCTCGTCGAGCAGGTCGGCGGCCGGGAAGATGCGGGCGACCAGTTCGGAGCGCTCGGCCTCTTCCGCATCCATCATCCGTCCGGTCAGGATCATGTCCATCGCCTTGGCCTTGCCGACGGCACGGGTCAGGCGCTGCGAGCCGCCGAGGCCCGGAATGACGGCGAGCTTGATTTCCGGCTGGCCGAATTTCGCGGTGTCGGAGGCGTAGATGGCGTCGCACATCATGGCGAGCTCGCAGCCGCCGCCGAGCGCGTAGCCGGAGACGGCGGCGAGGATCGGCGTGCGGCAGGCGGAGATCGCGCCATAGCGGCCGAAGAAATCGCTCATCAGCATTTCCATGTAGGACTTGCCGAGCATCTCCTTGATGTCGGCGCCGGCGGCGAATGCCTTCTCGGAGCCGGTGATGACGATGCAGCCGACATCCCGGTCGTCGGCGAGTTCGGCGACGCGGGCAGTCAGCGTCGTCAGCAATTCCTTGTTGAGGGCGTTCAGCGCATCCGGGCGGTTCAGTGTCAGCAGGGCCACGCGGCCCCGTTTTTCGAGAAGAACGGTATCGCTCATGGGTTATCCTTTCACTGCGCCCGATTTCAGATATTCGATCATGCCGGAGAAATCCGTGCCGCCCAGGCCGGCATCGACCATGGACCGGTAAAGCTCGGAGGCGTGCCGGCCGAGCGGCGTCGCCGCGCCGCTGTCGCCGGCAGCCTGCTGCGACAACAGGAGGTCCTTCAGCATCAGCGCGGCGGCGAAGCCCGGCTTGTAGTCGTTGTCGGCGGGGCTTTGCGGGCCGACGCCCGGCACCGGGCAATAGGTGTTGACCGACCAGCACGAGCCCGACGAGGTCGAGACGACGTCGAACAGCGCCTGCTGCGACAGGCCGAGCTTGTCGGCAAGCGAAAACGCCTCGCAGGCGCCGATCATGGAAATGCCGAGCAGCATGTTGTTGCAGATCTTGGCCGACTGGCCGGCGCCGCCATCGCCGCAATGGACGGCCTTCGCGCCCATGATCTCGAAGACCGGCTTGCCCTTTTCGAAGGCTTCGGCGCTGCCGCCGACCATGAAGGTGAGGGTGCCGGCCGCCGCGCCGCCGACGCCGCCGGAAACCGGCGCGTCGAGGCAAAGCACGCCGGCCTTGCCCGCCATGTCGTGCACGGCCCGGGCCGAGGCGACGTCGATGGTCGAGCAATCGATCAGGAGGGCGCCTGCGCTCATCGCCGGGATCACCTCCGCGGCGACAGCCTTGGAGATTTCGCCATTCGGCAGCATCAGGATGACGATGTCCGCGCCGGTGGCTGCGTCCGCGTTGCTTGCGGCGATGGCGATGCCCTGTCCGGCCGCCGTCTCGCGCGCCGTCTCTACGGCGTCGAAACCGCCGAGGTCGTGGCCGGCCTTCTTCAGGTTGAGCGCCATCGGCGCCCCCATGTTGCCGAGGCCGATAAATCCGATCTTCGCCATGCTCCTCCCCTTTCGTTGTTCTATTGCGGCTTCCACTCCGCGTCGCCAAGCGGGCCGAGCATCGTATCCACCATATCCGGCGCGATGTCTTCAAGCCGTTTCGGCTGCCATTGCGGGTTGCGATCCTTGTCGATGACGGCGGCGCGCACGCCTTCGAGGAAATCATGGCCTTCGAGGACACGATGCGAGAAGCGGTATTCCAGCGCGAGGCATTGCTCGATGGAAGAGAAATCCTGCGCCCTGCGCAATGCCTCGAAGGTCGAAGCGGCGGAAAGAGGCGCGGCGCGGCGCAGCCCTTTCAGCGCAGCGGCGGCCCACTCGCTGCCGCTATTCGCCATGGCTTCCAGCCGGTTGGCGATGTTAACGGCATTACCGCGGCCGAACGCGTCGTCGATCTCGGCGCGGGCCGCTTCCAGCTTGCCAGCCGGCGGTGCGGAGGCGAATTCCGCGACAGCGGCGCCGACATCCATCCCCTCGGCAAGCTTCGCGGCGAAAGCGCCGAGCTTTCCGCTTTCGATGTAGCTGTCCGCGAAGCCCGCATAGATCGCGTCTGCGCCGTCCATGCGCGCGCCGGTCATGCCGAGATAATGGCCGGTCCTGCCAGGCGCGCGGGACAACAGCCAAGTGCCGCCGACATCCGGCAAGAAGCCGATGGTGACTTCCGGCATGGCGAGCATGGTGCGCTCGGTGACGATACGGTGCGAGCCGTGTGCGGCGACGCCGACGCCGCCGCCCATTGTGATGCCGTCCATGACGGCGACATAGGGCTTCGGATAGTTGGCGATCAGCGCGTTCAGCCGGTACTCCTCGGCCCAGAATCTGCGCGCCGGCTCGTAATCGCCGGCCTTGCCGAGGGCGTAGAGCTGCTGGATGTCGCCGCCGGCGCAGAACGCCTTGTCGCCGGTGGCGTCGATGATGACGAGTTTGACCGCTTCGTCGTCACGCCATTCGAGCAGCGCCTTCTCGATGCCGAGCGCCATGTCGTGCGTCAGCGCGTTCAGCGCCTGCGGACGGTTGAGGCGCAGCCTTCCGGCAACGCCTTCGCGCCAGACGAGAAGATCTTCTCGCGCGGTTTCGGTCATCCCTTGGCCTCATCGAGCAGGTGGCGGGCGACGATGACGCGCATGATCTCGTTGGTCCCCTCGAGGATCTGGTGGACGCGCAGGTCGCGGACGATCTTCTCGACGCCGTAATCGGCGAGATAACCATAGCCGCCATGGATCTGCAGCGCCTCGTTGGCGACGCGGAAACCGGTGTCGGTGACAAAACGCTTGGCCATGGCGCAGAACTTGGTGGCGTCCGGCGTCTTGTTGTCGAGCTTCCAGGCGGCTTGGCGCAGGAAGGTTCGCGCGGCCTGCAGTTCCGTCTCCATGTCGGCGAGCTTGAATTGCAGCGCCTGGAAATCGGCAAGCGATTTTCCGAACGCCTTGCGCTCGTGCATGTAGCGCGCGGCCTTGTCGAGGGCGTTCTGCGCCGCGCCGAGCGAACAGGCGGCGATGTTGAGGCGGCCGCCGTCGAGGCCCATCATGGCATAGGTAAAGCCCTTGCCTTCCTCGCCGACGAGGTTTTCGGCGGGAACCGCGCAATCGTCGAACTGGACGATGGAGGTCGGCTGCGCCTTCCAGCCCATTTTCCTTTCGTTTGCGCCGAAGGAAAGGCCGGGCGCGCCGTTCTCGACCAGCACCGTGGAGACACCCTTCGGGCCGTCGCCGCCTGTGCGCGCCATGACGAGATAGAGATCGGAGACGCCGCCGCCGGAGATGAAGGCCTTGGCGCCGTTCAGCACATAGCCCGAATTGTTGCGCGTCGCGCTGGTGCGCAGGGCGGCCGCGTCCGAACCCGCGTTCGGTTCGGTGAGGCAATAGGAGGCGATGGTCTCCATCGAGGTCAGTTTCGGGATCCATTTCGCCCGCATTTCGGCGGACCCGAAACTGTCGACCATCCAGGCGACCATGTTGTGGATCGACAGGAAGGAAGCGACAGCCGGGCAGCCATAGGACAGCGCCTCGAAGATCAGCGTGGCATCGAGCCGCGTCAGCGCCGAACCGCCATGCTCCTCGCCGACATAAATGCCGGCCATGCCCAGTTCGGCGGTCTTGCGGATGACATCGACCGGCAGGGTGCCGGTCTCGTCCCATTCTGCGGCGCCGGGCGCGATATGCTCGTCGGCAAAGCCCCGGGCCATGTCGAAGATAGCGCTCTGCTCCTCCGTCAGCGCGAAATCCATGGCACTTACTCCATTGTCGGAATTACGAAGTCCGCGCCTTCCTTGATGCCGGACGGCCAGCGCGAGGTGATCGTCTTGGTCTTGGTGTAGAAGCGGATCGAATCCGGGCCGTGCTGGTTGAGGTCGCCGAACGCGGAACGCTTCCAGCCGCCGAAGGTGTGGTAGGCGAGCGGCACCGGGATCGGCACATTGACGCCGATCATGCCGACTTGAACGCGCGAGGTAAAGTCGCGGGCCGTGTCGCCGTCGCGGGTGAAGATCGCGACGCCATTGCCATATTCGTGGCTGGTCGGCAGGTCGAGCGCTTCCTCGTAGGTCTTGGCGCGCACAACCGACAGGACGGGACCGAAGATCTCTTCCTTGTAGATGCGCATGTCCTTCGTCACGTTGTCGAACAGGCAGCCGCCGACATAGAAACCGTCCTCGTAGCCCTGCATCTTGAAATCGCGGCCGTCGACGGCGAGCGTCGCGCCTTCCTCGATGCCGATGTCGATATAGGAACGCACGCGCTCCATCGCCTGCGCCGTGACGAGCGGGCCGTAGTCGGCGCTCGGGTCGGTGGACGGACCGACCTTCAGGCTTTCGACGCGCGGGATCAGCTTTTCCATCAGGTTTTCGGCGGTCTTTTCGCCGACCGGAACAGCGACCGAGATCGCCATGCAGCGTTCGCCGGCGGAACCGTAACCGGCGCCGATCAGGGCGTCGACGGCCTGGTCCATGTCGGCGTCGGGCATGATGATCATGTGGTTCTTGGCGCCGCCGAAGCACTGGACGCGCTTGCCGTTGGAGCAGCCGCGTCCGTAGATGTATTCGGCGATCGGGGTGGAGCCGACGAAGCCGATCGCCTCGATATCCGGGTTGTCGAGGATGGCGTCGACGGCTTCCTTGTCGCCGTTGACGACGTTGAAGATGCCTTCCGGCAGGCCGGCCTCGATGAAGAGCTCGGCAAGGCGCATCGGCACGCCCGGATCGCGCTCGGACGGCTTGAGGATGAATGCATTGCCGCAGGCGATTGCCGGCGCGGCCTTCCAGAGCGGAATCATGGCCGGGAAGTTGAACGGGGTGATGCCGGCGACGACGCCGAGTGGCTGGCGGATCGAGTGCAGGTCTATGCCGGGGCCGGCGCCCTCGGTGAACTCGCCCTTCAGGAGATGCGGGATGCCGAGCGCGAACTCGACCACTTCGAGACCGCGCTGGATATCGCCGCGGGCGTCCGGGACGGTCTTGCCGTGTTCCCTTGCCAGCAGTTCGGCGAGTTCGTCATAGTCGCGGTGGACGAGGTCGAGGAACTTCATCAGAACGCGCGCGCGGCGTTGCGGATTGACCGCGGCCCAGGCCGGCTGCGCGGCCTTGGCGTTCTCGATCGCCGCGGCGACTTCTGCATTGCTGGCCAGAGAAACCTTCGCCTGGACGGCGCCGGTCATCGGCAGGAATACATCGGCCTCGCGGCCGCTCGTTCCGGCGACAGTCTTGCCGCCGATGAAATGACCATAGGTGTGCATGCTATCCTCCTAAGTTGGCATCACGATAACCCCGTGGCCGGGGTGGCGTAAATTGGCTTAAATGGGCTATCCGTTGTGCAGAAATGCACAGGTTGCCGGACGCCGATCATGAACTGGGATGATTATCGCTACTTTCTCGCGGTCGCGCGCAGCGGCCGGCTGAGCATGGCCGGGCGACAGCTTGGCGTCGATCACGCGACGGTGTCGCGACGCATCAAGGCGCTGGAAGACGCATTGAAGACCAGGCTTTTCGACCGCAGTCCGGGCGGCTATGCGCTGACGAGGGACGGCGAGGCGCTGGTCGCGATGGCCGAACGGATGGAAAGCGGCGCGGTGCTGGCCGAGGGCGCGTTTTCCGGCAGCGGGCGCGAAAGCCTTTCCGGTCCCGTGCGCATCGGCGTGCCGGAAGGCGTTGCCGCCTATGTCGTCGTCGAGGCGGCACAAGCTCTTTGCGAACGTTATCCGCGGCTGGAAATCCAGATGATCGCGTTGCCGCAGCGCTTTTCGCTGGCAAAGCGCGAGGCCGATTTCGCCATCGCGGTATCGCGGCCCCAATCGGGCCGGGTGAAGATCCAGAAGATCGCCGACTACGAGCTGCATCTCTACGGATCGAAAGACTATCTCGCCGGGCATCTGCCGGTCGCGCAACTCGCCGATCTGCGGCATCTGCGCGGCATCGGCTATGTGCCGGACATGATTTTCGACAAGGAGCTGGACTACATTCCGCTGATCGACCCGGGTTTCCGGCCGCACCTGACCAGCACTTCGGTGCATGTGCAACTGGAGGCGGTGTTGAACGGGGCGGGCGTCGCCATCGTGCACGACTTCATGGCCGAGCGGCATCCGGACTTGCAGCGGGTACTGCCGAACGAGGTTTCATTCACGCGTACCTTCTGGTCCGTCGTGCATGAGGACTATGCGGAGGTGGAGCGTATACGGGTGTGTGTCGCGGAGATCGTGGAGCACATGCGCCGGCGCCTGAAGGTCAGGCCCACGTGATGTTGGCGACGAAGATATAGCCTGCGCCATAGACCGTCTTGATGATCTTCGGGTTTTGCGGGTCTTCGCCGAACTTGGTGCGCAGGCGCGAGATGCGCACGTCGATCGACCGGTCGAAATGCTTGTCGGGATCGGATGCGATCATGTCGAGGATCTGCGTGCGCGAGAAGAGCCTGTTCGGCGCATTGAGGAAAACCTTCAGTACGTCCATCTCGGCCTGGCTCAGGGCGATGGTGCGTTGGTCGGCGGCCTGCAATGTGTAGTTGGCGAGGTCGACGGTCCAGCCGTCGAAATGCGCCTTTGTCTTGCCTGCGGACGGATCGCTCGGCTTGCCGGCGCGGCGCGAGCGGCGCAGCACGGAGCGGATTCGCGCGACGATCTCGGCTGGTTCGAAGGGCTTGGCGATGTAGTCGTCGGCGCCCATCTCCAGGCCGACGATCTTGTCCGAGAGCGCGCGGCGGCCCGAGATGATAATGGTGCCGATCTCCGGATGGGCGTCGAGCTTTTTGACAAGGTCGAGGCCGTTCTCGCCCGGCAGGCCGAGGTCGATCAGGCAGATGGCCGGGCGCGTTTTTTCCAGTGCCGCCTCGAATTCGGCGGCAGACAGGAAATGCCGCGTGCCGAAGCCGGATTCCGACAGCAGCGAAACAAGGATGTCGCCGATCTCGGCGTCGTCCTCGACGATTGCTATGAGCGGCTGGGCGATCACGGGCTGTTCACGCGACATGCGGCGTGTCCTCGCGGTTCAGGCTTGCCAGTGCGGCGGCGAATGCCTTTCGCGTAAACGGTTTGCGCAGAACCGGAAAGGCCTGTCTCGCCGAGACGATGGTCGGATCGGCGGCCGGAAGGCCCGAAACCAGCAGGATCGGCAGCGCCGGTTTGGATGCGCGCAGGGAATTGGCGAGGTCGAGCCCGTTCACCGTTCCGGGCATGATGATATCCGAGATCACCAGGCAGATGTCGGGGATCTGGCTAACCAGTTTTTCCGCTTCGTCGCCTGAGCCTGCCTCGATGACGGAGTATCCGAGATCGGTCGCATGGTCGCGCAACAGCGCGCGCATTTCCGGGTCGTCGTCGACGACGAGCGCGAGACTGCCGTCGGCAACCGGCGTATCGGGCACGTGGTCCCCGATATCTCCGGCGGGTGCGGCCGGCGCGATCGCGAACGGCACGATCAGGCGGACATCCGCGCCGCCTTCCTCGCAATTGCCGATCAGAAGTTCGCCATTCGACTGATCGACGAAGTTATGCACCATCGACAGTCCGAGACCGCTGCCCTTGCCTTGCGGCTTGGTGGTGAAGAAAGGCTCCTGACCGTGGCGCAGCGCTTCCTCGCTGAAGCCCGAACCGGTGTCGCGGACGCGTACCCGGATGCGCATGTCGGGTTCTTCCAGGATGTCCAGATCGAGGAAAATCGTGCCGCTGCCATGGGTGCCCTCGATAGCGTCGCGCGCATTGAACAGCACATTGAGGACCGCGTCCTGGAACGCGCCCTCGTCGAGATAGGCTTCGATATCCGTATCCGGCGTGGTCAGTTCCACCTCGATGGTTTCGTTGATCGAGGCGCGGAACAGCCGCACCAGTTCGCGCAGGATGGCGCTGACATTGGTGCTCTTGGCGTTGAGGCGCTGGCGGAACAGGAAGGTCATCAGATTGTCGATGATGCGCGTTCCGCGCCGGGCGGCGCGTTCGGTCGAGCGGAGCAGTTCCTGGCGTTGCGCGTCGTCGGCGCCGGCCTTGCCGATGCGCGCCAGATTGACCAGCACGATGGTCAGGATGTTGGAAAAATCATGCGCAAGGCCGCTGGTCAGCTGCGCCGTCGTCTCCATGCGCTTGGAGCGGACCAGCAGTTCCGTCGCCGCCTTTTCCTCGGTGCGGTCGATCGACAGGACAAAGGTGCCGGGCACGTCGCCGTTCTCGTCGATCTCCGGCGTGAATGTCGAACGGATCGAGCGGATTTCGCCGTTCGACGCCGGAATGTCGTATTCGACGATCGCCGTCTTGCCGCCGAGCGCGCGGTCGATGGCGGGCTTCACCTCGGTGAAGACATGCGGCGGGAAGACGTCGGTGATCGACTTGCCGTTCAGCGCGTCGCGGTCCAGTCCCATCACATCGCGGAAGCGGTCGTTGGTGAAGCGGTAGACATAGCCGCGATCGACATAGGCGATATGCGCCGGCATGGCGCGCGTGATGGTGCGGATGCGCGCTTCCGAGGCTTCCAGCGCGTCCTTGGTTTCCTGCAGGGCGCGGTTGGCGGCGGCCAGCTGGCGGTTGGTCTCGGCGAGCTTGCCGGAATGCTGCAGCAGCCGGTCCGACAGAAGATCGCTGCGCGCCTTGAGAATGCCTTCCTGGCGGCGCGTTTCGGTGATGTCGGAATAGACCGCGACCCAGCCGCCCTGGGCAAGGGGATGGCCCTCGACGGAGATCATGCGGCCATTGGGGCGCACGCGCTCGAAATAGTGTGGTTCGAAGGCGCGCGCCCGCTCGACGCGAACCTCGTTCAGTTCCTCCGGGTCGCCGGGGCCGAATTCGCCGCGCCGGGCGAGAAACAGGTTGATCTCGCTATAGGTCGCGCCGTGATAGACGATCTCCTCGGGCAGCTCGAGGAGATTGATGAAGCGGCGGTTCCACAGCACGAGCTCCATGTCGGCATTGAAGATGGTCAGACCCTGCTGAATGAGGTTCAGGCCGCTCTCGACGAGGGCCTGGTTCTCCGGTCTCGGCAGGTCTGTGGCGCTGGTGCGTTTCATGGCGCGCTAGCCTGTCGTGCGGCTCGGGTAAAATCAAGCGCATGAAAATCAGGCATCTGTCCGCTGAAACATTTCGCAACATTGCTGAAATTATCGCGCAATGATCGACCCGTAAGAATTTCGCGGGAGAAGGCGCCGGTCACAAGGCGCCGAAATATTGGGAGGAGTTTCCACATGCTGCTTGATGTGGAAGGCGTGTCTTTGTCCTTTGGCGGGATTCAGGCGCTCAAGGACGTGTCCTTTTCGGTCAAGGAAGCCGAACTTTTTTCTATCATCGGTCCGAACGGCGCCGGCAAGACGTCGATGCTCAACTGCATCTCCGGCCGCTACACACCCGATTCCGGCGATATCCGTTTCAACGGGCGCAGCCTGAAGGGGCTGAAGGCCAACCACCGGCCGGATCTGGGTATCGGGCGCACGTTCCAGAATCTGGCGCTGTTCGACCACATGACCGTGCTGGAGAACATCCTGGTCGGCCGGCACCACCTGATGAAGAACAACTTCCTGACCGGCATGCTGTACTGGTTCGGCGGCGCGCAGAAGGAAGAGCTGGAGCACCGCCGCGAGGTCGAGGACATCATCGACTTCCTCGAAATCCAGCACATCCGCAACGCTGTCGCCGGCACGCTTTCCTACGGCCTGCGCAAGCGCGTCGAACTGGCGCGCGCGGTGGCGCTGCGTCCGCATCTTGTCCTCCTCGACGAGCCGATGGCCGGCATGAACATGGAGGAGAAGGAAGACATGGCGCGCTTTATCGTCGACCTCAACGAGGAGTGGGGCATGACGGTGGTGATGATCGAGCACGACATGGGCGTCGTGATGGACATCTCGCACCGGGTGATGGTGCTCGACTTCGGCGCCAAGGTCGTCGACGGCCTGCCGGAAGAGGTGATGGAAAACGATCACGTCAAGCAAGCCTATCTGGGCATCGATATGGGCGAGGCCGCGTGATGGCGGGACGGGGTATCACCAAGGCCGACAAGCATCTCAACACGCTGCCGAAGCTGCTCGCGCACAATGCGCGGGAGTTCGCGAACGAGACGGCGCTGCGCGAAAAGACATTCGGCATCTGGGTCAGCCAGAGCTGGTCGCAGTACCAGGACAATGTGCGGCGCATCGCGCTCGGACTGACGGCGCTCGGCGTAAACAAGGGCGAAACGATCGGCATCATCGGCGACAACCGGCCGGACTGGGTCGCGGCGGAAATCGCCGCGCATGCCTGTGGCGCCGTTTCGCTCGGCCTCTATCGCGACCTGATGGAAAGCGAACTCGGTTACCTGATCAACTATGCGAAAACCCGTTTCATCTTCGCGGAGGACGAGGAGCAGGTCGACAAGTTCCTGGCGCTGGACGAGGAAATTCCGTCGGTCGAGTGGATCATTTACGAGGATCCGCGCGGCATGCGCAAATATGACGACCCGCGCCTGATATCGCTGGAGGATCTTCGCAAGAAGGGCGACGAGCTGCATGCGGGCGATTCCGGCCGTTACGACCGGATGGTCGAGGAATCCGACGGCGAGGCGCTGGCGATCCTGTGCACGACCTCGGGCACGACATCGCATCCGAAGCTGGCGATGATCAGCGGGCGGCGCATTATCGACCACTGCCACAACTACTTGGCGTGCGATCCGAAGGGGCCGGAAGACGAGTATGTCTCGGTGCTGCAACTGCCCTGGATCATGGAGCAGCTCTACGTTCTTGGTTTTGCGCTGATTTCGCGCATGAAGGTCAACTTCGTCGAGGACCAGGAAACGATGATGTCGGACATGCGCGAGATCGGTCCGACGTTCCTGCTGCTGGCGCCGCGGGTCTGGGAGCAGATCGCCGCCGATGTGCGGGCGCGGATGATGGATTCCTCGTGGATCAAGCGAAAGCTCTACGATGTCTTCATGAAGATGGGGCTCGCGGCCTTCGAGAAGGGGCGTGTTTCGCCGCTGGCGAATTTCTTCCTCTACAACGCGCTGAAGGACCGGGTCGGCATGTCGAACGTCCATTCGGCGGTGACCGGCGGATCGGCGCTCGGGCCCGACACGTTCAAGTTCTTCCTCGCCATGGGTGTGCCGATGCGCCAGATCTACGGCCAGACGGAAACGCTCGGCGCCTACACGATCCACGATCCGCACGATGTCAACTTCGACACGGTCGGCACGGCCTTCAATGACGATATCGAAGTCAAGGTCGACAAGCCGGACGCGGAAGGGATCGGCGAGATCGTCACGCGCCACCCCAACATGTTCATGGGCTATTACAAGAACGAGGAGGCGACCAAGGCCGATCTGCGCGACGGATGGATGCATTCGGGCGATGCCGGATTCTACGACGATGCCGGCCATCTCGTCGTCATCGACCGCATCGCCGATCTTGCCGAGATGACCGGAAACCGGCGTTATTCGCCGCAGTTCATCGAGAACAAGCTCAAGTTCTCGCCGTTCATCGCCGAGGCGGTGATTCTGGGCGACAAGCGCGACTATCTCGCGGCGATGGTCTGCATCCGCTATTCGATCGTCTCGAAATGGGCGGAGAAGAACCGCATTTCGTTCACGACCTACACCGACCTTTCATCGCGCAAGGAAATCTACGATCTCGTGTTCGACGAGATCACGGCGATCAACGAGACGCTGCCGGAAGCGCAACGCATCCGCAAATTCGTGCTGCTCTACAAGGAACTCGATCCGGATGATGGCGAACTGACGCGTACGCGCAAGGTACGCCGCAGTGTCATCGCCGAGAAATACGATGAGATCATCGACACGATCTACTCGGACCAGAATCATGTCGACATCGACACGATGATCACCTTCCAGGACGGAACCAAGCAGCGCATCCAGACAACGATCGCGGTGCGCGAGGTCGGCGATGTGCCCGCGGCGCAGGCGCTGAAGGCAGCCGAATAGGGGAATATGATGAACTGGGCCCTACTTTCGCAATTGGTGGTCAACGGCCTCATCGTCGGCATGCTCTACGGCGTTGTCGCGATGTGTTTCGTGCTGATCTACAAATCCACCCAGGTGGTGAACTTCGCGCAGGGCGAGTTTCTCGTCCTCGGCGGCTGGGTCTGCCTGTGGTTCGTGACCGACATGCAGATGCCATTCGTCTTGGCGTTTCTGTTCACGCTCGTCTTCATGACGCTGTTCGGCATTCTCATGCAGGTCGTCATATTGCGACCGCTGATCGGGGAACCGATCATCAGCGTGATCATGGTGACAATCGGCCTGTCGATCTTCCTGCAATCGCTGATGAACTGGATCTTCGGCAATTCGGCGGAGCGGTTCCCGCCGGTCTTCGAGACCGAGAGCGTGTCCATCTTCGGGCTGAATGTGGAAACCGCCTATATTCTGAGCCTCGTCATGTCGTTCATCATCATGGCCGGGTTCTACGCTTTCTTCCGCTTCTCCAAATACGGACTGGCGATGCGCGCGACCGCGTTCAATCAGCAGGTGGCACAGAGCCTTGGCATTTCGGTGAAACAGGTTTTCGCGATGGCCTGGGCGATCTCCGCCGTGGTCTCCGGTATCGCCGGCATCGTCATCGGTCTCGTCAACTCGGTTTCTTCGTCGCTTGCCATCATCGGCATCAAGGTTTTCCCGGCAGTGATCCTGGGCGGCCTCGACTCGATCATCGGCGGCGTGGTCGGCGGCATCATCATCGGCGTGCTGGAGAATGTCGCGGAATTCGTCGACGGGCAGTTCCTCAATTGGGGCAACCTGTACACGATCGCACCCTTCTACGTCCTGATCGTCATCCTGATGATCAAGCCCTACGGGCTGTTCGGCACCAAAGACATCGAGAGGATCTGAGGCGATGGCGACGACTTCGCTCCGTCCATGCGGCGACTTCCGCACCACCTACAAGGATGACCAGTATCTGCTGCTGACAAAGTGGATCGGCATCTGGACCTTTGCCGGAATCGCCCTGCTGCTGGCCGCGCCGGCGCTTTTCGACGGCTATATCATCAGCCTGCTGATCCTGATCGGCATCTACGGCATCGCCGCGCTCGGCCTGAACATCCTCGTCGGCATGACCGGACAGATCAGCCTCGGTCACGCAGCCTTCTTCGGCTTCGGCGCGTTCTCTTCGGCCTGGCTGAATTCGACGACCGGCATTCCGGCCATCCTGACGATTCCCATGGCCGGCGTGATGACGACGGCGATCGGGATGATCTTCGGCATCCCGGCGGCGCGCATCAAGGGGCTCTATCTCGCCATTGCGACGCTTGCCTCGCAGTTCATCCTGCAGGACTTCTTCGCTCGCGCGAACTGGTTCTCCGGCGGCTCGTCCGGATCGCTTGCCGATACGGTGTCACTGTTCGGCTTCGCTTTCGACAGCGACCAGCGCTACTACTATCTCGTCCTTTTCTGGACGATCGTGTCGCTGGTTGCCGTCGCCAACATGAAACGCAGCCGCGACGGGCGGGCGCTGGTGGCCGTGCGCGACCATTACCTGTCCGCCGAGATCATGGGCATCAACCTGACCAAGTACCGCATCCTGGCGTTCGGCGTGTCGTCGTTCTTCGCCGGCCTCGGCGGTGCGCTGTTCGGCCACTATCTGGGTTTCGTTTCCGCGGAAGGCTTTACCATCCTGTTGTCGATCCAGTTCCTGGCGATGATCATCATCGGCGGTCTCGGTTCGGTGATGGGCACGATGCTGGGCGCTGCCTTTATCGTGCTGCTGCCACAGGTAATGGAGGCTTTGACCAGCAGCCTGTTCGGCATGTTGCCGGCGTCCATGGCCGGCTTTGCCGCCGGCCAGGCATACATCAAGGAAATGTCGGTCGGCGCCGCCATCATCCTGTTCCTGATTTTCGAGCCGGAGGGTCTCGCCCACCGGGTCAAGCTCATTCGTCAGTCGTGGAAGCTCTATCCCTTCAGCTATTGACGATTTTACCCGCACCGGAGGAGGGGCGGGGAAACAACCGGCGGTGCGAAAAGCGCTGCTATGTATCCGGGAGGATTGAAATGAAGAAAACGATTAAAACCGCAGTTGCCGCCGCGCTGATCTCCGGCGTGTCGACGGCTGCACTCGCCGACAGCGTCTTTGTCGGTCAGCTGGTGGACTACACCGGCCCGACGGCCTTCGTCGGCAAGACCTACGGTCCGGGCATCAAGGATGCCGTCGACTACGTCAACGCGCATGGTGGCATCGACGGCACCACAATCGAGATGGAACAGGTCGATTACGCCTACAAGGTGCCGGACGCGATCGCGACCTACAAGCGCTGGACCTCGCGCAACAACATGGTTGCGATGCAGGGCTGGGGCACGGCTGACACCGAAGCGCTGATCACCTTCGTCGCAAAGGACAAGATTCCGGTCTGGTCGGCTTCCTATTCCGGCCACCTGACGGATCCGACCGGCAAGAACCCGAAGACGGAAAAGCCGGCGCCGTACAACTTCTTCTACGGTCCGAGCTATTCGGATGGCTGCCGCGCCATGGTTCAGTGGGCGGCCAGCGATGCCAAGGAAAAGGGCATCGAGAATCCGAAGTTCCTGCATACCGGGGACAACCACCCCTATCCGAACGCGCCGAAGGAAGCCTGCGCTGACTATGCTGCCGAGCTGGGCTTCGAAGTGCTGCCGCCGGTCGTCGTGCCGATGGCTCCGGGCGACTTCAAGGCGCAGTGCCTGTCGATCAAGGAAACCGGCGCCGACTACGCTTTCGTCGGCAATCTCGGCGGTTCAGTGGTTTCGCTGCTGGCGTCCTGCGGCACCGTCGGCACGGATGTGACCTACATGGCCAACATCTGGGGCGGCGACTACAAGACCATCGAAGCCTCCAATGCGCAGAACTACATTTTCCCGTCGGCTTCGCCGTTCTGGGGTGCTGAAGCTCCGGGCATGGAACTGGTCAACAAGATCTACGAGGCCGGCTCGATGGACAAGTCCGAGAAGCCGACCCACCACTACATCCGCGGCATCTGCTCCGCCTACTACATGATGGAAGCCATGAAGTGGGCGAAGGCAAATGGCGGCATTACCGGCGAAAACATCAAGCAGGGCATGTACGCCACGGCCAACTGGGTTCCGGAAGGCCTCGAAGGCGTGTGCGTGCCTTCGACATGGACGCCGGAAGACCACCGCGGCACGACCACCGTCTCCGTCAACCGCGGCTCCGCCGTGGACGGCAAGGCGCAGATCGAACAGATCGATACCGTCGAACTGCCGCGCCGCGACGACTGGATCGGTTACTGATCCCAGACAAATAGCCTCCGCCTTCGGGCGGAGGTCCCCCGCAACGCTGAAGGCCAGAGATCATGCTGCAGGTAGCGACACAACCCGACAAGCGACCGGACGGGGATGCCGACATCCTTTTGTCGGTCAACAATATCGAGGTCGTATATAACGAATATGTGCTCGTGCTGCGCGGACTGAGCCTCGAAGTGGAGCGCGGTTCGATCACGGCCCTTCTCGGCGCGAACGGTGCGGGCAAGTCGACGACGCTGAAGGCGATCAGCGGCTTGCTGAAATCCGAGGACGGCGAGATCACCCGCGGCTCGATCACCTTCGATGGCCAGACGATCAGCCATCAGGATCCGGAGAAGACCGTCCGGGAGGGGATCTTCCAGGTGATGGAAGGCCGGCGCATCATCCAGGACATGACGGTCCTGGAAAACCTCAAGCTCGGTGCGTTCACACGCACCGACAAGGGGGTGAAGGACGATATCGACCTCGTCTATTCGTATTTCCCGCGCCTGAAGGAGCGCAAGGGACTGGCCGGATATCTCTCCGGCGGCGAGCAGCAGATGCTGGCGATCGGGCGCGCGATGATGGCGCGGCCCAAACTGATCCTTATGGACGAACCGTCGATGGGTCTGTCGCCGCTCCTGGTCAAGGAAGTGTTCGGCATTATCAAGAAGCTGAACGTGGATTTCGGGGTGACCATTCTGCTGGTCGAGCAGAACGCGGCAATGGCGCTCGCCTGCGCCAAACACGGCTACATCATGGAAAACGGCAAGATCGTTCTCGACGGCACCGCCGAGGAACTGCGCGAGAACGAGGATATCAAGGAATTCTATCTCGGCGGGGGCGGTGAACGGAAAAGCTTCAAGAACATCAAGTCCTTCAAGCGACGCAAGCGGTGGCTGTAATGAGCAATGCGACCCTGAAACAGAAGCCGGCCGGAACCAGCGGCGCTGGCGCACCGGACCCACGCGAGACACGGCCCGATGCGGAGCGCCTGGCAGAGCAGTTCGGCCGGTTGCGCGATGTGCTTTCCGCGGCGATGTCCGGTCCCTATTACGCCAAGGCGCTGGCAGGCGTGAACCCGGCGGATATCGCCGAGCCGGCCGACCTCGAAGCCTTGCCGATCCTGCGCAAGAACGACCTGATCGACATTCAGGCCGCCCTGCCGCCCTTCGGCGGCATCATGAACAAGGCGAGCCGGTCCGATTACCTGTTCGTCTCGCCCGGGCCGATCCACGAGCCGGGTTTCCTGACACCGGATTTCTGGCGTGTCGACCGGGCGATGCGGGCCGCCGGTTTCAGCGCGGGCGACATCATCCACAACACGTTTTCCTATCACCTGACGCCGGGGGCATGGATCCTCGATTCCGGCGCGCGGGCGCTCGGCTGTTCGGTCATCCCGGCCGGCAACGCGCCGATCGAGCAACAATTGCTGGCCATCGCGCAATACGGCGCGAACTGCTATTGCGGCACGCCGGACTTCCTGAAGACACTGGTCGAGGCCTATCAGAAGTCGGACCGCGGCAAGATCCCCTTCACCAAGGCGCTGGTGACCGGCGGGGCGCTGACGCCCGGCCTGCGCTCGTTCTTCGAGGCCTCCGGCATTCACGCGCTGCAATGCTACGCGACGGCCGAGCTCGGCCTGATCGCCTACGAGACGCAGCCGACCGGCCACATGATCGTCGACGAGGACATCATCGTCGAAATCGTCGATCCGGAAACCGGCAAGGCGATGCCGTTCGGTGTTGTTGGGGAAGTTGTGGTGACAACATTACGCAATGACTATCCGCTGATCCGCTTCGGCACTGGCGATCTTTCGGCCTTCGTCGACGAGCCGCAGGGAGACGGACGGACCGGCGCCGTGCTGCGCGGTTGGCTTGGACGGTCCGACGAAGCGGCCAAGGTGCGCGGCATGTTCGTGCGACCATCGCAGATCAATGCGCTGGCGGCTCAGTTCGACGGATTGACGCGGGCACGCCTCGTCATAGACCGGTCGAACGAGAAGGACGACATCATGCTGTTTTGCGAGTTCGATCCGAATTCCCCGCTTGCCGACACGGCCGCGATGCAGGACGAACTCGCCAAGGCGTTCCGCGACCTCTGCCACCTGAAGACGAACATCTCGATCGTGCCGCAGGGCACGGTGCCCGACGACGGAAAGGTCATCGTCGACCTGCGTTGACCCGCCATTGGCAGGCAGGTGATTGACCGACTGCGATGAACGAATTAATTAAACGAACGTTCTTTTAATTAAAGAGGCCGAATGTGGCTCGAACCGCGGGTTCCAGTGGCGAAGTGACGGCGCAGGCGATCCGCGAGACCAGCCTGTCCCTGTTCGCGCGCCAGGGCTTTGCAGCTGTGTCGATGCGCCAGATCGCCGACCGCGTCGGTGTCCAAGCAAGTGCTATCTACAAGTATCATCCCAACAAGCAGCAACTGCTGGTCGACATCATGCGCGATCACATGGAGCAACTGCTGGCGGCGTGGGCAGCGGAGGACAAGCCGCAGGGCGGCAGCGTCGCGGCGCTGGAGCATTTCGCGCGCTTCCACATCCGTTATCACATCAAGCGGCCCGACGAGGTCTTCGTATCGTATATGGAGCTGCGTTCGCTGGAGGAGCCGGGTCTCAAACAGATCAGCGGACTGCGCCGGGACTACGAAAACATCCTGAAAGGCATTCTCAAGCGCGGTATGGAGGAGGGGCGGTTTACGACGACCGACCCGCATGTCGCGGCGATGGCGATCCTGGCGATGATTACCGGCGTGAACACGTGGTACCGTTCCGGCGGGCGATTGTCGCAAACGAAGATCGAGGACATTTACGTATCAATGGTGCTAGGCAGCGTCGGCTGCCGAAGCGAGGGAGAAGTCCATGTTTGACCACACGATGAATTTCGGACACGGCGAGGAAATCGACGCGCTGCGCGACACGGTTCGCCGCTTCGCGCAGGAGGAAATCGCGCCGCGTGCCGCCGAGATCGACGCGAGCAACGAATTTCCGATGGAGTTGTGGGAGAAGATGGGCGCGCTCGGCCTGCACGGCATCACCGTGCCGGAAGAGGATGGCGGCTCCGCCATGGGCTATCTCGCCCATTGCGTGGCGATCGAGGAGATCAGCCGCGCCTCGGCCTCGGTCGGGCTCTCCTACGGCGCGCATTCCAATCTCTGCGTCAACCAGCTCCGCCGCTGGGGCACGGCGGAGCAGAAGGCGAAATACATGCCGAAGCTCATCTCCGGCGAACATGTCGGCTCGCTCGCCATGTCCGAGCCGGGCGCCGGTTCCGATGTGGTGTCGATGAAGCTGCGGGCCGAGAAGCGCAACGATCGCTACGTGCTCAACGGCAACAAGATGTGGATCACGAACGGACCGGACGCCTCGACGCTGATCGTCTACGCCAAGACCGACCCGGCCGCCGGGCCGCGCGGGATCACGGCCTTCCTGATCGAGAAGGACTTCAAGGGATTCTCGACGGCGCAAAAACTCGACAAGTTGGGCATGCGCGGTTCCAATACCTGCGAGTTGGTGTTCGAGGATTGCGAGGTACCGTTCGAGAATGTGCTCGGCGAAGAGGGCAAGGGCGTCAACGTGTTGATGAGCGGCCTCGACTACGAGCGGGTCGTGCTGGCGGCCGGCCCGGTCGGCATCATGGCGGCGGCGCTCGACGTGGTCGTCCCCTATGTGCATGAGCGCGAGCAGTTCGGTCAGCCGATCGGTACCTTCCAACTGATGCAGGGCAAGCTCGCCGACATGTATACGACGATGAATGCCTGCCGCGCCTATGTCTATGCGGTCGCGGCGGCCTGCGACCGCGGCGAGACGAGTCGCAAGGATTCCGCCGGCTGCATTCTCTATGCGGCGGAGAAGGCGACGCAGGTGGCACTCGATGCGATCCAGTGTCTCGGTGGCAACGGCTATATCAACGACTATTCGACCGGTCGTCTTTTGCGCGACGCCAAGCTTTACGAGATCGGCGCCGGCACGTCGGAAATCCGCCGCATGCTGATCGGTCGCGAACTGTTCCAGGAGACAATATGAACCAGACCAGCGGAGCAAATCCCTTCGGCAGCGCCGCGCCCTGGCTGGAGCTGACCTCCGACGCGATCGATTTACTGTCAATCGCCGTGCTGCTCGTCGGCGCGATCCGGTTCACCGTCTGGATCGTACGCGCCGAATTCTCCGGTAACAAGATCGAGCGGCTTTCGCGCATGGACCTCGCGCGGCGCGAACTGGGCAGTTACATCCTCGCCGGGCTGGAACTGCTGATCGTTTCCGACGTCATTCACACCGCCATCACGCTGGAACTGGACGGCCTGATCTTCCTAGGCGGCCTTGTCATCATCCGGTCCGTCATCAGTTTTTTCCTGGAGCGGGAGATCAAGGCGATCGGAGAGGCCGAGCGCGACCGCCGGGAGGGGGACCAACAATGACCGTTCTATCCTCGACAGTCGCGCACGCTTCGCCCGATTTCGCGGCCAATCGCGAAGCGATGGAAAAGCAGTGGGATGCTTTCGCTACAGAGGCCGAGCGCATCATGCAGGGCGGCTCGCCCGGCTCGCGCGAACGCCACGTCAAGCGTGGCAAGCTGCTGCCGCGCGACCGCATCGCCGGGCTGATCGATCCCGGTTCGCCGTTTTTGGAGGTCGGTCTGTTCGCGGCGAGCGGCGTCTATGAGGACGACATCCCGTCGGCGGGCGCGATTGCCGGGATCGGCCGCGTCGCGGGGCGCGACTGCATGGTGCTGTGCAATGACGCGACGGTGAAGGGCGGGACTTATTATCCGCTGACAGTGAAGAAGCATCTGCGCGCGCAGGAGATCGCCGAGGAAAACAGGCTGCCCTGTATTTATCTCGTCGACTCGGGCGGCGCGAACCTGCCGAACCAGGACGAGGTGTTTCCCGACAAGGAGCATTTCGGTCGGATCTTCTTCAACCAGGCGCGGATGAGCGCCAAGGGGATCGCACAGATCGCGGTGGTGATGGGCTCGTGCACGGCGGGCGGCGCCTATGTGCCGGCGATGAGCGACCAGACGATTATCGTCAAGGAGCAGGGCACGATCTTCCTTGCCGGTCCGCCGCTGGTGAAGGAGGCGACGGGCGAGGTGGTCGACGCCGAGACGCTGGGCGGCGGCGACACGCATACGCGGCTGTCCGGCGTGGCGGATTATCTCGCCGAAAACGACGATCACGCGCTGGCGCTGGCGCGCGAGATTGTACGCAATCTGGGACCGGCGCCTCAGCCGAACATCGCGCTCGCCGAACCGCGCGCGCCGCTTTATCCCGCCGACGACGTGATGGGGATCGTGCCGGCGGACACCAAGACGCCCTATGACGTGCGCGAGGTGATCGCGCGGATCGTCGACGGCTCCGACTTCGCCGAGTTCAAGCCGCGCTACGGCACGACGCTGGTTTGCGGCTTCGCGCATATCGACGGCGTACCGGTCGGCATTCTCGCCAACAATGGCGTCTTGTTCTCGGAGAGCTCGCTGAAGGGCGCGCATTTCATCGAATTGTGCTGCCAGCGCAAGATCCCGCTTTTGTTCCTGCAGAACATCACCGGCTTCATGGTCGGCTCGAAATACGAGGCCGGCGGCATCGCGCGCGACGGCGCGAAGCTGGTTGCGGCGGTGTCGACGGCGGCGGTGCCGAAGGTCACCGTGATCATCGGCGGCTCCTACGGCGCCGGCAATTACGGCATGTGCGGCCGCGCCTATTCGCCGCGCTTTTTGTGGATGTGGCCGAATGCCCGGATCTCGGTGATGGGCGGGGCGCAGGCGGCGGGCGTGCTGGCCAATGTCAAGCGCGCCGGCATCGAGGCGAAAGGCGGCACGTGGTCGGCGGAAGAGGAGGCCGCGTTCAAGCAGCCGACGCTGGAGATGTTCGAACGGCAGGGCCACCCGCTCTATGCCTCGGCGCGGCTGTGGGACGACGGGATCATCGATCCGCGCAAGACGCGCGACGTAGTGGCGCTCAGCCTGAAGGCCGCGCTCAACGCGCCGGTCGAGGAAACGAAATTCGGCGTGTTCAGGATGTGATGATGAAACCACCTTTCGCAAAACTCCTCATCGCCAATCGCGGTGAGATCGCCTGCCGGATCATCCGCACCGCAAGGCGCATGGGCGTGAAGACCGTCGCCGTTTTCTCGGACGCCGACAAACATGCGCTGCATGTCGAACTGGCCGACGAGGCGGTGCATATCGGCCCGCCGGCGCCGGCGGAAAGCTACCTGAACACGGGCAAGATCATCGCGGCGGCCAAGCAAACGGGCGCTGAGGCCGTGCATCCGGGCTACGGCTTTCTGTCGGAGAACCCGGATTTCGTCGAGGCGGTGGAAAAGGCGGGGCTGAGCTTCGTCGGCCCGTCGGCCAGGGCGATCCGCGCCATGGGGCTGAAGGACGCCGCCAAGCAATTGATGGAAAAGGCCGGCGTGCCGGTGGTTCCCGGCTATCACGGCGAGGCGCAGGAAGTCGTCGTGCTGGCCGCCAAGGCCAACGAGATCGGCTTTCCGGTGCTGATCAAGGCGCGCGCCGGCGGCGGCGGCAAGGGGATGCGCAAGGTCGACGAGCCCTCGGAGTTCAAGGACGCTCTGGCGGCGGCGAAGCGGGAGGCGAAATCGGCCTTCGGCGACGACCGGGTGCTGGTCGAGAAGTTCGTTACCTCGCCGCGCCATATCGAGGTGCAGGTGTTCGGCGACAGTCACGGCAATGCGGTGCACCTGTTCGAACGCGACTGCTCGCTGCAGCGCCGCCACCAGAAGGTGATCGAGGAAGCGCCGGCGCCGGGCATGACGGACGAGGTGCGGGCGGCGATGACCGATGCCGCGGTCAAGGCGGCGAAGGCGATCGACTATTCAGGCGCGGGGACGATCGAATTCATCGCCGACGGTTCCGGGCCACTTCGCGCGGACGGCTTCTGGTTCATGGAGATGAACACACGACTGCAGGTCGAGCATCCTGTGACCGAGGCGATCACCGGGCAGGACCTGGTCGAATGGCAGTTGCGGGTCGCGGCGGGCGAGACACTTCCGGTCAGTCAGGAAGAGCTCACGATCAACGGACATGCCTTCGAGGCGCGGCTCTATGCCGAGGACCCGGCCAACGGCTTCCTGCCGGCGACCGGCACGCTGCACCACCTGGAATTCTGCGATGCGGCGCGCAACGATGCGGGCGTTCGTGCGGGCGATGCGATCACGCCGTTCTACGATCCGATGATCGCCAAGGTGATCACCCATGGCGAGACCCGCACCGAAGCGCTGGCGAAGCTCGCCACGGCGCTGAAGCAGACGCATGTCGCCGGCACTGTGACCAATGCCGCCTTCCTTGCCGCGCTGGCGGAGCATGCCGGGTTCGCGAAGGGCGAGGTCGATACCGGGCTGATCGACCGGGACCTCGCGGCATTGACGGAACGCCCGGTACTGCCCGAGGCGGCCATCGCGCTGGCCGCCGTGACCGCGCTCAGCGTCGATTCCGCCGCGCGCTTCACCGGCTGGCGGCTTTGGGGCGAGGCAAGCCACAAGCTGCGGCTGGTGCATGACGGCGAGACAATCGAGCGGCGGCTGGTGCTGCCGTGCGACGGCTCGTTTGCGCTGGAAGGCGGGGCGGAGCGCGTGCAACTGCGCGATCTCGTACGTGACGCAACGATCGTCCGCGCCCGGATGGGCGCAACTGGCGAAGCGATCTCGGCCGATGTCGTCACCTATCCGGGGATCGACGGCACGGCCGTTTCGGTGCTGGCCGATGGAGCGGCGCATGTGCTGCTGATGCCCGATCCGCTGGCGGTGGCGGCGCATCACGGCGATCATGGCGACGCTATCCTGGCGCCGATGACCGGCATCGTGCGTTCGGTGAACGTCAAGGAGGGCGTCGCCGTCGACAAGGGCGACAAGCTGATCGTCATGGAAGCGATGAAGATGGAGACCAGCCTGACCGCGCCGCGCGCCGGCCTGGTGGCGGAAGTCTTCTGCACCGAGGGCGAAACCGTGGAAGGCGGCGCGGTGCTGCTGCGCTTCGAGGAGACCGGACCATGATCAGGCTGCATCATTGTTCCCAATCGCGCTCCATGCGGGTGCTCTGGCTGCTCAACGAGCTTGGCGTGCCGTTCGAGGCTATTACTCATCCGTTCGACAAGAGCCTGCGCGATCCGGCCTATCTCAGGCTTTCGCCGGCCGGCCGTGTGCCAGCGCTGGAGATCGACGGCATGACGATGTTCGAGAGCGGCGCGATGATGGAATATCTCTGCGAGCGGTTTCCGGAGGCGGGTCTCGGCCGGCTGCCCGGCGGCCCGGAACGCGCTGAATGGCTGACATGGCTGCATTTCGCCGAGACCATCAGCCAGCATGTCGCGGCGCTCACCCAGCAGCACATCATGCTCTATGACGACGCGATGCGTTCGCCGATCGTGATGAAGCTGGAGGCGGCGCGGCTGAAGAAGTGCCACGCGGCGGTCGAGGCGCGACTGTCCGGACCCGGCGGGAACAGGGACTATCTCCTTTCCTCCGGCTTTTCCGCGGCTGACATAGCCGTCGGGCAGGCGATCTATATGGCGGGCCACTATGCTTCCCTCGACGGGTTCCCGGCGGTCGAGGACTGGTACGGGCGGATAAGCGGACGTCCCGGCTTCAAAGCCTCGCTTCCCGGCGCGGACGACCCGAAGATTTTCGACCGCGACTTCTATCCCGCATGGGAGGCGCAGAAATGAGCCATGTCCGCATCTACGAGGTCGGCCCGCGCGACGGGCTGCAGAATGAAAAGACGATCATCCCGACCGAGCAGAAGATCGCACTGATCGATCTTCTGTCGGAGGCCGGATTCGAGACGATCGAGGCGACCAGCTTCGTGTCGCCGAAATGGGTGCCGCAACTGGCCGATGCCGAGGAAGTGCTCGCGGGCATTAAACGCAAGCAAGGGGTTACCTATGCGGCGCTGACGCCGAACCTAAAGGGTTTCGAGCGGGCCGTGGCGGCGGGCGCCGACGAGGTGGCGATCTTCGGCGCGGCGTCGGAGACCTTCAGCCGGAAGAACACCAACTGTTCGATCGCCGAGAGTTTCGAGCGGTTCGCGCCTATCATACAGGGTGCGGCGGACAAGGCCATTCCGGTGCGCGGCTATGTCTCCACCGTGGTCGCCTGCCCCTATGAGGGCGACATCGCGCCGGAGGCGGTGCGCGACGTCGCGGCGCGGCTGATGGAGATGGGCTGCTACGAGGTGTCGCTGGGCGACACGATCGGCAAGGGCTCGCCGGAGACGATCACGGCGATGCTGGAGGCGGTGCTGCAGGCGGTTCCGGCGGGCAAGCTCGCCGGGCACTACCACGACACCAACAACAAGGCGCTCGACAATGTCAGGGCCAGCCTCGAGCTCGGTTTGCGCTGCTTCGACAGCGCGGTCGGCGGGCTGGGCGGTTGCCCCTATGCGCCGGGCGCCAAGGGCAATGTCTCGACGACGGCGCTGGCGCGGATGCTGGCTGCGGAAGGCTGGGAAACGGGGCTCGACATGGACAAGCTCGCGGCGGCGGAAGCCTACCTGGCCGAGGTGGTGGCCGGATTGAAGGAGTGAGGACATGACTCTCGAAACGATCCGGGTCGAGGAAGATTCACGCGGCATCGCCACGGTGACGCTTGCCCGGCCCGAGAAGCACAATGCGATGAACGCGCAGATGATCGCCGAATTGAACGGGGCGGCGCATGTTCTGGGCTCCGACGACAGCGTGCGCGCGGTCATCATGGCGGCGGACGGGCCGACATTCTGCGCCGGCGGCGATCTCGGCTGGATGCGCGAGCAGGCGGAAAAGGACCGCGCCGGCAAGATGACCGAGGCGCGCGCGCTTGCCGGCATGCTGGGCGCGTGGAACGCCCTGCCGAAACCGTTGATCGCCAAGGTGCAGGGCGCGGCCTATGGCGGCGGCATCGGGCTGATCTCGGTCTGCGACATCGCGGTCGCCGCGCGCGAGGCGAAATTCGGACTGACCGAGGTTGGGCTCGGGCTGATCCCGGCGACGATCGGCCCCTATGTCGTGCGCAAGCTGGGAGAAGCCTTCGCGCGGCAGGTGTTCTTCAACGCCAAGCCGTTCGGCACCGATTTCGCGCTGCGGTCCGGGCTGATCGCCCACATATCGACGCATGACGGGCTCGACGAGGCTGTGGAAGCCGAAGCGGCAGCTTTCCTGCAATGCGCGCCCGGCGCGGTCGCCGACGGCAAGGCGCTTGCCCGCGCGCTTGGCGGGCCGGATCCCGCCGAAATGGCCGAGATGACGGCCAATGCGCTGGCCGACCGCTGGGAAACGGAAGAGGCGCAGGCGGGCATCGCGGCCTTCTTCGCCAAGGAAACGCCGCCGTGGCGCAGCGAGTGATGCCCGGCCGCTAGCCGGGCTTTGCGATGTCGATGACGATCTTGCCGAGCCTGTCGGGTTCTTCCAGCCGCGCGAAAGCTGCCGGCACCTGGTCCAGCGGATAGACGCTGTCGATGCAGGGCGTGAACCGGCCGCCCTCGAAGGCCGCGATCAGATGGCGGAATTCCTCCAGGCTGCCCATGGTCGAGCCATGCACGTGTAACTGGCGGATGAACAGGCGCTGCAGCTCGGCGGACGGCGCGCCGCCGGTCGTCGCGCCGCAGGTGACGATGTGGCCGCCGCGGGCGAGGCATTTCAGCGACTGGGGCCAGGTCGCCTCGCCGACATTGTCGATGACCACGTCGGCGCCTTCCTTGCCGGTCAGGCGCATCACGGATTTGACGACGTCCTCTTCGCGGTAGTCGATCGCCTCGATGCCCATTTCGCGGAAATGGTCCAGCTTGGCCTTGCCCGAGGTGGTGACGATGACACGGGCGCCGGCCATATGCGCGAGCTGCGCCGCGGCCTCGGACACGCCGCCGCCCGCGCCGACGACGAGCACGATGCGTCCCGGTCCCATCGGCGCCTTGCCGAAGACCATGCGCCAGGCGGTCAGCCAGGCGACGCCGAGCGCGGCGGCCTGGTGGATGTCCGCGCCGGGCGGCAGGCGACGGATCGAGGCTTCGGGCAGGGCGATATACTCGGCGAAGGTGCCGTCGCGGTGCTCGCCCGGAATGCGCGCAGTGGTGCAGAGCGGCTGGTCGCCGGCGGCGCAATAGCGACAGGTTCCGCAGAATTCGTAGGGATAGAGGATGACGCGGTCGCCGCTGGCGAATTGCGATCCCTCGTCCGTTTCCGCGATTTCGCCGACGCCGTCGACGCCCATGATCAACGGCAGGTCGTGGGTGATGCCGGCGCCGCTGTCGCGCATGTAGAGGTCGACGCGGTTGACCGAGGCGGCGAGCATGCGCACCAGCGCCCAGCCCTGCGGCCGGGCCGGCCTGTCGACGTCCCGGATCGCGACGCCGTCCGCGCCGCGGGTGTGCAATATGGCAGCTTTCATGTGTTCTCCCCCGGTCATGCAAGCATGCTTTTTCCTATCCGGCAATCGGCCGGGCAAAGGCATGCCCTTGATTGCCGGTTGTCAGGTATATATAGCAATATATTGTTATAAAAGCCACTGTAAACCGGGAGGACGCGATGGCCCTGGATGTCGAGACGCGGGACCAGCTGACCGCGACGCTGAGGCGATTTGTCGAAGAGCGGCTGATTCCCAACGAGGAGCTTGTCGCCGAGAGCGACGCCATGCCGGCGGAGCTGATCCAGGAGATGCGCGATCTCGGCCTGTTCGGGCTGTCGATTCCCGAGGGTTATGGCGGGCTCGGCCTCGACATGGAGGAAGAGGTCCTCGTCATGTTCGAGGTCGGCCGCGCCGCACCGGCTTTCCGTTCGATGTTCGCGACCAATGTCGGGATCGGCTCGCAGGGCATCATCATCGACGGCACCGAGGCGCAAAAGCAGAAATACCTGCCGCTTCTTGCGAGCGGCGAGATCATCGGGTCGTTCGCGCTGACCGAACCCGATGTGGGGTCGGACGCGGGCAGCGTGCGCACGACAGCGAAGCGCGACGGCGATTTCTACGTGCTGAACGGCACCAAGCGCTTCATCACCAACGCGCCGCATGCCGGCCTGTTCACGGTAATGGCGCGGACAGATCCGGAGAAGAAGGGCGCCGGCGGCGTCTCGGCCTTCGCGGTCGAAGCGAACGCGCCGGGCCTGTCGCTCGGCAAGCCGGAAAAGAAGATGGGCCAGCAGGGCGCGCATGTTTGCGATGTCGTGTTCGACAATTGCCGTATTCCGGCCGACGCACTGATCGGCGGCGTCGAGGGCGTCGGTTTCAAGACGGCGATGAAGGTGCTCGACAAGGGGCGGCTGAACATCGCATCGGCCTGTGTCGGCCTTGCCGAGCGACTGATCGACGACATGGTTTCCTATGCGGTGGAACGCAAGCAGTTCGGCAAGGCGATCGCCGAATTCCAGCTTCTGCAGGCGATGTTCGCCGATTCCAAGGCGGATGCCTATGCGGCGCGGTGCATGGTGCTGGACGCCGCGCGGCGGCGCGATGCCGGCGAGGATATTTCGATGCCGGCATCGTGCGCCAAGATGTTTGCCTCGGAGATGCTGGGCCGCGTGGCCGACCGCGCCGTGCAGGTGCATGGCGGCAATGGCTACATCCGCGAATATCGCGCTGAACAGCTTTACCGCGATGCGCGGCTGTTCCGCCTTTACGAGGGGACGACGCAGATCCAGCAGATCATCATCGCCAAGGCGCTGGTCGCCGAGGCACGCGAAAGGGCCGGCCTATAGCGGCTCGTCGGGGTCGATCCGCTTGAAGTTGTCGAGCAGCTTGCTGAGGTAGTGGGCGAAGTGAATCCGGTCCTCGGTGGAAAAGCCCTGCAGCGCGTCCGCGTAATATCCGGCGATCTTCGGTTGCAGTTCCCCGAACCACAATTCGCGTCCGTTGTCCGTCAGCCGGATGCGCCGGCTGCGGCTGTCCAGCGCGTCGACCAAGCGTTCGATGTGGCCCTGCGTTTCCATGCGCGACAGCATGCCGGCAAGGTTCTGCCGGCTGACGAGCAGGAACTCCGCAAGTTCGCCGACCGTCATGCCGCGCTCCATGCCGGGGCGCGACAGCGCGCCGATGATCGCCCATTGCTGGGTGGTGACGCGATGCTCCTCCAGCGCCTTGGTGCCGGTCTTGTGCAGCATGTTGGCGCATTGATAGAGCCGGAAAAACAGGCGGTTATCCAGGCTGCCGGCCAGATCTTCCGTCGTGTCCGTCTCGTCGTTCATGCTGCGCTTCCCGTTCCCCGTGGCAGGCGGCTGTTTGCCGAATCCCGAATATACGTAAACATATTGACATAAAAATACCAGACTGTAATCTCCGGACCGGGAGGACCGATATGGCAGACTTTACAGGCAAGACAGTTGTGGTCACCGGCGGCGGCGGCGGAATCGGCTCGGCGATTTGCCGGCGTTTCGGCGAAGCAGGCGCGAAGGTGGCGGTCGTCGATCTCAATGCGGAAGCCGCACAGGCCGTTGTCAACGCGATCGAAGGCGCCGGCGGCACGGCGAGAGCGGTGCAACTCGACCTGACGGATTTCGATGCGACGGGGGCCGCGATCGAGGCCATCGAGGCCGATCTCGGGCCGATCGACGTGCTGGTCAACAATGTCGGCTGGGACGTGTTCACACCGTTCCTGAAGAGCGGGCCGGAGTTCTGGGAAAAAATCATCGGCATCAATCTGCGCGCCGTCCTGAATATCACGCATCCCGTGCTGGCACGGATGGCCGAGCGCAATGCCGGGCGCATCGTTTCGATTGCCTCGGACGCGGCGCGGGTCGGCTCTTCCGGCGAGTCCGTCTATGCCGCCTGCAAGGCCGGGGTCATCGCGCTTTCGAAAACGCTGGCGCGCGAACATGCCCGGCAGGGCATCACCTTCAACGTGGTCTGCCCCGGCGTGACCGAGACCGGCATGCTGGAAAACTTCATGGAAGCGGCGGGCGACAAGGAAAAACTGCGCGTCGCCTTCCAGCGCGCCGTGCCGATGGGCCGGCTCGGCCAGCCGGACGATCTGCCGGGCGCGGTACTCTTCTTCGCCAGCGACGACGCGGGTTTCGTCACCGGACAGGTGATCAGCGTCTCCGGCGGCCTGACAATGCACGGATAGGATTTGGCACGGATAGGACAAGCGACATGGATTACGAGGACATCCTTTACGAGGTCGACAATGGCGTTGCCCGCATCACGATCAACCGGCCGGACAAGTACAACGCGTTTCGCGGCAAGACCTGCGAGGAACTGATCGACGCGTTCAACCGGGCCGGCTGGGACAAGTCGATCGGCGTGATCGTGCTGACCGGCGCGGGCGAAAAGGCGTTCTGCACCGGCGGCGACCAGTCGGCGCATGAGGGGCAGTATGACGGACGCGGCACGATCGGCCTGCCGATGGAGGATCTGCACTCGATCATCCGCGATGTGCCGAAGCCGGTGATTGCTCGCGTCAGGGGCTACGCCATCGGCGGCGGCAATGTGCTGTGCACGATCTGCGATTTCACGATCGCCGGCGAAAGCGCCGTGTTCGGCCAGGTCGGCCCGAAGGTCGGCTCCGTCGATCCGGGTTTCGGCACGGCCTATCTCGCCCGCGTCGTCGGCGAAAAGAAGGCGCGCGAGATCTGGTATCTGTGCCGCCGCTATCCGGCGCAGGAAGCGCTCGCCATGGGACTCGTCAACACCGTGGTGCCGGATGACCAGCTCGATGCCGAGGTCGACAAGTGGTGCGCGGAGATCATGGAGAAGAGCCCGACGGCGCTCGCCATCGCCAAGCGCTCCTTCAACATGGACAGCGAGCAAATTCGGGGTATCGCCTCGATGGGGATGTATGCGCTGAGCCTCTATTACGACACCGACGAATCCAAGGAAGGCGGCGAGGCGTTCAAGGAAAAGCGCAAGCCCGACTTCCGCAAGTTCAACCGGTAACGGTTAGACCATGCTTACGGTATTCGACACCGAAGAAGTCCAGCAGATCCGCGACCTTGCGCGCAAGTTCGCGCAGGAGCGCGTGGCGCCGGGCTATCTGGAACGCGAGCGCACCGGCACCTTCGACTTCAAGCTGATGCGCGAGATGGGCGAACTGGGCCTGATCGCGCCGGAACTGCCGGAAGAACACGGCGGCATGGGAATGGAGTTCCTCTATTCCGGCGTGATCATCGAGGAGATCGGCAAGGCCGACTTCACCTTCGGCTATGTGCCTTTGCTGGCCTCGCTCAACGGACAGATTCTGGCGAATTTCGCGAAGCCCGAAGTGGCGCGGGACTGGCTGCCGGGCCTGACGGCGGGCGAGCATACGCTGGCCATCGCGCTGACCGAGCCGAAGGGCGGGTCGGACGCCGGCAATCTCGGGCTGAAGATGGAGCGTGACGGCGATCACTACGTCCTCAATGGCGAGAAAACCTCGATCTCGGCCAACCAGATCGCCAAGGGTGTCGTCACCTTCGCGCGCACCGGCACGGCCGAGGATCGCGCGCGCGGCGTCTCGGCCATCCTGATCCCGCTCGACACGCCGGGCATCACCACCTCGAAATTTTCCAATTGCGGACAGAACGCCATCGGGCACGGTTCGATCTGGTTCGACAATGTCCGTGTGCCGGCGGAAAACCTGCTCGGCGAGGAGGGGCGCGGTTTCGGCCAGGTGATGCAGGGCTTCGACTTCTCGCGCTCGCTGATCGGCCTGCAGGCGCTGGGCGCGGCGCGACAAAGCCTCGACGAGACCTGGGCCTATATCGGCGAGCGCAAGGCCTTCGGCAAGCCGCTGGCGGCCTTCCAGGGCGTGACGCACCAGCTGGCCGATTTCGACACCAAAGTCGAGGCTGCGCGGCTGATGAGCCTCAACGCGCTGTGGCTGAAGGACCGGGGCATGCCGCATACCGCGGAAGCGGCGATGACCAAGTGGTGGCCGCCGCTTCTGGCCTATGAGGCGATCCATGCCTGCCTGCTGATCCACGGTCATGCCGGCTATTCCGACACGCTGCCCTTCCAGCAACGGCTGCGCGACGTGCTCGGGCTGCAGATCGGCGACGGCACGGCGCATATCATGAAGAACATCATCGCCCGCGAGCGTGCCGGGCGCGCCGCCGCCGGATAGTCCGGGAGCAGTTTCTTTCCCGGCGACCGCATTGCAGCGGTGACGGTTCGCTCCTTTGCGGCTATGCAGTCTCTCTACAAAAGACGGCATGCGCGGCGGGAGGAAACAATGGGCGATAGCGACAGCCAAAACACCTACGACTATATCGTCGTCGGCGCGGGCTCGGCCGGATCGCTGCTCGCCAACCGGCTTTCCGCCGATCCGGACAGCCGCGTGCTGGTGCTGGAAGCCGGCGGCAAGGACGACTGGATCTGGTTCCACATCCCGGTCGGCTACCTTTTCGCCATCGGCAATCCGCGCTCCGACTGGTGTTTCAAGACGATCAACGAGCCGGGGCTGAACGGGCGAGCGCTTTCCTATCCGCGCGGCAAGGTGATTGGCGGGTCGTCGGCGATCAACGCCATGATCTACATGCGCGGCCAGGCCGGCGATTACGATCACTGGCAGCAACTCGGGCTGAAGGGCTGGGGCTGGGACGACGTGCTGCCGGTCTTCAAGAAGCACGAGGACCATTTTCTCGGCGCGGGCGAATTCCACGGCGCGGGCGGCGAATGGCGAGTCGAGCCGCCGCGAGTCGAGTGGGAAATCCTCGACCGCTATCGCGATGCGGCGGAAGAATGCGGGATCGCCAAGATCGACGACTTCAACCGCGGCGACAATGAGGGCTCGGCCTATTTCCATGTCAACCAGCGGCGCGGCGTACGCTGGTCGTCGGCGCGCGGTTTTCTGAAGCCGGTGCTGCACCGGCCCAATCTGGACCTGGAAACCGGCTGTACGGTCGACAGGCTGCATGTGAGCGAGAATCGCGCCACCGGCGTGGAGTGGGTCCAGGACGGCCAGCGCCGAACCGCGACGGCGCGCAGGGAAATCGTGCTTGCCTCCGGTTCCATCGGCTCGGTACAGGTGTTGCAGCGTTCGGGCATCGGCGACGGAGACTACCTGCAGTCGCTTGGCATTCCCGTCGTCCTCGACCGCAAGGGCGTCGGGGCTAACCTGCAGGATCATTTGCAGTTGCGCATGATCTACAAGGTCCAAGGTGTGCCGACCATGAACCGGATCTACGCCAATTTGCTGCGCCGGGGCTGGATGGGCGTCGAATACGCGCTGTTCCGCAAGGGGCCGCTGACCATGGCGCCGTCGCAGCTCGGCGTGTTCACGAAGTCCGGCCCGGACGTCGAGCGGGCCGACCTGGAATTTCACATCCAGCCGCTGTCGCTCGACAAGTTCGGCGACCCGCTGCACGCCTTCCCGGCGATCACGACCAGCGTTTGCAATCTCCGGCCGGAAAGCCGCGGGCATATCCGTATCACGTCCGCGGATCCTTCCGCCGTGCCGGAGATCGCGCCGAACTACCTGACGGCGGAGCGCGACCGGGAAGTCGCGGCGCGGTCGATCCGGGTGGCGCGCAAGATCGCCTCCGCCAAGGCGCTGGCGCGCTACAAGCCGGTGGAGTACCTGCCGGGGCCGCAGGTCGGCGACGACGACGCGGCGCTGGCGCACGCGGCCGGGGACATCGGCACGACGATCTTCCATCCGGTGGGTACAGCCAAGATGGGCCTGCCGAGCGACGCGACGGCGGTGGTCGACGACCGGTTGCGTGTCTTCGGCATCGCAGGATTGCGCGTCGCCGACGCCTCGGTGATGCCGACGATCACCTCCGGCAACACCAATTCGCCGACGATCATGATCGCCGAGAAGGCGGCGGCGATGATCCTCGAGGACAATGCGGGGGCCTAGCGCCCCAGCGCGTAGAATTCATCGTTGGGCCGCATGTTCATGACATTGGCCAGCCGGTTGGACATGCCGAAGAAGCCGGCGATGGCCGTGATGTCCCAGGCATCCTCTTCCGAGAAGCCGTGCTCCTGCAGCGTGGCGATGTCGGCGTCGCCGATCTCGTTGGAATGCAGCGCGACCTTCATGGCGAAATCGAGCATGGCCTTCTGGCGCGGCGTGATGTCGGCCTTGCGGTAATTGGCGGCGATCTGGTCGGCGATCAGCGGGTTCTTCGCGCGGATGCGCAGGATCGCGCCATGGGCAACCACGCAATATTGGCACTGGTTGGCGCTCGACGTCGCGACGACGATCATCTCGCGCTCGGCCTTGGTCAGGTTGCCGGGCTTTTCCATCAGCGCGTCATGATAGGCGAAGAAGGCTCTAAACTCGTCGGGCCGGCGGGCCAGCACCAGGAAAACGTTCGGGATGAAGCCGGATTTTTCCTGCACGGCCAGAATCCGCTCGCGGATATCCTCGGGAATGTCCGCGAGATCCGGTTCCGGGTAACGGCTGATCGAATATGGGGTAGTCGTCATGCATTCCTCCACTGCATCGACAGGACCGGAAGCACGGTCCATTCGGTGTTCAGCTTATCGGCAATCCGAAAGAGTTTGGCCAGCCCGTAAATCCACGGGTGCGGGTCATCGGACCTCGTGCGACCACGCCTCGCTGACGCGGCGCAGGCAGTCGACGAGGATGGCAGCGGAGGGCGTCAGCAAGCCCTTCTTGCGCCGGTATATCCGGAAGGTGCGCCGCCATTCCAGCTCCGGCGCCGATATGCGGGCGATATCGCCGCGTTCGATGTCTGTCAGCATCAGGGGAAGCGGCATCCAGCACAACAGCCCGTCGGAGAGGACGGCGGATTTGACGACCTGGATCGAGCGCGAAACCACGGCAGGCGGCTTCGGCTCGATCGACCGGCTGGAGAACCGCCGATGCCATTCGCGCACCGCCGGCGTGTTGCGCGGCGGCAGGACCCAATCCTGTCGCGCCGCCTCTTCCAGCGAGACTTGCGAATTGGCGAGCACCGGATGGCCGGCGCGGCAGAAGACGGCGACCAGATCGTGCATCGCCTCGGGCGTCGCCAGGGTGATCTCGTCGTCGACATAGGGTTCGGGCGAGATGGCGATGTCGATATCGCCGCTCTTCAAGGCTTCGAGAACGCGGTCTTCCAGATCATCGACGATCTGGAATTGCACCTCAGGATGGTCACGGCGCATCATGGAAACGGCAGCCATGACATAGCCGCCGACAACGCTGCCGACGCCGCCAATGCGCACGACGCCGCGGCTGGCGCCGCGCATCTGGCGGATGACATCGTCGGCATTGCCGATCTCGGAGACGATCAGCTTGGCGTAGGGCAGCAGCGCTTCGCCATAGACAGTCGGCACGACACCGCGCGTGGTGCGGTCGAACAGCGGCACGCCGTAGCTTTCCTCGATCCGCTTCAGCATCCTGGTGACGGCGGGTTGCGTCATGTTGAGCGCATTCGCCGCCGCGCCGAGGCTGCCCCGGCGGGCGCATTCGAGGATCATCGCGGCTGATCGAACGCCTAAAGTCATGCTTTTATGTAATGGCTTTATGCAGATTCTTCAATTCCAAGTCAGGGCTTTGTCTGCGACAATCATCCCGTATGGGAGGAATTCCGGGTTTTACGCCCGGAGGGAGGATGCATGAACAGGATGCCGGCGGGCGATCTGTCGGGAACACGGCTCGGCGCGCTGACGGTCAGCGACGCCGTCTTCGCCTTTCTGCGCGAGCAGGGGATCGACCGCGTGTTCGGCAATCCGGGCTCGACGGAACTGCCGATGTTCGTCGATCTGCCGGAGGATTTCTCCTATGTCCTCGGCCTGCAGGAATCGATCGTGGTGGCGATGGCCGACGCCCATGCGCAGGTCAGCGGCAGGGCGGCCTTCGTCAATCTGCATTCGGCGGCGGGGCTCGGTCACGCGATGGGCAATCTCTACACCGCCTACCGCAACCGCGCGCCGCTGATCGTCACCACCGGCCAGCAGACCCGCGATCTGCTGCCGCACGATCCGTTCCTGTTCAACGAAAGCCCGGTCGAGTTTCCGAAGCCTTATGTGAAATGGGCCAGCGAGCCGGCGCGGCCGGAAGACGTGCCGGCGGCGATCGCGCGCGCCTATCACATGGCGATGCAGGCGCCGCGCGGACCGGTCGTCGTATCGGTGCCGTTGAGCGATTGGGACAAACCGGCCGCCGAGCTGGTTTCGCGCCAGGTCGAGACGGTGCTCGGCTGTTCCGACCAGGCGCTCGACGATATTGCCGCGAAACTCGATGCGGCGCGAAAACCGGTGCTGGTGGCCGGGCCGGGCGTTGATATCGACGGCGGCTGGGACGAAACGGTACGGCTTGCCGAAAAACTGCAGGCGAAAGTCTGGGCCGCGCCCCTGTCGGCGCGGTGCAGTTTCCCGGAACGTCATCCGCTGTTTGCCGGTTTCCTGCCGGCCCGCCAGCCGCAGTTGCGCGATCTTCTCGGCGATGCCGATTTCGTGCTGGTGCTCGGCGCGCCGGCCTTTACCTATCATTTTCCCGGAACGGGCGGACATGTGCCCGAAGGCGCGGAGCTGTGCCTGATCAATGACGATCCGGAACAGATCGCCGGCGCGGTGGCCGGCACGGCCGTGCGCTCCAATCTCAGGGTCGCCGCCGAAGGCCTCGCGAAGCGGACCCGCGCGCGGGACAGGCGGTCCGCCGAACCGGCGCGTCGCGTTGCGCGCGTGGCGGCATCGAGGAAGATCGACGAGAAGCTGTTCTACCAGACGCTGGCAGACCTGCGGTCGCCCGACAGCATCATCGTCGAGGAGGCGCCGAGCGCGCGCGACGCATTGCACGACCATTTTCCGATCGAGCGGCCGCGCGGCTTCCTCGCCACCGCGAGCGGCGGCCTCGGCTACGGCCTGCCGGCCTCGGTCGGCGCGGCGCTGACACGGCCCGACCAGCCGGTGATCTGCATTGTCGGCGACGGATCGAGCCTATATTCGATACAGGCCCTGTGGTCGGCGGCCGAATACGATGCCGACCTGCTGGTGATCGTACTCAACAATGGCGGCTATGCCGCGCTCAAGGGCATCGCCAAGAAACAGGATATCGGCCGGATCGACGGTGTCGATATCGGGCACATGGATTTCGTGGCGATCGCCGAGGCGCAGGGCTGCCACGCGGAACGTTGCGAAGACGGCACGGAACTCTCGTCGTGCCTGGAGGAATTGCTGCGGCGCAAGGGGCCGCGGTTGCTTGAAGTCATGTTGTCAGAGGAGGAATCTGCAATGAATGTCATGGTTCAAAACGAAACGACGCCGCACGCGCCGGAAAAATTCTTCATCGGCGGCGAGTGGGTCACCCCGATGTCGAACAAGACGCTCGATGTGATCTCGCCGGTCACCGAGGAACTGGTGATGCGCTATCCGGAAGCATCCACGGCGGACATGGACCGCGCGGTAGCGGCGGCGCGAGATGCCTTCGACAACGGTCCGTGGCCGCGCATGTCGCCTTCGGAGCGGGCGGGCTACCTGCGCAAGGTCGCCGATCTCCTGACCGAGAAGCTGGACGAGATCGCGCATGCCTGGACGCTGCAGGTCGGTGCGCCGATCATGCTGACCAAGAAACTGGTCGGTCAGAACCCGACGCTGTTCAACTACTATGCCGACCTGATCGAGACCTATCCTTTCGTAGACGATCGCGCCCGCGATGACGGCGGCAAGGTGAAGGTGGTCAAGGAGCCGGTCGGCGTCTGTGCGGCGATCACGCCGTGGAATGCGCCGCTGGTGCTGCTGTCCTACAAGGTCTCCGCGGCGCTCGCCGCAGGCTGCACCATGGTCGCCAAGCCGTCGCCGGAGACGCCGCTCGAGGCCTATATCCTTGCCGAGTGCATCCAGAAGGCCGGCATTCCGGAAGGCGTGTTCAACCTGGTTCCGGCGGGCCGCGAAAGCGGCGACCATCTTGTGCGCCACACGGATATCGACAAGGTCGCCTTCACCGGATCGACGGCCGCCGGCAAGCATATCGCGGCGGCCTGTTCAGACCGGCTGGCCCGCGTCAGCCTCGAACTCGGCGGCAAGTCGGCGGCGGTGCTGCTCGATGACGCCGATTTCGGCGCGGCGATGATGCCGCTGATGATCTACTCGATGCCGATCACCGGTCAGGTCTGCTTCTCGCTGACGCGTATCCTGGTGCCGGAATCGCGCAAGCAGGAATTCGTCGACATGTATGTGGGCGCGGTGAAGAACATCAAGGTCGGCGACCCGTTCGATCCGGAAACGCAGATGGGTCCGCTGACGATGCAGCGCCAACTCGAACGCGTGCAGGGCTATATCGCGGCGGGCCGCGAGCAGGGCGCGACAATCGCCTGCGGCGGCGGCCGGCCGGCCGGCATGGACAAGGGCTTCTACATCGAACCGACCGTGTTCGTGGATGTCGATCCGTCAATGAAGATCGCACAGGAAGAAATCTTCGGCCCGGTCGTGTCGGTCATCAGCTACACGGACGAGGAGGACGCCGCGCGCAAGGCGAACGATTCCAGCTACGGCCTGTCCGGCGCGGTGTTCACCGCCAATCCGGAGCGCGGCTATGCGATGGCGCGGCGGATGCGCACCGGTTCGGTGACGATCAACGGCATGATCGTCGATCCGAAGCATCCCTTCGGCGGTTTCAAGGAGTCGGGCATGGGACGCGAAGGCGGCCCGGAAGGCCTCGACAACTATATCGAGACCAAGACGATTCATTTCGCCTGATAATAATTACAACAGGGCGAAGAAAAGCCGCCGGAGTGATCCGGCGGCTCTTTCTCTTCCCGTTCCCCCTCAAAACGGTCAGAGAATCTCGAACAGGCCGATTCTCACTGAACTGGCATGGCGCTCGCCGGTGCCGACGAAGACCGTGCGGTTGAGCCAGGCATAGCGCGGATCGCCGGTCTGCAGGCGCGGCTGCGTGCGCATGTAGTAAAGCGACGGATCGACCTCCTCGCCCGCGGCAAGGCGGGCCAGCACATCGGCCGGGCCGTGCCGGAAGCCGAAATTGCGCACGTCGATCAACGCGCCGTCATGGGTCTCGATGGCGTAGCGCGTATCGAGCTCGGCATATCCCTCGTCGAACACGGTCTGCCAGTCGGCGCCAAGATTGAGGATCTTCCCGTTCAGGCGCTCGCCCTCCACCGTTCCGCCGATGATCGGGATGATGCGCGCCTTGCCGCCGGGCGCCGCACCTTTTTCCATCGGTGCGGCGAGTTCGGCGGTGATCACGCAAAGCGGGCGGAGTCCGGGTGGCTGCATGGCGTGTGCTCCTATCGCATCGTCATCGGCAACAGCAAAACGATGCCGGGGAACAGCACCAGGATCGCCAGCCGCAGTATGTCGGAGAAGATGAACGGAATCACTCCCCTGAAAATCGTTGTCAGCTTAACGTCCTTGGCGATGGTGTTGATGACGAAGACGTTGATGCCCACCGGCGGTGTGATCAGGCCGAGTTCCGCCGTCATCACGATGATGATGCCGAACCAGACGGGATCGAAGCCGAGATTTATGACCACCGGGAAGACGATGGGTACGAGCAGGATGATCATCGCCATGGAATCAAGGATGCAGCCGGCGATGACGAACAGCAGCAGGATCAGCGCCAATGTGCCGTAAGGCCCGAGATCGAATGCGATCAGCATGTTCGTCAGTTTCTGCGGCGACTGGGTGATGGCGAGGAAATAGCCAAACAGCACCGCGCCGATCAGGATCGTGTAGACGGCGACCGACGTGCGCAGCGCCTCGGTCAGGCTCTCGATGATGAGGCGGGTGTTCAGGCGACGCCGCACCACACCGATCACCATGGTCAGGAATGCGCCGACCGCCGCCGCTTCGGTCGGCGTCGCGACGCCGAGATAGATTGCGCCGATGATGGCGATGAACAGGAGCAGCACCGCCCAGATGCCGGACAGCGAGGTGAAGGCTTCGCGCATATCGAAAGGCTTGCCGTCCGGCAGGCCCTTGCGGTGGCCGATCAGGACGGTCGCCATATACATGGCCATGGCGAGGATGCCCGGGATGATGCCGGCGATGAACAGTTGCCCGACATCGGTCTCGGTGATGTAGCCGTAAACGACGAGAACGACCGAGGGCGGGATCAGGATGCCGAGCGTGCCGCCGGCGGCGATGACGCCCGAGGCGGTCTCGTCGCGATAGCCGAAGCGGCGCATTTCCGGCAGGGCGACCTTGGTCATTGTCGCGGCCGTCGCAACGGTCGATCCGCAGATCGCGGCGAAGCCGGCGCAGGCGGCGATGGTGGAAAGCGCCAGTCCGCCCCGAAACGAGCCGAGCCATGCATTGCCGGCGCGGAACAGTTCGCGCGACATGCCCGAATTGGTCGCGAAAATGCCCATCAGGATGAAGAAGGGAACGAGGCTCAAATTGAAGTCCGCCACGACCCTGATCGGCGAGGTGGCGAGAAGGTTGAGCGCAGGGTTGATGCCGCGGATCGAGGCGAAGCCGAAGACGCCGACAAGGCCCATGGCCACACCGATCGGCACGCGCAAAGCGATCATCGCAAAGAGGACGACAAAGCCCGCAAGGGCGATCCAGTCACCGTTAGCCATTCGGTTCGTCCCCCATTTCGCTGGTTTCGCTGTGTTCGAGTTCGCCGCGGCCGGTGGCGATCAGGTAAAGCCGCATGAGGACCGTGAAGATGGTCGCGGCCGTGCCGACCCAGATCAGCGCCATGAACGGCCAGACGGAGATGCGGAGGTCGAATGTGGCCTCGTTCGAACGCATCGCGCTTTCCACGCGGTCGAACATCTTCCAGGTCAGAAGCACGACGAAGAACAGCAGCATGCTCCACGCAAAGACGTCGACGATGCGCCGTACCTTCGGCGACATCATCTCGGCGAAGAGGTCGACCTTGATATGGCCGCCGCGATAACCGACGGACGCGAAGCCCCACATGATGCTGGCGCCGATCAGAAGGCGCGACAGATCGAAGGCGTCGGGAACGGGCCAAGTGAACATGTATCGGCCTATGGCCGACACGACGATCAGTATCGTGACTGCTCCGAGCAGAAGTCCGGCGAGGACCTCCACCCACTGGCAGAATTTATCGAGTGCGCGGATCATGTGATTCAGGCTTTCGTTGAGAGAAAGAGGCAGGTGAAACACCTGCCTCCGGTTTGTTGCCGCCGTTCTGCCTATTCGACGAAGGAGTCGTACTTCTTCAGTGTTTCCACAAAGCTTGCATAGGCGGCTTCGGCATCGATTCCGGCCTTGCCGGCGGCGGCCTTCCACTCTTCGGTTAGCGGCGCCATGGTTTCCTTCCACACCTGCAACTGCGCCTCATCGGGAGCGTACAGCGTGTGGCCTTCCATGTCGGCGATCTTCTGGCGGCCCGAAGCTTCCGCATCGGCCCAGCCGGAGGCCATCTTTTCCGACCATTCCGGCGTGCAGTGATCGTCCATGACCTTGCGGTCCTCCGCCGAGAGCCCGTCGATCTTCGCCTTGTTCATGACAAAAGCGAACGAGGTGACATAGAGCGGAATGTCGAGGTGATGGGTCACCAGATCCTGCGCGCCGAACACGAAAAGCGAGCCCCAAGGCGAGGCGGTCACGTCGGCGGTTCCCTTGGCGAGCGCCTCGCGCATCGCCGGTGCCGGTACCTGGACCGACGCGCCGCCCATCAGGTTCACCGCACGGGCAAGCGTGCCGTGGGCGGGGCGGATATTCTTGCCGGAGAAATCCTCCGGCATGGCGAGCGGCCCGGTCTTGCCGTGCAGGGTGCCCGGATCATGCAGATGCACCAGGCAGACATAGACTTCGCTCATCTCGCGTTCGGCATATTGCCGGTACCATTCATGCACCGCGCGCGAACCGGCCTTGGCGTTGGAGATGTGAAAAGGCAGTTCGGCGGCGGCGAGCACCGGGAAACGGCCCGGCTGATAGCCGGGATTGATGAAGCCGATATCGACAATGCCGTCGCGCGCCATGTCGTAGTGGTCCGGCGCCGCGCCGAGCTGCTGCGAGGGATAGATGGTGATTTCGATACGGCCGTTCGAAGCCTGCTTGATCGATTCCGCCCACGGTTCCATGCCGAGCGGCTGCAGCGGGTGGGTTGCCGGCACCCAGTGGGACAGGGTGAGCTCGACCTCCGCCGCATTGGCGGTGGCGGCGGCGAGAGCGAGGCCGGTGGCCGCGATAATTGATTTCAGTTTCATGGTGGGTCTCCTCCTTTGTTTATGATGTCGACATTCTATCGGCGTCGCGCATGCCCGGCGCATCGGTGGACGCGCCGGGCATGACATCACGGTGCCGGCCCGTTCGGGGGCGGCGCTGAAGGGCAATTTATTTGCCGTAGTAGGAGTCGTACTTCTTCAGCGCGTCGATCAAACCGTTCAGGATCGGATCGGGATCCTTGCCCATGTCGGAAACCGTCTTTTTCCATTCATCGGTCAGAGGAGCTGCTGCGGCCTGCCACATTTTCACCTGGTCGGCGTTCGGCGTGTACAGGATGTGTTCCGGATCGGCGGCGATCTTGTCGCGGCCGGCGGCCTCGACGTCGGCCCAACCGGCGGACATCTTCTCCGCCCATTCCGGCGTGCAGTGATCCTCCATGACCTGGCGGTCTTCGGCGGACATGCCTTCCAGCACGCCCTTGTTGATGACGAACACGTTGATCGAGGCATAGAACGGCATGTCGAGGTGATGTTTCACGAGGCCGTCCGCGCCGAAGATGTAGAGCGATTCCCAGGGCGACTGGGTGATGTCCGCGGTTCCCTTGGCAAGCGCCTCGCGCATCGCCGGGGCGGGCACCTGGACCGATGCGCCGCCGAGCAGGTTCACGAAGCGTGCCTCTGTGGCATTGGCCGGGCGGACCGTCTTGCCCTTGATGTCCTCGGGGACAAGGATCTTTTCCTTGCCGTGCATGGTACCCGGATCATGGCTGATCGCCATGCAGAAATAGACGTCGCTCATCTCCTCGTCGGCATAAGCCTTGTACCATTCGGTGAGAGCGCGAACGCCGCCTTTGGCGTTGGCGAAGTTGAATGGCAGTTCGGCTGCCGACATGATCGGGAAACGGCCCGGCTGATAGCCCGGATTGATGAAGCTGATGTCCGAGATGCCGTCGCGCGCCATGTCGTAGTGGTCGGCCGCTGCGCCGAGCTGCTGGGACGGGTAGATCGTGATGTTGATGCGTCCGTCGGACGCCTTGTTGATCGACTCGATCCACGGCTCCATGCCGAGGGTTTGCAGAGGGTGGGTTCCGGGAACCCAATGCGCCAGGCTGAGCTCGACATCTGCTGCCGAAACAGAGGTGGTCAGGCCCATTGCGAGTGCGATAGCGGTAAGCGTCTTTGTATACATATTTCCTCCCTTGCGTTGCGTGCCGGCCAAGCTCCTCCCGACGGGCATACGAAAAACATCGCATGTTAATTATCACCATAGAACAGTCGAGACGGCAAGGCTTTATTAGGCTAGATGTTGTAGCCTGCGAAACGGGCACACCGCGCGAGCTGCCGCAAACAAAACACTTTCGTGGCGGGCTTTCATGTGCTGAGTATTAAACATGCATACATCGTATGCACTGGAGGCGTATGGGGAAGCAGGCCGGAAGAGCCGCTTCCCGGGGAGGAAAAACGGTATGCAGGCGCGCGAAGCCCGGCTTGCCAATTGGCGGAATCGGTACCCGGTCCTGGGCGATCTGGAAGATCGCGCTCGCCGTCGGCTGCCTTACTTCGTTTTCGATTACCTGCAGGGCGCCACCGGAGAGGAACTGTCACGTCTGCGCAATGCCGATGCGCTGAAGGCGCTCGAGATCGTGCCGCGCTACGGCATCGACATCTCCGCGGCCAGCAACAAGACGACGCTGTTCGGGCGGGAGTTCTCCGCGCCGCTGGCAATCAGCCCGATCGGTATGGACGGGGCGATCTGGCCCGGCGCGACACGGCTGCTGGTCGAAGCCGCCCGCGAAGGCGGAATCGCCTACATGCAAAGCTCGATGGCGACGACGCCGCTGGAGCAGGCGGCGGCCATCGCGCCCGACAATTTCTGGTTCCAGCTCTACGGATTTCCGGCCGACGACCATGCGGTGACCTTCGATCTCGTGCGCCGGGCGCGCGAGGCCGGCGCACATGTGCTTGCCGTGACACTGGACATTCCCGGGCCGGCACGGCGCGTGCGCGACATGCGCAACGGTCTCGGCGTGCCGCTCAGGATCACGCCGGCGATGGCCATCGGTACGGCGATCCGTCCGCACTGGCTGGCGGCGCTGGCGCGGAACGGCATGCCGCGCTTCGAGAATATCGCGCCTTATTGCCGCGAAGGTGCGGACAAGGCGGAGATCGACGCCTTCGTTGCGGCCGGGCGGCCGGGCGCCGGTATCACGTGGGAGACGGTGGCGCGCATTCGCGAGGCCTGGCCCGGCGCGCTTGCCGTCAAGGGCGTCATGCATCCGGGCGACGCCGAACAGGCGATGGCGCTTGGCGCCGACGGGGTCATTGTCTCGAACCATGGCGGCCGGCAGTTCGACCCGGCGCCGGCAACCATCGACGTGCTGCCGGCGATCCGCGCCGCCGCGGGGAAAAAGGCGACGGTCATGATCGATGGCGGGTTCATGTCGGGAACCGACGTCTTGAAGGCGCTTGCCTGCGGCGCGGACGGCGTGATGGCCGGCCGCGCCTTCATGCTGGGCCTGGCGGCGCTTGGCGCGGACGGAGCGCACCATGTCGTCGCGACACTGAAGGAAGAACTGCAGATCGCGCTCGGGCAGACCGGAGCCTTGACGACCGAAGGCGCGCGATCGCTTTGCGTTCGTCACCGCAACGCCTGGAAGCCGGAGGATTTCCGTGCGGCGCGGGCAACCGTTAAAAGATAATGAGTAAACAGGGACGCGTATCATGAAGTTCGGAGATGCAATCGCCGAGATCCTGAAAAGGGAAGGCATCGAGGTGGTGATCGGCTATCCGGTCAATCACGTGCTGGAATATGCGGCGATGGCCGATATCCGCACGATCATCGTGCGTCAGGAGCGCACCGGCCTGCACATGGCCGACGCGATTTCGCGCATGACGTCGGGCGAAAAGATCGGTGTGTTCGTCTGCCAGTCCGGCCCGGGCATCGAGAACACCTACGGCGCGGTGGCGCAGGCCTATGCCGAATCCGTGCCGGTTCTCGTCATGCCGGGCGGCTATGCGCGCCGGCAGGCGCATATCGACCCGAATTTCAATCCGACGATCTCGATGCGCGACGTGACGAAATCGACGGAGCCGGTCAACGATGCGCGCGAACTGGTCAACATCATGCGTCGCGCCTTCTCCAAGCTGCGCAACGGGCGCGGCGGGCCGGTGCTGGTCGAGATCCCGAACGACATCTGGGACGACGAGGTTCCCGACGACCTGCCTTACCGCCCGGTGGTTTCGACGCGCACGGGGCCGGACCCGGAGGCCGTCAGGAAGGCAGTGGACGTGCTGCTCGACGCAAAACGGCCGGTCATCTATGCGGGGCAGGGCATTCATTATGCCAAGGCGTGGCCGCAGCTGAGGGAACTGGCAGAGCATCTGGGCATCCCGGTTTCGACCAGCCTCGAGGGCAAGAGCGCGTTTCCCGAGGATCATGCGCTGGCGCTCGGTTCCGGCGGCGCTGCGATCCCGATGACGATCCGCCATTTCCTCGACGAGGCGGACGTGATCTTCGGCATCGGCTGCTCGTTCACCGAAACGGCATTCGGTGTGCAGATGCCGAAGGCGCCGAAACGGGTGATCCATGCGACGCTCGATCCCGATCACATCAACAAGGATTACGAATGCGAGGTGGCGCTGGTCGGCGATGCCGCGCTGACGCTCGACGCGATTCTCGCCGAGGTGAAGGCGCGCGGCGTGGCGCGGCGGTCCTGGACCTATTTCGCCGACGAGATCTCGCAGGTGCGCGCGGCGTGGCTGAAGGACTGGATGCCGAAGCTGACCTCGAACGACGCGCCGCTGTCGCCTTACCGGGTACTGTGGGATTTGCAGAAGACGGTGGATGTGGCGAACACGATCATCACGCATGATGCGGGTTCGCCGCGCGATCAGCTGACGCCGTTCTGGAAGTCGGTGACGCCGCTTTCCTATATCGGCTGGGGCAAGTCGACCCAGCTCGGCTACGGGCTCGGGCTGGCCATGGGCGCGAAGCTCGCCTGCCCGGACAAGCTGTGCATCAATGTGTGGGGCGATGCGGCGATCGGCTTCACAGGCATGGATTTCGAGACGGCGGCGCGCGACCGCATCCCGATCCTGTCGATCCTTTTGAACAATTTCTCGATGGCGATGGAGCTGCCGATCATGAAGGTCTCGACGGAGAAATACCGGGCGACCGACATTTCGGGCCATTATGCCGATTTCGCCACGGCGCTCGGCGGCTACGGCGAACGCGTCACCGATCCCTCGGAGATCATCCCCGCGATCAAGCGCGGCATCGCCAAGACCGAGGAAGGCATTCCGGTTCTGCTGGAATTCATCACCTGCAAGGAAATCGACGCATCCCGCATCATGCCGAAAGGATATCCATGAGCCACACGCCCGAGGACGCCGCCGCTGTCATCGACATACTGAAACCGCTTCTCGGCGACCGGCTGGTGACGTCGGCGGCGGTGCGCGAACATCACAGCCATGACACGTCGTGGCTGCCGGCACACATGCCCGATGCCGTCGCCTTTCCGCGCGATGAGGATGAAGTGGTCGAAATCGTGCGTGCCTGCGTAGCCAAGGGCGTGCCGGTGGTGCCTTTCGGCGCGGGATCGTCGATGGAAGGCCATACGATCCCCGTGCAAGGCGGCATCTCGCTCGATACGCGCGAGATGAACAAGATCATCGAGATCAGGCCGGAGGACGGGCTGGCCGTCGTAGAGGCGGGCGTGACGCGCAAACAGTTGAACGAGGAACTGCGCGCCACGGGGCTGATGTTCTCCGTCGATCCCGGCGCGGACGCCTCGCTTGGCGGCATGGCCTCGACGCGCGGCAGCGGCACGACGGCGGTGCGCTACGGGACGATGCGCGAAAATGTCATGGGCTTGCGCGTGGTGACGCCGGACGGCACCGCGATTCATACGGGCAGCCGGGCGCGTAAATCCTCGACCGGTTACGACCTGACGCATCTCTTCGTCGGCGCGGAGGGCACGCTCGGCGTCATCACCGAACTGACCGTGAAACTGCACCCGATCCCGGAAACCGTGTCGTCGGCGGTATGCGCCTTCGAGGATGTCGGCGAGGCGGTGCAGGCGGTCATCGAGACGGTGCAATACGGCATCCCGGTCGCGCGGGTGGAGTTCATGGACGAGGTGGCGATTGCCGGGGCGAACGCCTATTCCGGCCTCGACCTGAAAGCGACACCGACGCTGTTCTTCGAATTCCACGGCACGCCGGCATGGGTAAAGGAACAGTCGGAAATCGTCGAAGCGATCACGCAGGAGCATGGCGGTTCGGATTTCCGCTGGTCGACCGATGCCGACGAGCGGGCGACACTGTGGCAGGCGCGGCACGACATCTACTGGGCGACCAAGGCGCAACGACCGGGTTGCGAGTTGTTCACCGGCGACATCTGCGTGCCGATCTCGCGGCTGGCCGAAAGCATCGTCGCGGCGCGCGAGGATATCGATGCCTCGTTTCTGAAAGGCCAGATCATCGGCCATGTCGGCGACGGCAATTACCACACGGCCTATCTGATCGATCCGAATTGCGAGGAGGAGATGGCCGAAGCCGAGCGCCTTTCCGGCCTGCTGGTCGAGCGGGCGCTGAAAATCGGCGGCACGGCGAGCGGCGAGCACGGCATCGGCATGGGCAAGATCAAGTATATGCGCGAGGAACACGGCGACGCCGTTGACGTGATGAAGCGCATCAAGGCGGCGCTCGATCCAGCCGGGATCATGAATCCGGGCAAGATGGGCCAGGAAGGCTAGCCTCTCCCCAGATACGGCACCTTCACCGGCAGGATCACCGAGTCGAGCATGGTGACTTCCGGCGGCAGGCCGCAGATATAGACGACCAGTTCGCCAAGCATTTCGGGCTCGAGGCAATCACCTTCGAGCCTGTCGGTATGGCCCGGCGCCAGCATGGAACGTGTCGCGCCCGGATGGATCGTCGATGCCGTGACGTTGTCGTCGCGCCCGTCGAGACAAATCTGCCTGGTCAGGCCCTCGATGGCGAATTTGGTCATTGTGTAGGCGGGAGAGTGATGGCGCGGGATCTTTGCCGACAGCGAGCCGATATTAATGATCCGGCCGCCGCGCCCCTTCATGGCGCGGATTGCCTCGCGGGAACAGATGACCGCCGAGGTCAGGTTGGTCGCAAGCACCTGTTGCCAGCGTTCCGTGGAGAGCTCGTCCAGCGGCGTCGCGTCGGCGATGCCGGCATTGTTGACGAGGATATCGACCGGGCCGGCAAGGCGTTGCGTCTCCGCGAACAGCTTCAGCAGATCGTCTTCGCTGGTGACGTCGGTCGGTACGGCATAGGCGGTTCCGCCTTCGGCAGCGATCTCTTCGGCCAGCGATTGCAGCTTGTCGGCGCTTCTTGCGGCCAGCACCGTCACAGCGCCTGCCTTTGCCAGTACGCGCGCGATGCCACGGCCAATGCCGCTGCTCGCGCCGGTGACGATCGCCACCTTTCCTTCAATGGATTCCATATCGCGTTCTCCCTCTTCACCTGACGGGCTAGCACGTTCGTTCGATCCTGGCAGCCCCGCTTCACAGATGCGGGAGGCGCGATGCGGGTTTGATCGAAGTCATTGGAAATGCGCCTTCGGTGATTAAAGACGTATTCGGGGCGCGAAACTGTCCGGCGCCCGGTGTCTGTCAGGTAACGGCAAACCGGCGGCGCGTGGTAGCGTTGTCCGCCAGGCCGAATCGTGGCTTAGGAATTTCGGCGAAGGTTCAAAGACGGGAGCGAATCATGGATCAAGTCAACGTCTCGGGCGATCGGCTGGAAAATTTTCCGATTACCTTCTACGCCATCGTCATGGGCATGCTCGGCCTGACACTGGCCACGCATGCGGCGGAAGGTGCCTTCGGCATGGAAGCGACGGCGTCGCTCGCCGTCCTGGCGGTTTCCGTGATTATCTTCGCCGCCGTCACGGTGCTCTATGCGCTGAAGTATTTCGTCCATCGCGCCGCCGTGGCCGAGGAATGGAGCCATCCGATCAAGATCGCGTTCTTTCCGACAACATCGATCTCGATCCTGCTGCTGGCCATCGCCGCGATGCCCTTCAGCCTGCGCGTTGCCGACACGCTGTGGATCATCGGCGCAGCCCTGCAGGCGATCCTGACGCTCAGCGTCATTGCCAACTGGATCGGCCACCGGTCGTTCCAGCCGATGCATTTGGGGCCGGCGTGGTTCATTCCGGCCGTCGGCAATGTCGTCGTCCCGGTTGCCGGCGCGACGCTCGGTTACACGGAACTGTCGTGGCTGTTCTTTTCGGCGGGGCTGATCTTCTGGATCGTGTTGCTGACGCTGGTGATGAACCGGCTGATTTTTCACGACCCGCTGCCGGCGCGTCTCGTTCCGACGCTGACGATCCTGATCGCACCGCCGGCCGTCGCCTTCATCGCCTATTACCGGCTGACCGGCGACATCGACGCCTTTGCGCGCATCCTGCTCAACACGGGCTATGTCTTCGCCGCTGTCGTCGCGACTCAGATAGGCAAGTTCGGCAAGCTGCCCTTCGCGCTTTCCTGGTGGGCGCTGTCGTTTCCGGTCGCCGCGCTGACGATCGCGTCGTTTCTCTATGCCGGAAAAATGGCCTCGCCGGCGCATGAGTTCATCGCCGGTTTTCTGCTGACGGCACTTGTCGTCATCGTCGTGGGCCTGCTGATCAAGACCGTGCAGGCAATCGCCGGGCGCAGGATCTGCGTGCCGGAGTAAGCCGGTCGGGATGTTTCCGCGAAAAAAGGCCCTGGAAATTCCCGGGCCTTCTCGTATCCAAGCCGGTTATTCGAAGGCAATTACAGATTGCGGGTCGAGAAGTACCAGTCCTTGGTGTCATAGCCTTCCGAGGCGCGCTTTACGGCGGCTGCCGCGGTTGCCGGCGGCGGTACGATCACCGGGTCGCCCGGCTTCCAGTTCTCCGGCATGGCGCATTTGTTGGCATCGGCGGTCTGCAGCGCCTCGACAAGGCGATAGATCTCGTCGACGGAGCGGCCCGCATTCATCGGGTAGTAGACCATGGCGCGCAGGACGCCTTCCGGGTCGATGATGAAGGTGGCGCGCACGGCGGCCGTGTCGGATGCGCCAGGCTGGATCATGCCGTAATCATTGGCGACCTTCATGTTGAGGTCGGCGATGATCGGAAATCCGATCTCGACGCCGAACTTCTCCTTGATGGAGAGCACCCATGCGATGTGCGAGTAATGGCTGTCGATCGACAGGCCGAGCAATTCCACGTACTTGGCGCGGAAATCGTCCTGGCGCTTGGCGAAAGCGATGAACTCGGTCGTGCAAACCGGCGTGAAGTCGGCCGGGTGCGAGAACAGGATCAGCCACTTGCCCTTGTAATCGGAAAGCGATTTCTGGCCGTCGGTGGTCAGGGCGTCGAAGTCGGGAGCCGGTTCGTTGAGGCGCGGCCCTTTTGGTGCGTTTTCGATGATGTCGGTCACTTTGTTAATCCTTCAACTTGCGTTGTTCACCAGACGGATATGGCGGCTCTTGATTGATTTCTGAAATGAATTATTTCTCTAATAATAATCGAATTTCTGAATAGAAGGATCGATAATGCTGCCGAGCCTGCAACAGCTGCGTTTCCTCGTCGCTCTCGCCGACGAATTGCATTTCGGCCGCGCGGCGGATGCCTGCCACGTCACCCAGTCGACGCTCTCCAACGGTATCAAGGAGCTGGAAGCGATCCTTGGCGTTTCGCTTGCGGAACGCTCCAAACGCTCAGTGCTTCTCACGCCGGTCGGCGAAGAGATCGCGGTGCGGGCACGACGGCTGCTTGCCGATGCCACCGATCTTGTCGATACGGCCAAACGGCATGCGGGCGCATTGCGCGGGGATTTGCGGCTCGGCGCCATTCCGACGGTCGGCCCTTTCCTCGTGCCTAAAATCATGCCGCGCGTCCGCACGACATTTCCGGAGTTGCGTTTCTATTTTCGCGAGGAGTTGACCGAGTCGCTGATCGCCGGGCTGAAGGCGGGTCGGCTGGACGCGATCCTGATCGCGCTGCCTTTCGAGTTCGACGGGCTGGAATCCGTCGAGCTGTTCGATGACAATTATCAGCTCGCAACACCGCTCGATCACAAGCTGGCGAACCGGGATGTGGTAACCGGCCGGGACCTGCGCGGCGAAAAGCTTTTGCTGCTGGAAAAGGGACATTGTCTGCAGTTGCACGCCCTGTCGGCCTTTCCCGATGCGCATACGACGCAGGACGACAGCTTCGCCGCGACCAGTCTGGTCACACTTGTTTCTATGGTCGAAGAGGGGCTGGGAATCACGCTGTTGCCGCAACTTGCCGTCGATGCCGGCGTGGCCCGCGGTACGCGGCTTGCGCTGGCGCCGCTCGAAGGGGCCTGTCCGCGCCGTATTGTGCTCGCATGGCGGAAAACATCGGCCCGCGCGGAGGAGTTCGCGCAACTGGCCGAGGTGTTTCGCGCGGCGCGCAACGACCTGCGTGCCTGAGGACCGGGACAACGTGCCGCAGCCGCTGCGGCAAAAAGGTGCATCTAAGATTGAGCTTAATCAAAGTGACAGGCGCAAGCCGCTTCTACTCTTCCGCGAACTTCGGACGCGAGGAGATAGCTGAATGCGGACAAGAAGGTTATGGCCCGGGCTGATCGGGATTCTGTTTCTGATTGGCGTCGTGCCGGCATTGGCGCAGTCGCAATCCGCCGAAAACTCTTCGGGAAGCACCGCCGATCATTCGACTTTCGAAATTCTGAAGAAGCCCTTTGCTTCCGGGCCGGAAGTCACCAAGGCCTGCCTGACCTGCCATACCGAAGCAGCGAAGCAGGTGCAGAATTCCATTCACTGGACCTGGGATTACACCCATCCGGAGACCGGCCAGAAACTCGGCAAGAGCCGCGTCATCAACTCGTTTTGCGGCAACGTCGCGTCCAACGAGCCGCGCTGCACAAGCTGTCATGCCGGCTATGGCTGGGAAAAAATGGATGACGGGCCGCCGAAGGAACAGGCGGCGGTCGATTGCCTCGTCTGTCATGACACCAGCGGGGGCTACACCAAGCTCGCCACAAAAGCAGGCCACCCGCCGCTGACACCGGTCCCCGAGGGCGCGAAGACGATCACGGGCGCGCCGGCAAAGCCGGTCGATCTCGCCATGGCGGCGCAAAGCGTCGGCCTGCCGGACCGCGACAATTGCGGCCAGTGCCATTTCTATGGCGGTGGCGGCGACAATGTGAAACACGGCGATCTTTCATCAGCGCTCTACAATCCCGACAAGTCGGTCGACGTGCACATGGCGAAGGACGGCGCCGACATGGTTTGCTCCGACTGCCATGTGACGAAGAGCCATGCCTGGGCGGGCAGTCGTTACAATGTCACCGCGCATGACATGATCGGCACCGGCAAGCCCGGCGAGCGGCGCGACGTGGCGACCTGCGAATCCTGTCACGGCACCGAACCGCATCCGGCACTATCGCTTGTCGGCATGAAACTGAACGACCACACCGACCGGGTCGCATGCCAGACCTGCCACATCCCGGAATTCGCCAAGGGCGGCGTCGCGACGAAGACGGTGTGGGACTGGTCCACCGCCGGCAAGCTGAAGGACGGCAAGCCTTATGGCGAAGAGGAGTTCGTGCAAAGCGACGGCAAACACCTGCACACCTACCTCTCAACCAAGGGCAATTTCGAGTGGGGCGAGAATGTCGTTCCGCACTATGCCTGGTTCGATGGACAGGTCGAATACACGACGGGAGACCAGACGATCGATCCGACCGAGGTGGTCGAGGTCAACCGGATCTCCGGTTCGCCCGATGACGGCAAGTCGCGGATCTGGCCGTTCAAGCGCATGGAAGGCCGGCAGGCCTATGACACGCAGTTGAACAACCTCGTCTACACCCATGTCTACGGCCCGACGACCGACACCGCCTTCTGGACCAATTTCGACTGGTCGAAGTCGATCAAGGCGGCGATGGACTATGTCGGCGAGCCCTATTCGGGCGAGTTCGATTTCGTCGACACCTACATGTACTGGCCGATCACCCACATGGTTGCGCCGAAGGATGACGCGCTCGATTGCCAGGCCTGTCACGCGAAGGACGGACGGCTCACCAATCTCGCCGGCTTCTACATGCCGGGCCGCGGGGCCGGCGGGCTGGTCGACAAGATCGGCATCGCGATCCTGCTTGCGGCGATCGCCGGCGTGATCGGCCACGCCATCCTGAGAATCGTAACGCGCCGGGGAGGGCACGCCTGATGACTGAACGTCTCGTCAAGGTCTATCCGAAGTTCGAGCGGTTCTGGCACTGGTCGCAGGCCGCGCTCATATTCCTGCTGATCTTCACCGGGCTGGGGCTGCACGGACTGCATGAATTCGTGCCGTTCCGTGCCGCGGTGATGTTGCATACGCTGGCCGCGCTGGCGCTGGTCGTGCTGTGGGTCTTCGCTATTTTCTGGCACCTGACAACGGGTACCTGGCGGCATTACGTGCCGACGACGCAGGGCCTGTTCAAGGTGGCGAAATTCTATGCGTTCGGCATCTTCAAGGGTGAGCACCATCCCTACCGCAAGGCGTTCTGGCGCAAGCACAATCCGTTGCAGGCGCTGACCTATCTGGCGATGAAGCTGGTGCTGTTCCCGGCGATCTGGGTGACCGGGATCGCCTATCTGACCTACAATTTCTGGGAGAGCCAGCCGAATGCGTCGATGATGCTGGAGATCGTCGCGAACCTGCATGTGCTGGTCGCCTATCTGATCGCGACCTTCGTCATCGTCCATGTCTATCTGCTGACTGCCGGCCACTCCTTCGTGGAGCATGTGAAGCCGATGATCACCGGCTTCGACACGGTCGACCTGACGCCGGAAGAGGAAGCCTACCTGGCGACGGACGAGCCGGGGCGGCTGAAATGAGGAGATAGCGGAAAGGACCTATCGCAACGCTATGTGGCGGATTGCTATTTCAGATACTCCGACAGTGTCGCTTCGGTGCCTTGCGCCCACAGCGATTTCAGAGCTGCCCCGAATGTATTGGCGAAGATCTTGCTCTCGTTGAGATCGCCGAAAATATCGTGCATGGACAGCCACGCCGAGGGATCGGTTTTTGCGGCAACCGCATGCCGGGCGAGGCGCTCGGCCGCGATGTCGTCGATGGTGATCGGATTGCCGTTCTCGTCGGTGCCGGCGCAATAACGGCACCATAACGCGACTTCGAGGGCAAGGCCGTCGACCGGCTTGCCCGCGGCCAGACGCGCGGCAATCGTCGGCAGGATGAACTTCGGCTGGCGATTGGAACCGTCGAGGCAGAGACGCGGGATCGTATCGCCGATCTCCGGATTGGAGAAGCGTTCGACGATCTTCTCGTAATAACCGTTGAGGCTGACGCCTGGAATCTCCGGTACCGTCGGGATGATTTCGGTGAATTCGAGTTTTTCGAGAAAGCCGGTCACGAGCGGATTTTCCATCGCCTCGTGGACGTAGTGGATGCCGAGCAGTCCGGCGGGATAGGCGATGGTCGCATGGCCGCCGTTGAGAATGCGCAATTTCATCAACTCGTAGGGGGCGACGTCGTCGACGAATTCAACGCCGACGGTTTCGAGCGCCGGACGGCCTTGCGGGAAATTGTCTTCCAGCACCCATTGGCGGAACGGTTCGCAGACGACGGGCGCTGCGTCTTCGATGCCGAACTTGTCCGCCACGAGACCGATCTCGCGCGGACCCGTGGCAGGCGTGATGCAGTCAACCATGCCGCATGGAAAAGAGACGTTCTCGGCGATCCATTCATGCGTCCCGTCGGCGCGGCCTTTCGCAAGTCCGAGGACGGCGTTGCGAGCGACATGGCCGTTTTCCGGCAGGTTGTCGCAGGACATGACCGTAAAGGGCGGCAGGCCGGCCTCGCGACGTTTCAACAGCGCGGCGATCAGGATGCCGAACACGGTCCTGGGCTCATCCGGATTTTCGCGGTCGGCGGCGATTTCCGGATGTGAAGCGTCGAAGCCGCCGGTCTTGGCATCGACATAGTATCCGCCTTCGGTCACCGTCAGCGAAACGATGCGGATTTCGGGCGCGGCCATGGTTTCAATCAGGATTGCGGGATCGATTTCCGCGAAACCGATCATCGAGCCGCTAACGGTCGCCGAAAAGCCCTTCGGATCGAGTTCGACAACCGTCGTCAGCCAATCCTGATCTTCCAGTTTGGCGCGCATCGCTGCGTCGTAGGGCTTAATGCCCGCGCCGATGATCGCCCAGTCGTGGTCGCGGCCGGTTTCGAACAGGCGGTGCAGATAGATCGCCTGGTGGGCGCGGTGGAAATTGCCCACGCCGACATGGACGATGCCGGGCGACAGGTCCGCGCGATCATAGGACGGTTTGGCGACATTTGCCGGCAGCGAGGAAAGCGAAGCAAGAGAGAGTGCGGTGGCCATGGTCGTCAACTCATCCACTGGCCGCCGTCGACATTGTAGCATTGCGAGACGATGTAGTCGGCCTCCTCGGAGGCAAGAAAAACCGCCATGCCGGTGAGGTCCCCGGCTCGCCCCATGCGCCCGTAGGGCACGGCTTCGCCCACCTCTTTCTTCTTTTGTCCCGGAGCCTTGTGTTCATATTTGGCGAAGAAGGCGTCGACGCCATCCCAATGCTCGCCGTCGACAACGCCCGGAGCGATGGCGTTCACGTTGATGCCGTGTTCGATAAGGTTCAGCCCGGCCGACTGGGTCAGGCTGATGACGGCCGCTTTGGTGGCGCAGTAGACCGCGACCAGCGGCTCGCCGCGCCGGCCGGCCTGACTCGCCATGTTGATTATCTTGCCGCCGCCGCCACGCTCGATCATGTGACGGGCGACGGCCTGCAGGGTGAACAGCGTGCCGCCGACATTGATGGCGAAGACGCGCTGATAATCCTCGCGGGTGATTTCCACGATCGGTGCGGCGGTGAACAGCGCCGCATTGTTGATCAGGATATCGATGCGGCCGAATTGGTTCACAGTCTCGGCGACGGCGGCATCGATGCTGTCCTGTTTCGTTATGTCCAAATCGACCGCAATGGCCGCATCGCCGATTTCCCGGGCGGTTTCCCGCGCGCGTTCGATGTCAATGTCGGCGATAGCGACCCTCGCGCCCTCGCGGACATAGGTCTCCGCGAAGGCCTTGCCGATACCGCGGGCGGCACCTGTAATCAGCGCCGTTTTTCCATCAAGGCGTTTCATCAAATCGCCATACCGGCAGCATCGAAGCGGTGAAGATGATCTTCATGCGGCGACAGCCAGACCGTATCGCCGTGATGCAGGCCGACCTCGCCGCCGGCGCGGACCGTCAGCAATCCGAAGTCGGTCTGGACATGCAGGAAAGTGTCCGAGCCGAGATGTTCGGAAACGCCGACCTTGCCTTTCCAGGCTCCACTTTCGGCCGACAGGTCGATATGTTCCGGACGAATGCCGATCGTCGCCGCGCCGTGTTTCTGCGCCTCGGGTCCCTCGATGAAGTTCATCTTCGGCGAACCGATGAAGCCGGCGACGAACTTGTTGCGCGGTGTCTTGTAAAGTTCGAGCGGCGAGCCGACCTGTTCGATCACGCCGGCATGCAGCACGACGATCTTGTCGGCCATCGTCATGGCTTCGACCTGATCATGCGTGACGTAGATCATCGTGGTCTTGAGCTCGTTATGCAGCTCCGAGATTTCCAGCCGCATGTTGACGCGCAGCGCCGCGTCGAGGTTCGACAGCGGTTCGTCGAACAGGAAGGCTTCCGGCTCGCGCACGATGGCGCGGCCGATGGCGACGCGCTGGCGCTGGCCGCCGGAGAGCTGGCCGGGGCGGCGGTCGAGGTAGTCGGTGAGGTTCAATACATTGGCGGCGGCGGCGACCTTCTTTTCCGCTTCCGCCTGATCGATGCCCGCCATCTTGAGCGGGAACGCGATGTTCTTCTTAACCGACATATGCGGGTAGAGCGCGTAGGACTGGAATACCATGGCGAGGCCGCGTTTGGCCGGCGGCTTTGCCGTGGCATCGACACCATCGATCTCGATCACGCCGGAGGAGACGTCCTCCAGCCCGGCGATCAGACGCAGCAGAGTGGACTTGCCACAACCGGACGGACCGACGAAGACGACGAACTCGCCGTCGTCGATCTGCAGGTCGAGCGGCGGGATGACATTGGTCGCGCCGAAGCTCTTGGTGACTTGCTTGAGTGTGATGCTTCCCATGATCGCCCCCTATTTCACCGCGCCGAAGGTCAGGCCGCGGACGAGTTGTTTCTGGCTGAACCAGCCCATGATCAGGATTGGCGCGATGGCCATTGTCGAAGCTGCCGAAAGCTTGGCGTAGAACAAGCCTTCGGGGCTGGAATAGCTGGCGATGAATGCCGTCAGCGGGGCCGCCGTGGCGGCCGTCAGGTTGAGGGTCCAGAACGCCTCGTTCCATGCGAGGATGACGTTGAGCAGCAGCGTCGAGGCGATGCCCGGGATGGCCATCGGCGTGAGTACGTAGAGGATCTCCGACCATAGTGTCGCGCCATCCATGCGCGCGGCCTCCAGGATCTCGCCGGGTATTTCCCGGAAATAGGTGTAGAGCATCCAGACGATGATCGGCAGATTGATCAGCATCAGCACGATGACCAGGCCGAAGCGGGTATCGAGAAGCCCCAGCCTGATGAACAGAAGATAGATCGGGTAGAGCACGCCTACGGCCGGCAGCATCTTGGTCGAGAGCATCCACATCAGGATGTCCTTGGTGCGTTTGGACGGCACGAATGCCATCGACCAGGCTGCGGGCACGGCGATGATCAACCCCAGGACCGTCGAGCCGAAGGCAAGGATCACGGAGTTGAAGAAATGCTTGGAGTAGTCCGAACGTTCCTGCACCACCCCGTAGTTTTCGAATGTCCATGCAGAGGACAGAACCTCGATCGGTGTCTTGATCGCGTCGCCTTCGGCCTTGAAGGACAAAATGATGATCCAGAGGATCGGAAAGAAGATCAGCAAACCGATCCCCCAGGCGACGATGGTGTTGATCGTCTTGCGTTGCGTGGTAACTGCGCGGGCCATGGGTCTGTCCTCCTCACGCGTCCAGGTTCTTGCCGACGATGCGCATCAGGAAGATGGCAACGATATTGGCGAGGATGATGGCGTAAACGCCGCCGGCGGACCCAAGCCCGACATTCTGGCTTTCGAGCACACGCTGGTAGATAAGGTAGGTCAGCGTCCGCGTACCGAATGCGCCGCCGGTGGTGACGAAAATTTCGGCAAAGATCGACAAAAGGAAGATCGTCTGGATCAGGATCACGATGGTGGTCGCGCGGGAAAGGTGTGGCAGCACGATGTAGAAGAAGCGCGAGGTGACCGGCGCGCCGTCCATCTCGGCGGCTTCGAGCTGTTCGCTGTCGAGCGACTGGATCGCGGTCAACAGGATCAGCGTCGCGAAGGGCAGCCATTGCCAACTGACGATCATGATGATCGATTGCAGCGAAGCCTGGCTCAGCCATTCCACCGGTGTCGCGCCGAAAAAGCGCCAGACATGCGCCAGGAAGCCGTTCACCGGGTCCATGAAGAGGTTTTTCCAGACCAGCGCCGACACGGTAGGCATGACGAAGAAGGGCGCGATGACGAGGATTCGCACGACGCCCTGGCCCCACATCGGCTGGTCCAGCATGATCGCCAGCAGGATGCCGAGGACGACGGTAATGACCAGTACGCCGCCGACAATTAGCAGTGTGGTCACGACGCTTGGCCAGAAGGAACTGGACGAGACGAAACGCACATAGTTGTCGAACCCGACCCAATCCAGGCCGTTGCCCAGCGAGTCGCCCCTGAGCGGCAGGTACTTCTTGAACGAGAAGAACAGGGTCATCGTCAGCGGGACGAGCATCCATCCCAGAAGCAGGATCACAGCGGGCGCCATCATCAGGCGGGCTGCGGAACGGGAATGCTGGGTAGCCATGGACACACCTCCTCTGTTGACGACAAACGCCGACGGCAACGGTATTGAAGGATAATCACGATCGGCGCCGGAGGGCGGTCGAAACCGCCCTCCGGTCCGGGAGGAGACTTAACGGTAGCCTGCGGCTTCCATCGCGTCGTTGGTAATGGCCTGGGCCTTTGCCAGCGCCTCGTCGACGGTCTGCTGACCTGCATAGACAGCCGAGAATTCCTGGCTGACTTCGGTCGCGATGCCGGCAAACTCCGGAATGGCGACGAACTGAATGCCGACATAGGGAACCGGTTTGACGGTCGGATTCTGCGGATCGGCCAGGTTGATGGACTCGAGGGTCATCTTCGCGAACGGAATATCCTTGTAATTCGGATTCTCGTACAGCGAAGTCCGCGCGCCAGGAGGCACATTGGCCCAGCCTTCCTTCGAAGCGACCAGTTCGATGTAGTCCTTGGACGTTGCCCATTCGATGAACTGCTTGGCCGCGTCGACCTTTTGCGAACCGGCGGGAATAGCCAGCGCCCAGGCCCAGAGCCAGTTGGCGTGCTTGTCGACACCCTCATGGTTCGGCGCGATTGCGAAGCCAACACTGTCTGCGACGGTGGAATCGTCCGGATTGGTCACGAAGGACGCCGCAACGGTGGCATCAATCCACATGCCGCACTTGCCCTGCTGGAACAGCGACAGGTTCTCGTTGAAGCCGTTGGTCGCGTAGCCATCGGGGCCGTAGTCGTTCATCAGGTTGACGAAGAAGGTCAGAGCGTCTTTCCACTCCGGCTGATCGAACTGGGCATTCCAGTCCTCGTCGAACCAGCGTGCGCCGAACGAATTGCCGGTAACCGTGATGAAAGCGCCGCCTTCACCCCAGCCGGCCTTGCCGCGCAGGCAGATGCCGTTGACGCCGTTATCGGGGTCATCCATCGCTGCCGCTGCTTCGCGGATGAACTCCCAAGTCGGCATTTCCGGCATTTCCAGGCCGGCCTTCTCCATCAGGTCGGTGCGGTACATGACCATCGAGCTTTCGCCGTAGAACGGCGCCGCATAGAGCGTGCCGTCATCTGACAGGCCGGAGCGCATCGCAGGCAGGATGTCATTGACGTCGTAGGCTTCCGACAGGTCGTCGAGCGGTACCAGCCAGCCATTCTTGCCCCAAATCGGGGTCTCGTACATGCCGATCGTCATGATGTCGAACTGGCCACCCTTGGTGGTGATGTCCGTCGTGACGCGCTGGCGCAGGACGTTTTCCTCCAGCGTGACCCATTCGACCTCGTGACCGGTCTTGTCCGTGAAGTCGTCAGTCAGGCCCTGCATGCGGATCATGTCACCATTGTTCACGGTGGCGATGGTCAGCGTTTCCGCGGATGCGCCCGAAATGGCAAACGACAGCGCAGACGCGCCCAGCAGGGCGCGAACGAAGATTTTCATGATGTTCCTCCCAATGCCCCAAATTTTCGGGCATTTGCTACGATAACGGGCAGATACTCACATCGGACTGGATGCGAGTCAATACGCCGCACGAGCGGAATTGCATTCCGGCTCCGGAATGAGAAAAAATATTTTTATCTTCAATGATTTACTAGAAATGAGCAATTGCTCATTCTTTGAGCAATTGCTCTGCCGTGTGCTCGTTGGTGATCAGGCAGTTGATGAGTCTGCCTTTCATCGCGCCGCGAATAGCTTCCACCTTGGCCTCGCCGGCAGCAATGCCGACGACAGGATTTGTCGAATCGACGACCAGAGGAGCGCTGTTCACGCGGTCGTTGACCAGCCCCTCGATGACCTTGCCGTTCTTGTCATAGACCCAGCTTGTGATTTCGCCAACCGCACCGGCACGGTTGAGCGCGCGGATTTCGTCGCGGGTCAGGAAGCCGTCGATGAAGATCGGTGCATTCAAGTCCATGTTGCCGACCCCGACAAAGGTGACGTCCGCTTGCCGGGCCAATTCGAGGATGTTGTGCACGGGCTCCTGATTGTGGAGGATACGCCGTTCTTCGGCGGATCTGGCGTGCACCGGCAGCGGCATCGGGTAGTGGCGTGCCTTGACCCTGTCGGCCATGCGAATAACGACGTTGTAGGCCGTCGCGGAACCGTCCGACATCATGTTGCCGAGCAGCGAAACAATCGAATGCTGCGGACAGTCGAGCGGCGGTAACTGCTCGACGCATGCGCGCAGTGCCCGCCCCGTGCCGATGGAAATGATCTTCGGATGCGGCGACTTGAGGTGGCGCTCCATTTCAGCCGCCCCGGCCTGGGCGATGCCGACAATGGACGAGGGGGCGTCGGGATCGCTCGGCACTACCTCGCAACTTTTCAGTCCGTAGGTTTCCGTCAGCCGCTTGCTCAGTTCCATGCAATGGGCGATGGGGTGATCGAGGCGCACCTTGATAAGCCGCTCGCTGACGGCCAGCGAGACGAGGCGCTGAGCCGACTGGCGTGAGACGCCAAGCTTGCGGGCGATCTCGTCCTGGGTATTGCCGGCGACATAATAGAGCCAACCGGCACGGGCCGCGTCGTCCAGGCGGCTGGTCTCGTTCTCGCTTCTGCTAGCCATGGGTTGCGCTTGCCGCCTCGGTACGTTTTCTCAAACCGGGCGCCATTTCAAAGAATTGCGACCATTTGTCAAAGACGGTGAGCGTTCCGCCCTGGTCGAGCTCGCTGCGGGCAAGGCCTCGCAGATGGCTGCCGCCGGCAAAACGCCAGACCTGCATCCCGGCGGCCCGGGCGGCGAGGACGCCAGGTATCGAGTCCTCGATGACCAGACATCGCGCCGGATCGACCTGCATGGACCTGGCGGTGAAAAAGAAGAGATCCGGCGCCGGCTTACCGTTCCTCACCTGCGAGGCGGTGAACAACCGGTTGCCGAAACGCGGCGCCAGCCCCGAGAGCGCGAGCGACCGCCGTGCCCGTTTCGGACTGGAGCTCGTGGCGACACAGGAAGCGACACCGAGCTCGTCGATCACCGCCTCCACGCCGGGCACCGAACACAATTCGGTTTCGAAGGCGGCAAGCAAGTCACTGCGGTAGCGTTCCTCGAAATCGGAATCGAGATCGAGCCCGTAGGAAATCCGCACCTCCGCGGCGACCTTTGTCCAGGAACGGCCGAGGAAATTTTTCTGCACATAGGGGAAATCGACATGAACGCCGACGCGACCGAGCTGTTCGATCAGGATTCGAGCGCTGATCACCTCGCTGTCGATGAGCACGCCATCGCAGTCGAAAATAACCAGTTCGATCGGTTCATCGCGCATATACGGCTTTCCTGTTCATGGTATCGCGCATGCGCGCCGGGGCGCGTGTGGCTGTATTGAGCATGAATCGAGCGACTTCGCCACGCCGGGACTTAACAAGTCGCAGTTTGTATGTATAATAATGCATATCTGCATTATATTGCATATACGGAGGAGCGAATGACCGGACAAGGCGAGACGTTTGCGACAGGCAGTTGCTGGTTCAGCCTCATTCAAAACCGTTTCGCGGGGATGGGAATGCGCGCAACCGGGCCGCGGAAAATGATCGCGCTTTCCGTTTTTGCCGGCAACCGGGAGCGGCATTTCACGGCGCAGGAAATCCATCGCGACCTCACGCGGGCAGGCTCGCAGCTGAGCCTTGCCACGGTCTACAATACGCTGAACGGATTCAGCGATGCGAGGATGCTGCGGAAGATACCGGTCGGCGACGGCAATTTCTTCTTCGATACGAACAAGTCAGACCATGTCCATCTCGTCACCGAGAACGAGGACGGTATGCACATTATCTCGGACGCGGATGATCTTGAAGGCGCGATTGCCGAGCTCAGACGGCTTGCGGGAGATCGCGACGGCACCAAGGTCATTCGCATCATTATTTGAACGTCTGCGCTCTTCACTCATGCCGAATGATCGCGCAGTTGGCGCCGCGACCGTGTTCTTCCGCATTTATGCAAAATAGTGCTTTACAGTGCGCCGGATATATGTGTTAAATTTCATCTAACCCGAGCTTATCCGTAGTCTCTGCATTAAAATGCATATCGGCAGCACGGGGGACAGGGCCCTTTGGGAGAGGGCTTCCAACCGGGAGGATCAAGATGAAGAAATTCGTTTGCGCCGCGCTTGGCGCCGCCGCATCGGTCGCGATTGCGGCCAATGCGGCTAATGCCGAAGTCAAGGTCGGCCTGCTGCTGCCGAAGAGCGGCAACTATGCGGCCCTCGGGCAGGAAATCGAGGACGGTTTCGTGATGGCGCTGGAAGACGCCGGAATGACCGACGACTTCACGCTCGTCAGTGAGGACAGCGAAGCAAAGCCGCCGGTCGGTGTCGCGAAGGCCCGCAAGCTGGTCTTGCAGGATGAGGTCGATGCAATGGTCGGCATCGTGTCGTCTGCCGTGCTCGGCGCGGTGCGCGATTTCGTCGACGGCGCGAAAGTGCCGCTGGTCGTCGCCAATGCCGGTAACGACGCCGCCACGGGCGAGGCCTGCAGCCGCTACATCGTCCGCGTCTCCTTCTCGAACGGCCAGGTCAACCGGCCGATGGGAAGCTGGATGGCCGAACAGGGCATCAAGAAGGTCTACACGATGGCGCCGGACTATGCCGCGGGTCATCAGATGATCGAGGCGTTTACCGAAAGCTTCACGGCTGCCGGCGGCGAAATCGTGGGATCGGAATTCACGCCCTTCGGCAAGACCCAGGACTTCGGCCCCTATCTCACCAAGGCCAAGGCGGCGTCGCCGGACGCGATTTTCGTGTTCTATGCCGGCGGTGAGGCGATCTCCTTCGTCAAGCAGTACGATTCCTTTGGTATCAAGAAGGACATCCCGCTTTTCGGATCGGGCTTTCTCACCTCGCCGCTCTACGTGGCAGCGGAAGGCCCGGCTGCCATCGGCGTGAAGACGTCGCTGCATTACGTGCCGACGCTCGACACGCCGGAGAACAAGGCCTTCGTCGAGGCGTTTTCCGCGAAGTTCGGCCGTGCGCCTTCGGAATATGCGGTGCAGGGCTACGACTCGGCCCGTGTTCTCGTCGAGGCGGTGAAAGCCGGCGCGAGCGACCGTGAATCGCTGGCCGATGCCTTGCCGAAAGTGTCCTACACCGGGCCGCGCGGTCCGTTGACGATCGACCCGGCGACCAACAATGTCGTGCAGAACATCTACGTCTACGAAACCGTCGCCGACGGCGACGGCTTGACGCAGAAGATCGTCGGCACGGTCGGCGAGGTCCGCGATCCGGTCAATGGCTGCGGATTGCAGTAAGTCACCTAACTGAAAATCCCGGCGCGAGCATCTTCGCGCCGGGCATTGCAGACGACACTAGGGGGAGGGCGTCTTGGTCGCCGATGTCGATTTCTGGCTGACGCAGTTCCTCAACGGACTGCAGCTGTCGATGTTGCTGTTCCTTCTCTCGATTGGCCTGACAATCATTTTCGGCCTCATGCATTTCGTCAATCTGGCGCATGGCGCGCTCTACATGGTCGGCGCGTATGCCGGCGTAAGCGCCGCGGCCTCGCTCGGCAATTTCTGGGCCGCGCTGCTGATCGCGCCGCTGGCCGTGATGCTGTTCGGAATCATCCTCTACGTGCTCGTGATCCGGCGTATGCGGCGTGCGGGACCGATGAACCAGGTGCTGGTAACGTTCGGCCTGATCTTCGTGATCGTCGATCTCGTGCGCATCGTCTGGGGTGATATTGCACTAGGCATGGAGCAGCCGGCGCTGCTGTCGGGACCGGTCGAAGTGTTCGGCGTCCTTTATCCGGCCTACCGGCTATTCATCATCGGCGTGGGTTTCCTTGTCATGGTTGCGCTCAGTCTTGTTCTTTCGCGCACGCAGATCGGCGCGATGGTGCGCGCGGGCGTCGAGAATGACGCGATGGCGTCGTGTCTCGGGATCAATGTCGAACGGCTGTTCTTCGCCGTTTTCTGCGTCGGTTGCGCGTTGGCCGGGCTTGCCGGCGCCATTGCCGCCCCCGTTTTCTCGGCCACGCCGTCGATGGCGACCGACATCCTGATCCCGACGCTGATCGTCGTGGTGATCGGCGGGCTCGGCAGCCTGCGCGGCGCGATCGCCGGTTCGCTGATCGTCGGTTTCATCCAGACATTCGGCGCCGTGGTGCTGCCGGGCTTCGCCTCGGTGCTCGTCTACGTGCTGCTGGCGACGATCCTGATCTTCAAACCGGCAGGCCTGCTGCCGGCGCGGGGCTGACGCATGTTTCACCAGACGCCTCTGAAGACACTCACCGTCGCGACGGTCATCGCCGGGCTTTCGCTTTACGCGATCTTCGGCGGCTATTTTCCGCGCGAGATCGTGGTCGAGATCGCGCTTCTGGCGATCCTCGCCATCAGTCTCGATTTTGTCGCCGGGTATGGCGGAATGGTCTCGCTGTGCCATGGCGCGATCTACGGCATCGGCGCCTACACATTTGCCGGCATGACCGCGATTGCCGGATTCGATGCCGTAACAGCGACGACTGCCGCGCTTGCGGTGACAGCGCTGTTCGGCCTGTTTGTCGGCGCGGTGACGGCGAACATTTCCGGCATCTTCTTCATCATGGCGACGCTGGCCTTCGGACAGATGGCCTATGTCATCGTGTTCGAATGGAAAGCGCTCGGCGGTGATGACGGGCTGTCCGGCGTTTCGCGTTACGACCTTTCCGCCATCGGTCTCAATCTCAACGACTCGCTGCAATTCGCATTGTTTTGCCTGGCGGTCGTTGTCGCCGCCTACAGCGTGACCGCGTTCGCGTTGCGCAGCAGTTTCGGACGGACGCTCAGCGGTATCCATTCCAACGAGGACCGCATGCGTGCGCTCGGGCTTTCCGCATGGAGGCACAAGGCGACCGCGTTTTCCTTTTCGTCAGTTTTGGCCGGCGCGGCGGGCATTCTCGCGGCCCAGCACACGATGTTTGTGTCGCCGGAACTGCTCGTGTGGACGGTGTCGGGCGAGGCGCTGATTGTCGTCATTCTCGGCGGATTGGGAACACTGGCCGGACCGATCGTCGGCGCGGCGTTGCTCGTTTTCCTCAAGCATGAGGTCAGCGCATTCACCGCGCACTGGCACCTGATTATCGGTCTCTTCCTGATTGCCGCCGTCATGGCGGGCGGGCGCGGCGTTTACGGCCAGATCGAGCATTTCCTGCAGCGCCGCACCGGGAGGCCGGCCGATGCTTGAAGTCTCCAGCCTGTGCAAGAATTTCGGCGGGCTGCGTGTATCGCGCAACATCGGCATGCACCTCGACAAGGGCGAGCGCAGGGTGGTGCTCGGGCCGAACGGCGCCGGCAAGACGACGCTGTTCAACCTGCTCGCCGGCACATTGCAGCCGAGTTCGGGCGAGATCCTGCTCGACGGGACACGGATCACCGGTCTCAGTGTCGAGCAGCGGGCGCGGCTTGGCCTGTCGCGCAGCTACCAGAAGAACAATCTGTTCGAGGGGCTGACGGTGCGGGAAAATCTCGCGCTGGCGGCGGCGACAGCGCAGGGAAAGGCCTCGTCGTTCTTTTCGCGGGCGCATGAGAGCGCGGCGATCCGCGGGATTGTCGAGGAAGTGGCGGAGATGGTCGGGCTCGAGGACAAGCTCGAGCTCGGCGTCGCACATGCCTCCTACGGCAATCGCCGTCAGCTCGAGGTAGGGCTCGCGCTTGCCACGAAGCCGAAGCTTCTGCTGATGGACGAACCGACTTCGGGTGTCGGGCCAGGCATGATCGATGCTTTTCACCGGCTGATCGCCTCGCTGCCGCGCGATTTGACGATCGTCATCATCGAGCACGATCTCGATCTCGGTTTCGACGTCGCCGACCGGATCACCGTTCTCAATTACGGCGAGGTCGTTTTCGAAGGGACGCCGGAGGAAACGAAGGAAAGCGACGTGGTCAGGGAAATCTATCTCGGGGACTGGCAGGGCGATGCTTGAAGTCCGCGATCTTGAAGCCGGCTACGGCGAAACCCAGGTGATCCACGGTGTCGATATCGCCGTGCGCGAAGGACAGTTCCACGCCATTCTGGGGCGCAACGGCGTCGGCAAGACAACGACGCTGAAAACGATTTTCGGCCTGTTGCCGGCCTTCGGCGGCAACGTCGTTTTCCAGGGCAAGCCGATTTCCGGGCGCCAGCCTTACGACATCGCCCGTCAGGGCATCGCCTATGTGCCGGAGACGCGCGATATCTTCGGATCGCTCTCGGTGATGGAGAACCTGCAGCTTGCCGCGCGGCTTTCGGCGGGACGCGACCGCAAGTGGACGGTCGAGCGGATCTTCGAGTTCTTTCCCAACCTGGCCAATCGCCGCGACAATGGCGGCAACCAGCTCTCCGGCGGCGAGCAGCAGATGCTGGCGATCGGCAGGGCGCTGGTCATGAACCCGACGCTCCTGATCCTGGACGAGCCGACCGAGGGGCTGGCGCCGATCGTGGTGCGGCAGATATTCGACAAGCTCAAGGAACTGCGGAGTGAAGGCATGACCATGCTTCTGGTCGAGCAGAACTTCCATTTCGCCACGCGGCTTTCGGATACGGCGAGCATTTTCGGCCGTGGCCAGTGCGTGTGGAACGGCGCGTGCAAGGCGCTGCGCGAAGATGCCGAACTGCACGAAAAATGGCTCGGTGTGTGACGAAAAAGCCCTGATCCGTGAAATGTACTATATTGCTCAATTCTGCCAATTTGTGTATTATCATGCATAATTCTTGAAGCGCGGTTTCGCGCATTGGCAAAGGGAGAAGGACGACGTGTCGAAGCAGCAATTCCTCGAAACCGTTTCAACGATCGCGGACAGTATTGGCGACCGTCCGATCGACTCCTCGCTGGCCGCCTTCCTGAATTCGGAGTTTCCCGTTGACGGAAAGGCGTTCGCATCTCTGAAATCGCTTTGCGCGGAGGGCGAGGCCGATGGCTGGCTGATGTCGCGCGAGGCCGGCGGCATCAAGTTCGGCCGCGCGGTAAAGCCGGGCGCCGAGGCCGGGAATTTCAGCGTCGACGTGGTGCGGATGAAAGACGTCAAAGGCCCACATCATGTTCATACGACGGGCGAGATCGGCGCGATCATGGGCATTTCGGGCGAGCCGAAGTTCGATGGCTTCGATGAAGGCTGGTATGTCTACGAACCCGGTTCCGACCATCATCCGACGGTGCAGGGAGGCGACGCCTATGTCCTCTACCTGCTGCCGAACGGAGAGATCGAGTTTACCGGCCGCTAGCAGGAGCGGGGCGGCACCTGCCGGAGTTCGGGCCGTCGACCAATGTGAGTGCGCGACCGGGGAGGGATGCGCACAAGGGAGGATAAATGACGACGATCAACGAGAACGCGGCCGTCTATTTCGTGGACCGCCATGCCGGCGCCGACTACCGCCACAAGGCGGCGTTCGTCGAAGGCGGTTCGGGCAATACGATCAGCTATGCGGAACTGGCCCGCGAGACCGGCCGCATGGCCGATCTCTACGCGCGTCACGGTATCCGCCGTGAAGAACGCGTTGCGATGCTGGTGCTCGACTGCATCGCGTTTCCCATCATTTTCTGGGGCAGCCTGAAGGCCGGCGTCGTGCCGGTTGCGCTCAACACGCTGCTGGCGGGCGATGTCTACGCCACCATTCTGAAGGACAGCCGGGCGCGGGCGCTGTTCGTTTCCGCCGAATTGCTGCCGGTTGTCGAGCCGGTGCTTTCGGAGTGTCCGGATCTCGAAAAGATCGTTGTGGTCGGTGACGCGCCAAAGGATGGCTACCTTTCCTTCCATGACGAGCTTGCCGCGAGCAAGTTCCGCGACCCGCTTGATGTTTGCGCCGACGAATGCGCCTTCTGGCTCTATTCGTCCGGCTCGACCGGGCAGCCGAAGGGCGTGCGGCATGTCCACGGCAATCTGAAATTCACCGCCGACACCTATGGCGAGCAGGTGCTCGGGATCGAGCATGACGACACGGTCTATTCGGCGGCAAAGCTGTTCTTCGCCTACGGGCTCGGCAACGGCATGACGTTCCCGATGTCGGTTGGCGCCACGACGGTGCTGCTTTCCGGCCGCCCGACGCCCGATTCCGTTTGCGATATTCTCGACCGCTACAAGCCGACAGTGTTCTGTGGCGTTCCGACGCTCTATGCGGCGATGGTCGCGCATGTGGATGCCGGAAACGCAAAGATCGCCGCGCCGCTGCGCCGCTGCATCTCCGCCGGCGAGGCGCTGCCGGAAAAGGTCGGCAGCCACTGGCGCGATCTGACCGGCTGCGACATCCTCGACGGCGTCGGCTCCACCGAGATGCTGCACATCTTTCTCTCCAACCGCCCGGACGATGTCGTCTACGGCACTTCCGGCTTGGCGGTGCCCGGCTATGAGATCCGTCTCGTCGACGAGCATGGCGAGGAGGTCGGACCGGGCGGCGTCGGCGAGCTGCTGGTCAAGGGCGCGTCGTCGGCGTCAGACTACTGGAACCAGCGCGAAAAGAGCCGCTCCACCTTCGAGGGCGAATGGACGCGCACCGGCGACAAATACGAGAAGACCGAAAGCGGGCGGCTCGTCTATTGCGGTCGCACGGACGACATGTTCAAGGTCAGCGGCATCTGGGTCGCGCCATTCGAAATCGAGCAGGCGCTGGTCGCGCATCCATCGGTGCTCGAGGCGGCCGTCGTCGCGGCGCGCGACGACGAGGGGCTGGAGAAGCCGAAAGCCTTTGTCGTCCTGAAGCAGGGCGACGGCGGCGATCATCTTGCCGAAGAACTGAAGGAACTCGTCAAGGAACGCATCGGCAAGTGGAAATACCCGCGCTGGGTGGAGATCGTGTCCGACCTGCCGAAGACCGCGACTGGCAAGATCCAGCGTTTCAAACTGAGGAGCTGACGCAATGGCCGATTTCGAATGGCGCGACGGCGCCGCATCCACGATCACCGTCAACGGCAAGACGCTCGAGGCAGTTTGCCATGGCCCGCGGCCCGGCGAGGCGCCGACCATCGTCATGCTGCATGAGGGGCTGGGCTGCGTCGCGCTGTGGCGCGACTTCCCGGAAAAACTGGCCGAGGCGACCGGCTTCGGCGTCTTCGTCTATTCGCGCGCAGGATACGGCCAGTCCGATCCGGCCGACCTGCCGCGCCCGCTGGACTACATGACGCGCGAGGCATTGGACGTGCTACCGGGCGTTCTCGATTCCATCGGTTTCGAATACGGTATCCTGCTCGGTCACAGCGACGGCGCGTCCATCGCGGCGATCTATGCCGGTGGCGTGGAGGATTTCCGCGTACGCGGCCTCGTGCTGATGGCGCCCCATTTCTTCACCGAAGAGAGTGGACTGCAATCCATTGCCGAGGCAAAGCACGCCTACGAACATGGCGATCTGCGCAGCAAGCTCGCCAAGTATCACAAGGATGTCGACAACGCTTTTCACGGCTGGAACGGCGCCTGGCTCGATCCCGGCTTCAAAAGCTGGAACATCGCCGAGGCGATCGACTATCTGCGCATTCCGGTTCTCGCCATCCAGGGCGCGGACGACCAGTACGGGACGCTGGCGCAAATCAGGGAAGTCGAGGATCGGATCTATTCGCCGGTCGATGTGGAAATCCTGCCGGCGTGCAGGCACTCGCCGCATATCGAACAGCCGGAAAAGACGCTTGCCGCTGTCACCGAGTTCTGCGCCCGTCTGGCGCGTATCGAGGCAGCGGAGGTGGAAGTGGCATGAAGCGGCGAGGGCCAATCTGCGTAGCCTTCGGGCATGTCGATCAGGCTGCGTGACGACAATGTGCGCCGTGGACCTGCCGCTGCCGCCCTATCGGCACATCCCCGGCGTGAACGCGCGGCCGGAGGGGGCATTGTTCGATGCCGTCAAGTCCGACGGCAAACAAGCCTGGTTTTACGGGATCCGGCTTTTCAACTCGGGCTTTTACTGGGAGGCGCATGAGGTTCTCGAGGCGGTGTGGCTCAACGCGTTGCCGAACAGCCGCGAACGCTATCTGGTCCAGGCCGTGATCCAGCTCGCGAACGGGTTACTGAAGGAGGCCATGGGGCGACCGAATGCGCGGCGGCGTCTCGCCGGATTGGCCCGCAAGCAGATCGTCGAAGCCTTTCCCGAAGGCGCAGGGCAGGTGCTGGGTATCAGCGCCGCGGAAGCGCTGGCGGCGGCGGACAATCTGGACGAAGGCGGTGCCGGGATCAGGTTGATTGTCGATTGTGAATTATAATTCACTATTGCGAGAATTTGCTGATTGATCCGAAAGTCTCCTAAAAACAATACGTTATAAGGGTATTAAAACCGATGTTTGCGGTTTGCTTTTAATCTAAATAGCACTATAATGCATCAAACAGAACAGGTCTCAACGGGAGTGAGCGACGTGTCCAAACGTATCGATTTTCAAACTGACCCTTCGCGCTATAGGCATTGGCGCGTGGATTATGACGGACCGGTCGCTCACCTTTACATGGACGTCGACGAGAATGGCGGCCTGTTCGACGGATATGAGTTGAAGCTCAATTCCTACGATCTCGGTGTCGATATCGAGCTTGCCGATGTCGTGCAACGCATGCGTTTCGAGCACCCGGAAGTCTCGGCCGTCGTGCTGCGCTCGGGCAAGCCGAACGTATTCTGCGCCGGCGCCAATATCCGTATGCTGGGTGGCGCTGCCCATGCGCACAAGGTGAACTTCTGCAAGTTCACCAACGAGACGCGCAATACGTTCGAGGCGGCCGGCAACGAGTCCGGCCAGCACTATATCGCCGCGGTGAAGGGCGCATGCGCCGGCGGCGGTTATGAGCTTGCGCTCGCCTGCGACCACATCATGCTGACAGACGACGGTTCGAGCAACGTGGCGCTGCCGGAAGTCCCGCTGCTCGCGGTCCTGCCGGGTACCGGCGGGCTGACGCGCGTCACCGACAAGCGCAAGGTGCGCCGCGATCTCGCCGACGTGTTCTGCTCCACCGAGGAAGGCGTGAAAGGCCGGCGCGCTGTCGACTGGCGTCTTGTCGACGAGATCGTGCCGAACTCGAAATTCGACGAGAAGGTGAAGGCACGCGCCGACGAATTCGCCGCCAGGGAAACGCGCGACAACGGCGCCAAGGGTATCGAACTGACGCCGCTGCAGCGCGACTTCGCCGAAGACGGCTCGGTCGCCTATTCGCTGGTCGAGGTCCACATCGAGCGGGACAAGGGGCTGGCCACGATCACCATCGCCGGGCCGGACGGCGCCGCGCCGTCTTCGGCCGATGAGCTGCACAGCCAGGGCGCGCAGGCGTGGATCTTGCGACTGGCACGCGAACTGGACGATGCCATCCTGCATCTTCGCCTCAATGAGCTTGAACTCGGCGTGATCGTTTTCAAGTCGCAGGGCGATCCGGAGCTGGTCGCCGCGCACGAAAAGCTGCTGCTCGACAACAAGGACAGCGATTGGCTGTCGCGCGAGATACTGCTTTACTGGAAGCGCGTGCTGAAGCGCGTCGACCTGACGTCGCGCTCGCTGGTGGGGATGATCGAAAACGGCTCCTGCTTTGCCGGTTTCCTTGCCGAAATCCTGTTTGCCTGCGACCGCACTTACATGATGGAAGGCGATTTCGAGGGCGACAACCGTCCGGTCGCGACGATCACGCTGACGGAGGGCAATTTCGGCCCGTTCCCGATGTCGAACGATCTTTCGCGTCTGCAGACCCGGTTCCTCGGCGAACCGGAAAAGGTCGACGCAGCGCATGAGCATGTTGGCGAGGCGCTGGAGGCGTTCGACGCCAGCGAACTCGGGCTGGTCACCTTCGCCTATGACGATATCGACTGGGAGGACGAGATTCGCATCTTCCTCGAAGAACGGGCCAGTTTCTCGCCCGACGCGATGACCGGCATGGAGGCCAACCTCCGTTTCGCCGGCCCGGAAACCATGGAAACGCGCATCTTCGGACGCCTGACGGCATGGCAGAACTGGATCTTCCAGCGCCCCAACGCCGTCGGTGAAACCGGTGCGCTGCAGCGCTACGGCACGGGCGTGCGCGGCCAGTACGACATGCGCCGGGTCTAAGCGGCCAGGCTGAGAGTTACAAAGAGGAGATTCCGAAATGCTCGATCTTATCAATGTGAGCTACGATACGCTCATTCCCAACAATGTCGGCCTGTCGACCGACAAGCGCGTTCTCAAGGCGCTGGAGAAGTGGCACCCGGGCTATATCAACTGGTGGAACGACCTGATTCCGGACAATTTCCAGAAGAGCCTCGTTTATCTGCGCACGGCTGTCAGTGTCGATCCGAAGGGCTGGGCGAAGTTCGACTACGTCAAGATGCCGGAATACCGCTGGGGCATTCTACTCGCGCCGCAGGTCGAAGATCGCAAGATCCCGTGTGGCGAGCATGCCGGCGAGCCTGCTTGGCAGGAAGTGCCAGGCGAATACCGCGCGATGATGCGCCGCCTGATCGTCATCCAGGGCGACACCGAGCCGGCTTCGGTCGAACAGCAGCGCTTTCTCGGCAAGACCGCGCCGTCGCTATACGACATGCGCAACCTGTTCCAGGTCAACGTGGAGGAGGGCCGCCACCTGTGGGCGATGGTGTATCTCCTGCACAAGTATTTCGGCGCCGACGGCCGCGAGGAAGCCGATGACCTGCTGCGCCGTTCGTCGGGCTCGGAAGAGGCGCCGCGCATGCTGGGCGCCTTCAACGAGGAGACCCCGGACTGGCTGTCCTTCTTCATGTTCACCTATTTCACCGACCGCGACGGCAAGATGCAGCTCGAGGCGCTGGCGCAATCCGGCTTCGACCCGCTCAGCCGGACCTGCCGTTTCATGCTCACCGAGGAAGCGCACCACATGTTCGTCGGCGAGACCGGCGTCGGTCGCGTCATCCAGCGCACCTGCGAGGCGATGAAGGAGGCCGGCATCGAGGATCCCTACGAGACCGACAAGATCCGCGCCCTGGGCGTGATCGACCTGCCGACGGTGCAGAAGAAGCTCAACCTGCACTACACGCTGTCGCTCGATCTGTTCGGCCAGGAAGTCTCCACCAATGCGGCGAACGCCTTCAATTCGGGCATCAAGGGCCGCTATATGGAGCACCGGCTGGACGACGACCACAAGCTGACCGATGCGACCTATCCGGTCTGCCAGTTTGTCGACGGCGAGATCAAGATCGTCGACGTTCCGGCGCTGACCGCGATCAACATGCGGTTGCGCGACGATTATACCCGCGATGCGTCGGGCGGTGTGGTGCGCTGGAACAAGATCATCGAGAAGGCCGGCGTCGATTTCGAGTTGAAGCTTCCGCACGAATCCTTCAACCGCAAGATCGGCGTCTTTGCCGACAAGCTGTTCGATCCGGAAGGCAAGCTGATCAGCGGCCAGGAATATGACGACCAGGTCAACAGCTGGCTGCCGACCCATGCCGACGGCGACTTCATCCAGTCGCTGATGGTGCCGTGTTTCGAGCCGGGGAAATTCGCCGGCTGGATCGCGCCGCCGAAGGTCGGGATCGACAACAAGCCGGGCGACTTCGAATACGTGAAGCTCTACATGGCCTAATGTCCCTTGATGCGGGAGGGCGCGTGACCGCGCCCTCCCTTCATAAATTGAATCGCTCGGCAGAAGCGAAACAGGACGGTCCGGGAGGAGACATGAACAAGCCGGTAAAACAGCACCTGATCGATCCGGAAATCTGCATTCGCTGCTATACCTGCGAGATGACATGCCCGATCGAGGCGATCACGCATGACGACATGAATGTCGTCGTCGACTACGAGAAGTGCGAGTTCTGCATGGACTGCATCCCGGTCTGCCCGACCGGCTCGATCGACGAATGGCGGGTTGTCGAAACCGCTTATTCGCTGGAAGACCAGTTCGGCTGGAGCGAATTGCCGGAGCAGCAGGATTTTGCCAACGGCAATGGCGGAGCAGACACGTCCATCGAGGCGCTGGATGATGCCATGGCGGCGCTGCTCGCGGAGGCGCATGCCGGCGCGGGCGGCAAGTCGAGGCCGCCTGCCAGTGCGGCGAAGCCGTCGGTCAACCTCTACAATCTCGGCAAGCCGGCCGCCGCAAAAGTGCAGGGTTCCTACCGGCTGACGGCGGAAGGTTCCGAGACGGATGTCCGTCACATCATTCTGGATTTCGGCGCGCAGCCGTTCCCGGTTCTCGAAGGGCAGTCGATCGGCATCATCCCGCCGGGAACAGACGAGAACGGCAAGCCGCATCTGCCGCGGCTCTATTCGGTTTCCAGCCCGCGCGACGGAGAGCGGCCGAATTACAACAATGTTTCGCTGACGGTGAAGCGCGAGGAAAACGGGCTTTGCTCGAACTATGTCTGCGACCTGAAAAAGGGCGACGAGGTGAAGGTGACCGGCCCGTTCGGCTCGACCTTCCTGATGCCGGACGACCCATCGGCGCGCCTCTTCATGGTGTGCACCGGAACGGGATCGGCGCCATTCCGCGCCTTTACCATGCGCCGCCAGCGCCAGCCCGCCGGCGAGGGCGACATGATCCTTTTCTTCGGCGCGCGGTCACCCGACAGTCTTCCCTATTTCGGGCCGCTGAAGAAGGTGCCTGAACAGTTGTTGAAGACGCACATGGTGTTCAGCCGAATACCGGATACGCCGAAGGAATATGTCCAGGACCGCATGATGGTCGAACAGGACACGGTTGCCGAGCTGATCTCCGATCCGAAGACGCATATCTATATCTGCGGACTGCGCGGCATGGAGGAAGGCGTCGAACATGCTTTCGAGAACATATCGGAGAGCATGGGGCTTTCGTGGCAGAACCTTCGCGATACGATGCGTGACGAAGGCCGTTACCATGTCGAGACCTATTGATGGATGATATCGTGCAATCCGCCGCCGATGCGAAAGTTTTTTCCCACACGATAAGGGTTCGCTGGGCCGACTGCGATCCGGCCCGGATCGCCTATACGGGCCGCATTCCCAATTTCGCCCTCGAGGCAATCGACGAGTGGTGGCGCGTGCGAATCGGCATGGACTGGTTCCACGGCAATGTGGACCACAATGTCGGTACGCCCTTCGTGCATCTTTCTGTGGATTTCCGTTCTCCGATCACGCCCCGCTTTCCGTTGATCTGCGAGGTGCGGCTGCTCAAGGTCGGGGACAGTTCCGTACGGTTTTCCGTACGCGGCTTGCAGAACGACATCCTTTGTTTCGAAGGGGAATTCGTCGAAGTCTTCGTGGAGGCGGATGCGCACCGAAAGATGTCCGCGCCCGAAGACATCCGTCGCAAGCTGGAGGCGCTCGTCATCGACTGAACGCCGGATCGAACAGGGGGGAGCTTGAACGGTTCTGGAATTATATTGCATATTGCACCTGCCGCGCCTAGGTTGTGCAGGATGAATCGCAAGCAGGCGCAGTGATGAACGAAATCACGAATTTTCGCGGTGAGGTCGTTCCGGATGATCGGCTTACGCCACATGCCGGAGACATCGATGCGTTCGTTGCCGCGGTTGGCGAACGGGTCCGCAAGGCGCGTCAGCGCAAGGGCATTGCGCGGCGCGTTCTGTCGGAATTGTCGGGCGTTTCGCAACGCTACCTGGCGCAACTGGAAAACGGCGGCGGCAACATCTCCATCGCCCTTCTGTTCAAGGTCGCCAATGCGCTCGACCACCGCGTCGAATGGCTTGTCGGCGCGGACGATCCGTGGGGCTCGGAAACCGCGCAAGTCGCCGAGTTTTACCGGCAGGCGACAACCGAGCAGCGACAGCGGGTCATGCAGATCCTCGATCCGGGCCGACCGGCGCAAATGCGCCGCCAGCGCATCTGCCTGATCGGCCTGCGCGGAGCGGGCAAGTCGACGCTCGGACGGCTGCTCGGCAAGGAATTGTCGGTGCCTTTCGTCGAATTGAACCGCGATATCGAGGAACAGAGCGGCATGCCGGTCGATGAGGTGATGGCGCTTTACGGGCAGGAAGGGTACCGCCGGCTGGAGCGCCAGGCGCTCGAACGCATCGTGGCCACGTCGGATTCCGTTGTTCTGGCGGTGGCCGGCGGCATCGTCTCGGAACCCGAGACCTACGGTTTCCTGTTGCGCAATTTCCACACCATCTGGCTCCGCGCCACGCCGGACGAGCACATGAACCGAGTGCGGGCGCAGGGCGACGAAAGGCCGATGGCAGGCAATCCGAAGGCGATGGACGAACTGAAATCCATTCTGACCAGCCGTGAGGCGCTCTATGCCAAGGCCGAGGGTATCGTGAACACGAGTGGCAAGACGCTCGAGCAAAGCCTGCAGGACATCAAGGAAGCGGTCGGCAAGCTTGGCGTCAGCTAAAGCCCCGCCTGTTCTCAAACAATCCGCCTGACCTGTTTGCCGCTTCGCGCGCAACGCGTTGTGTCGCGGTTGTGTTTGCGCCAGTTGCACGATAACTCGCAGCATGCACTATAAATCATACCCGGGAGGACGACGCAGATGCCGGTCGACGAACCGCTCGAGCATGTAAGCGAGGCATTTCTCTGCTTGCCCGAGTGCGATCGGGAAAAGGCGTCGCGGCATGTTTCGCTTGCCGAGCGGCAGGCCGGAGCCCCCGAGCCAATCGCATCCGTCATGCCGCTGGATGTCCGTTCTGCTGTCGTCGCGGGAGGCGGCAGCATCGGGGCGTCAATTGCCTATGCGCTCGACCGGGCGGGCATCCGTGCCACAATCGCGGAGACGGACGAGGACGAGGCCGAGCGCGCGTATACGTATGTCGCCCGACTCGCCGATGGTGCGGTCGAGCACGGGCTGATTTCGGAGGAAGAGGCGGACGAATGCCGGACGCGTATCGGCGTCGTGGCGGGCTATGACAATCTGCCGCCCGCCGAGTTCGCCATCGAGGCGGATTGCGAGGACATGGCCGTCAAGAAGCAGGTGTTCGCCGCGCTGGAGAAAATCCTGCCGCCCGATGCGATCCTGGCGACCGACACTTCCTATCTCGATATCGACGAAATCGCGGAGGCCGTGTCCGATGCGGACCGTGTAATCGGACTGCATTTCTCCAGCCCGGCCCATATCATGAGACTGCTGGAAATCGCACGCGGCAAGAAGAGCAGCGACAAGGCATTGGCGACCGGATTCGATGTGGCCAAACGACTGTGCAAGATTCCGGTACTTGCAGGCGGATGCGGCGGCTTCATCGGGAGCAGGCTCCTTACGCGCTACCGCGAGGCTGCCGACACCGTGCTTATGGACGGTTCGACACCATGGGATGTCGACGAGGCGATGGTCGATTTCGGTTTTCCGATGGGCCCTTACGAGGCGCAGGATCTGGCCGGTCTCGATATTGCCTATGCCAATCGCAAGCGCCTGGCGCCGAGCCGCGATCCGAACCGCCGTTACATTCCGATTTCCGACCGCATGGTCGAGGAGGGCCGGCTGGGCCGCAAGGCCAGTGTTGGCTGGTACCGCTATCCCGGCGGCGGCGGCAAGGTGGTCGATCCGCTGATCGAGGATCTCGTGCGAGAGGAAGCGTATTTCGCCAAGGTGACGAGGCGCGAATACAGTCATGACGAAATCCGGACGCGCCTTGTCTGCGCCATGATCAACGAGGCGGCGGAGCTTCTCGAGGAAGGGATTGCGGCGAGCGCCGTCGACATCGATCTGGTGACGATCCACGGCCACGGCTTCCCGCGCCGACGGGGCGGGCTGATGTATTATGCCGACATCTTAAGTCCTGCGGACGTGCTCCGGCAGATCGAGGAATTCGCCAAGGAAGATCCGGTCGCCTGGAAGCCGTCGCCATTGCTCAGGCGGCTGGCTGAAAGCGGTGGCCGTTTTTGCGATCATTAACAGGACGCCCGCGCGGCTGAAGACGTTGCACCGTGCGGCAGCACGAACACCGATCCGTCCGGCGGCGTCCGGCTGACCGTCAGGTCGCAGCCGTAGACATCGCGCAGATTCGTCGCCGTCAGCACCTCGCGCGGCGCGCCCTCGGCGCACACCTGGCCGTCGTTCGGCGCCTTTCCCGCCGCCGCCTTCCGGCGCGCGACGCCAGTTCGTCATTCCCGTCGAAGTCCGGCGCTGAAGATCCTAAATTCGCAATCGTAAAGAAAGGAAACCGATATGTACGTCGCCATGAACCGCTTTCGCGTCAATGAGGGCCACGAGCAGGCCTTCGAGGATGTCTGGCGCAACCGGAATTCCAGCCTCGCCGAAATGTCGGGCTTCAAGTCGTTCCATCTGCTGAAGGGCCCGCGCGACGAGGATGCCGGCACGACGCTTTATGCCTCGCACACGATCTGGGAGAGCGAGCAGCACTTCATCGACTGGACGAAGTCGGAGAACTTCCGCAACGCACACAAGAATGCCGGCAACAACAAGGGCATGTATGCCGGTCATCCCCAGTTCGAGGGATTCGTGGCCGTGGTGGACGGCTGACACGCCCGCCTGATTGTCGACCGGTCGCCCGGCTGTTCATGCCGGGCGGCGTTGAAATCGGCCGCAACGGCTTGAGCCCATCGCTGCTGTCGAGGCCTCGCGCGGCTACTTCGCTGCGATCGACACAATGAATTCTGAGATCGCCGATTTCGCGAAATCGAGCGTGGCTTCATCGGTGAAACGGCCGTTTTCGGTCTTCTTCGGCGCGTGCGGCACGACGACTTCCTGGCAGACGAAGACATCGGCCAGCATGCCGTTCATGATGTATTTCAGATGAGCCTGTGCTCTTACGCCGCCAAGCGCGCCGCCCGACACCGATATGACGAAAACCGGCTTGTCCTTGAAAACCGACTTGTAGGCCGGCCTTGAAGCCCAGTCGATCGCGTTCTTCAACACACCGGGGATGCTGTAGTTGTACTCCGGTGTCACGATCAGCATGCCGTCGGCCGCTTCGATCGCCTCGATAAAACCGGCGACATCATCGGGAATGCCCAAATCGGCATTGTAGTGTGGGAGGGTGCCAATTTCGGCGAGCCGGAACGTGGCCTCATCCTTCATGTGGTCGGCGAGGGTTCGCAGCAGCGCGGTTGCGGAAGAGACGCTCCGCAGGCTGCCGGAAAGGCAAAGAATATTTGTCATGTCGCTTCTCGTGATAGTCTAAAGTCGCGCAAGCCAGGTGGCGATCGGCGGAAACAGGATGATCAGGATCAGCGCGAACAGCATCGCGCCGACAAACGGCAGCGCCCCGCGGAAGATTTCGCCGACCTTCAGGTCGGGGTCGTCCATCGCCGACTTGATCGTATAGACCGAAAGCCCGAAGGGCGGTGTCAGAAGTCCCATCTCGATCGCGACTACCGTCAACACGCCGAACCAGATGAGGTCCAGCCCGGCCGCTTCGGCAACCGGTAGCGCGATGGGAAGCATAATCAGCATGATCGAGATCGAGTCGATCAGGCAACCAAGCAGCAGGACCAGCACCAGATAGGCGATAAGAAAGCCATACGGTCCGATGGGACCTTCCAGAAAGAACGAGGCGAGCGCCTGCGGCATTCCGGACAGGGCGAGCATGCGCGAAAAGAAGCTGGCCGCGAGGATCAGGAACAGGACGGTGACCGTGATCTGCCCCGTTTCGACAAGGAGGTTCCAGAAGGTGCGGCGGTCGAGCGACCTGCGCAGCAATGCGATGACCAGGGCGCCGAAAGCTCCGGCCGCGCCCGCTTCGGTGGGATTGAAGAACCCGCCGTAGAGGCCGCCGAGAACCAGCGCGATCAGCACGACGATCGGGATGAACTTGCGGATCAGCGCCGCCGCGCCGAGATCCTCATAGGCGGTTTCGTCCCTGTCGATAGAGAAAACGAAATCCTTGCGGGTGTAGGCCAGCAGCAGGATCGTCGCCGTGAAGGCGAGCGCCAGGACGATGCCCGGTCCGATTCCGGCAAGGAACATTCGCCCGACCGATTCCTCCGCAAGCACCGCATAGACGATGAAGAGAAGCGACGGCGGGATCAGCATGCCCAGAACCGACGAGCCGGCGACTACGCCGGTGGCGAATTTGCGCGTGTAGCCGTGCCGGGTCATCTCCGGGACAGCCACGCGGGAGAACACGGTGGCCGACGCGATAGAGATGCCGGTGATTGCGGCGAACACCGCATTGGCAAAAACGGTGGCGACCCCGAGACCGGCGGTGAGCCGTCGCAACAGCCTTTGGAAGACGTCGAACGTGTCCCGCCCGACGCCGGAGACCGTGACGAGCAAGCCCATAAGGACGAACAGCGGCACGACGGCGAACAGGTATTCTTCCAGTGAATCGTTGGCGACCTGGCCGAGCATGCGCATGGCCACGACATCGTTGCGGATGAAGGCGACGCCGACGAAGGACACCAGCAGCATTCCGACGCCGATGGGCATGCCGATGGCGATCAGCGTGATCAGGGCGCCTATGGCCAACCAGCCGATTTCAACCGGACTCATGGGTAATCGTCTCCCCGGAGAGTGCTTTTCTGAAATGCGCGATTGTGGCGGCGGCGAATTCGATCGCGGCGACAGCCATGCCGATCAGGATAAGGGCGCGGAACGGCCATGTCGGCAGCGTGCCGAGCCCTGGTGTTCCGATGAATTCGCCGGAGGCGAGGTCCTTTTCAAGAATGCGGATGGAAGCCCATGCGATCAGGCCGATCATGGCCGCACCGGCGAGTGCGAAAATTCCTTTCAGGATTTCCGCCAGGCGCGGCGTGCGTTGCGACAATGCACCGATTATGATTTCGACATGCGCCAGCCGGTCCGCGCGGATGGCGGAGGCTAGCTGTAGTGCCACAATCAGCACAACAAGCAGGGCGCCGATCTCCGAAACCAGCGGCAGCGACGAGCCGAACCCGTTTCTGAAGACTATGTCGGCGCAGATGATGAACATCAGTATTCCGATGAAGAAGGTCGCCAGCGCGGCAAGGCCGTCGACCACGAAGGCCCAGCCGCGCTGCAGCGGGTTGTCATGGCGCCCCGCTTGCGGGACGCCGTTGCCGGATGATGCGTTCACGGCCGGCCCCGTCGCCTAGAGTTCTTCGTCCCAGGCGCGGGAGGGCTCGACACCCTTGGCGCGCAGCGCGTCCATGTACTCCTTCACGAACGCCTTGGCGGGTACGCCATTGTCTTCCAGTTGCGATGCCCATTCGCCGGCGAGGTTCGGAAGCATGTCCACCCATTTCTGCCGTTCTTCCGCCGGCATGGGAACGATCGTGACCGGCGGCGACTGTTCCGCCCCGAGCTCGACCATCTTGTTGAGCGCGAATGTGTGGCGGTCCACCATGTCCTGGCCGTGGCTGACGGTGTAGTATTTCCCCGCCTCGGCCATGGCGTTCTGGACTTCCTCCGGCAGGCCGTCCCAGCTGTCCCTGTTGACGGCGACCGCGCCGGAAAAGGCCGCGGCGGCATCGAAGCGGTTGATGTAGGGCGCGACCTCGTAGAGCTTGATCGGCAGGGCGCCGAGCGCCAGCGTCAGCGCTCCGTCGGACACGCCGGTCTGGATGTCGGTGTAGAAGGTTGTCAACGCGCCGTCGACGGCGTTCGCGCCGGTGCCGCGCAGCCAGTTTCCGAGCACGCCCGGCGCCGACAGCTTCATGCCGGAGATGTCGCTGATGCCGGAAAGCGGTTCCTTTGTATAGATGTCATAGAGGTCGGTCGCGGTCAGACCCAAGACCTTGAGATTGTGGCTTTCCCACTCGTTGCGGAACGTCTCGTTCGTCTCGAGCAGCGATTCCATGACCTCGAGCAGCTTCGGCACGTCGGTCACCGTGAACGGCGTGTTGGTGGACACCTGGCTCAGCGGCAGCTTGGCCGGCTCGAGGAACGAAAACACCCAGCCGACATCGGTGATGCCATCCTCGACCGAGGAAAGCGTGGCGTTGGCCTTATAGAGCTGGCCGCCGAAGGCCTCGTTCCATTCGATCTTGTAATTGCCGCTCTCGGCAAGGATCTCGTCGGTCTTCGCCATGAAATGCGTCTTGATCATGCCGACCCACGGCACCACGGTCGGATGGCTCGACGCGACAGTCAGGTTGATGGTCTCCTGCGCCAGCGCCGACGCCGGAAAGGCGACGAACGCGGACAGCGCCAATGCGAGTAGTTTCTTCATTTCTTCCTCCCTTGAAAGACTACGAAATCTCGAATTTCTGAGTTGAGAAATCGAAGCGCACGGTCATCGATCCCTCGTTGATCATCCACGGCCGGACCTTGAAGGTGCGGGCGCCGGATTTGTGCATCGGATCGTCTTCGGCGATCCTGATCGCTTCCTCGCGCGAAGCGGCGCGGATAATGACAAGGCCTTCGCCTTCCCAGCTTTGCTCATCGTCGGTCCACATCGGACCGGCCGCGAACATGATGCCCTTGCGTTCGAGATCGACCTGGAAGTTCAGGTGCGCCTCGATGTTCGCGAAGACCGGTCCGAGGCCGTCGGTGGGCGTGGTGAAGACGGCATAGAGCTGCTTCTGCAGCATTGCCTTGCTTGCTTCCTTCACACCTTCGGCGGGTACCGATTTCGGATTTTCCGCGTCGCTCATGTCACTGCCTCCCAATCCATTTCGTTTTGCGTCAGCCTGCCTTCTTGCGGGCGATTTCCGCGCGGATTTCCTCGCCATGCTCGTCGAGCGTCGGCGGCGGGAGGACATCGAGTTCCGGGGCGCCGTCGAAATTGTAGGGCGGACGCACGGTGGTGAACGTGCCCATTTCCGGATGATCCGCGGAAACCTTGATCTTGAGGTGGACGGCCTGCGGATCCTCAAGCGCTTCGTTGGAATCATAGGCCGGCGAAAAGGGCACCTCCGCTTCTTCGAGCAGGCGACACCACTCGTCGCGCGGCTTCTGCCTGAAGATCGGCGTGAAGTGCTCGATCAGCTCGTCCTGATGCTCGATGCGCGCCAGGCGCTCGGAGAAGCGCGGGTCCTCGTTCAGCTGTTGCTGGCCGGTCGCCCTGAGCAGGCCATCCCAGAACTTGGTCGGGGATGAGAGATGGAAGGCGATCCATTTCCCGTCGCCGCATTCGAAGGTGTAGGACTGCGATACGACCGGACGCGACAATGGTCCCATGATCTCGCCGACCGAGAAGAAATGCGTGAAGCTGTCGAGATTGAAATGTGTCATCGCCTCCAGCATGGAGATGTCGACACGCCGGCCGTCGCCGGATTTCGCGCGCTCCAGCAGCGCGGCCAGGATCGCCATTGCGGCATACTGGCCGGTCACCGCATCGGCGATCGCGGGACCGATGACGCGCGGTTTTACCGGCGGGGTCAGCAGGCGCAGATAGCCGCTCGCGGCCTGCGCCACGCTGTCATAGACGGGGCGGTCGCGCGCCGGTCCCGACGCGCCGAAACCGGAAATCGCGCAATAGATCAGCGAGGGATTGATCTTGCGAAGGTCTTCTTCGCCGACGCCGAGTTTCTCCGCGACGCCGGGACGGAAATTCTGAATGAAGACGTCGGCGGTGGAGACGAGGTCGTGCAGGACGCCGAGGTCGCCCGGATCCTTGGTGTCGAGGGCGATGGAGCGCTTGTTGCGGTTGTAGGTCTGGTAATGCGGCGAGTAGAGGCCGCCCTTGAAGGCGCGGAACGGATCGCCCGTTCCCGGGCGTTCGACCTTGATGACGTCGGCGCCGAGGTCGGCCAGATGCATGCCGGCGGCCGGCCCGGTGATGTAGGTTCCAAGCTCGACGACGCGCACGTCCTTGAGGATCTTCACCATTGGTCTCCTTATCCCTTCTTCGTTTCCCGCCCCGACAGTGCGCCGTCGTAGCCGATGGCAACATCGGCTTTGTGCGACATGATGAACCCGATCGGCCGCTGTGATTCCTCGTAGAGATGGGCGGAAAGCCCGGCGGCGCGCGCGAGCAGAGGAACCGCCTTCAGCGCGTCGAGCGGCCAGCCCGCATCGAGAATAGCCGCAGGAATCGCGCCCGAGACGTTGATCGGCAGCGGTCGCTCGATAATGCCCGGCGCGTGTTCGGCGAGAATGCGCAGCGTCTCGATGTGGGCGCCCGAAACACCAAGTTCGTCGGCAATGGCGAGCAGCCGGTTGGCGCGCGGGTCGCCGCCGGAGTGCTGCGGATGGCCGAGTCCCGGCACCTTCTGGCGGCGGGCCTTGAGGTCTTTCAGGCTGGCGATCGCCGCGTCTTCGAGGCTGCTGCCGTCGGCTTCGCTGCTTGCGATGATTTCCGCGAGATATCGGCCCGCCGATTCCGAACTGCCGGCGACGACGCTGCCCATGCCGAGAAGGCCGGCAGCCATAGCGCCCTGCCAGGCGTCGGGCCCGGCGGCCAGCGTCATGCGCGCGGCCTGTACGGACGGCACAAGGCCATGCTCGGCAATCGCGACCAGACAGGCGTCCAGCATCCTGCGCTGTTTTTCGGTCGGCCGGCTGCCCAGGACGAGCAGCCAGAAATAGTCGGAGAAATCGATCTTTCCGATCAGGTCCTCGCACAGATCCTCGCCGCGCACCGTGATCGATTCCGCGTCCGACGTGGCGATTGCGGTCAGAGCGTTGTCCTGTTTGCCGATGCGCATCCCTACCTCTATTTTCGCTATCCGAAAAAAATTTCTCTTGCCGAAACATTATGAAGCCATTACGGTTCCGTCAAGACAAAACCCGGCATCGATCCGTTTTCGGTCAGCGCCAGTTCGGTCCAGCGGAGGAAAAAATGCGCGATATCAATCAGTTCACCATCACACAGGCGGTGAAGGATTCATTCAAGACGGAGGAGGGCAGCCGGTTCGAGAAGCTGCTGCAGGGCCTGATCGATCACCTGCACGACTACACGCGCGAGATGAACCTGACCCACGAGGAGTGGATGGGCGTTTTGAACTTCCTGTATGATTGCGGGCAGATATCGACGCCTGAGCGCCATGAATACATCCTGCTGTCCGACGTGCTGGGCTTTTCCGCGCTGGTCGACATGATCAACACGCGCGGCGGCGCGACAGAGGGCTCCAATCTGGGGCCGTTCTATCTCGACGACGCACCGCGCATGAAGCTCGGCGCCGACCTCGGCGGCGACCGCCAGGGCGCGAAGGTGCTGGTGCACGGCAAGGTGACGGATATCCTGCACAAGCCACTGCCCGGTGCGATCGTCGACACCTGGCAGGCCGACTCCTCGGGCACCTATCCGATCCAGGAACAAGAGCAGGGCCAGGACAAATACGATCTGCGCGGCATTTTCTCGGCGGATGATGAAGGCCGCTACTACTACACGACGGTGCTGCCGAAGCCCTATACCGTTCCCTATGACGGGCCGGTCGGAAGCCTTCTGCGTGCCGGCAACAGGCATGCGTGGCGGGCCGCTCACCTGCACTACATCGTCCGTGCGCCGGGCATGCGCTCCATCACCACGGAAATCTTTTTCGACAACACCGAATATCTCGATGCGGATGCGGTCTTCGGGGTCCGCAACTCCCTTATTGCGAAAGTCAAACCGGCAAAGGATATAGAAGCGCTCGGCTTCGATCTGGACGAAAAGCCAGACGCGGTCGTGGAATTCGACTTCGTACTCGCACCGGAAGACTGATCACAATGGCATCATCGCCAAAACAGGGCGGAGACGACGACCGCCCATCCGAATTCGTCGAGGCACTCGCAAAAGGGCTGGCCATTCTCGAATGCTTCGATGAAAGCCATCCCGACATGACGTTGAGCGAGGTCGCGAAACGGGTCAGCCTGTCACCCGCCGCGGCCCGCCGCAGCCTGATAACGCTGAAGGCGCTGGGTTATGTCGGGCAGGAGGGCAAGCGCTTTCACCTGCGCCCGAAAATCATGGCGCTCGGTTCCTCTTTCTATTTCTCGGCCCGTATCGACGAGGTGTTGCAGCCGGATCTGCGCTCGCTCGTCGAACGGTTCGGCGACGCGTCGTCGGTGGCGACCCTCGACGGGCACAACGTGATTTATGTCGCGCACCATTCGCGCCAGCGCGCGCGGCGCGCGGCGGCGGTGGCAGGCGCTGTCTATCCGGCTTTCGCGACATCCATGGGCCGTGTCCTGGTCGCCGCCAAGCCGGATGACGAACTGGACGCGTGGCTCGACGAACTGGATCCGGTAGCGCTCACTTCCAAGACCTGTCTCGACAAGGCGCGGCTGCGCGAGGAACTCATACAGGTGCGCGAGAACGGTTATGCCACCACTGTCGACCAGCTCGATTACGGCATCACGGCGCTGGCGGTTCCGGTGCGTGACTTCGAGGGCAAGACAATCGCCGCCCTCAACTCGTCCGGCTACACCGGCATCGTCACGCCGGAAGCGCTGGTCGAGGAGCGCCTGCCGGAATTGCGCGTCACCGCATCCCACATCGCCAGCCAGCTCGGGCGCTATCCCGTCCTTGCGACCGTGCTGCGTGACTGACCAGGAGCAGAAGAAAGCAAGCACAGGGAGGAACCGAAATGTGCAGATTGTGCGATCCGAGAAAACCCCAACTGCCGTGTCCGACACGGCGTGATTTCCTGAAGACGACGGCTGTCACAGGCGCCGCCGCGGCCACCGGATTTGCCGCCACCGCCATTCCCGCGTCGGCGCAGGAGGCCGCCGCCATGGACCTGCCCGAAGGCGTCGCCGACGGCAGCCGGCAGGTCCTCATCAAGGGCGGCTCGGTGCTGTCCATGGACGATTCCGTCGGCAATTTCGCGACGGGTGACGTGCTGGTCGAGAATGGCCGGATCGTGGAGGTCGCCACCAATATCGACGCTCCCGATGCCGCTGTCATCGACGCGGCCGGCCGGATCGTGCTGCCGGGTTTCATCGACACCCACCACCATCAGTTCGAGACGGCGCTACGCAGCCAGCTGGCGCATGGCATACTGATCAATGACGGCCGCCCGGCGAACGCCACCAACTACTACGAGACGATCCTGCAGAAATTCTCGATGGTCTACCGCCCCGAGGATGTCTACATCAACGAGCTGTTCGGCGGTATCGCCCAGCTCGATGCCGGCGTGACCACCGTGATGGACGTCTCGCAGATCCATCACAGCCCCGAACATTCCGATGCCGCCATCGAGGGCATGCGCGATGCCGGCCGGCGCGGCGTGTTCGGCTATTTCGAGGGCTGGGGGGACCGGGCCAGGTATCCGGATGACGCCAGGCGCATCAAGGAACAGTGGTTTTCCTCCAATGACCAGTTGCTGACCATGGTGATGGGCGGCGAGATCTATCTGCCGGGTTACGAAAAGGCATGGGAGGTCGGCCGCGACCTGGACCTGCCGATCGCACTGCACGTCGTCGGCACCTTCGGCATGCAGCCGACCTTCGACGAGTTGGGCGCAAAGGGCTGGTTCGGCGAGGACAACATCTTCATCCACATGACCGGCATGTCGGAGGATGGCTGGAAATACGCTTCCGATGCCGGTGCGCATGTCTCGCTCGCGGTGCCGATCGAGATGCATATGCGCCACGGCACGCCGCCGATCCAGAAGGCGATCGACCTCGGCATGGGCATTTCGCTGTCCTCCGACGTCGAGTGCACCATGACGGCGGACATGTTCACCCAGATGCGCGGGCTGATCACGCTGCAGCGCATGTTCGTCAACGAGGCGGCGCTTTCGGGTTCCGAGGACTATCCGGAGCTGATGCAGTGCCTCGACGCGATCCGACACGCCACCATCGAGGGCGCGAAGGGGCTCAAGCTCGACAGCGTCACCGGCAGCCTGACGCCCGGCAAGGCCGCCGACATCGTCCTGCTCGACGCGACCGCGATCAATGTCACGCCGCTCAACAATGTGCCCGGCGCCGTGGTGACGCTGATGGACCGCTCCAATGTCGACACCGTCATGGTCGCCGGCAAGGTGAAGAAGTGGAAGGGCCAGCTTCTCGGTTTCGATGTCGACCGGCTGCGCAGCGAACTGGAATCGAGCCGCGACTATCTCTTCGAGGCCGCCGGCATGGAACGCGACCTGTTCCGAGCATGATCGTCAAAGGCCGCCTTCGGGCGGCCTTTCTTCCATCCACATTCGGAGATCCCGGCGGAGTTTTCGCGTCTCCCGTCCATTTCTAACCCTCGTTCCACAGAATGCGCACCGCCATGGTCGCCGCGGCGGTGCGGTTCTCGATGCCGAGCTTGTTGAAGGATTACGGGCCGCCGGAGCAGATGCGGCCATGTCGGGAGTAGTGCTGAACATCTACGATGCATCGCGCACACAGGCGTTCAAGGCCGGGATCGTTCTCCTGATCTACTTCGCGCTTTTGGGGCTGATCCTTTCACTGTGGCTGCCCCGGCGAAAGCTGGTGGAGGAAAAGCGCGGTCGATGATGAGCGATCGTTCGCCGGTTTAACTGGAAACCAAGAGAGACAATGGCCGCTGCGTGCCGGGAGCTGTCGCAGGACGGGGCTTGCGCGGGGACCGCCGGGCCTCAAGAATCTCCAAAAAAACCCGCCTGCTGTCGGGAAATGGCCTTGATGCCGATGCCAAACGGCTGTTGCGACAAATGAACCAGGTCTGACGAAAACCGAACGGTCAGCTTGATCCCGGGCGCAAGAAGTGCATGCATCGCCGGGCACCACCGGCCGACAAACCGCACCCCTCGATTCGCCAATGAACGACCCGGCACCAGAAAGGAAGGCAGCGGCATCGCTCCGGCTCGATGAACTGCTGGAGCCGGCCCGCCGGAAACTGGCAGTCGCCTCTGCTTTCGGCGTCATGTCCGCGCTTCTCTGGATTCCGCAGGCGGCAGCCGTCGCCATCTTGCTGGCGTCGCTTGTCACGGGCGAAGAAGCGGTCTTCGGCCCGTGGGCTGCAAGCGCGATCTTTCTTGTGCTCGGCATGGCGCGCGCCGCTCTGACATCCATCGCCGGCGGCATGGCCTTTGCCGCCTCGGACGAGGCAATCGCGCGCGAACGCGCAAAGCTGCTGGCGTCGCAGGCCCACCGATCGCCTGTCGTCACCGGGCGGCATTCCTCCGCCGAGATTGCCAGTCTTGCCGCCGACAAGCTCGATCAGGTCGCGCCCTACCTGACCCGGTACGCGCCGGCGATGGCGCGCACCAGGATCATGCCGCTGGCGATCCTGGCGGTCGCCTTTCCGTATTCCTGGACGGTGAGCGTGATCCTGCTCGTGGCAGGGCCGTTGATCCCGGTCTTCATGGCATTGGTCGGGCTGGCGGCGCGCGATGCCAGCGAAAGGCAGATGCAGGAAATCGGCGGCATGAACGCATTGCTGCTGGAGCGTATCCGTGCGCTGACCGATCTGCGGCTGCTCGACGCGACACGGCGCACCATCGCGGATTTCGAAACGGCCGCCGACCGGCTGCGCCGGCAGACCATGGAGGTGCTGCGCATCGCCTTCCTGTCGTCCGCGGTGCTGGAGCTGTTTTCCGCCATCGGTGTGGCGCTTGTCGCGGTCTATGTCGGTTTCGCCCTGATCGGCGAACTGCGCTTCGGCGCCTGGGCGACGCCGCTCACGGTGGGGCAGGGCATCTTCCTGTTGTTGCTCGCGCCGGACTTTTTCCAGCCGTTGCGCGACTTCGCCGCCGCATGGCATGACAAGGCCGCCGCGCTGGCCGTCGCCGGCGAATTGGCCGAACTCGAAGGCGAGAGAACGGTCGATATCGTTGGCGATGGCGTCACTCATCCGCCGCTGACCGGGCCTGTCTCCATCGCCGTGAAATCGCTCGCCTGGACAACTTCGAGCGGACGCGAAATCCGCTTTCCCGATTTTACTGTCGGCGCGGGCGAGACGCTCGCCGTGACCGGGCGCAGCGGCAGCGGCAAGACGACGCTGCTGGCGCTGCTGGCCGGACTTGCGCCGCCGGTCGGCGGATCGGTCGAAGTCGCCGGTACCCCGCTTGCCGCCGACACCGCCGATGCATGGCGGGCGCGACTCAGCTGGATCGGGCAATCGCCGCATTTCTCCAACGAAAGCCTGCGGGCCAATCTGATCCTTTCCGCGCCAGACCGTGACGATGGGCGGTTGGCGCGGGCGCTCGCCGAAGCATCGGCGGAGACGATCGTCGACGCCCTGCCGCGCGGCCTCGATACGCGGCTCGGGGAAACCGGCCACGGCGTTTCCGGCGGCGAGGCGCGACGGCTGATGGTGGCGCGCGCGCTTTACTCGCATGCCGATATCGTGCTGGCCGATGAACCGACCGCCGATCTGGACGAAGCGACGGCGAAGGCCGTGACGAAGGGTCTGCTCGCGCTTGCGGCGCGCGGCGCGACACTGATTGTCGCCACCCATGACATGGAGCTGGCCAGTCGCCTCGGCCGGGTCGTCGATCTGGAGAAAGGCGCATGAGGCCGCTCATTCCGATCGTCCGGCGCATCTGGTCGCAGGAATGGTGGTCGCTGATGCGCGGCACCGCTCTCGCGGCCGTTGTTCTGATCGCCGGTATCGCGCTGCTCGGCCTTTCGGGGTGGTTCATCACCGCGGCCGGTATTGCCGGTCTGGCCGGAATCGGCATCGCCTTCGATGTGTTCCGGCCAAGCGCCGGCGTACGCTTCCTGGCACTCGGGCGGACGGCGGCGCGCTACGGCGAGCGCATCCTGACGCATGACGCCACCTTGCGCAGCCTTGCGCGGCTCAGGGTACAACTGCTGGCGGCGCTGGCCCGCGTGCCTTTCAGCCGCCTTCCGGCGCTGCGGGCATCGGAACAGCTGAGCAGGATCACGCGCGACGTCGATGCGCTGGACGGCATCGCGCTGCGCCTGTTCATCCCGATTTTCGCCGCCATCGCGACGCTCGGGCTGACCGCGCTCGCTCTGTGGTACCTGGTCGATCCGGAACTGGTCATCTGGCTTCTCGCCAGTTACGGGCCGGGCGTGGCGCTGGCGCTTGGATTCGTCGGCTGGCGCGCCCGCCGTCCGTCGCGTAGCGGGCAACTTGCACTGAATGCTTTCCGCATGCGTTTCGTCGACTTGCTGCGTGCGCGCACCGAGCTTGCCGTGTTCGGCAAGCTCGGCGCGCGTGCAAGCCATGTCATGGCGGCGGAAGCGCGCATGCGGGAGTCGGTGGCCAGGAGCGACCGTATCGAAAGGGCGGGCGGTTTCGTCCTTTCGGCGACCGAGACCGTTGCCGCAGCGGGCGCGTTGCTGATCGGCGCGTTACTGGCAAAGGCCGGAACGATCGATCCGGCCCATGCGGCGCTCGGCTTCTTTGCCACGCTGGCGCTCGCCGAGGCGCTGATGCCGCTGCGGCGCGGCATGGCGGAACTCGGACGGATGACGGATGCCGCGCGGCGCGTGAACCGGATGCTGGAATCGGGTGTCGATGCCGTCGAGCGGGACTTCTCGGCGCCATCGATGCCAAAGCCGACGACGCCGGCGCTCGCATTGCGAGGCGTGAGATTCGCGCATGAAGGCGCCGATGCGCCGGTGATCGACAGCTTCGATCTGGAGGTTCGCGCGGGAGAGATCGTTGCGCTTGTCGGGCCGAGCGGCAGTGGCAAGACGACGATCCTGCAGCTTGCGGCGGGGATGCTTGAGCCGCTGAATGGATCCGTGGCGGTCTTCGGGACCGGGACTTTGCGATGGAATGAGACATCCTTGCGCGAAACGGTGTCGTTCCTGCCGCAAAGAAGCGCGCTGCTGAGCGGGACAATCCGCGAAACACTGGCGCTGGCGAGGCCCGATCTGGACGATCGGGAAGCCCGGGCCGTGCTTGCCGCGGTGGAACTCGACGCGGTCATCGACGAGCGAGGCGGCCTCGACAGCCGGCTGGGCGAAGCCGGGGCGGGGCTCTCCGGCGGAGAAAGCCGGCGTCTGGCCCTGGCGCGGGTATTGCTGCGCCGGCCGGCATTGCTGCTGCTGGACGAACCGACCGAAGGACTGGACCGGGAAACCGCCCGTTTGGTGCTGGCGGGCTTAAGGCGTTACCTTCCCGATGCGGCGATTCTCCTTGCCTCCCATCGCCAGGCCGAGCGGGAGTTCGTCGGCCGGGTTCAACATGTCGCACCGGTTTGAGCGACGGCAGACCCGTTTAATTGATCTGCATCAATGCTTCGCCTGGCGCCAATTGCAATCAGTCCGTCTGAAAATATGCAAACAAGATGCATGTTTATAAAGAAAGGAACGGAAGATGGAGCTCGATGTCGTTGAGCTGTCTCGCCTGCAATTCGCGATGACAGCGATGTACCATTTCCTCTTCGTCCCGCTAACGCTCGGCCTATCGATCATCGTTGCGATCATGGAGACGGTCTATGTGATGACCGACCGTCCGATCTGGCGGCAGATGACGAAGTTCTGGGGCACGCTGTTCGGGATCAACTTCGTGCTGGGCGTCGCCACTGGCATCACCATGGAATTCCAGTTCGGCATGAACTGGAGTTATTACAGCCACTATGTGGGCGACATCTTCGGTGCACCGCTGGCGATCGAAGGCCTGATGGCCTTCTTCCTCGAGGCGACATTCGTCGGCCTGTTCTTCTTCGGATGGGACAAGCTCTCCAAGGTGGCGCACATGACCGTCGCCTGGCTGGTCGCCATCGGCTCGAACTTTTCCGCGCTGTGGATCCTGATCGCCAATGGCTGGATGCAGAATCCGGTCGGTGCCGAATTCAATCCGATGACCATGCGCATGGAGATGACCTCGTTCTACGAGGTGCTGTTCAACGAGGTCGCGCAGGCGAAATTCGTGCACACCGTTTCGGCCGGTTATGTGACCGCAGCCGTATTCGTGCTCGGCGTTTCCTCCTGGTACATGCTGAAGGGCCGGCATTGCGAGTTGGCGCGCCGCTCCATAGCGGTCGCCGCGAGCTTCGGCCTTGCTTCGGCGCTTTCGGTCGTCGTGCTGGGCGATGAATCCGGCTATTCGGCCACGCACTCGCAAAAAATGAAACTCGCCGCCATCGAGGCGATGTGGGAGACGGAACCAGCGCCCGCGTCGTTCACGCTGATCGGCATTCCGGATCAGGAAGCGCGCGAAACCAAATATGCCATCCACATCCCCTTCGCGATGGGTCTGATCGGGACCCGTTCGCTGACAACAGTCATCCCCGGCATCGAGGAACTGGTCGATACGGCGGAAAGACGCATCCGTTCCGGCATTGTCGCCTATGACGCGCTGGTTACCATCCGTACCGAGCGTGACGGAGCGACCCAGGAGGTGCGCGATACCTTCGAGGACCACAGCGCCGACCTCGGTTTTGCGTTCCTGCTGCGCCGTTATGTCGACGATCCGCGCCAGGCGACCGAGGAGCAGATCCTGATGGCCGCCAATGACACGGTTCCGACCGTCTGGCCGCTGTTCTGGGCGTTCCGGATCATGGTCGGGCTCGGCTTCTCGTTCATTGCGGTGATGGCCTACTTCTTCTACCTGGCCTCGTTCAAGCGAATGCAGTTCCCGCGCTGGGCGCTGTATTTCGGGGTCGCGATCATCCCGACACCATGGCTCGCCGCGGAGCTGGGCTGGTTCGTCGCCGAATTCGGCCGGCAGCCATGGACCGTGGACGGCGTGTTGCCGACCGCCCTGTCGGTCTCGCATCTGAGCGTCGGCGATCTGCTGATCACGCTAACCGGCTTCGTCACCTTCTACTCGGTTCTGTTCATCATCGAGATGGGGCTGATGATCAAATATATCCGCAAAGGTCCGTATATGGACGTCGCGGAGACCGAAGCCTGGACCGCTCGTCACGAACATCGCCTGCGCACGCATGACGGCAATGTGCCGGGCGTCCTTCCTGCGGAGTAAGAACAATGATCCTGCATGAACTCATCAGTTTCGAACTGCTTCGCGTTATCTGGTGGCTGCTGCTCGGCGTGTTGCTGATCGGCTTCGCGCTGACCGACGGTTTCGACATGGGCGTCGGCGCATTGCTGCCGTTCGTCGCCAAGACCGACACGGAACGCCGCGTTGTGATCAACACGGTCGGTCCGGTCTGGGAAGGCAACCAGGTCTGGTTCATTCTCGGCGGCGGCGCGATCTTCGCCGCCTGGCCACCGCTTTACGCGGTGTCGTTTTCCGGCTTCTATCTCGCGATGTTTGCGGTTCTGGCCGCGCTCATCCTGAGGCCGGTCGGCTTCAAGTACCGTTCCAAGCGCGAAAGCGCGGCATGGCGTAACGGCTGGGACTGGGCGCTGTTCGTCGGCGGCGCTGTGCCGGCGCTGATCTTCGGCGTGGCGGTCGGCAACGTCCTGCAGGGCGTGCCGTTCCGGCTGACCGACGATCTGTTCCCGATTTACGAGGGGGCGTTCTACGCGAAGTTTCTCGGCCTGCTGAACCCGTTCGGGATCCTGGCCGGTGTCGTCTCCTTCGGCATGCTGCTGATGCACGGCGCGGCATGGCTGACGGTCAAGGCGGAAGGTCCGGTCGTCGGGCGCGCGCGCGTCCTCGGCACCTGGATGGGGCTGATCGCGCTTGCCGGTTTCGCGCTTGCCGGCGTGTGGCTTGCCTTCGGCATCGACGGTTATCAACTGGTCGGAGACACTATCTATGACGGCCATTCCAATCCGCTGCATTCGGAGGTGGCCAAGGGCGGAAGCTGGCTGGCCGCTTACGGTGCACGCCCGTGGATCGCGATCGCCCCGGCGCTGGGCTTCCTCGGCATGGCGATGGCCGTGCGCGGCCTGCGCGGTGGCGGCGAGATTTCGACGCTGTTGTGGTCGAAGCTCGGCATCTTCGGCGTCATCTCGACGGTCGGGCTGACGATGTTCCCGTTCATCCTGCCGTCCTCGATCGATCCGAAATCGTCGCTGACGGTGTGGGATGCCTCGTCATCGCACCTGACGCTGTTCGTCATGCTGGTCGTGACCGTCATATTCATGCCGATCATCCTTCTCTACACCGCCTGGGTCTACAAGGTGCTGTGGGGCAAGGTGACCGAAGACGACGTGACCTCGAACAGCGAAAGCGTCTACTGACAAAGGAGAAAGAGCATGTGGTATTTTGCCTGGCTTCTCGGTCTGCCCGTCGCGGCGATGTTCGCCGTCGTCAATGCGATGTGGCTGGAACTGCAGCAGGACCGTTTGCTGACCGAAGACGATCCGTCCTCCGAATAGACGCGCGCTGCGTCGCAAACCGCTTTGGCAGGATCACCAACCGGAGCGCCTGGTTGGTGATCCGGTCCTAATTCTCTTCCAGCAAGGCGGTGCTGGCGCCCTTCAAGTGCGCTTCGATCTCGCGTGCGGCTGTTCCGCCCAGCATTTTACTCAGCGCCTTTTCATGCGCCTTGACGATGGGACGCAGCCGTTCGGTCAACACGGCGCCCCGGTTGGTCACGTAGACCAAGACGCGTCGCTGATCGGCCGGATCGGGCGCGCGGTGAACGAGGCCGTTTGACACCATCCGGTCGGTCATCTTGGTCAGCGCGGGGTGATTCATAAGGACGTCGTTGGCGAGAACATCTATCCGCGCGAGATAGAGGAATATGTCTACCGCCATCCGAAGGTCGCCGAAGTACAGGTGTTCGGCGTGCCGGACGAGAAATATGGCGAGGAGCTGTGCGCCTAGATCGTGCTGCATCCCGGCGAGGAGGTGACCGAGGACGAGGTGAGAGCGTTCTGTCAGGGACAGATCGCGCACAACAAGATTCCGCGCTACATCCGGTTCAAGGACAGCCTGCCGATGACTGTGACCGGCAAGGCGCAGAAATTCCTGATGCGCGAAGCGATGGTCGAGGAACTCGGGGCATAAGAATTGCGCGGGCGCCATGCCACGGGCGGGAGGATGCTGCCTGATCAAACGTTATCGGGCCTGGCGCGGAGCCATAGTAACAAAGTAAATGAAAGTCCGGGAAGCAGGGCTGCGTTGGCGTAATTTCCAGTCAAACTGCTTGGCTAAAGGCCGACTGATGCTTATCGCTGCCGATCTCTGGGATCCCTTGACACGCCGGATGCGTGCCTCATGTGGGGCAATGAACTTTTTAGCTGCGCTTCGGCCCTTACCCTCAAGAGCTGGTCGAGCATTGCAAGGTCGTTGAGCAGATCCACCGGATCACAATCGCGCGCGGCGCGCAAAGTGTCTTTCAGCCACTTGCTCATGCCCGGATGCGAAAGCACCCAGTCGATGCGATCGTCTGACTCTTTCAAGCTCTGTTCAGGCGCGCGATATGTCACGATCCAGTCGCCTCCTTACAATTGCGCATTATGGATTGCAGCCGTTGCACTGACCCGGATCGGCCGTTGCCGCTTCGACGGGTCTCTCGACGCGGTGGCCGCACCCCGCACACACAGACACTTCCGCGTGCAGCGCGTTCGTAGGCTCGCCACACCAGGCACATGGCAGCCCGAAGAGCTGTTCGGTAACCGAAAAACCCGGCTGTGCACATTGCGGACAGGGACTGCGATAGCGGCGCACGAGATCGATCGTCGCGCGCCTGATCGCGCGCATCCGGGTCGGATTGCGGTGCGCGCGCATGTCGGTTTCGAGATGCGCCGCGCAGCACAGCGCGAACGCTTCTTTCGCCGCCTCAGACAACTCCGAGAACGTCCGGATGTTCTTTTGAAGGTATATGTCCGGCGCCGGATTGCCGTTCGACAGACCAACGACGATCAGGCCGGACCTGGGGAAGCCTATCTTCTCGGCGAAGGCCGCTGCGGCGTCGATGGTATCGACTTTCTCATGGAAGAAATTCGTCGACAGGTCGGCGTAGTGACCAATGAGTTCAAGACCGGACTCGCGGTCGCGCATGACGACGATTTCACGACCGACCGGTGCGAAGAATATGTGTGGGTGCGGTCCAAAGCTTCCTTCACTGGCGATGGCGACCCGCGCTTGCCGGTCGTGCCCGAACGCGGCGTCGATCTTGGCGCGTGCCGCGTCGAGCTGACCGCCCGGCCGTTCGATGTCGCGGCTGAAGGTGCCGAACCGGTCAGTATCGAATCCGGTCGGCAGGTGCACGTCGAGCCCGAGCCCGCCTTCGAGCAGCGGCCGGATGACCCGCTCCTTGCCGTGCATGGTCGCCAGGACCGCGCGTTTGCCCGCGACGGAGAACGCGGGCGCGGCCTTCATCTGAGCAAAGGTCATCAAAAATAGCCCTCCCGCTTCTAGCGTTCGAGTGACCCGGCGCCCTCCTTGTCGGATAACGGCGGCGGCGACGGATAGAAGGCGCGCAGCGTCAGTGCGCGATTACCGTCGAATCTTTGCCCGCCGAGAACAGCTTCACCGGGTTGCGACCCTCCGCGACGTCCTCACGCAGGCTATGGATCGCCTCCGCCTCGAGCGTGTCGAGATGCGAGAGGCGCGCTGCCGGATGCGACGGTGTCATGCGACCGCCTCCAGCCGGCGGCCGGCGGTCGCCGCCTCGACCGGCTCCCACGCCAGACCGCCTGCATAGCGGAAGGTGAGCCGGCCTTCGCCATCCATCGCAAAGAGATGCAGCCAGCGATTGTCGAACAGGACGCGGACGCCCTCGTGGCGCTCCAGAATGTCGGTCATCGCCTCGCGCGGCGCCTCGATGCAGACAGAAAGGCGCAGCGGATCGTGGATATAGCGCTCGCCGTCATGGACGGACTGCCAGGGCAGGCCGGTGCGCATGTTCCCGCCATTGCCCTCCAAGACGCCGACGCCGCCGACGACGTTGTGCAGAAGCTTGTTGCCTGAACCGAAGGTCTTCGGCGCGACGGTCGAGCCGTAGTACTGAAGGCTGATCCAACTCGCGACGACGACCGGCGCTGTCATAATGAGCTCCAACACGCCGAACCCGTTCGCGCTGTCCTGCTTCCAATCATAGTCGTGCAGGAAGGCTCGGCCTTCGAGGCTGCGGCCGGCGGTCCGACTGCGCGGGGCGGCGATGAACGCCTTGCAACCGGCGAGCGCCCATTCGGGTCGCACTTCGGCCCAGTCCCGAGCGCGCATATCGATGTCGCCCTCGCCGTCGGCTCGTGGCAGACGCAACGCACGCTCGCCGCGCGTCGCCTTGCCAGCTGCTGCCAGCCACTGCCGGACTTGCTTCAGATCCGCCGTGTTTTCATTGGCCGCCATGTCGTGATCGTAGAGAGTGACCCGGTCCGTGGTCGTGTCATGCAGCGCGCCAACGAACAGCGTGTCCGCCGGAACGGTGATACCGCGCGCCACGAGGCCCTCGCGCACTTCGCTATCGTTCAGCAGCTGCGCCAGCAGGCGCGAATTCACCTCCCCCGAATAGCCGCCGCAGGCGCCGCAATGCAGGCCGCTCGCATGCGGGTTGTTGACCACGTTCGCGCCATGGCCGACCAGCAGCACGATGCGTGCGAACCCTTCGGTCAGGGACATGGCGCGCAGCACGGTCTCGGCCGCGGCGATCCGGGTTTCGAGGTCCAGTTCGGGGTCGAAGCGCGGTGTCGGGTCGTTCGGAACCGGCATCGGGCTGAAACCCAGCCCGTCGCGCAGCAGCTTGCCGACATAGACCGGTCCCATCGCCTCGACGAAGGCGAAGGATGACACGGCGGCGAGCTTGAAACGGCCCCAGGCGCGCTTGGCGCGGGCCCGGTAACGCGCCGCGAGATCGTCAGCCCGATCGTCCTCGCCGCCAGAAGACGACGTCACGGTGGGATTAAGCAGGACGGGCAGTCGCAACTCCTCGACGTCCGAGGCGAAGCGCCTGTGCTTTGCGAAGACGCCGAAGAACCCTGCGAACCCCAGCGTGCGGATCGACGGATCGACGGATTCGAGCGCGCGGCGGAAGACTTCCGAGCGCACGTCGATGCAAAAGGCCGCCTGCAGCGCGGGGCGGTCGTTGCCGGTCTTAGGCGCAGGCGCGGTCAGCGTCTCCGCCAGCTTTCGCTGGGCGGAGCGTTCGGCTGCCTCTTGCAGGATCTCGTCGACAACGCCGTCCTCTGCGGGTTCGACAGGCGCTTCGTGAGCCCTGCGCGCCGCCGCCCATTCGTCACCGATGGCCGCTTCGTGCTGCGCGAACAGCGCCTCTTCCCAGAGCAACCGGATCGCCAGCAAGTCGGTGATCGTCCTGTCCGTGTTCTCCGCCAGCTCGGCGCGCCATAGCTCGCAGCGCGCATATTGCGTCCATCCGCCGAGCGAGAGTAGCAGCTGGTGGAAATAGGTGTCGAGGGCAGCCTGGCCGAGGCCGAGCCGCTCGATCGCGCGGGCGATCGCTACCATCGGGTCATCGGGCGCCTCCGCGACGAAAGCCGCGAAGCCGTCGAGCCCCATGATCTCCGGCGTCAGGTCGTGTGTCGCGTAGGCGCTCCAGGCGGCCCAGGCCGACCGGCCGCGCGGCGCCGCCCACAGCGCCTGGCCGCGGTCGAAATAGCCCCCTGCCCAGGCGCCGATGCGATCGGCGACGATGCCGGGCCAGTCGGTACCGCTCGCCTGGGCGGTCAGGTCCGCGACCGTCGGCAGCGCGGTTGGCGCTGGAGGTTCCTTCAAGGCCGCTGCCTTCAGCGCCGCGAGGCTGCCCGGTTTGCCGGCATGGGGCGAGGCCGCGAGTGCTGCTGCGAAGTCATCTTCCGTGATTGCGCCGCTTTCAATCCGGCCTCGATACCAACTCCGCGGCATCGTCACCGGAACGCCACCGACCCGCGCGAGCCACGCGCCGGCGTCGGCCAGCGTCGCCGTCGTCTGGCCGAGGAACGGGTTGACCGCGACATAAGAGGCGAGCGGCCAGAGCGGCGGGATTTGCCGCGCGGCCGCATCGGCGGCGGCTTCGATCGCCCGGAGGTCGATGGGCTTGTTCTCGGAGTCGGTTGGCATGGGTCTCATCTCTTCGTGTGTATGTGTCAGGACGGGCGCCGAGCGGACCAGTTGCCGATCAGTCGGTCGAACACCGCGTTGGCGTAGAGGCCGTTCGACAGGTGCACGCGCAGGCCCGCCGCCGCCGGGTGGTTCGACCAGAGCGGGAACATGGCCTGCGCCACGGCGACGAGGCCGAAGCTGAACACGGCGAGCGTGAGCAGTGCCCATTCGAGCGGACCGGGCGCGGGCGTCGCCGGCAGCGTGCCTTTGGTCAGCCATTCGGCGCCCGTCTGTAGGGCGAAGTAACTGACAGAAGCGGCAACCGCGTAAAGCGCGGTGTACCGGGTCAGCATGCGCGGTGCGGCGTCCGCGAGCCCTTGCGCGAGCAGATAGGCAACGCCGAAAATCAGGATCGCGCCGAGCGCGATCGCTTGAGGCGATTTGGCTTCGAACCCGAAGGCAAAACCGATGAGCGCATAGATCGCTAGCGCCAGAGCGAAGGCGCGCATCACCGCCCAGCCGTTCGGGATCGCAATCGGGCCGGGCCTACGGATCGACGCGACCAGATCGACTGCTGTGCCCGAGGCGAGGAAGGCGTGCGCCTTGTAGAGCGAATGGGCGACGATGTGCAGGAGCGCCAACGGGAACAGCGCCAGCCCGCACTGCATGATCATGAAGCCCATCTGTGCAATGGTGGACCAGGCGAGCGAATTCTTGACCGCCGATTGCGAGAGCATGGCGAGACCGCCAAAGAGCGCCGTGAAGCCGCCGACCATGACCAGAACCGCGAGTACGCCGGGGCTGAGCAGCATCACGTCGGCGAAGCGGATCAGCAGAAACCCACCGCCATTGATCACGCCGGCATGCAGGAGCGCGGAGACCGGCGTCGGCGTCTCCATAACCTCGGTCAGCCAGCCATGGACCGGGAACTGCGCCGATTTGAGAATCGCGGCCAGCGCGAGCAGGCCGGCAGCCCAGGTCGCACCACTTGGCGAGATGCCCTCGCGCGCGGCGGACAGGATCGTCGCGATGTCGAGCGTGCCGTAGCCGACGAAGAGAAGGATGGTCGCCCCGATCAGCGCCGTGTCGCCGATCCGCGCGACGATGAACTTCTTACGCGACGCCCGGACGGCCTGGACACGATCTCCGTAAAACAGCAGCAGCCGATCCAGGCACAGGCTGGTCGCGATCCAGGAGAGGACGAAGTGGACGAGGTTGCCCGCCTGCACGAACAGCAGCACGGCGGCGAGCGTCGCTGCCATCCAGCCGAGGAAAACGCCCTGACGCGCCTCGCCGTCGAGATAGGACGTCGAATAGCGCAGCACAATCCAGCCAACGAAGGCGACGAGGACGAGCATGGTCGCGCTCACGACGTCGATCCGTGTGGAAAGGCCCACGCCGCCCAAGCCGAGAACCGGCCCGGTATGCGCGCCCGCTGCGACTAAAAGCGCCGCCGATCCGATCGCGGCGGCAAGTGCTACCAGCGACGCGCCCTCTGTGAGCTTCGAGACGAGCGGCGGACGTCGGCCGGGGCGCATGGAGGCGATGACTCCAGCCAAAAGCAGGACCGCGGGCGCGATCAAAGGGATCAGATCATACGTCATGGGCAGGGTGTTTCCCGAGGCGGTTGAGGGCTGTTTCGCTTTTTACGCTGCGCTCATACCCGAGAAAAATACATTGTTCCGGGCTTATCGTTCTGTTTAAGTGAACGATATGAACGGGCTAAACTTCCACCATCTGCGGTATTTTCACACGGTGGCGCATGAGGGAAACCTTACTCGCGCGGCCGAGCGCCTGAACGTCTCGCAGTCGTCCGTCTCGACCCAGATCCGGCAGCTCGAGGAGCGTTTGGGTCAGCCCTTGTTCGAAAGGCGTGGTCGGTCGCTCTTCCTGACGGAAGCGGGTCGCATCGCGCTCGATCACGCCGACTCTATCTTCGCCGCTGGCGAGGAACTCCTGAACACGCTCGGCGAGCGACCGTCGGGACGGCGCCAGGTGCTCCGGGTAGGATCGCTTGCGACCCTCTCGAGAAACTTTCAGATCGGCTTTCTGCGTCCGCTGCTCGGGCGCGACGATGTCGAGATCGTTATCCGGTCTGGCGCGCTCGGCGATCTGCTCCAGAACCTGGAAGCGCACAACCTTGATGTGATCCTCTCAAACATCGTGCCGCCGCGCGACGCGGCCACCCCGTGGATATCCCATGCGCTTGCCGAGCAACCGGTCAGCCTTATCGGGACGCCCGAGCGGATCGGCCGGTTTCAAGCCTTTGAGGACCTGCTATCGCGCGAGCCGCTTGTCCTGCCAACCATCGAGAGCAGCATTCGGTCCGGGGTCGATGCGCTCTTCGACCGCCTCGAAATCAGCCCTCGCATCGCCGCGGAGGTGGACGACATGGCGATGATCCGTCTTCTCGCGCGCGAGGGAGCCGGGCTTGCCGTTGTGCCTCCGATCGTGGTCAAGGACGAACTCGAGAGCGGACGGCTGGTCGAGGTCGATCAGTTTCCAAGACTGGTCGAGACGTTCTACGCAGTCACACTTTCTCGGCGGTTTCCAAATCCGCTTCTGCGAGAGGTGATCGATGGATCGGCGGCCAGATAATGTCCGCAATTCGGACGCCCCTTCGAAGACATGAATGGCCAGAATGAGGGCGTAAAGCAGCCGAGGCTAAAGGGCCTTCCCATTGGCCGATGAGTCGGAAACTGGACCATGGACCGCAACCTTATCTTGGCGAAGCATGAAAATTTCTCATTTCGCGCCCTCTCAGGAGCGGAATTGGCGGGGTCATGCCATTTCACTTGAAGTGTGGATGACGGTAGCGGTTACCGCCGTAAATATCTGATTTAATTGGCAAGTGGTAGCGGAGGAGGGACTTGAACCCCCGACACGCGGATTATGATTCCGCTGCTCTAACCGACTGAGCTACTCCGCCACGGCGGAAAGGCGTGCTGCCTTCCGGGTCGCGCGGATATAAGGTGCGGGCATTCCAACTGTCAAGCGCGGAAACGGACCTTGCCGCCTTGTTTTGCAGGCTCAAACGCGCTTTAAGGCGCGCGCAGTTCCCAAGTAAGTTCCGGACACGATCATGCCCAACAACAAAGGTCCCAGGCTCGCCGTTATCGGTTGCGGTTACTGGGGGGCGAACCATGTACGCACGCTCGGCGAAATGGGCGTTTTGCACGCGGTTTCCGATGTCCATATCGATCGCGCGGAAATGCTCGCGCAGCCTTTCGACGCCAAGGCCTGCATGCCGGACGAGGTTTTCGCCGATCCGGATATCGATGCGGTCGTTCTCGCGCTGCCCGCGCATGTGCATGCGGAGTTCGCGCTGCGCGCCATCGCCGACGGCAAGCACGTGTTCGTCGAAAAGCCGCTGGCGCTTTCTTCCGCCGATGGCGCGCATGTGGTCGACGAGGCCGCGACCGCCGGCCGGGTGATGATGACCGGGCATATCCTGCGCTATCACAACGCCTTCGTGGCGCTGGCCGAGCGTATCGCCGCCGGCGACCTCGGCGAGATCCGCTACGTGCAGAGCCACCGGCTCGGTTTCGGCAAGTTCCATGCCCGTTTCGACGCGCTGTGGGATCTCGCACCGCACGATCTGTCGCTGATCCTGACGCTTGCCGGCGGCGAGCCCGAGCGCGTGCGCGGTATCCATCGCGGCGTGTCCATCGGCTCAACCGATCTCGCCCATGTGCATCTCGATTTCGCCAACGGCATCGGCGCGCATGTGCATGTGTCGCGCCACAGCCCCTATCGCGAGCGCCGTTTCACGGTGATCGGCTCGGAAGGCATGGCCGTCTGGGACGATCTTGCCGGTTGGCCGGAAAAGCTGGCGCTCTACCGCCATTCGATCGACCCGAAGGGCACCAACTGGGATTTCAGCCTGTCGGAGCCGGACTATGTGCCGCTCGAGGCAAACATGGCGCTCACGGACGAGCTGGCGCATTTTATCCACTGTATCGAGCGCGGCGAAACGCCGCTGACCGATGGCCGGCAGGGCGTTGCCGTGCTGCGCATCCTGGAAAAGGCCGGCAAGTAAGCCCGGTTTGTTCACCGCACGTTACAATCCGGCGGATGGATTGATGCAGTGCACTCTTTACGCTTGCGCCGCTTCCGCGATAAGCGGCAAATGGGCGAAGAGGGATTAACGGCCACGGCGATGCCGCGGGCGCCGAATTTGGGGTAGTACATGCAGTTTATCGATCTCGGCGCGCAACGGGCGCGCATTGAGGACAAGGTCAAGGCGGCGATCGACTCGGTCGTCATGAGCGGCGCCTACATTCTCGGACCCCAGGTCGGCGAATTCGAAAAGCAGCTCGCGGACTATGTCGGCGTCAAGCACGTAATCGGCTGCGCCAGCGGCACCGACGCGCTGCTGATCCCGCTGATGGCCAAGGGGATCGGCCCGGGCGACGCGGTGTTCGTGCCGAGCTTCACCTTTGCGGCCACGGCGGAAGTCGTCGCACTGACGGGCGCGGAGCCGGTCTTCGTCGATATCGATCCCGATACCTACAATATGGATGCGCGTTCGCTGGAAGAGGCGATCGCGATGATCGAGACGGAAGGCCGCCTGCAGCCTAAGGGGATCATCCCGGTCGACCTGTTCGGCCTGGCGGCGAATTACGTCGAGATCAACAAGATCGCAGCCAAGCACGGCCTTCTGGTCGTTTCGGACGCGGCGCAGGCCATCGGCGGCGAGGCGGACAACAAGCGCTGCGGCAGTTTCGGCGATGTCGCCTCGACCAGTTTCTACCCCGCCAAACCGCTTGGCTGTTACGGCGACGGCGGCGCGGTGATGACCGACGACGGCGATCTGGCCGAAGTGATGCGGTCCGTTGCCTTTCACGGCAAGGGCGAGAGCCAATACGACAATGTGCGCATCGGCCTGACATCGCGCCTCGATACGATCCAGGCGGCGGTCCTGATCGAGAAGCTCGCCATTCTGGAAGACGAGATGGAGGCGCGCCAGCGTGTCGCCACGCGTTACCACAAAGGGCTGTCCGATCTGGTGAAGGCGGCGTCCAATCCGCCCGGCATGCGCTCGGCGTGGGCGCAATACGCCATCGAGTTACCGGAGCGCGATGCGTTGCAGGCACATCTGAAATCGCAGGGTATCCCGTCGGTCATCTATTATGTGAAGCCGCTGCACAAGCAGGCGGCCTATGAGCGATACCCGGTCGCGCCGAACGGCCTGCCGGTGACCGAGGCGAAGCCGAAGACGATCCTGTGCCTGCCGATGCATGCCTATCTGTCGGAAGAAGACCAGGATCGCGTCATCAGCGAAATCCGCTCCTTCGTGCTGGCCAGCCCGGAGCGCATGGCCGCCGCCGAATAACGGTCAGCCGGCTTTTGCCATCATCGCGTCGAGCCGGGCCAGCATGGCCTCGGCTTCGGGCGCGCGTTCGGTACGGTCGATGAAGCCGCCGCCGAGAACACGGGCGCCGGCTCCTTCTCCGTCATAAAGCACGCAGGCCTGTCCGGGCGCGATGCCGCTTTCGCCGGCCGAAAGCTCGACGCGTATGCGACCGCCCTCGTGGAACAGCCGAGCCGGTGCCGGCGGGCGCGTGGAGCGCACGCGTGCCATGACGTCCAGTCCTTCGGCCGGAAGCCCCTCCAGCGGACTGTCGCCCAGCCAGTTCATGTCGCGCAGATGGACGATGCGGGTGTCGAGCGTCTCACGCGGGCCGACGATCACGCGGCGGGTGCGCGCATCGAGCTTGACCACGTAGAGCGGTTCGCCGGTTGCGATGCCGAGGCCTTTCCGCTGGCCGACGGTATAGCGCAGGATGCCTTCATGGCGTCCAAGCACGTGCCCGTCGACATGAACGATATCGCCGGCAAGCGCTGCGTCGGGGCGCAGCCTGGTGATCACGTCCGCATAGTTGCCGTTCGGGACAAAGCAGATGTCCTGGCTGTCCGGCTTGTCGGCGACGATCAGTCCCATATCCGCGGCAAGCCGGCGGGTTTCGTCCTTGGTGAGTTCGCCGAGCGGAAAGCGCAGGAAATCGACCTGTTCCTGGGTGGTGGCGAACAGGAAATAGCTCTGGTCGCGGTCGGCGTCGGCCGGTCGGTTGAGCGAGCGATGTGCCCCGTCCGCGCGCGAACGGATATAGTGACCGGTCGCCAGGACGTCGGCGTCGAGATCGCGCGCCGTCTTCAGGAGATCGGCGAACTTGACGGTCTGGTTGCAGGCGACACAGGGTATCGGGGTTTCGCCGGCAAGATAGGAGTCGGCGAAATTGTCGATCACCGCCTCGCGGAACCGGCTTTCATAATCGAGCACGTAATGGGGAATGCCCAGCGTCTCGCAAACCCTGCGCGCGTCGTCGATGTCCTGGCCGGCGCAGCAGGATCCTGTCTTGCGGACGGCTTCGCCGTGATCGTAAAGCTGCAGGGTGATGCCGATGACCTCGTAGCCCTCGCGGGCGAGCATGCCGGCAACCACCGAGGAATCGACGCCGCCGGACATGGCGACAACGACACGGGTCTGTTCTGGCGGCTTTGCGATATCGAGTGAGTTCATGACTTTAACTTGAGGTAATGTCCGGCCGCATATAACCGCGGCGGGCTGCGGGTTCCAGAGATGCCGGCAATATTTCGATCGGCGCGGCGGCCGTGAAGTCCGGCAAACCGGGCGCCAAGCATTACCAAATGCCTACCTGGGCCTTAGGTGTTTTTTAAAGCTGTGGCCGTAATGTGGCAGCGTTAATGGTCCTTGAGTGTGTAGTGAGTGCAATGACCGACCAGATTCGACCGCGCGTCAAATATGTGATCGGGCCCGATGGTAGCCCTTTGACGATCAACGATTTGCCGCCGGCTTCAACCCGACGCTGGGTGATCCGCCGCAAGGCAGAAGTCGTCGCCGCCGTCCGCGGCGGACTTCTGAGCCTCGAAGAGGCTTGTCAGCGCTATGCACTGACCGTTGAGGAATATCTCTCCTGGCAGGCGTCCATCGACGAGCATGGTCTTGCCGGCCTGCGGACGACCCGTATCCAGCAGTATCGCCACTAACGGAGAATGCGGCCTGCGGCCGCTTTCCGATCTATCCGCAATCCATGTCTGAGCCGGACGAATATCCGATCAGCGCAACAACACTGTCGCGATCGCGGCCGTGGCCACGGATGTTGCGTAGAACCAAAGTCCGGGCTGGGTGAACGCATCGGCAAGACCGGATGTCTTGGCGGCGAAAATCACCAGCGCGACCAGCAGCACATCCATCATCGACCATTTCGACACCGCGCCGAGCAGGCGGTGCATCCGGTCACGGGCGACCGGATCGCTGTCGCCGGCGACGAGCAGCGCGTTCGCGACGAGGATCTTGCCGGCGGGGAATATGACGGAGAAACAGGTGATGAGGATGGCCAGCAGGGCGTCGCCGGTTGTCCACAGCTCGCCGATCATCTCGATCAGCGACGGGGTGCGGCTGAAAAAGACCAGATGCTCGAAGCGGAGCAATGGCTGCGTGATGCCGAGCGCGAGGCTGAAAGCGGATGTGACGAGAAGCAGGGCGGTGACAATGCGCATGGGGCGCAGGTAATCCGCCCCAGCCGACATGGCAAGCGCGCCGGCGGGCGGCGCGCCGAAATCAGCCGATCATGGCCTTGCGGTCTTCGCCGGATTCGACGGCGCCTTCGTTGCGGGCCTCGCGAACTTCAAGACGCTCGGCTTTCTGCAGCTCGGCTTCCGCATCCATCAACTCCGCCTCGGCGGCTTCCTTTTGCTGCTTCAGATCGCGGATCGACGTCGACAGGTTGTCGCGGCGGGTGCGCGCGGCTTTCGCAAAAGTCGGATAGGCGAAATGATTCTGATCGGTGATGCCGGATTTCTTTTCCTCGGCCACGATCTGTGCATCAAGTTCACTGGCCATGCGCTCGAATTCGGAGATCATGGTCTCGAGCTGCATGACCTGGCGGTGCTTCTCCGCAACCTTGAACTGGCGAAGGCGGATCATGTTGTCCCTTGGCTTCATACGCAAAACTCCCAGAACCAAACGCAAACGGTCACTCAAAAACGCGGACGCGGATCGACCGTCTTACGGAGAAGCCGAAACCGGCTTTTGGTAACACTTCGTTTACGTCCTCCGTTAATGATAGGCCGTAACCTTTAAGGCGGAGTAAACCCGAACCGCTATCCGGAGCGAAAGTTTGGTGAGTCATTTGAATCGTTTAGCGCATTTTCTTCATGCGATGATTCCGAATCATATGGCAAAAAAGTAAAGTGATTTCATACGCCTGAAGGATCACATTAATAGGGAATGAAGTCTTGCCGAACCGGAATATGTTTTGTTAACCATTCCATGTCAGCGTTGGCGCGGGCCAAATTGATTCTGCCTCGGGATTGAATGGACGCGATCTCCGGGCGCGGGAAAAGGGGAAAGAAATGCGAGTATTGCTCATCGAGGATGACAGCGCGATCGCACAGAGCATCGAGCTAATGCTGAAGTCCGAGAACTTTAACGTCTACTCCACGGATTTGGGGGAAGAAGGCGTCGATCTCGGCAAGCTCTATGACTACGACATCATTCTCCTGGATCTGAATCTGCCTGACATGTCGGGTTACGAGGTGCTGCGTACGCTTCGCCTTTCCAAAATCAAGACCCCGATCCTTATCCTTTCCGGCATGGCCGGAATCGAAGACAAGGTTCGCGGCCTTGGTTTTGGCGCCGATGACTACATGACCAAGCCGTTCCACAAGGACGAGCTGGTGGCACGCATCCATGCGATTGTCCGCCGGTCGAAAGGTCATGCTCAGTCGATCATCACGACCGGCGATCTTGTCGTCAATCTCGACGCCAAAACCGTGGAAGTCGGCGGCCAGCGCGTGCATCTGACCGGCAAGGAATACCAGATGCTCGAGCTGCTTTCGCTGCGCAAGGGCACGACGCTGACCAAGGAAATGTTCCTGAACCATCTCTATGGCGGCATGGACGAGCCGGAACTGAAGATCATCGACGTCTTCATCTGCAAACTGCGCAAGAAGCTCGACGCGGCATCCGGCGGCGTGAACTATATCGAAACCGTATGGGGCCGCGGCTACGTTCTGCGTGAGCCGGACCAGGTTTCCATGGCCGAAAGCGCCTGATAACGCTGTTTTTTTGAAGAAAACAAAAGCCCGGTCATGCGACCGGGCTTTTTTTCTGTATGCCGACAATGACGGTAAGCGGGCCTAGGCTGCGTGCTTGAAGTCGTGCAGTCGGCGCGTCAGCTGATCCCGGTCAAACGGTTTCAGCAGATAGTCGTCGGCACCGGCACGTTTCGCCTTTGTCATCAGCGCCAGGTTCATCTCCGTCATCATAACGAAGATCGTCGGCTGCTGGGCGTCACGCATGGCACGAATGTGACGGATGAAATCCGTGACGTCCATGTCGGCCAGGTCGCCGTCAACAATGACAACATCGGGCTTGTTCGAAGCGACGACCGAAAGTCCCGAGCTGCCGCTCTCGGCCTCGGTGACATCATCCAACGGCGTCGTCAGAATACGTTTCGCCACTTTGCGAACAACGCTCGACCCATCCACTATCAAACAACGAGTCATTTGATATCTTCCTTTCAATTACTTCCGCTTGCGCGGAATGTCCCCCACATCGAGAGACACCATATACGGAAAAATTGAAAGAACCCGAAAACGGGTATCCGACTTTATAGATATTTGGATTACAAAGCGTTAACCAGCATCAGGCGGCGGAAAACACGATCTTCTCGTCATCGGAGGCGACGTCAATCGTCATCCCTGCCTCAGACGCGAGAAGCAGCGTGTAGTAAGCCTGAACCGAGTGGGCATCGACGGGCTCATCGGGCGGCGCGCCGTATTTCTGGGCGGTATACAGTTCATCGAACTTCATCGGCACCCGAAGCAGCTTGCCGGCGGCGGTCAGCGTAAATTTCGGCGATTCCTCCAGATTTTCCAGAACGACATCGAGTGTGCCGCCACGCGGAATACCGCCATTGCCGACAAGAATCAGGTTCAGCAGCAGTTTGACCTTGTTCTTGGGCAGATAGGCGCGATCGCCGGTCCAGGTGAATTCCGGTTTCTCGCCCCGCATATATTCTCCGGCGACCGACTGGGCGTCGCCGGTATCGATCTGCACTCCGGCCGAGCCGGCGGCGCCGAAGGCGATACGGGCGAATTGCAGCCGGGCCGACGCGTTGCGGGCGCTTGTCCTGATCAGATCCATCGCCGCGTCGTCGGCGCCGCCTTCATCGAGAAGCTCCAGGCCATTGTTTATGGCGCCGACCGGCGAGATGATGTCGTGGCAGACCTTGCTGCACAGAAGAGAGGCAAGATCCGACGGCGTCAGCGTGAATATCGACGACATAAGCAGGCTCCGGTTTGCCGCGATGCGGCGAATCAACGTTTTGTCCACCGAATGGCGTAGCACCGGGCCTTTGAAACAGGCAAGAAAGCCGGGGATTTGCCAATATAATCAGGGCCCGGAATTTACCGCAATAAGGCCTTAATGGTGCGTAAACTCTGATGGCGTAATGCTGGACAACAATCAAAGAGTCCGGAAAAACGGACCAACAATGACCTACTCAGCGGCAGGCGCAGGACAAAGACGGCAGACACGGGACTGCAATCCCAAGCGTTGGAAGGAACCGTCATGATCCACAATCACAAGGCCGCGCCCATGCTCCGCGTCGCCAGTGTCCCAAGATTTCTTCCGCTGTTGATGGCATTCGCCTTCGCAATCATGGCCGCGGCGATACCGGTCAAGGCACGTGCCCAGGCGGCCGATACCTATTCCGTTCAGGAGATTATCGATGCCGGGCACACGTTCTTCGGCGCGACATCCGGCGGACTTGCCTCCGTGATCGAGAAGATCTTCACCAATTACGGCCTGCCGAATGGCTATATTCTCGGTCAGGAGGGTGCGGGCGCTTTTGTCGGCGGCCTCACTTACGGCGAAGGCACGCTTTATACGAAGAACGCGGGCGATCACAACGTATTCTGGCAGGGCCCGTCGGTTGGCTGGGACTTCGGCGCCGACGGTAACCGCACCATGATGCTGGTCTATGACCTGCAGAGCATAAACGGGCTTTACGGCCGTTATGGCGGTGTATCCGGCTCGGCCTATCTCGTGGCCGGCGTTGGCTTCAACGTGCTGAAACGCGGCAATGTGCTGCTGGTGCCGGTCCGCACGGGCGTTGGCGCCCGGCTCGGCGTGTCGATCGGCTACCTGAAGGTGACGCCGATGCCGACCTGGAACCCTTTCTAGGCCCGGCAATCACCCCGGTTCCGAAGCCCGGCGGATTAACTGTCCGCCGGGTTTTTCTGTGTTCCTTTGCACTGGATTGTTGGCCGTTTCCGTGGCAGATGCTAGCCTGCCGCTCAGGGAACACGGGTTTTGATCCAATCGGTCCTCATATTCGCGCTCGGCTTTCTGGCCGCCGTGCTGCTCGCGCTCATGGTCGCACCGGCCATCTGGCGCCGCGTGGTCTATTTGACGCGCAAACGGATCGAGGCGGCGCTGCCGCTTTCCGCCAATGAACTGAATGCCGAGAGGGACAAGCTGCGCGCCGAGCACGCCTTGGCGGTGCGCCGCGTCGAGATGCAGGTTCAAGGCCTGCGCGAAGAGGGTACGCGGCAGAAGATTTTCATCGAGGAACAAGGCGACAAGCTGCGCGACCTCGAGAAAAAACTCGCCGACAGCGAAGACAAGGGAACCCGCCTTCAGGCCGAGGTCGAATCGCTGACGGAACGCGTACATGAACTGACGACCGAAATGTCCGACACCTCGGTCATGCTGGAATCGACGCGCACCGAACTCGACACGCGCACCGGCGAACTCAAGAACGCCAAAAACGAGATCGCCGATCGCGATCGCCAATTGGCGGAACGCGCGGACGAACTGGAAGCCGCCGCAGGGCAAATCAAGGCGCATATGGCCGACGTCGCCGAAAGGGATGCGCATATCCAGATGCTGAATGCGCAAATCGGCGAACTGAAGGACGCGCGCAAGGCGCTTCAAAGCGAGATACAGGAACTCGGTGCCGAAGGCCGGGCGACCGGCGGCATGTTGTCGACGGAGCGCAAGCGCTTCGCCCAGGTCGAAGCCAAACTGGAACAATCCATCGCCCAGGTCTCCGTCCTGGAAGAGAAACTCGAACGGCGTGCCAAGGAATTGCAGCGCATGAGCGAGGAAGGCGTGGCGAACGAGAACGCGTTGCGCGAGATGGAGCAGCGGGCAGTTGCCGCGGAGCGGCAAAGCGCGGCCCAGGAAAAGCAGATCGCCGAAATGACAATGCGCATCGACCGGCTGATGGCTTCGGCAATGGGCGAAAAGGAACAAGAGGATTCGATGGGAGAATTGCGGCTGAAGATGGCACAGCAGTCGGTCACGATCCATTCCCTGGAACTGGAACGCGATACGCTCAAGCGTGAACTGGCGGCCTCCAGGTCCGGCGCGAACGGCGATCCCGTCTCCGGCGACAATGTCCTGCGCGAAAAGCTGAACCAGCTCGCAGCCGAGGTCGTCGCCATGGCGGCCCGGCTGGAAGGGCCGCAATCGCGGATCAACACGCTGCTCGACGACGATGCGATGCCGGCTGCCAGCGACGTGGTCAGCCTGGCGGAACGCATCAAGGCGCTGCAGCGCGCGGCCGGCGCCCAGAGCGGCAGCGCCTGACCTTCTCTAGCTTTTTCCGTGTGCCGACTTCAGCCGGTGTAGAGCGACGGCTCCTGCGGTCGCCACATTGAGGCTGTCGAAGCCCGCCGCCATTTCGATCGACAACGTTTCCAGCCGGTCAAGCCATTCCTCTGCCAGTCCGTGGCCCTCGCTGCCAAGGACGAGCGCCTGGCGCGACGCCGGCCGCCAATCGGCAATTTCGACGCGTCCCGCCGGCGACAGGGCGGCGATGGCGAAGCCGTTTTGCGCGAGCCCGGCAATGCCGTCTTCCATCGAGGCCAGCCTGAAGAAGGGAACGCGCAGCACACCGCCGACGGAGACGCGGATCGCCTTGCGGTAGAGCGGATCGCAACACTCCGGATCGAGCAGTACGGCATCGACGCCGAAGGCGGCGGCATTGCGGAAGATGCCGCCCATATTGTCGTGGTTGGAAATGCCGGAAAGAACCAGCACGCTTTTCCAGGAGGCGGGAAACGGCTCCGGCAACCGGCCGATTCCCTCGGGAATGCGCGCGACGGCGAGAATGCCACGGTGCATGTGAAAGCCGGCAATGGCGTCCATCACCGATTGCGTCGCGCAGTAAACTGGCACCCCGGCGGGCAAGGCGGCGATCATGTCGGCGATCCCGGCGACGCGGTTTTCCAGCACCAGCAGCGATTGCACCGGGAAGCGGGCTTGAGCGACGAGCACCTGCAGGACGGTCTTGCCCTCGGCGATGAAATGGCGGTGACGGCGCACGAGATCGCGCTCGCGGATGTCGCGATAGGCCTCGATGCGTGGATCGCCGGGATCGGTGATCGCGGTCAGGCGGTTTTCAGGAAGCGTCATTCGCACCCTTGATAAGCAGGTCGTCGACCACGCTTCCCGGAGCGCTGGCGCCGAGCGGGGAGAAACTACCTTCTCCGACCATCGCGTTCATCGCGTCGATGACGACCTTGTGGGTGGCACGGGCGATGGCCGAACCGACCGAGATGCGGCGCACGCCGATCGCGGCGTATTCGCTGACGGAGTTGTTCACGAAGGAGCCCGCGGCCAGTGCATTGACGGGTTTTGCCACGCTGTCGACGACGCGTTTCAGGCTCGCCATGTCCGGCGGCAACGGCACGTAGAGCAGGTCTGCGCCTGCTTCCTCGAAGGCGCGGATTCGGCGGATCGCCTCGTCAGTGTCGTAGACGCCGTTCATCACGCCGTCGGCGCGGGCGCAGAAGACGAAAGGACGGCCGAGCGACCGGGCCGCGCTAGCCGCGGCGCGGACGCGCTCGACGGCAAGGTCGAACCCGTAGGCGGGATTGCCGTCGACCATCATCGTGTCCTCGACGGAACAGCCGGAAAGGCCGGCTTCGGCGGCGAGGCGAACGGTCTCGGCGACATCGTCCGGCGCATCGGCGAAGCCGTTCTCGAAATCGCCGGAGACAGGCAGGGGCGTGGCGGCGACTATGGCCTCCGCATGGGCAAGCGCCTCGTCGCGGGTCACATGGCCCATGTCGGGCCGGCCGAGCGTGAAGGCGAAACCGGCGCTGGTCGTCGCCAGCGCCTTTGCGCCAAGCGCCGCCATCATCCGCGCCGAGCCCGCGTCCCACGGATTGGGAATGACGAAGCAGCCCACCTGGTGCAGGCCGCCAAATGCCTCGTGTCGGGCGGCGAGCGAAGTCACGCGTTATCTCCCAGTTTCTCGCGCGCTGTCGATGCCATGTCGACGAGAACGGACCGCAAGTCAGCCGCGTTTTCCAGCGGATCTGGGAACCAGACACGGCAGACCCGGTCGCCATCGACCAGTTCGATGCCTTCCGCATCGATCGTCGCCAGCTTCCAGTAGCCGGAACCCGCTTTGGCGAAGACGCGGGCATAAAGATCGAGCGTCTGCTTGTGCTCATCGTTCATGTGGGCGACGGCGCTTTCCTCGATATCGGCGATCCCGGCGATGTCGCCCTTCGGCGCGAGGTCGTCGGCGGTCAGTTCATAGGCCTTGCCGAAACCGCCATTCAGGCTGGCATGCGAGATGGCGAGCCTGAAGAAGGCGAAATCGCCGAAGTCGACATAGAGCGAGGCCTTCGGATGGCGGGCGAGATAGCGCCGGCGGATGCGGTCGTGCTCGGGCGTATCGCGCTCGACCGGGCGGGCGTGCAGAAACAGCGAGATACGCGGATGAGCCAGCGGATCGCCCTTGCCGACCTCGCCGACCAGAAGCGAGCAGTTCGGTTCCCCGACGATGGCGCGGGTGTGCCAGGAGAGCGACGAGACGAGAATGACAGGGGTGCCGTCAAAGTCGGTCGCCAGCGCGACGCGGCTGGCGCCCGGAAAGCCGTCTTCTCCTGGCACGATGACGGCAAGCGCGCCATGGCGCGCGGTGGCGATCAGCGTGCGCGCCAGGCGGATCGCCTCATCGTCGGTTTCGCGGATGACCTGTTTCGGCTTATCGGTTCTGTCTTCGTCGGCGTCCATGACAGTCGGTCTTTCATCTGTTGATTGCTCTATCCGGCGCATGGCCGCTTGCGCCGTTAGCGTTTATGTCATCGAATTCGGGACAGCGAAAGGCAAACCGGGACGCTGATGGCCAAGCTCTATTTTCATTACGCGACGATGAATGCGGGCAAGTCGACGATGTTGCTGCAGGCGTCCTACAACTACCGTGAACGCGGCATGCACACGCTGCTGTTTGTCGCCGGGCACTACCGCAGGCAGGAAGACCTCGGATACATCTCGTCACGAGTCGGACTGGAATCGGATGCGGAGATGTTTCGCGACGGCGACGATCTGTTCGAGCGCATCCGCGAACACCATGTCTCGAAGACGACGCATTGCGTGTTCGTCGACGAAGCGCAGTTCCTGGAGGAAGAACAGGTCTGGCAACTGGCCCGCGTCGCGGACCGGCTCGGCATTCCGGTGATGTGCTACGGCCTGAGGACAGATTTCCAGGGCAATCTGTTTTCCGGATCGCAGGCGCTGCTGGCGCTCGCCGACGAATTGCGCGAAGTGCGCACGATCTGCCGGTGCGGCCGCAAGGCGACGATGGTCGTCAGGCTCGGGCCGGACGGAAAGGTGGCACGCGACGGTGACCAGGTGGCGATCGGCAAGGACGCCTATGTGTCGCTGTGCCGGCGTCACTGGGAGGAGGAAACAGGCCGGTATCCGGCCGAAGACATGATCGGATTCTCCAAGCCCTGATCTTGTATCGCTTGAAACTTCAAAATGTCATTGCGACAGTCTATATCCGAATGACCTGAGGAAACCCGGCCAGTGGGGCCGGGAAGAGGGAGACCGCTTTCATGGCGACCTTGCAGAACTTTGATGCCGAGATCGAGAAGACCAAACAGGTCGTCGACGACATGCGTTCCAAGATCGAGCAGTCCGGCATCGTGCTCGAAAAATTCGCCAAGGCGGACGAGGCCATCGGTGACGCCGACTTCGACATCGAAAACGCCCGTATCCAGGACGTGCTGAAACAGCAAAAGGTGATGGAAGCCAATATCGCGGATCTCATCATCGGGCTGGAGGACGCGACCAACGTGTTCGGCACGGAATTCGAGTCGATGAAATCCTATTCCGGCTTCGAGAAGCTGATCGGCCTGTTCTCCAAGCAACGCATGCAGCGGATGCGCTCCGAACGGGTGCGCAACATGTCGCTTGCCGGCAATTTGCAGGAACTGCTGGCGAAGTCCGACATGATCGTCGGCATCCTGACCGACCAGAAGAACGTCCTCGACGCCCGCTACTCGACTTCGGAGGACAGCCTGCGCACCGTCATCGAGCGCCGCAAGGGCACGATGACCAGTCTGGAGACGACGCAAAAGCGCATCGAGGAACTGAACCCGCTGCTGCTGGATCTCGAAAACCGGATCGCGGCGACGACCAACCAGAAGGACCGCACCGAACTGGAAGGCGAGCGCTCGAAGCTGGCGACCGAGTACAACGAGAAGCAGGCGATGGAGCAGCAATTGCTCGCCGAGAGCCAGACGCTGGAACGCTATACCTCGATGTTCCAGACCTTCGTCGACTCGCTGAACAACCAGATCGCGGCACAGCAGACGCTGATCAACAAGCTGACCATCGACACCGAGCAGCGCATCGTCCTCTACAAGGCGCTGGAAGATTCGCTGAAGACGGCGGCGCAGCAGGACGTGGCGCACAAGATCAACACGCTTGGCAGCCAGGTCGACACGGCGGCGGAAACGACGATGGCCGGTATCGGTGCGGCGGCGCAGAAACACATCGGCGACCTTCTCGAAATGCACGAGAAGAACATGGTCGCCACGCAGGACATTCAGCGCCGCAAGAAGCTGGCCGACGAGGCATTTGCCCGGCGCTTCGACGAGGTGATGAAGAAGCATAACGCCGCCGACTATGTGCGCCAGTAGGCGCATGGATATTGCTACGGGAGGCGCGTGAACCGTGACAGCGCAAGCGGTAGCCTCATCGCCGGTCGGTCGTTACTTCGCTTCCATCGGCGCGGCACTGGAAGGGCTGGACATCTTTCTGCGCGACGATTCCTCGCCGCTCTACAAGCACGGTCTCGTCGCCCAGATCGTCACGGAATATGTCGAGCGGCTGGCGACATCCTTCGACTGCTGGCAACACCACCTCGACTACGCCAAATCTTTTCGGATTTCGCGCGCCGAGAGCGGTTTTCCGGTGTTCCAGAACGTGCTGGAACTGGAAAACGACCGCCGCACGGCGAAGACGCGGCTCGGCGAAATCGCCGATCCCGACACGCTGCGCGCGGAGATGGCGGACTTCATTCTGCGCCACAAGGCGTTTCCCAAGGAGTTGCAGCGCTCCATGGCCGAGCGGCTCTATCTGGAGCAGGTGCAGGAAGGCCATGTCTTCTCGCCGCTGGTGCTGCCGGAAACGGTGAAGGTCTCGGTCAATCCGAAGACGATGCGGCCCTATTACCTCGTCCACTGGGGCGCGTTCGACGGCGCATCGAACCTGCCGCTGGTCTACAACGTGATGGTCGAGGATTCGTCGGAAGACCTGGTCAAGCTGCTGGTAACCAAGGACGGCAAGCTCGATCCGTCGGTCGAAATCCCGCTGCCGGTGGGCGGGCTGCTCAATCCGAAGCTGGCGCGTGAATTCGACGCCTTCGTCGAGCGCAATTCCGCCTATTCGCTGTCGCCCTCGACGATCGCCACCAACATGGACGCGGATTTCGAGACGCTGCATCCGAAACAGTTGCGCCGCATCGTGCTCGGGCCTTTCTATTCGGCGGGGATCACCGAGCACAACCAGCGGGTCAACCACATCCTCGAACAGGTCGCCAACCCGGCCAATGCGTGGCTCCTGACCTGGACGATCCAGGACGTCTATTCGAAGGCGGAGAAGCCGGCGCGCAAGGGCCTGTGGTCGTCGGAGCCGGCGCGCGAGGAATTCCACATCGAGACCGACGATCTGGAGGCGGCGCGCATGGGCGTCTCGGTCTACGAGAAACACGCGCTGATTCCGCACGAGGCCTACCAGGCGCTTTATGCGGCGGGCGAAACCGAGAGCGTTTTCGCCGGCTACCAGACGCATATCATTTCCGGCGGGCAGGTGATTTCCGATGTGTGACCGCTGCGAGATCGACATGCTGCTTTATGGCGAAACAGCCGGATGCGAGGCGCCGGTCTGGGAGAAGGGGCGTTTCCAGGCGGAGGCAGTCGAAGAAAAATCACCGGATCGGGATGCCGCCGAGGCAGAACCGGATTTAGATGAGCAAAAGCCGGGGCGCGAGCAGGAGTAGAGCATGGATATCGGCCTGACCCGCATTGACGAGGACGACATCGCCAAACACCGGGCGACGGCGCAGTCCTTCGTTACGCGCATCGTCGTCATGGAAGATACGTCCGGCAAATCCGACACGGCGCTGGCGGGCACCGGGCGGCGTTTCGTCTCGACGGTGTCGACCGGCGGTGTGCGGCGCAGCCGCGAAGTCGAACTGATGAAACAGATCGCGACGGTCAGGCCCGACGACCAGATGCTGTCGCCGGCACAGCACAATCTGCTTTACCGCACGCGGCGCGGCATCGCGGTCGCACTGGCCGTCGCCGACGTGTTCGCGAAACAGACCGAACTTGAAAGCCTGCAGGCGCGTAACCTGTCGTCGCCGCTGGAGGGCGATGACGCGGTGCGCTTCAAGACACTGGTCAATGCGGCGGCCTATATCGCGGCCTTCACGCTGGCCGCCTATCTGTTGCAGATGCTCGACGGCGGCACCGAGCCGGTCAACGATCCGGAAGAGCCGGACTTTCTGTTCGATACGGCGCAGGACGCGCTGAAGTCGATGGTCGCCGGGCTTGCCAGGGCGATCGACGGCGCGGCCGACGAGACAACGATGTTGCAGCGGGCCAAGGCGTTTGCGCGCGTATCCGTCGACGGGCTGCTTGGACGACGCGGCCGTTTCACCGGGCTTGGCGCCTTCGAGAACAGCCATATCCGCATCGAGGCGGATGATTTCACCATCAACGGTTTCGACGTCGCGCCCGGCCAGCGCCGCAAACCGCTCACGATGCAGTTCAAGAAGCCGAACGAGATCATCGGCAACCACATCGCCAAGTACCAGGCGACGAAGCTCGCCAAGATGCTGGTCGCCTATGATTTCGAGAAGCAGCTCAACCCGTTCGTCGATCTCGGCGGGTTTCTCTTCACCTTTATCGGCGACGGCGCGCCCGGCACCGGCAAGACAATCCTGATCCAGATGATCGCAGGGCTAATCAACGACTACTGCACGATTGCCGGCTACCCGTTTCACTACGAGAATTTCGGCGTCGACCAGATCTCGTCCTACCAGGGCAAGTCCGGCCAGAACTGCAAGGAATTCGTCAACACCATCGTCAATCCGAAGGCGATCGGTTTCGGCACGATCGACGACATCGACCAGGTGGCGGCGAAGCGTTCCGACGACCGGGCGTCCGCCGGCCAGCACGAGGTGACGGGTGTATTGATGGAGAGTTTCGCCGGCGCGCGGACTGTGGTGCGCGGCAACTGCTCCTTCGGCATGTTCTCCAACTATCCGGAAAATGTCGACGACGCGCTGCGCCAGCGGGCAGGCGCGCGCTGGCTGGTCGACGGGCCGCAGACCGAGGACGACTATATCGACATCTTCGTGCTGCTTGCCGGCAAGAACCACTCCATCCCGCTCGGCGATCACGACCTCTACGCCGCGCAAGCGATCAAGAAGGCTGTCGCCGCCGCCTATGAAGGCCACGACAAGCCCAGGGAAGACGGGCTTCTGGCGGTCTACGAGCGGTTCATGGAGGAGAACGGCGAACCGAAGACAATGGCCGATGTTGGCGACTACCTGCACCGCATCAAGCAGGCCGAGCCGCGCTTCACCGGCCGGGCGATCAAGAACATCACCGACGCGATCAAGATGCGGGCGATGGATATCGACCTGCCGGACGAGTGGTTCGAGACGCCCGAGGCGTTCATGCACAAGTCCTATGATGAGAAGAAAGCGATGATCGAGGAACTGCGCGGGCCGTTCTCGATGGCGATGGTGATGCAGGAGATCAATCGCTACGCCGATTCCGAGTTCCGCTACACCGACAAGTCGGATGCGGCCGCCGTCGAGACGATGATCCGCAATGAGCGGTTGCGCGAGCGTGCGGCGAAGGAAATCGCGGAGTTGAAGTCGAGGGGGCTGTGGAATGGTGCATAATCGGCGACCCAGGCTCATCCAGAAGAATGCGGGAGGCGCATGAAACGCCTCTACGACAATGACCTGATCTACGGCCGGCTGCTCAAAATCAGCCAACCGCATCTGATCGAGCGCTACAACAAGGCGCTGAAGGCGTTCGCTCTGCCGGCAACGAAGCTGGAGAGCTTCGAGATCGACAAGACCGGATTCTCGCCGCAGGTCGCCGACGAACTGGGCGACCCGGACTATCTCGACCCTAACGGGGTCAACCGCCGCTTCATCATCCTGACGCCGTCGCAATCGACGCTACCGGTCGTGCACACGCAGTTCTCGAACACCGAAGCGCTGATGTACGAGTTCTTCACCTCGAACGCGCGGGCGATCAACGCGTTGACGATCAAGGACGTGATCTACGGCGAGATCGAGGACAATGTCGCGACCGTCCAGGACATAGAGGACCTGCTGTCGATCCAGCAGGTCGAGTTCAACGTGCTGTCGGCGGACGACGTGCTGGGCAAGGCGGCCGAATTGCGCACGCTGGTCGACCGGCTGAAAAGCGAGCCGCAGGCGTGGCGCGACGATGCCATGCTCGAACACATGGTCGATCTCGCCAAGATCGCGGGCGACATCCGCGAGAACACGCTGGTGCCCGATCAGGTGGTGTTCCGGCACGACGCGTTCTGGGCCAGCCATTTCGGCGGCTGCTACGTCTTCGTCGACGAAAAGATGACGACGGTGATCGCCGATCCCGACGCGCCGGGTTTCCGCCGGTCGCGGCCGTGGCAGGTCGCCTATCTTCCGATCCAGGACATGGCGCGGGTCTATTCCTTCCTGGCCGAGACCGGCCGGCTCGATCCGCCGCGGGCCTCCTGGCTGGAGCCCTCGGGTTTCCTCGAGCACCGCGCCGAGATGGCGATCCGCGGCCTGTTACGGCAGGCCGAACCAGATGCCGATCTCAGCCGCATGGATCCCGTCTGGCTGCAGACGTGGATGCACCGTAATTCCCGGCTGATCAACGATGACGGGGTTTATCCCTTCCTGAACGCGATCAAGCGGGATATCGCACAGACCGGCCATATCGACATCCGCCACATCCGCGACCGTTTCCGCTTCCTGCTGGCGCGGGCCAAACCGGATCACAAGGATGCCTGGCTGACGAACCGGCTGATCACCGAATATGTACCGAGCGACTTCGTTTCGCGCTATGTGTTCAACAAGCAGGGTTTCTACGACGATTACACGAACTACAGCGAGGCGTTCCGCCATCATGTTGTGGAGACGCTGAAGACCACTTATCTGTCAGACAAGGCCGCTTTCCGGAAGCGGCTCTACGGCTTGTGAGCAAAGCGGGGGTACGACACCATGCTTGATCCGATCATCGCCTTCTTCTCGCGCGTCTTCGAGGCCATCGGCCGCGGGGTCGGAATCGTGATTGCATGGCTGCTGTGGCCCTTCATGGCTTTCGGGCGCTGGTACAACCGGCGTGGCTGGATGATCAAGGCGCCCGTGATCCTGTTCGTGCTCGCCTTTGTGCTGGGTTACGGACATTTCTTCTATTCGACGCAGTTCTGGCATGGCTTCGACCCGGACTACGCGGAGAACTATGAGTTCGCAGGCCGGGACGTCGGCGCCGGCACGACGCTGCCCGACGGGACATGCGCGTCGTCGGCGATCGTGGAAGTAGCTGCCGATCTGATCGACTTCAACGTCAACCAGAACAACTGGGTGTCGTCGATGTTCCTGTCGAAGCTCGGCTTTTTCGGCCTCGACTGGAAGGACACGCCGTTCATGGACAACAAGGCCGCCTTCCAGCTTGGTGTGAACCAGGTGCTCAGGCGAACTTCTGTCGAACTGGTCGACCGGCTCGGCCGCGTGCGCGGCACGTCCGGCATCAACCAGAATTTGCAGGATGCGCGCCAGAACCTCGCCTATGACGAGGAGCTCTGGTATTTCTCCATGGACCCGTTCGGCCCGAAATCGCCATCGCAGACTTCCTACCGCACGGCGCGGCGCAATCTGCTTGCCTTCAACGAGGAACTGGCCAGTTGCAGCTCGAATTTCGACGGCCGTCCGGACAATCTGCTCGAATTCCTGGACCGCATCACGTCGGATATCGGTTCGACCTCGGATATCCTTCGCCAACGCATGGAAGCGAGCAATGCGGGCTGGTTCGATCCGCGCGCCGATGACCGCTTCTGGTTCACCTACGGCCAGCTCTACGCCTATCACGGTATCCTCAATGCGGCGCGCGCCGACTTCCAGGATGTGTTCATCAACCGCAATCTCGATCAGGTCTGGCTGCGCACCGAAGACCAACTCCGCAGGTCGCTCGACATGACGCCGTGGATCATTTCGAACGGCCGCGAGTCGAGCTGGATCATGCCGTCGCATCTTGCGACGATGGGCTTCTACCTGCTTCGCGTCCGCTCCAATCTCGTGGAAATGCGCGATATTCTCGCAAGGTAGCGCACGCTCTTTCGAGTGTAATGTATGCAAGAAGCAGGTTTTCCCGGCAGTTCCTTGACTGGCGCAAACCCGTTTCGGGACCAGTCCGGTGCCGATACGGCAGGGCTTCCGGAAGCCGGTTTCCTGCCCGTCCGGCGGCTGGCCGGCTTGCCGGGCGCCCCGGCCGAAGTGTCGCAATGCCGCAAATTCGTGTCGGCCAATCCCTGAATTCCGGCAAAAAAACATGTCCTCATGTCAAGCTGCGACGGGCCTTGTCGCGGGTCGGATTGAGCGCGCTCATTTGAAGGCATAGGCTCCGCAATGCAGTCCAAATCGCCCCGGGGGCGCGTTTCCTGCGTCCAGAAGGCGATTTGTGATTGCTTTCCGAAATCAGTTGTCGTGTATACATTCTGACTTCGGCAGCTTGGCTCTGCCGGGAGGAGATCAAACGGAGGAGATCATGGCCGAATTCAAGACCGACATCGAGATCGCACGCGCGGCAGACAAGAAACCGATCCAGGAGATCGGCGCCAAGCTCGACATCCCATCCGAACACCTGCTGCCCTATGGCCATGACAAGGCCAAGGTCTCGGCCGACTTCATCAAGTCGCTGCAGGACCGGCCGGACGGCAAACTGATCCTCGTTACGGCGATCAATCCGACGCCGGCGGGCGAGGGCAAGACGACGACGACCGTCGGTCTCGGCGATGGCCTGAACCGCATCGGCAAGAAAACGGCGATTTGCATTCGCGAAGCCTCGCTCGGGCCGAATTTCGGCATGAAGGGCGGCGCGGCCGGCGGCGGTTATGCGCAGGTCGTGCCGATGGAGGAGATGAACCTTCACTTCACCGGCGACTTCCACGCAATCACATCGGCGCACAATCTGCTGTCGGCGATGATCGACAACCACATCTACTGGGGCAACGAGCTCGGCATCGACGAGCGCCGCGTGACATGGCGCCGCGTGATGGACATGAACGACCGCGCGCTGCGCGACATCGTCGTGTCGCTCGGCGGCGTCGCCAACGGCTTCCCGCGCCAGACCGGCTTCGACATCACGGTCGCATCGGAAGTGATGGCGATCCTCTGCCTCGCGAAGGACCTGAAGGACTTGCAGAAGCGCCTCGGCGATATCGTCGTCGCCTATCGCCGCGACAAGACGCCGATCTATGCCCGCGACGTGAAGGCCGACGGCGCGATGACCGTTCTCCTGAAGGACGCGATGCAGCCGAACCTGGTGCAGACGCTGGAGAACAATCCGGCTTTCGTGCATGGCGGCCCGTTCGCCAATATCGCGCATGGCTGTAACTCCGTGATCGCGACGACGACGGCGCTGAAGCTCGCCGACTATGTCGTGACCGAAGCCGGTTTCGGCGCCGATCTCGGCGCTGAGAAATTCTTCGACATCAAGTGCCGCAAGGCGGGCCTGAAGCCGGCCGCCGCGGTGATCGTCGCCACTGTGCGCGCGATGAAGATGAATGGCGGCGTCAAGAAGGACGATCTCGGCACCGAGAATGTCGACGCGGTCAAGAAGGGCTGCCCGAACCTCGGCCGCCACATCGGCAACGTGAAGAGCTTCGGCGTGCCGGTCGTCGTGGCGATCAACCACTTCGTCTCCGACACCGAAGCCGAAGTCCAGGCGGTGAAGGATTATGTCGCCGCGCAGGGCGCGGAAGCGATCCTGTGCAAGCACTGGGCCGACGGTTCGGCGGGCATCGAGGATCTGGCGAACAAGGTCGTCGCGCTGGCCGAGGGCGGTTCGGCCAATTTCTCGCCGCTTTATCCCGACGAGATGGGCCTTTTCCAGAAGATCGAAACCGTCGCCAAGCGCATCTACCATGCCGACGAGGTGATCGCCGACAAGTCCGTGCGCGCGCAGCTCAAGGCCTGGGAAGAGGCGGGTTACGGCAACCTGCCGGTCTGCATGGCGAAGACGCAGTATTCGTTTTCGACAGACCCGAACCTGCGCGGCGCGCCGACCGGCCATTCCGTGCCGGTGCGCGAGGTGCGGCTTTCGGCCGGGGCCGGCTTCATCGTCGCGATCTGCGGGGAGATCATGACCATGCCCGGCTTGCCGCGCAGGCCGTCGGCGGAGGTCATTCGGCTCAATGACGAGGGCAATGTCGAAGGGCTGTTCTAGGCTTCGGGAAAAGGGCGCCGGTCAGGCGCCCTTTTCATTCAAACGTCGAGCGGTTGCGGTCCGTGCCAGGATGTCAGCGCCGAAAGCCGCGCCGTCTTCTTGAACTGGTGACGATCCATGCGGCGCAGGATGCCGGCAAGGAAGGCGATCGTCTCGACGATATAAGGCCCCTTGTTGAGCATGACGCATTCGGCGCGCTGGCCCATGGCGGCATCCGTGACCTCGGCGCGTGACGGGGCACCGGTCTTCAGCAGTGTCTGCAGGACCTGTGTCGCCCAGACAACGGGGATGTGCGCCGCCTCGCAAAGCCACAGGATTTCCTCCTGCACTTCCGACAGGCGCTCGGTGCCGATTTCCATCGCCAGATCGCCGCGCGCGATCATCACGCCAACGGGGCGGGTGGCGCCGGCCTGGATTATCAGGCGCGGCAGGTTACGGACCGCAAGCCCGGTCTCGATCTTCAGCAGCAGGGGCTGCGGCGGCCGGTCGCCGCGGTGTTTCGCGAGTTCCGTCGTCAGCAGGCGGATATCCTCGGGGCGCTGGATGAAGGAACAGCCGACAATATCGGCATTTTGCGCCACGAAGGGCAGATCGGCACGGTCCTTCCCGGTGAGCGGCTCGATATCCAGATCGACCGCCGGGAAATTGATGCCCTTCTCCAGCTTGAGCTTTTCGCCCTTGTCGCGCGCCACGATGATCTCGAGCACGACACCCTGATTGTCGATCTCCGCGACACGCGCGCCGATCTTGCCGTCGTCGATCCAGACCAGCACGCCGGGCTGCAGCTTGCCGATAATGTGGGGAAAGGAGATGGTGATTGCCGGCAGGCCGTCGCGTGTTCCGTCCGGTTTGGCGAGCAGGCGAAACCGGTCGCCGCGATGCAACCGGTGGCGGCCGGCATTGTCGACCGTCTCGATGCGGCATTTCGGGCCCGCGATATCCATGAGAACCGGGCAGTGGCGGCCGGCCTCCGCTGCGGCTTCGCGGATGTTGGCGATCATCGTGGCCCAGATTTGCGGGCCGTCATGGGCGCAGTTGATGCGGAAACAACTGGCGCCGGCATCCATCAGCCTTGTGACATAGGCCCGATCATAGGCGCCCTGTTCGGGCATAGTGACCATGATGCGGGTCTTGTAGCGGCCGGGGTAATCGCCGAAGAACAGTTCCTGTTGCTCCGTGATATGTTCGACGCCCGCCGACATTTCGCCCGGCGTCGGCCAGTTGGCAGGCCGGCCCGACAGGCCGTTGAGCGTCGCCGCGACGGCGGCAAGCGACTGGCGCGGATGGGATTCGGCGCGTCCGAGCGAGGACAGGCCGAGCCCGGCGAGGTCGTTCTGCAGATCAGTCAGGTCGTGCTGTCGGGCGGCCAGATAGTAGGCGAGGTTTTCCGCGCCTTCGCGAAACGCCTCGCGCTCGATCATCGGCGCCCAGTCTCCGTAGATGGTCGCGTGATCGGAATCGATCTCGGCCATGCGCTCGCTCACACGCTTGCGGCAGGCTTCGATGCGCAAGCCCTGTTCTTCCACGCTGCAAGGCGAGGGTATGGTCATTTCCGTTTTCGGTCCGTTCATTCGGTCCGGCTCTTGTTGTCGCCAGAAAGGCCAAGGCTGGCACATTCCGGCATTTTCCCGGAAAGCTAAATACCCTTGATTGCGTTTCTATGACGCCGGGAAGGGCTTACGACTGAGCCGGCTTGTCGTCCTCGCCTTCGTCTTCATCGACTTCGCGCACGACTTCCACCGTCACCCGCGTGACGAGCGCGGCAATGACGCCGAGGACGGCAAGCCACGGCGCGGCAAGCGCGACAACGCCGCCCGCGACCACGCCGACCGTCAGCGGCGTTTCGAGCACGATATCGCCGTCAGAGGCCTTGAGGCGCAGCTGGCGGACATTACCCTCGGCGACGATCTCCTTGATTTTCTCGATCAGCTGATCGCCGGCGATCTCGATTTCCTCGGTGAAGGTTTTCTTGCCGTTACTGTCCTGCGTATCCATGGAAATACCCTTCCTCGATGTTTGCATGACCGCGGCAAGAGATAACACCAGGATTGTTATGGGACGTTGACAGCGATCAAGGTATTTCCGGCGATCGCCCGTGCTACTGGCACAGGCGGTAGCCGCCGCGCCGCTTTGCCAGATCGAGATGAATATGATCGTCGTGGAAAGCGTCGGCACCCGGGCCGAGCACGGTCGTGAAATGCAGGCAGGCTCCGGCCCGCACAGCTTTCTGGAATGCCATTCCAGCCGATCCCGTGCGCTGTTCGGGCATGACGGAGAGCGGCGGGCGTCCTTCGAATTCGAAAGTCGCGACATCGATCGCGCGACCGCGGGCGTGTTCGGAAATCTTCGCGTCAGGCTGGCCGTTGCGGGTGCGGCAGACATATGTGGAAGCCTGGCGGATGCCGGTGAGGCGCACATCGTTGCCGAAAACGCGCGCGGCGGGAATGACCACAAGGCGTATCCAGCGTGCCGTCGCCAGCGCCGTCTCGCAGGTCAGTTTCGTTTCAGGGGCCATGGAAACGCCGCGGGCAACTTTCGTCACACTATAGGCGGCGGGCAATCCGCAACGGCCCGGCCCGTCGATTGCCGCACGGCGTTCGAATTCGACGCCGAGTGCCGTAAGGCGCCTTTCGCATTCCGCGAGCGCGGCTTCGTCGGCTTGCGGCGGAGCCGGGCTCGGCGGGGATGCCTGTTTCTCGTCCACCTTCATTTGCGGGCCGGACGGCGCTGGTGCGGCTTCCTCGCGCGGCGCCTGTTCCGGCACCGGTCCGGTTGCGGGCAGATCGGCGGCTGCAAGGGAGAGAAACGCCGCGGGTATCAGCAGCAGCATTCCTGTTCGCGGTTTACATCGCAATCGCATCATGTGCCCATTCCCGTTCGCCGTGACCTCGGTGGATCCTCTTCATTCTACAATCGAAAAACGTCCGGAGGATAAAATCGCTCCGCAGGCCGATATCGAGATTCGGCATTGCAGCATTTTTTAGATTGCGCCTTGCCGCCAGCGCGATTAATTTGTCGGCGATGATGAACCGTGACGCAGTGAAGAACATCTGGTGGTGGCCCCGCTCCTAGGCGGTGCTGACCCATGACTGCGTGTCAAGAAATCGGAACCGCCAAGTGCACAAGGGCGCTTAGGCGGTTTTTTGCTGTCCGGCGCCGAATGAAAGGACAGACGAATGGCAAACAGCGAAGAGCCTGAAAGCGCGGTGGGTGCGGGCGAGCCCGACCTGACTTATGTCACGCGCGGCGGCGTGACCGTGCGGCGTTACCGGCGCGATGCCGATTACCGGACGGCGATCTCGGATTACACCGACATGCTGGACAGCCAGCCCGGCGTGATCCTGTCGTCCAACTACGAATATCCGGGCCGCTATACGCGCTGGGATACGGCGATCGTCAATCCGCCGGTGCTGATCTCCTCGCACCAGCGGTCGATGACAATCGAGGCGCTGTCGCAGCGCGGCAAGCCGCTCCTGAAAATGATCGAGAAGGCGCTGACCGGCGCGGACCACATCGCATGGCTGGAACTGTCCGACGGCGTGCTGAACGTGCAGATCGCCGAGCCGGCCGAAGTAATCATGGAGGAGGACCGGACGCGGGCGGCCAGCGTGTTCTCGGCGCTGCGGGCCATCGTCGATCATTTCCATTACGCCGCTGACAGCGATCTCGCGCTCTACGGCGCGTTCGGCTATGACATCGCGTTCCAGTTCGACCCGATCGAGCAGAAACTGCAGCGCGATCCCGGCCAGCGCGATCTGGCGCTGTTCCTTCCCGACGAGATCCTCGTCGTCGACAACCATGCCGCCAGGGCGTGGATCGACCGCTACGAGTTCAGCGACGGCGAGGTGACGACCGAGGGCCTCGACGGCACCGTCCAGCCGCAACCCTTCGTCAAGACGGACAGCATTCCGCCGCGCGGCGACCACGTGCCGGGCGAATACGCCAGGCTGGTCGAAAAGGCCAAGGAGAGCTTCGCGCGGGGCGACCTGTTCGAGGTGGTGCCCGGACAGGTGTTCCACGAGCGCTGCGAAACCGTGCCGTCGGCGATCGCGCGGCGGCTGAAGGAAACCAATCCGGCGCCCTATTCGTTCTTCATGAACCTTACCCGTAACGAATTCCTCATCGGCGCGTCGCCGGAAATGTTCGTGCGGGTGACCGGGCGGCGGATCGAGACCTGCCCGATCTCCGGCACGATCCGGCGTGGCGAGGACGCGATCTCGGATTCCGAGCAGATACTGAAGCTGCTGAATTCCAAGAAGGACGAATCCGAGCTGACGATGTGCTCCGATGTCGACCGCAACGACAAGTCCAGAGTGTGCGAGCCGGGCACCGTGCGGGTGATCGGGCGGCGGCAGATCGAGATGTATTCGCGGCTGATCCACACGGTCGACCACGTGGAAGGGCGGCTGCGCGACGGCATGGACGCGTTCGACGGGTTCCTCAGCCACGCCTGGGCGGTGACAGTCACCGGCGCGCCGAAACTGTGGGCGATGCGCTTCATCGAGAACCACGAGAAGAGCCCGCGCGCCTGGTATGGCGGCGCCATCGGCATGGTGAAGTTCGACGGCGACATGAACACCGGGCTGACGCTCAGGACGATCCATGTGCGCGACGGCGTGGCCTCGGTCAGGGCCGGGGCGACGCTGTTGTTCGATTCCGTGCCGGAGGACGAGGAGGCGGAAACCGAGCTGAAGGCCTCGGCGATGCTGGCGGCGATCCGCGACGCGAAGAAGGGCAATGCGGCGGCGGTCCAGCGCGAGGCAGCGCAGGTGGGGCTCGGCACGAAGATCCTGCTGGTCGATCACGAGGATTCGTTCGTGCACACGCTGGCGAACTATTTCCGCCAGACCGGGGCCGAGGTCAGGACCGTTCGCTCGCCGGTGCCGGAAACCGTGTTCGACGATTACAAGCCCGATCTCGTCGTGCTTTCGCCGGGGCCGGGCATGCCGGCCGACTTCGACTGCAAGGCGACGATCCGCAAGGCGCGCGCCCGCGAGTTGCCGATCTTCGGGGTATGCCTCGGCCTGCAGGCGCTGACCGAGGCCTATGGCGGAAACCTGCGGCAACTGAACCTGCCGATGCACGGCAAGCCGTCGCGCATCCGCATCAACCATCCGGGCAAGGTGTTCTCCGGCCTGCCGAAGACGATCACCGTCGGGCGCTACCACTCGATCTTCGCCGACCCGTCGCGGCTGCCGGACGACTTCACCGTCACGGCGGAAACCGAGGACGGCGTGGTGATGGGGATCGAGCACCGAAACGAACCGGTGGCGGCAGTGCAGTTCCATCCGGAATCGATCATGACGCTGGGCGGCAATGCCGGGATGCGGATGATCGAGAATGTGGTCGCGCATCTCGCCGGCAAGGGGGCGAGGCGCAGCAAGGGCGCGGCGGCCTAGGCCGCAGCCGCGAGGGGGAAACATGTCCAGGAAAGCCAACCCGGCGGTGAAACGTCTCGCCATGTGGTCGATCGCGGTGGCGTTCGGCGTGATGGCGCTGAAGCTCGCCGCCTGGCACGTGACGGGATCGGTCGCGCTGTTGTCGGACGCGATGGAATCGACCGTCAACGTGATCGCCGCGCTGGTCGCCTATTTCGCAATCTCCTACGCGCAGAAGCCGGCCGACGCGGACCACCCGTTCGGCCATACCAAGGCGGAATATTTCTCCGCCGTCATCGAGGGCGTGCTGATCGTCGTCGCCGCGCTCCTGATCGTGCGCGAGGCGGCGGGCGCGCTTGCTTCGCCGGTGATGCCGGACGCGCCGGCGCTCGGCCTCGGCATCAACATGCTGGCCGCCGCGCTGAACGGGACGTGGGCCTTCCTGCTGATCAAGGCCGGGCGCGAGCACCGCTCGCCGGCGCTGGTCGCCGACGGCCGGCACCTGTGGTCCGACGTGGTGACCTCGCTCGGCGTCTTCGTGGGCCTCGTCGCGGCGCTTGTCACCGGCTACGCCATCCTCGACCCGCTGCTGGCCATCGCGGTGGCGATCAACATCCTGTGGGAAGGCTGGAAGGTGATCGCGTCGTCGGTCAACGGGCTGATGGACCGGGCGGTGGAGCCGGCCGACGAGGCGGCGATCCGCAAGGCGATCGCCGACAATGCCGGCGGCTCTGTGAACGTGCACGACCTGAGGACCCGCGTCGCCGGGCGGATGATCTTCATCGATTTCCACCTCGTTGTGCCGGCCGACATGACGGTCGCCGTCTCGCACGAGATCTGCGACCGGATGGAGGCGGCGCTACACAAGGTGCTGCCGGATTCGAGCATCGCCATCCATGTCGAGCCGGAGGGTGTGCGGCCGCACGGGGTGAAAGTTCCGATCTAGCTGGACCTGCCAGGATTCACGCCTGGAAGGGGCTGCAAACGCCGGTTTTTGTCCCATCCTTAAGCTTCGCTTTCGCTCGCTGGCGGGTCCCTAATTGTCCCACCCTTAAGCTCCTCGCCACGGGCTCGTCGCTGGCGGGCCCCAATGCGCTTCCGGTGCTCACGTACCACAAGTACGCTCCGCTCCGGTTCTCGAAACCCACGGTTTTCGCCGCCTCCAGACGCGAATCTTGCCAGGCTTTGGCAAAAGGTCACGACGTATCGAACCTTACCGTCTGAAGCGCCATCCGGTGGCACTCGCTCAGGATGTCGTCGACCTTGTGGGTCGGCTTTCGCCGTCTTCCGGGCGGATGACCTCGCCTGAGCGGTGGGCGTGTTTCCTGTTTTTTGGCGAGCGCAAGCCGCGCCTCGCGGCGGGCGAGGCGGGTGGCTTGGCGCGGGAGATCGTCGAGGGCGGCTTTCAGGGAGAGGATGCGGCGGCAGACCTGGCGGGCGCTCACCTCCTCGGCCGCGTCGGCCAGCTCGAAACCGTCTTGCGGAAAGGGGCGCAGGCCGTCCCAGTCCCGCGGGTCGAAGCGGCGCGGCGGGTCGGTCAAAGGGAAGGCGGGGATGCGCGGCGCGGGATTTTCCGGCGCGGCAGGGGCTTGAGGCCGTGGCGCGCAAGCGAGGCCGAAATTCACTTCGTGGAAGGTCAGGACGCCGGCGGCCACCAGCCGCTCGATGCCCGTGAGCGGTTTCTCCGGCCGCGGCTTCGGCGGCGCGACCTCGATGTTCCGCGCGGCGACGACGATCAGCCGGCGGGCGGCGGACTCGGCCGGGCGCAGCAGGCGCAGGACCATCCGCCAGACACGGCGCGGGACCTCATCCGCGCCGCCCTCGTCGAGACCGGCATAGGCGAACAGCACCGCGACGATGCGCAGAAGCGCGGCGCGGTTGCGCTGAACAGCCTTGTCCCACCAGTCCTGTGCGTCATTGATCATACCGGAAAGGATGGGGGAGGCGGAGGAAAGGTGGATAAGTTTTGCGGGGAGGGAGGGGGAAGGGGTTGGGACTGTGTGGGAGAAGTAATCAAGAGGTCGCGGAGATGTCCATCCGGACCGGAGACACCGATGCGCGATCTAGGTGATTTCGGAGAAAATCTGGCAGACGAACTGGCGCAACCAGGCCTGGCCCGGCTCCCGTTCGGTTCTCAGGTCCCAGCAAAGGTCGATGGAGTAAACGACTTCCTCGAGCGGCAGCGGCGCGGCCTTGAGGCGGGCCAGGCGCGGATCGAATTCCAGCATCCTTTTCGGCGCGATGGCGATCAGGTCCGAATTCGCCACGATGTCGGGAATCTCGAACCAGCTCGACACCGTCATTGCCATGTGCCTTCGCAGTCCGCGGGCGGCCAGCGCATCCTCGATCACCGTGGTTCCGGTCGCGGACTGCGACAGCTTCACATGGGGCAAGGATGCGTAGAGTTCGGCCGTCATCGGCTGGTCGGCCCGCGGATGGCCGGGTCGCATGATAACCAGAAAATCGTCCGCCATAAGCCGCCGGCTGCGCGCGACTTCCGGCTGCAGCCGGCCGGGCGTCAGCCGTATCTGGAGATCCACCTGATCCCATGCGCTTTCGGTCGAGATCGAGAACGGCAGGATCTTCACGGAAACGCCCGGCGCCTCTCGCTGAAGGCGCTCCGCGAGAACGGGCAGGAAGAAGCCCGAAACATAATCCGTCACCTGCATCGTGAATTCCCGCTCGGCCCGCCAGGGATCGAAACGGTGCTGAAGCGAGATGGCATTCGATATGAAGGCGAGACCGCGCTCGACTTCATCGTAAACCTCCAGCGCCCGGGGCGTGGGCTCCATCCCGGTGGCATTGCGAATGAAGAGCTGGTCGTTGAGCATGACCCGCAGCCGCGCCAGCGCGTGGCTGACCGCCGAAGGCGACAAGCCGATCTCGTCGGCGGCGCCCGCGATCGATCCGCTCGCCATGATCGCCTTGAAGATCACCAGCAGGTTCAAATCGAAATTGCGAAGATTCACCATTGCAACGGCCTTTGACCCGACTTCCTCGTGACAGCTTCTGCCGGGCCGCGCCTTTGTCAAGAACCGGTCATGGCGCGATCATCTCATCAAGCCGGCCATCACAAGCGTGACTTGCGGCACGAAGGCGATCAGCAGCAGAACGGCAATCATGACGCCGAGCATAGGCAGGAGCGGGCGCGTTATCTTGCCAATGCCGAGTCCGCTAATCGCGGCGCCGACGAACACGGTGTAGCCAAATGGCGGCGTCGCCATGCCAATGGTGAAGTTGACCGCCACCATCGCGCCGAACTGCACCGGGTCCATTCCAAGCTGTCCGCCGACGGGCACCAGAAAGGCCGACAGGATGATCATCGCGGCGAGGTTGTCCATCACGCAGCCGATCGCCAGCAGGAGCAGGTTCAGGAACAGGATGTAGAGCACCGGATTGTCGGCGAAACCCTCCAGCGCGCCGGTGACCTGCATCGGCACCCGCTCGAAGGCGATCAGCCAGCCGAAGCCGTTGGCCAGCGCGATGATGAACATCACGATCGTCATGGTTCGTAGCGACGTCGACGTCACCGCGATCATGCTCTTCAGGGTCAGTTCGCGGTAGACCAGGAATCCGAGAACCAGCGCGAAAACCACGGCGACGACTGCCGCCTCGGTCGGTGTGACGATGCCGCCATAGATGCCGCCCAGTACCACGACCGGCCCCATCAGGGACCACTTGGCGTCGTTGAAGGCGCGCCAGGCCTCCGCGCGGGTGGCGCGCGGCTGTGTCTCGATGCGGTTGCGGCGCGCGTGATGCCAGGACACCGCCATCAGGCCGAGCGCCAGCAGAATCCCGGGCACGACGCCGGCGAGGAAAAGCTGGCTGATCGAGGTCTCGGACATGACACCCCAAACGACCATGGGAATGGAGGGCGGCAGCATCGGCCCGATGATGCCGCCGGCGACCGCCAGCGCCGTGGCGAAGGCGCGCGAATAGCCGCGTTTCTCCATCTCCGGGATCATGATCGAGCCGATGGCGGCGGTTGTGGCCGGGGCTGAGCCGGACAGCGCGGCGAAGAAGGCGGCGGCGAGCACCGCGACCATGCCGAGCCCGCCAGTGCGGTGGCGCACCAGCACATCGGCGAAACCAACAAGCCTGCGCGAGATTCCGCCGGCCGTCATCAGGTCTCCGGCCAGGATGAAGAAGGGGATCGCCAGCAGGCTGAAGGATTGCGTGCCCGCGACCATTCGCTGGGCGAAGATCATCAGGTCAATGTCCCCGGCCAGCAGCGCCGCGATGGTGGCGAGGCCGAGGGCGAAGGCCAGCGGCACCCGCAGCAGAAGAAGCGCCGGAAGGCCGATGACAAGGAGGGCGACGCTGGTGTTCATTCGCCGGGCCGCCCGTCGTCGTTGGCCGGGAGCAGGACAATCGCGACTGCATGCAGCATCAGCAGCGCGCCGCAGACAGGGACCGACAGGTAGAGCACCTCGATCGGCATGCGAAGCGCGGCGGTCAGTTGTCCGGATGTCTTCACGACATAGGCGATGCCGAACCAGTAAGTGACAAATCCGAAGCCGAAGATCAGCGCCGCAACCAGCCGGTCCGAGGCGCGCCGCAACAGGGTCGCGGTCTCGGGCAGGAACTCGATGGCGACGTGGAAGCGCTCGCGCACGCCGACGGTGGCGTAGAGCAGGACGAGCCAGGCGAAGAGGATGATCGCCAGTTCCTCGGTCCAGCTCGGCGGCGATCCGAGGAAGTAGCGCATCAGGATCTGCGTCACCAGAAGTCCAAGCATGACATAGATGATCGCAACGCAGACCAAAGTCGCGAGCCGGCACAATTGCCGGCTCGCCCAATCGATTGCCCGGGAGGCCGTCGCCCCGGCGGACAGGTCGCCGGCGGTCATTGCGTCGCGACGGCCTTGAGGGCGCTGTCGAGGAGAGCGCTGCCGATCGAGTCGCGGAATTTCTCGTAGACCGGCGCAACCTGCTCGCGGAACGGCGCGATTGAGTCGATCTCGTTGATCTCCATGCCGGCGGCGGCGAGCGCGGCGACAACCTCGCGTTCCTTTTCGGCGATCGCGACGCGTTGCGCAGCGACGGCCGCCTTACCCGCATCGACCACTGCTTGCTGCATGTCTTCCGGCAGCCGGTCGAAGCTGCGCTCCGACATCAGCAGGTGGATCGCGGAATAGGTGTGGCGGGTGAAGCTGAGGTACTTGGTGACCTCGGGATAATTGTTGGCAGCCACGACCGAGGCCGGGATCTCCAGCCCGTCGACGGTGCCCTGCTGCATCGCGGTGAAGACCTCGCCCCACGCCATCGGCACGGGGCTGCCGCCGAGCGAAGAGAACATCTCGATGAAGACCGGGTTCTGCATGGTGCGGTACTTGACGCCTTCGACGTCGGCGGGCGTGCGCACGGGCCGGACATTGTTGATCATGTTGCGGAAGCCACCCTCGGCGGCGCCGAGCGAGATCACGCCGTTCTTGTGCAGGTTCGCGGCCAATTCCTGCCCGATCGGGCCGTCGAGCACTTCATGCGCCTGTTCGGCGCTGCCGAAGAGGAACGGCAGATCGACGAGCTGGTAGGTCGGCTCGAGATTGGCGACCACGGCGTTGGTGATGATGCCGAGATCAATGGTGCCGAACTGGAGCCCTTCGAGAATTTCCTTGTCGTCGCCGAGCTGGCGGTTCGGAAACAGGGCGACCTCTACGGTGCCCGGAAAGGCGGCCTCAAGCTCCTGCTTGAAGGCGCGCGCGGTGATGGCATAGGGATCGTTCGGGCTGTCGGACGTCAGCCAGGCGATCTTGAGTTCCACTTCCGCGGCGGTTGCCGGACCGGCGAACGCGGCCACCGACAGCGCCACGCCAGCGACAAATTTGACGAACTTGCTTTTCATGCGGGTCTCCTCCCCATTTTAGCCGAACAGCGGCATCTTTCGCCGCCATCTCAGTCCTTGCGAGACCTGGTTCGCGATGCGGCCAGGGCACTCCGGCTAACGACCCTAATACCGGCCGGATTGCTGCAGAAAGCGCATATTCTTCATGATCGGCTGCACGAGATGCAGATCGTTACCTGAATCTCGTTCAGCTTATCCTGCCATATTCGCATTTTGCGTTCACGATCCTGCCGGTTATGCCGTTTCGAAGGTTTTCCAGCCCGAGACGAACCGGGCCGGCGGGAGGAAACCATGCAGGATCGTACCCAAGGTTTTTCCGAAATCACCCGTGCATCGCGCGACATGCGCTGGCCCGGCGGACACCGGATCGCCCTCGTTTTCACGCTTGCCTACGAGATGTGGTCGCCCGGCGTGGCCTCGGGGGTCGGTCCCATGGGCAACGTGTTGCCGGGCGGCGTGTTCGATCCCAATGCGGACTCCTACGGAAGATACAACGCGACCGCCGGCATTCACCGGCTTCTGCGCATCGCCGACCGCGCCGGTGTCGCGGCAAGCATCATGACATCCGGCAGGATCGCGGAATACGCTCCGGACCACCTGAAGGACATCGCGGCGGCCGGCCACGAAATCGTCGGGCATGCCTATGCGCAGGACCTCATTGCGCCGACACTGTCACCGGAGGCCGAGATCGAATCGATCCGGCGGTCCACCGACCTGATCGAAAAGGCCGCCGGCGCGCGGCCGGAGGGGTGGATCAGCCCGCGCGTGACCGCGGGCGAGCGCACGTTGCGGCAACTCACCGCGCATGGTTACCGGTGGCACGGCGACGCGGTGGACGACGACCTGCCCTATCTGCAGCGCTTTCCGGAAGGCGAGATCGTCGCCGTGCCGGTGACCGTGGATTTCAACGACCTGCCGCACGCGATGCGTTTCGGCCGGACGCCGCGCCAGTTCGTCGAGATGTTCGACGACACGGTGACTGCCCTGCGCCGCACCGGCGGGGACACGGTGATCCTCGACGTGCTCGTTCACGGGCATTGCTATGGCCGTCCCGCCGGCGCCTGGGCATTCGAAGAGATCGTCAGGCGCTGCACGGAACAGGACGACCTGTGGATCACGACGCGCGGTCCGATCGCCGACCATTTCCGGTCGGAGACAGGTGCCTGAGCCGGCCGCATGTCGTTTTACTTGACCTAAACCGCCCACTGCCTTTATCTCTTCCACCCATGAACAATTCGCGCGCAAATACCCGCACCGCACCGGCCACTTCTGCCGGGCTGCCTTCGCGCGCGCTGCTTCTGCTTCTTATCGGCGGTTGCCGGGTCCTTTGAGGGGCGCCCGGCGGCCGGGTCGGCCTGTCGGCTTCAGCTCCTCTCCCAAGCTTTACATCGCAATCCGAAAGACCGTATGAGGTCTGCGCCGTTGACCGCCATCAATGAGGCGGCACGACGGACAGGACAAGAGACGAACGCCATGACTGTTCAATCGCCCGCTTCTTCCGCGCCCGCTTCGCCCGGCATGCCGGAAGCTTCCGCCAAATACCGACCCTATCCCGCCGTCGACATTCCCGACCGCACCTGGCCGTCGAAAATCATCACAGAAGCGCCGATCTGGTGTTCCGTCGACCTGCGCGACGGCAACCAGGCGCTGATCGACCCGATGGGGCCGGAGCGCAAGACGCGCATGTTCCGCCTCTTGCTCGAAATGGGCTTCAAGGAAATCGAGATCGGCTTCCCGTCGGCCTCGCAGACCGATTTCGACTTCGCGCGCTGGTGCGTCGAGGAAGGCGAGGTGCCCGACGACGTTTCGCTGCAGGTGCTGGTGCAGTGCCGGCCGGAACTGATCACGCGGACCTTCGAGGCGCTGGAAGGCGTGAAAAACCCGATCGTGCATTTCTACAATTCCACCAGCGAGTTGCAGCGGCGCGTGGTGTTCGGCAAGGACGTCGCCGGCGTCAAGCAGATCGCCGTCGACGCGGCGAAGATGATCACCGACATGGCGGAAAAGGCGGGCGGCGGCTACCGCTTCCAGTATTCGCCGGAGAGCTTCACCGGCACCGAGCTGGAGGTGGCGCTGGAGATCTGCAACGCGGTCACCGAGATCATCGCGCCGACGCCGGAAAACAAGCTGATCATCAACCTGCCGGCGACGGTGGAGATGTCGACGCCGAACATCTATGCCGACCAGATCGAGTGGATGTGCCGCAATCTCGACAACCGCGAGAACCTGATCATCTCGCTGCATCCGCACAATGACCGCGGCACCGGCATCGCGGCGACGGAACTCGGCCTGATGGCCGGCGCCGACCGCGTCGAGGGCACGCTGTTCGGCAATGGCGAGCGGACCGGCAATGTCGACGTGGTGACGCTGGCCTTGAACATGTTCACGCAGGGGCTCGACCCGAAGCTCGACGTGCACGACATCAACCATGTGCGCGACGTCTACGAGCACTGCAACCAGCTGGCGATCCCCGAACGGCATCCCTATGTCGGCGAACTGGTCTACACCGCGTTTTCCGGCTCGCACCAGGACGCGATCAACAAGGGGATGAAGGCGATCCGCGAGGCCGACAAGCCGCTGTGGGAAGTGCCCTACCTGCCGATCGACCCCGCCGATGTCGGACGCACCTACGAGGCGATCATCCGCATCAACTCGCAGTCGGGCAAGGGCGGCATCGCCTATATCCTGGAGGCCGATCACGGCCTGCACCTGCCGCGCAACCTGCAGGTCGAGTTCCGCGACGTGATCCAGAAGATCACCGACCACGAGGGGCGCGAACTCTCCTCGGACCGCATCTACAAGGAGTTCCTCGCCACCTATGTCGACATCGCGAACCGGCGGCTGCGCTTCGTCGGCCACACCACGGCGGCGGAGGGCGACGGCAGCGAGATGCGCAAGGTCGAGGCGACGATTGTCGACGGCAACGAGAAGGTGACCATCGAAGGGCGCGGCACGGGGCCCGTCGACGGCTTCCTCGACGCGCTGTCACGCCATCTCGGACGCAAGGTCTCGGTGATCGACTATGCCGAACATTCGCTGCAGCGCGGCTCGGATGCCGCCGCGATATGTTACATGGAAATCGACATCGACGGCACGCGGGTATTCGGCGCGGCGATAAACAAGAACATCGTCGCGGCCTCGCTGGAGGCAATAATTGCGGCAGTAAACCGCAGTTACGCCGGATAAAACCTCTGCATGAGCGCTGTTTGGAGGTGGCGCCGGACGGTATTTTGTGACAGGAAACGTTACGTAACGATACTGTAGACCGGACAAAGCAAGGAATTGCGGCCTTGGGGGACGCATCGGGAACAAGGGGCATAAACCCTGCCGACGTAAGAACGGCGCTCGACACCATCCTGCAAAGTGAAACCTTTGCGCGGTCCGAGCGGTCGCGCGAGTTGCTCAAATATATCGTCGAGCGGGATCTCGAGGGCCAGTCCGACCGGCTGAAGGGTTTCGCCATCGCGCTCGACGTGTTCGACCGCGAAGACAATTTCGACCCATCGACGGACGCCGTGGTGCGCGTCCAGGCCGGGCGGCTGCGCGATCTGCTGGAAACCTATTACGGGGGCGAGGGCGCCAGCGCGCCCATCCGGATCACGATCCCGCGCGGCACCTATGTGCCGCTCTACGACCTGACGTTGCAGGTCCCGCCGCTTTGCGAAGACATCGCCCCGCGCGCCGCCCGTACGGACAAGGCCAGGCCGATCGCCATGCCGGCGAACGGCGCGGCGGCGACGCGCGGCGACCACGAGCGCATGTTTTTCGTCAACATGCGGCTGTTCTGGATGGCGACCGCGGTCGTGATCGCGATGCTGTCGGGAATCCTCGGATTGATGATCAGCAGCCTCCTCGCCGACCAGGCGCGCGTCGCTTCCAACGAGCAGCCGGCGCCGGCCGTGGCCCGGGTGCAGCCGCTGTCGACGAGCGAGGCGCTGCCGTCGATCGCCATCGTCAACGATACGGATGTCGAACTGCGCAGGGCGCTGGAAGACGCCATTCCACGTTTCGGCAGCGTCGTCTACCGCAACGACCGGTCCGTCATCCTCGATCATCCTCTGGCGGATTTCTATATCCAGACGGTGCATGCGAGGGAAGGCGCCCTCAATGTGCAGTTCTTCCATCGCGAGAGCGGGATCATGATCGGCACGGATCACATTCCCGGCGGAACGAGCGACGCGGAACTGGCCGATCACCTGTCGCGCATCCTGTCGCGTTTCCTGCCGGTGGGCGGCGCGATCTATGCGTTCCTGGAATCCGACGGCCGGCTCAACCCGCTGACGCAATGCCTGGTGCTCAGTTCCGCCTATTTCAGCGACCAGAGCGCCGAACGGCATCGCGCCGCCCACGACTGCCACCAGGGGCTGGTGGCGAGCGGCATGGGATCGGCGCTGTCCTATGCGAACCTGGCGTCGCTGAACGTGGAATCGGTGACCGACCTCTACGATTATCCGCCCGGCACGACACTCGACGACGCCCACGCGCTCGGCCGCCGGGCGGTCGAGCTGGCGCCGTTGTCGGCGCAGGCGCACCGGTCGATGGCCTGGGTGCTGCAGGCATCCGGCGAGCCGCGGGCGGCGCTGCAGGAAATCCGCGGCGCCTATGCGCTCAATCCCTACGATCTCGGCATCGCCGCAAGCTACGGCAACACGCTTGTCGCGGTCGGCGACTTTTCGCTTGCCGTGTCGGTGCTGGAGCGCGCGGCGAAGGCGGCGCCGGTGCACCCGACATGGTGGGATTACGCCCTGTTCGTCGCCGCGTTTCAGACCGGCCGTGAGGACCTGGTGTCGCTGAGCGCGCGCAATCTCGTCGGCCGCGAGCGGTCCCATTACTGTGCGGCGCGGCTGATCGCGGCGCATATGGAAGGCAATGACGAACTGCGCGAGAAGATGCTGAGCGAACTGGCAAATCACAGCATGACCGCCTTCCTGCGCGATCCGCGCGCTTTCTACGCGCGCATCATGCCGAAAAACGCCGCGGAAAAGCTGGTTGTCGCGCTCAACGAGGCAGGCCTGAAAGTCCCGGCTTCGCATGACGGATAACAAACCGCCCGTTCTGGCTTGCCGCGAGGCCGGGCCCCGGGACAAGCCCGCGCTGGTGCTGCTGCACGGATTCGGCGGTTCCGGCCACTATTTCGATCCGATTGTCGAGGAACTGGCGGCGAAGGCCCGCATCGTGCTGCCGGACCTGCCGGGGCATGGCCGCTCGTTCGATGTGGCCGGTTCGCGCCACCCGCGCGCGGCGGCAGAAGCCGTGCTGGCGACGATGGACGCGCTCGGCTGCGAGCGGTTTCACCTCGCCGGCTTTTCGCTCGGCGGCGCGGTGGCCAGCCTGATCGCATTGCAGGCGCCGAAACGGGTGCTCTCGCTGACCCTGCTCGCGCCGGGCGGTTACGGAGCGGAAATCGCGGCGGAGACGCTGCGCGAATTCGCGGTGGCACGGACGCCGGAGGCGGTACGCTCAGGGCTAGCGAAAATGACGGCGCCGGGCAGCGCCGCGCCCGAAGAGGGTGTCGCCCAGATCGTGTCCGAGCGGACCAACGACGCCCTTGTCGGCGAACTGGAGGCGATCGCCGCGATGATCACGCGGGACGGCAAGCAGGGCGCGATCCCGCGCGACATGCTGGCAGGCATCGCCTGTCCCGTCCGCATCGTATGGGGCACCGCGGACCCGGTCCTGCCGGTGACGCAAAGCAACGGCCTTCCCGCCGATTTCGACCTGCGGCTGGTCGAGGGGGCCGGCCACCTGCTGGTCGAAGAGGCGCGCGACGCCGTAGTCGACGCTCTTTCCGCATCACTCGGCTGATTTCCGGCCGGCCTTTTGCGCGCCGCGAAAGGAGTCGCGTCGCCCGCGAATTATTGTTAACAAAACATGAACGCGATGCGAACGGGGCCTCATGATGAGCATGGATCAGGACAATTCACCGGAGCCGGTCACCAGCAGGCTGGTCGATGCCGTGCGCAAGGTGCGGATCGCATCGGCGGACAAGTCCGATGTCGTGGTCGAGATGCGCGAGGCGGCGCGAACCCGGCTGGAATTGCTGGCGCAGGATCTGCAACCGGTCATCGAGGATGTTCCGGCGGATGACGACCGCTTCGATTTCGCGCTGTCATCCGGCCTGCAGCCGCGGTTCTGGATCGACGCCACGGCGCATGTGATGATGGGCCCCGACCGGCGAACCTACCGGTTCGTGCGCGACACGCGGCTCGGGCGCGTACTGCTGGCCGAATCCGGCGACCGGGCGGAGATTGCCGAAAGCATTATCGGCTACATCGCCGAACGCATCCACGAGCGCGATCTGGTTCTTGCCGGGGAGGTGGTTTCCTATCGCGAGTTGCAGACCGGGCGGGCGATGATCGATCACGATGCGGCCGACGGAAAAGACGTGAAAGCCGAAGAGGCGGACAACCGGATCGAGCAGGCGATCGCCGCCTTGCGCAACGGCGAAGCGGACAGCACCGATACGGAGACGGCATCGTCGGCGAGCGCGAAAGCGGTTTTGGAGCCGGCAGCGCCCGGACGGGCCGAACCGGCCCCGCCGGCGCAAATGGCTCCGCCGCGCCAGCGCGGCGTCCTGCAGGCCATCGGCGGCGGCCTTTCGTGGATCATGCTCGGCGCGGCGATCGGCGGCGGTTCGCTTCTGTATTTCTATCGCGATCTCTTATTCTAACCGTACAGCACGCGGCGGTCGGTGACTTCTGTCAGGCGGGTCCTGCCGGCCAGCGAATGCTCCTCCAGCGTGCAGCGCCAATGGCCGGGGCGGCCGTCGATCTCGAACAGGTTGAAGGCGGCCGCCGGTTTCTTGCCGCCCGGCTCTTCGCCGCCGGCCGGCACGCCGATGACCGGCACGGCGACACGTTCGGGGCCGGGGATTTCGTTGCGCTGCGGCAGATGGGTATGGCCGTGCAGCACGAGTTCGGCGCCATGCTCGCGGATGACCGACTGGAACAGGCGGATGCCGTAGAGCCGCTTCTGCGCCGTGGTCGCGTAGCGCACCGGCGGATGATGAATGAGGATTATCCGGAACAGGCCCTTGTCGCGGGCGATGTCCAGGGCTTTTGCCAAACCCTTCGCCTGTCTGCGCGAGAACACGCCGGAGGCCATGAAGGGGCCGGTGGCAATCGCGCTGTTGATCCCGATGATCGCGGCCGGTCCGCGCTCGCGCAGAAACGGAAATCCGTGCCTGGTCAGCGGGATGCCGGGGACATCGGTGGCCATGTTGCTCCGCCAGGCATTGGCCGCGCGCGCCAGCGCGCCGGGCACATAGGCGTCGTGATTGCCGGGAACGGCGCTGACATCGGCCGGGTCGCCGAGACTTTCCAGCCAGGCGGCGGCATTGGCGATCTCGGCATCGAGGGCAAGATTGGTCAGGTCGCCGGTAACCGCGACATGGTCCGGCGCCTTCTTCCGCATCGCCTCGACGAGCCGCTCCAGCGCATCGCCGGCCATGTGGCGCGCCCGGTTGCGCTTCCAGTTGATGTAGCCGGTGATGCGCTTGGAAATGAGCTCGCGCCGGCGCACTTTCGGCAGCGGCGCAAGATGAACATCGGAAATATGTGCGAGACGGAACGCCATCGCCCTTTCGTAAGGCAGCCCGGGCGGATTACAAGCGGGGAAACGCAATGTTCCCACAGTACGGACCCCGACCGATGAAGCCCGATTTGCGCACAAGGCTGTTCCATGCCTGGTTCCTGATGACGCGGCCGATGACGCTGGGCGTGCGGGCGCTCGCCATCGACGCGGACCGCCGCGTGCTGCTGGTCAAGCACACCTATGTCGCCGGCTGGCACCTGCCGGGCGGCGGGGTGGAAAGCGGCGAGACCGTCATGGAAGCGCTGGAAAAGGAACTGCGCGAGGAAGCCAATGTGGAACTGGGCGCCGCGCCGGTGCTGCACTCGGTGCATTTCAACAGAAGGGTGACGCGGCGCGATCACGTCGTGCTGTTCCGCTGCGCGGATGTGCGCCAGGTGACGCCGAAACGCCGCGACCGCGAGATCATCGCGGCCGAGTTCTTCGAACTGGATGCGCTGCCGGAGGGGATCACGCCGTCAACGGCGGCCCGCATTCGGGAATTCAACGACGATATCGCTCCCGATCCCCACTGGTGAGGCGGCGAACCGGTCGCGGTCATGCGGCGCGGCATAGTCGATCTGCGGCCCGGCGGGGACGATGCGGGTCGGATTGATGGTGTCGTGGCTCGCGTAGTAATGCCGCTTGATATGGTCGAGATCGACCGTTTCGGCGACGCCGGGAACCTGGAACAGATCGCGCGTGTAATTCGACAGGTTTGGGTAATCGGCGATGCGGCGGATGTTGCACTTGAAATGGCCGACATAGACCGGGTCGAAGCGCACCAGCGTGGTGAACAGCCGCCAGTCGGCCTCGGTGATCGTGCCGCCCGTGACATAGCGCTGGCCCGACAGGCGGTCCTCCAGCCGGTCGAGCGCGTCGAAGACATCGGCGACGGCTTCCTCATAGGCCTCCTGGGTGGTGGCGAATCCGGCGCGGTAAACGCCGTTGTTGACGTTCGGATAGACGAAATCGTTGACCGCCTCGATCTCGTCGCGCAGCTCATCCGGACAGAAATCCGTGTCATCGCCGGTCAGGCCGTCAAAGGCCGAGTTGAACATGCGGATGATCTCGGAGGATTCATTGGAGACGATGGTCTCGCGCTTTTTGTCCCAAAGGACCGGCACGGTGACCCGGCCCGAATAATCCGGCTTCGCCCTGATGTAGATGTCGCGCAGGAAATCCCGGCCATAGAGATCGTCGCCGGTCGAGCCGGTTTCCGTGTCGAAGGTCCAGCCGTCGTCACCCATGAAATGCGAGACGACCGAAACGGAGACCAGATCCTCCAGCTTCTTCAGCTTGCGGAAGATCAGCGTGCGGTGCGCCCAGGGGCAGGCGAGCGAGACATAGAGATGGTAGCGCCCGGCCTCCGCCTCGAAGCCGCCTTCGCCGGACGGTCCGGCGCTGCCGTCGGGGGTGATCCAGTTGCGGAACTGGGCGTCGGTGCGCACGAAGCGGCCGCCGGACGACGAGGTGTCGTACCACCGGTTGCTCCATTTTCCGTCGATCAGAAGACCCATTTTTTACTCCTATCCGTTTGTTCACCCACTTAGGTTGGCGGGGCGCCGACGTCAGGTGGTCAAACGTTCAACAATGCGTCACCGTTCCGGACCAGCGGGCGATGCGGCAAAAAATGATGGACCGCAGGGGCTTACAGTGCTACGCGGCAGATATGAGCACCAGCAACTGGGCATTTTCGATCCGACGATGAACCGGGACGGCTTCGCCGCCGCCGGCCTTTCCGCATTTTTTCATCGTCGCTCACGCCTGGTGCCATCATGACTGCCTTCACCATTCTGCCCGAAACGGGCGCATTCGATCCCGCCATCGAGGATTTGCACGCCGAAGCCTTCGGGCCAGGCCGCTACGCGCGCGCGGCGTTTCGGGTGCGCGAGCAGGGGCCGCATGACCGGGCGCTTTCCTTCGTCGCCGTGGCCGAGGATGGCGAAACGATGCTGGGTTCTGTGCGGCTGACCTGGATCGAGACGGCGGGCACCGGCGCGAAGGGTCTGCTGCTCGGGCCGCTGGCCGTGCGCGACGGGCTGAAGGGCAAGGGGATCGGCAGGGCGCTGATGCGCCAGGCGGTCGACGCGGCGCGCGAGGCCGGCGCGGCCTATATCCTGCTGGTCGGCGACAAGCCCTATTACTGGCCGTTCGGCTTCGAAACGCTGCCGCATGGCAGGGTGCAGATGCCCGGACCGGTGGACCCGGCGCGGTTCCTGGTTTGCGCACTGCAGCCGGAGGCGGTGGAGACGCTGGGCGGGATGGTCAGGTGGAGGGGGTGAGCCGGTGTCGATAGTGTGGGCCAGGGTGGAAGTCAGATGTCGGGCTAGGAATTGGGCGGCAGTTTGGAGCCTTAGCGGACATACATCTGGTTGCGAGGAATGTCCGCTTTATGCCGGGAGCGGACATTCGAATGGGTGAAGCGATCCCACTCATTCTCACCCCGAGCGACATCTTCCGGGCTTTTGGCTTATCTGCACGACCTTTTTTTATGCATACGCCTCAATGTTTAATCATAAGTCCGCTTAAATAAAACTATTTATAAATAATAATATATTC